>VOFH01000497.1_pt1 | contig 172559 bp, 168 predicted proteins | sample 5384091 | NCBI WGS metagenome assembly VOFH01 (sample SAMN12384727, study PRJNA508395) | human gut metagenome | isolation source: healthy gut G | host: Homo sapiens | reverse complement strand
ACTCACACCGGAAAATAACTTATACCAGGATTATTCAATGATAGGATCTTCGAACAAACTATCGAGCTCAGCTTTGGATATAAGAGTATACTTTCCCTTCTTAATCTTGGGAATTTGATGATACTTGGTATAATGGTATAGCTGGTCTCTTGTTATTTTGAATTTTTCCATAGCCTCTTGAACTGTGTAGTATTTGGGCTCTTCAGCCTGACGTATTCCCTTAGCTATATCGAAGTGCTTTTTTGAATAATATACGGTAATACCAACTTTCTTTTTCGGAATGGCATTTTTATAAACAAAAGAGTATATAGCGTTAAGGCTCATTTGAAATTTGTCCTGAACTTCTTGCACACTGTACCATTCTGTAATGTCTGCATCTGGAGCCTTCGAGGAAAAATAAGCATCAACATGCTTTTTACTCCAGTAAGTCTTACCACGGTTGAATGTCTTTGGAATTTTATTCTTCTTAGACATAACAAAAATCCATGATTCACTTACATTGAATTTTTTCATTATTTCGGCTGTAGTATAAAATTCTTTGATAGGTAGAGTGTCCTTGGGCATTCTAAATTCATAAGGATGCCGTTTTAACATCTCATCTATATCAGAGCGTTTGACGAAAGATAATCTGCTGCTAATTTTTGAAGCTTGAAGGTATCCTTTATAGACCATCTTATAGACTGCTTGTCTGGTAATACCTAAAAGAATTCCAACCTCTGAGAAAGATAGAAACTCTTTATCCTTAATTGTGATGATAGGTAGTTCCTCAATCCTATTTTGAGTATTCTCTTCAGTAGCCTTAATGTTTTTCTCTCTTTCTCTTTTTTTGTAAGCTAAATTTGCACACCTGTGAGAGCAGTACTTTGTACTTATTTTGTGCTTCGAATCGTGTTCCACACCATTCGCAAATCTTTTTAATTTTAGTGTTACTTGCTGGCATATTATCTCAAATTTTAAATGTTTATTTCGCTTTATTTCTCCCGTTATGTGTCAACTATCGTAAATCTTAGTAAACCATAGTCAACTTTCTCCACAATCTGTCCAGCGTAAAATGCCGGAATTTTGCTTCGTGGTACAAAAACGGTACAAAAAGATGATGTACAAAGCTTATAAATGACTAATATTGACAGTAGAGCAACAAAAAAGGCGCCCTGTAAAGAGCGCCATATCAATCGATTATAATCAGTTTAACTCATTGATAATCAGATGGTTACTTGCCGATGCAAAAGTGCTGAAATATATTCTGTAATACCATATCATTTGTCACTTCTCCCGCAATATCGCTCAAGTGGAAAATACATTCCCGAATATCTTGTGATATGAAATCACCGGAAATATTATTAGTCAGACCCTCTTGCACTCGATGGATAGCTTCTAATGCATTGTTTAATGCCTCATAATGGCGTACATTAGTAACTATAACATCATTTTGCGTAATTGTAGGAAGATGGGCAGATGTTATCAGCATTCGTTGAAGTTCTTCGATATGTTCTCTTTTTTTTGCGGATAGGGTGATTGACTGTACATTATCAGGAAAATTGTCAGGAATACTATTCTGTATATTATCCACTAAATCGGCTTTGTTATAAACAAGGATAAGCTGCTTTCTTTCACAACGGGGAAGGAGTTGACCGGCCAACTGTGTTATTTGAGCTTGGGCATTCGTAGCATCAATCATCCAAAGGACAATTTCTGCTTGATCCAACTTTTGGAAAGTGCGTTCGATACCGAGGCTTTCAATTGTATCGCTAGTTTCACGAATACCTGCTGTGTCGATGAATCTGAAAGTAATGCCACCTATATTAACAGTATCTTCTATTATATCCCGTGTAGTGCCATGAATGTCGCTAACAATAGCTTTGTCTTCATTAAGTAAGACATTGAGCAATGTAGACTTTCCTGCATTCGTTTCACCGATAATGGCTACAGGAACGCCGTTTTTGATGGCGTTACCTACGTTGAATGAATTAACCAAACGAGCTATGACTTTCTCTATGTTGTTCGCTAGTTGGCAAAGTTCGGAGCGGTCGGCAAATTCCAGTTCCTCGTGATCGCTGAAATCCAATTCCAATTCGATGAGTGAGGTGAAATGGAGTAATTGGTCACGTAAGGTAGCAAGTTCCTTACTGAAACCGCCTCGCATTTGGCTCATGGCAAGACGGTGGGTCGCTGCAGACGATGAGGCAATCAGATCGGCAACTGCTTCTGCTTGACTCAGGTCCATTTTCCCATTTAGAAATGCACGCTGGGTATATTCGCCCGGGGCAGCCATGCGACAACCATTCTTGATGAGTAGTTGTAATACTTTCTGAAGAATATAGGCAGAACCGTGGCAAGTGATTTCCGTACTGTTCTCACCAGTATAGGAGTGAGGAGCACGAAACAGACTAACGAGTACTTCATCTATAACTTCAGAGCCGTCATAAATCCGTCCAAAAGTAAGTGTGTAAGGCTTGCTGTCCCCTAACTCTCTATTAGTAGCGGCAGGAGTAAAAATACAAGATGTGATTTCGATAGCTTCCGGTCCGGAAACGCGAATACATCCAATAGCCCCGCCCTGGGCGGTAGCTATGGCACAGATAGTATCTTGGTTCATTATTTACAGCTTGTTTTATGACGCAAAGATAGTGCTTTCTCCTGATTTTATATCCGATAAGATATTTAAATACGTTCGAGTACTTTAAGAATAAGATGGTCAATTGTATTTTTATATCCGGTGTTGGCTTCTTTAATTAATCGGTTGGCAATTACCATGCAGACAGTCATGGCTTTATGCCCCATCAAACGACTGAGGCCGGCCAGTGCGGAACTTTCCATTTCGAAATTGGTAATCTTATAACCGTTGTATTCGAATTGCTCGATTTTTTCGTTCTGATGCGGGTCTGCCAGGGGAACACGCAGTTCACGTCCTTGCGGACCGAAGAAACCGCCGGCGGCGATGGTGACGCCTCGTACCATATCATCTCCCGCTATACGGTCTATCAATTCGGCATTGGCATCAATTACGTAAGGGGCGGGAGCACACATGTTTCCCGACCATCCCATGTGGTTGAGGAAAGCGCGTTCAAAGGGCAGGTCGCAAACTGCATTACGTCCGGCATAGAAGTTCAGCAAGCCGTCGAAACCAATGGATTTGGCAGAACATATAAAAGTTCCTACGGGCGTGTAAGGTTGCAAACCGCCACACGTACCGATACGGACCAGTTCCAATTGACGCAGTTGGGGCTTTTCCTCTCTCGTCTGGAAGTCGATGTTAGCGAGTGCGTCCAATTCGTTCATAACAATATCAATGTTATCGCAACCGATACCAGTGGAAACAACGGTGATTCGTTTACCTTTATAAGTACCTGTAATTGTCTTGAATTCGCGGCTCTCCACTTCACATTCTTTATTCTCGAAATGTGAAGCAACCAATGCTACCCGGCCGGGGTCACCTACGAGGATTACTTTATCTGCCAGCCATTCAGGCTTTACGTGTAAATGGAACACGGAACCGTCTTCGTTAATAATAAGTTCGGAAGATGCAAAATACTTTTTCATGTTACGAGGTATTATAAGTTCGTTTATAAAGAGATAACGTCGGCAACTGGTTTCTGTTCACCGGTTCCGACGTTTATATAGGTAACTTTACCGGTTTATTTGCTCAATGGCTGGTTGGATGTACCGGTTACCGGTTTGGCAATGTTCTCGCGCATCGAAGTGTCGGCCTCGATGTTTTTCATCCGGTAATAATCCATTATGCCCAGATTGCCGCTGCGGAAAGCTTCTGCCATAGCCTTAGGCACTTCAGCTTCGGCTTCGATAACTTTAGCGCGTGCTTCCTGTGCTTTGGCTTTCATTTCCTGCTCGCTGGCAACGGCCATGGCACGGCGCTCTTCGGCTTTTGCTTGAGCGATATTTTTGTCCGCATTTGCTTGGTCTATCTGTAAAGCTGCACCGATGTTCTTGCCTATGTCGATGTCGGCAATATCAATAGACAGGATCTCAAAAGCCGTACCGGCATCCAATCCTTTGCGAAGCACTAATTTGGAAATGGAGTCGGGATTTTCCAAAACCGATTTATGGTTTTCGGAAGAACCGATAGACGATACGATACCTTCGCCTACACGGGCAAGGATTGTATCTTCTCCAGCACCACCTACCAACTGACGGATATTGGCACGTACGGTTACACGGGCTTTGGCAATCAACTGGATACCGTCTTTTGCCACGGCTGTGACGGGCGGGGTATCAATCACCTTTGGGTTTACTGACATTTGGACTGCCTCAAATACATCGCGTCCGGCAAGGTCAATGGCGGTGGCCATTTGAAAAGGCAATTCGATGTTGGCTTTCGAAGCGGATACCAAAGCATGCACTACTTTCTCAACGTGTCCGCCCGCCAGATAGTGTGCCTCCAGTTCATCGCGGGTGATGTTGCTCAAGCCGGCTTTATGTGCTTCAATCAGGCCAGGCACAATAATATAGGGCGGCACATTACGAATACGCATCAGAAATAGTTGAACCAGTGATATGTTGACTCCTGAAACTTTGGCAGACAGCCATAGGAAAAACGGTACATAGTGGAAAAACAGTACCAGGAAAATGATACCGCCTATGATAGTGAAGGCAGTGAGATACATCGTGCTTGGATCCATGATTTTAGTTATTAATGATTACTTATTTAATGATTTGCAATTTACGGTTTGTTTTTCTCCACAAGTATCACTCCGTCTGTAATGCGGTTTACTATAATGGGAGTTTTCTCATTCAGAAAACCGTCTGTGGATTTTACTTCTACGATATCACCATTTATTTCGGCATACCCAATGAGGGCAAGACGGGTAGTGGTAATGCCGGTATCGCCAATTTTTACTTTCTCTTCGGCACTACGGTCTACTTTTGAAGTGATGTTTTTCTTCAAAGCTATCTTATCCAGGGTTTTGGAACGCATGAACCACACTAATGAACCAACGCAGGTGATGATGGATATGGCAAGTGTGATGAATCCGGCTGTTGCTCCTAAATTGGCAAAAGCGTAGTAGTTGGCATAAATGATGCAACTGCCTGCCAAAAGTCCGGCAATGCTGATGCCTGGTATGATGAATAGCTCTACGAGGAACAGTATAACTGCTGCAACGATTAAAATTGCGATGATGAATATGTCCATAACTGTTCTATTTAATGGTTTGCTTTTCTAATTTCCGCACTTGGATAGCAGTACGGTCTACTTCGTTTGCCAACTGTAGCACTCGTTTTTCCAAATCGAGTATAGCCGGAGCCATTTTGTTTCTTTCGTTCTGGTTGGCACGCGAATATTGGATGCGTATATTTTCCAGTTTATTTTGTTGCTGGTTATAGCTTTCTTTCAGTTGGAGATAGTTCCTGAATTGCGCTTTTGCTTGCGGAGAGCGGAAATCGGCAGCATAATGATAGATATTCCTGTCATCAATTACAAACTCAAATTCGTGCCGTTTCTTTATTTTCATTTTTTCCTGCATCGTTTCCTGCAGGCGTTTCCTTGCATCGGCTACCAGGCTTTCATTCGTCCAGGTATCTCTGATGGAATGGAGTTGGGCAAGCTTTATCAGTTTGTTTTTATCCATGCTTTCATAGTTGTATACTTGTTTGGATGAGGCGGGAATGAATACATATACACATACTTTGCCTTCCGGCTGATAACGATCTGATGCAAACCAGCCGAGGTTGTTGAATTCGTCTATAACGTACATATAATCATTATAAGGCGAATTGAAAGGCATGCCTACATTTTCCGGGGTCAGATAAGTGTCTGTGTTTGTATTGTAGCGTGTTACGAAAATATCGTATCCACCCATTGATGCAGGACCGTCTGCTGCATAATAGATAGTGATGCCATCAGCCAATACGTATGGATAACTGGCATTCATGGACTCGTTGATACTGCCGGGGAGCATATTGCCTTTGCCCCATTCGTCCATCATTTTATTGCGCGATAAGATGTTGAGCGTACTGTCTTTCTGTAACTCGCTATAATAGATTTTATTCCCTAACTCCGTTTCATATACAGTGCCGCCTTCGCTATTGGAATTTTCAAAGTAGGTATCGTACATGAACAATTTCCCGGATTCAGGACTGATTTTGTACGCTTCGAGAAAATCTTTCTTGTCTACGACAAAACTGTCGATGAAGCACACTTCTTCTACGCCTTTCAGCAGACGGAGGTTGGCTTTGCTCTTTTCCAGAAGTTTTTCGGCTTCAGCGGTCGAACGTCTTCTTTTTGTCAGTTCTGCAATATAGTCTTCGTAAGTGCCGACGGCATCTTCAAATCGGTAAACGGCATTATAAGCCTGTGCCAAATAGAGTTGTCCGCTGGTGACCCGGCGTTTTACGGCTGTTTCCAGATACTTTATAGCTTCTTCCGCTTCTCCCGTATTCAGACAACATACGCCATACCACAAATTATAATTCCCGTTATTAGGTTGTGATTTTACAAATTTCTTAAAAACGGGCTTTGCCTGTTCGTATTGTCCTTTTTCATAGAGTATTTTTGCTTGGGCAAGGGTTTGTGCTGAAGCATGTATTCCAAAGAAGCCAAACAAGAAAAGCAGTATATATTTATTCTTCATACTAAAAAATCTTTTTTAATGAGTTCAAAAATACGAATTAATCCGGAATAAAGCTCTTTTCCGTAATTCTATTATGTTAATTCTTCTTTAAATGATTCTTTTCAGTTACTTTTGCAGCCAATTTTCAACTGATTTTTATGGCACTATTTACAGAGGAAGAGAAGACATTACGGCGTATAGAGAAACGCTTTGCCAAAGGAGTGGTGGAGTACGGACTGATAGAAGAGGGCGATAAAATCCTTATCGGACTTTCCGGCGGCAAGGACTCTTTGGCGTTGGTGGAACTGTTGGCGCGCCGTTCCCGGATTCTGAAGCCACGGTTTTCGGTGGTTGCTGCCCATGTGGTAATGAGAAACATCCCTTATCAGAGCGATACGGATTACCTCAGAAGCTATGCGGAGTCGCAGGGAGTGCCTTTCGTGCTGTACGAAACGGAGTTCGATGCGAGTACGGATACTCGCAAGTCTCCTTGTTTCCTGTGTTCGTGGAACCGGCGCAAGGCTTTGTTCACTGTGGCAAAGGAACAGGGGTGTAACAAAATAGCCTTGGGGCATCACATGGATGATATTCTGGAAACGTTGCTGATGAATATTACGTATCAGGGGGCGTTCGGTTCGATGCCGCCGCGGCTGGTAATGAAGAAGTTCGACATGACGATTATCCGCCCGATGTGTCTGGTACATGAGGCGGATTTGATGGAGTTGGCGCAAGTGAGGGGGTATCGTAAGCAGGTGAAGAATTGTCCGTATGAGTCACAATCCAGCCGTAGTGCAATGAAAGGCATTCTGAAACAGTTGGAGGAAATGAATCCTGAGGCACGCTATAGTCTATGGGGGAGTATGACGAATGTGCAAGAGGAATTGCTGCCTGCAATCATTAATCATTAATCACTAATCACTAATCATTAATCACTATATGAAAGCATTTTATACCATTTTGCTATTGATTGTATCTAATATTTTCATGACGTTTGCCTGGTATGGGCATCTGAAGCTACAAGAGACAAAAGTCATCTCCAACTGGCCGTTGTATGCCGTGGTGCTGTTTTCTTGGGTAATAGCTCTGGCTGAGTATTCTTGTCAGGTTCCGGCCAATCGGATAGGCTTTTTAGGCAATGGAGGCCCGTTCTCATTGATGCAACTCAAAGTGATTCAGGAAGTAATCACTTTGATAATCTTTACGGTGTTCACAACAGTTCTTTTCAAGGGAGAATCGCTGCATTGGAATCATTTTGCCGCTTTCGTATGTCTGGTACTGGCGGTATATTTTGTCTTTTATAAATAGGATGAATGTGATGTCTAACGGTTGGAACCGGCAGTTTTATCAGGGGGAACTTTTTGTTTTTGCCGCTTGAACTAAAAGTTTTATGCTGATAACTAATGCGTTGGCTATTGTTTGGCTGTTGAATAAACAAGTAGGTGGGCTCAGCCGAAATTAATCGGACGATTTGCGCATTGTAGGGATTTTATTTCATATACTTCTCCATCCCTAGTTGTTGTAGAACGTTTGAATCTTATTTTTCTTCATCCGTTTAAAAAAAAACTTCGCGGAGGATGAAAACGTCGATATTTTACCGGATGTGCATCCGCCACGTCCGCATATATTCCATGCGTCGAGGTCGGGGTGTGAATCGGCAAAGCGTTCGGCTTCTTCCAGGCCCATCACCATGAATGCGGTGGCATAGGCGTCTGCACTCATGCAGTCTTTGGCAATCACTGTGGCTGACAGGATACTGTGCTGCACCGGATAGCCTGTGCGCGGGTCTATAGTATGGGCATATTTCTTTGCCGTCTTTGTAGTAGTAGTTGCGATAATTGCCCGATGTAGCCATGCCTAAATCCGTAACTTGCAGCACTGCTTGCAGTTCCTGGTTCACTGCCAGTGAGTCGTCTATCGGCTTGTTCAAACCGATGCGCCAAGGTCCATTTTGAGGGTTTTGCCCGTGAACAACCACTTCTCCGCCTATATCGACCATAAAGTTGCGGATACCCTTTTTCTTCAGAAGTTGGGCTATGACATCTACTGCATATCCTTTTGCCACAGCGCTGCACGAGAGCATTATACGTGGGTCTGTTTTCACCACTTTCCCTTCATCGGACAATTTTACTTTTTCGTATCCTGTCATCTCCAGCAGGCTGTCTATCATGGCAGAGTCGGGGAAATTACCCTTCTTGAACCCAAATCCCCAGGCATTGGCAAGAGGGGCAACGGTGATATCGAAGGCACCATCGGTCTCCCGGGAGATTTCCATGCTGCGGCGGAATACGTTGGTGAAGAATGTGTCGGGCACAATTTCCTCGTTGCGGTTGATGCGCGTAATGGTCGCCGTGTCATTGAAAGGGGACAAGGAACCGTCGAAACGTTTGAGTTCCGCTTCTATCTCTGCCTTCAGATTTTGGTCACATTGATAAGTCACTTTATATACCGTACCGAATATCAGTCCGTTATCCGTCTGATAAGGAGTGACTTGGTTGTGGCGGGCAAGTATCCAGATGGTTCCCAGTACCAGTAGGGCAATCCATAAAAAATTCCGTTGTACTTTCTTTTCCATATCCTATCTGAGTTTTTACTTTTTAATTAAAAGAAGAGATGCTCTACCAATATCTTGGTACCGATGATGACGAGGATAATCCCTCCCCAAAGTTCGGCGCGCAGTCTGCGGGCTATGCCACATCCGAAACGGATGCCGAACATCAGGCCGACCATCGACAAGGCGAATGATACAAAACCGATAATGCCGATGGGGGAAAGAATAGCCGAGAATTGCTTGATACCGAGGAATGCAAACGAAACACCTACCGCCAATGCATCGATGCTGGTTGCCACGGCCAGAGCGAGCACCACCTTCAGGCTGGTAGGGTCATACTCGTGCTTGCAATCTTCGTCCTTGAAGGATTCCATTATCATGCGTCCGCCCAGGAAGGCAAGGATACCGAATGCAATCCAATGGTCAATACTTTCTATCAGGTGGCTGAAAAAACTGGCGCCTATCCAGCCAAGCAATGGCATGAGTGCCTGGAAAAAGCCGAAGCTGATGGCCATCACCAGCATAGGGCGCAGCCGGGCGCGTTTCAATATAATTCCGCTGGCTATAGAAACGGCGAAACAATCCATCGCAAGTCCTACGGCCAGTAGCCAAATCTCTAACCCTGTCATAAGTCGCTTAAAGAGGTAGTTTATAAGTTATCGTATAGGTTACTCCCATCGTGTTGGAGCCATATTTCCCGAAACCGGGCACATACCACGGGTCACCGTATTCATTGGCCGAGGCAGACAATTTGAACTTGAAGCGTAGTGACCAGCCCATGTACAATGCCTTCCAGACGTGCGCCCGGATACCGACACAAAATTCCGCCCATTGCATGGAGCCTTTCATTCCTTTATGGTTATAGGGCAGGCTGCCTCCCCATATCTCGTCGTCCAGATTCGGATTGCCTACGATGCCACCGTATATCGGGTCGTCCAGTCCCAAGGCGTCTACATCGTACTTGAAGCTGCTTACACCGTAACGCAAGCCTACGAGTAGCATGTGTCCGTGCTGCTTCTTGTATAGCGTGTTATAGTCCATTCCTATGCGGAAGTAGGGGGCGTTGCTTTTGTAGTGTATGCCTTTGTCACTCCAGGTGTCCGTGGAGCCATATCCCAGTTCGGCAATAGGGAAGAAGCGGTTCTTGAGGTTTACATCCACGGCCACTTCGGAACTCAGGAAATCTCCTCCAAATACGGAACTTCCGATTCCCCACAAGTCCAAGCCGACGGACATGCCGTTGTATAACGGATAGTGCACTTCTTCTTTCGCGTCCTTCTTCTCCTTCTTGGGAGGTGCTCCCTGGGGGGGGACGGTAGGATTCCCGTTCTGCGCCCGTAGGGGGAGGAACATCAGCAGGCAGAGTGCCAGACTAATAGAATAACTTAAGATTTTCCTTTCCATAGATGCCTGCTTCATTGTCTTTGATGTATATCGAGTCCAGAGAGATGCGGGTGCACGTTACGTCTGTGATGGCCTGCTTCATCTGATAGCCGCAATCCATCGATAGGAAATAGGGGGTGTTGGTGTGGCGTATCACCATCGTGTCACTCTTATTCCGGCTATACTTGAATATCAGCTTGGTGGAATCCTCCGTATAGCGCAGTGGCAGGGAGATGTCGTGTACCTTCTTCTGGTTGTTGATGATGATGGAGTCGGTGCCGTATGCTGTGACGGTGAGCGAGTCGAGCGTGTCGTTCTCCACGTATTGGGTTTCGGGGTCTACTCTATAAAGAATGCAATTCACCATGGGGCGTGCCGTCATGGAGCAATCTGCCTCCTCCGAGCAGGAGATAGCTATGCTTATTATCGGGCAAAGGATAGCTCCGAGTATGACAAGTCTGACTAATTTTTTCATCGTTAAATGGTTTTCTCTATTTGATATTTGTTTCGTTCCGGGGCATTACGTGAAATCAGCTCTCCGAGGAATCCTGCCACGAACAGTTGTGTGCCGATAATCATGGAGGTCAACGAGAGGTAGAAGTAGGGAGAGTCCGTCACAAGGCGGTAGGGCATGCCATGGTGCATGTAGTACAACTTGCTGACACCCACTATGACCACGGCTATGAAGCCGAAGATGAACATCAGCGAACCCAGCAATCCGAAAAAGTGCATGGGCTTGATGCCGAACCGGGAAAGGAACCAAAGGGAAAGCAAATCCAGATACCCGTTTACAAAACGGTTCAGCCCGAACTTGGTCTTTCCGTATTTGCGTGCCTGGTGGTGTACTACTTTCTCGCCGATTTTCTTGAAGCCGGCATTCTTGGCCAGGTAGGGGATGTAGCGGTGCATTTCGCCGTAAACCTCTATATTCTTGACCACCTCTTTGCGATACGCCTTCAGTCCGCAATTAAAGTCGTGCAGGTTTTTGATGCCCGATACTTTGCGAGCGGTGGCATTGAACAATTTGGTGGGGAGGGTCTTCGACAACGGGTCGTAACGTTTCTGCTTCCAGCCCGATACGAGGTCATAGCCTTCTTGGGTAATCATGCGGTAGAGTTCGGGTATTTCGTCGGGACTGTCCTGCAGGTCGGCGTCCATGGTTATCACGACGTCGCCTTGTGCTTGTTCGAAACCACAGAACAATGCCGGCGACTTCCCGTAGTTGCGGCGGAACTTAATGCCCCGTATCTTGTCCGGAGCTTGCGCCTGCAATTGCTCGATTACCTGCCAGGAACGGTCGGTACTTCCGTCGTTCACGAAAATCACTTCGTATGAAAAACCGTTGGCATTCATCACCCGCTCAATCCATGCGAACAGTTCGGGGAGTGATTCTTCTTCATTATATAGTGGTACGACAACTGAAATATCCATTGATGTATGATTTTTCTATTTACAATTGAAATAACATTTCTTTTTACTGTTCCGTCACTTTGCCGGAGCGTTGTCTTTCTTGCGTCTCATCACGAACAAGGCGGTGGGGAAAGCCTGTATCGAACCCCAAAACACATTGGACGATATCATCTGTAGTGTAATGTCGATAGGACTGAGCAGTCGGGCTGTCTCCAGAGCTTCCTGATAGGTGGCGATGTACGAATCCATTTCCGGCATGTTGCTTTGGGCAAGCGTGTCTACCATCGTTTCGCACGTGTTTATCACATATCCGTGGTCTATGAACCTGAAGTAGATGTAGTGTGCCACAGCAAACAGAGAGGCGAACATATACATAAAGGGTGAATAGAAACGCACGTGAAAAAGTGATGCTTCCGCCACAATGCCGTTCTCTGAACTTTTTGGCAAATATGTATCCTAAAAAGGGTACTCCTATAGTTAAGACTATAAAAAGTAATTGTAGGAAAGGTATTCTCAATCCTAGCGGGAAGAGCATGAATTTGAAGGCCCATAAAAGACCCATGCCCGTACCATAGCGCATGGCGCATTCCTGCAAAGTCGGTTTATAATTCGTCATTCTTTATTAATAAGTGCACAAAAGTACTTCTTTTACGGGAATCCGTCCTATAGTTATGGGTGAAAAATGTATTTTTTCTGCTAAAATCAAAAAAAAGTATTCGAAAGTATTGTAGTTTTGAAAATAATGTCTACCTTTGCACTCGCAAAACAAAAATGGGTAAGTCCGATGGTTGTAGAAATTCAGTATTTCATCATAGTGTTCATAAAAAGTAGCGGCAATGACGTTAAAAGAATGCATCCCTGCTTCTTCTACTTTATAATACCACCGTGCCATAGCCAGACGTGCAGCATCCTTTATGGTATTCCTTGAGAATATCATCCGCAGGGAATGGCACAAACCATATGCTTTTTTAACGTCAGGGTATTCTTCGAATAGTATTGCCGCCCTTTGTTTCTGCCTCTCTGTCCATTTATCGGCTGATTTGAAAAGTAAATACCGCGAGCGTATAAGCAACTCCCTACGGGTATCACCATTAGCATATCGGTATGGGACATAATCCTCGTTCTTCTGTTTAGCTTCCTCCATTTCCTCATTGGCCTGCTGTATGGCATCCCAACGGTGTTTGATGCGTAATTCCTGCACGGCATCACAAGCTAATTTCTGAATATGAAAACGGTCTATCACACGGCAGGCTTTAGGAAATGCAGTCCGTACGATCTTGCGCATGGAGTCTGAAAGGTCAAGTGTCACTTCTTTAACGGCATAACGACTTTCCTCGTCAATTCGCTGAAGTACAGCTATTACATCCTCCGATTTGGTGCCTGCCACAACTGCTACAAGAGAACACTCCCTTGTGCAGGCATCGCGGTTGGTCACAAAGGTGTAAAGTTCACCGTTTGAGAGCGATGTTTCGTCAATTGCCAGATGCGGTCCTATATTCTCTGGAAACAGCATCCATTCATCGGCATGAGATAACTGTTCCCAATTACGATATCCGCTGAGAACCTCCTTGTACTGTTTTTCGAATGTATGACAGTCTATATGATAGAATTCCTCAAGCGTACGGCAAGTCACTGGGGATGTCTCCATACGTTTCTTTTAAAAAAGATCCAAATTCTTTGGAGTATCTGGTTCCCTTGGCCACAATGTCGAGGTCGATGGGAATACTAAAGCTTTTCCCTGTGCGTAAGTCCGTCCAACGCCGGCGTCTGATCTTGAGAATTACCTTATGGTCCCGTATGGGAAAGTCTGTCACATTTACAGCTTCCATAAAACCTTTGGATTCAAAATGTACGTCATTGCTTAACTTGGGATTCATCTTTTCATCCAGACTGATATGAATCTCTTGAGAGGTTTGTTCGACTCCAGAGATAAGAAAGTAATCTAATATCTGCGCAGGCAACACGAGGCTGGCTAGCATGTTCAAATAATCGTTTTTCATAATGCGAAGTAAGCAATACTTCACGAGTATAAAAAATAATCCCCGCTAAAAATCTACTGAGCCATTCTATCATATAGACTGTCATACATTCGAAAAACAGTACAAGGAGGTTCTCAGCGGATATCGTAATTGGGAACAGTTATCTCATGCCGATGAATGGATGCTGTTTCCAGAGAATATAGGACCGCATCTGGCAATTGACGAAACATCGCTCTCAAACGGTGAACTTTACACCTTTGTGACCAACCGCGATGCCTGCACAAGGGAGTGTTCTCTTGTAGCAGTTGTGGCAGGCACCAAATCGGAGGATGTAATAGCCATGAATTGACGAGGAAAGTCGTTATGCCGTTAAAGAACTTGACCTTTCCATGCGCAAATCGTACGGACTGCATTTCCTAAAGCCTGCCGTGTGATAGACCGTTTTCATATTCAGAAATTAGCTTGTGATGCCGTGCAGGAATTACGCATCAAACACCGTTGGGATGCCATACAGCAGGCCAATGAGGAAATGGAGGAAGCTAAACAGAAGAACGAGGATTATGTCCCATACCGATATGCTAATGGTGATACCCGTAGGGAGTTGCTTATACGCTCGCGGTATTTACTTTTCAAATCAGCCGATAAATGGACAGAGAGGCAGAAACAAAGGGCGGCAATACTATTCGAAGAATACCCTGACGTTAAAAAAGCATATGGTTTGTGCCATTCCCTGCGGATGATATTCTCAAGGAATACCATAAAGGATGCTGCACGTCTGGCTATGGCACGGTGGTATTATAAAGTAGAAGAAGCAGGGATGCATTCTTTTAACGTCATTGCCGCTACTTTTTATGAACACTATGATGAAATACTGAAGTTCTACAACCATCGTTCTTCAAATGGAATGGCAGAATCTTACGATGCTAAAATTAAACGGTTCAGAGCAAACCTAAGATGCGTATCTGACAAGAGGTTCTTCCTTTTCCGCATTTCAAAATAATTTATGATGGTCGTACTATGGTTTGAAAAGGTATCAAGTACCTTGTTGAACTCCATATAGTCAAACTTTTCACTAAACTATATGCGTATCCCCACTAAAAAGCTACTGACTCTGAACGACTCCGCTGAAGCATTTGTCAATCGTTCTTCAAAATAATTTATGATGGTCGTACTATGGTTTGAAAAGGTATCAAGTACCCATATAGTCAAACTTTTCCACTTCATTGTACCATCTTGCGAGATTTAGCCTTGCTTCATCGGGACTTGACTTCTTGTTGAAGATGTCTGTCAGTTTCATGCTAAGGCTGTATCCTTCCAGAAGCTTGGGAAATTTATCAAAGAGAATGGCAGCCCTAGTCTTTTGCTGTTCATTCCATTTGCTCCAGTGTTTCAGTATAATATGTTTGCTTCTGCTTACTATCTGTGGCAGGGTTTCTCCGTTCTCCATTCTTTCAGGTTCCCATTTCCTATTCTCTCCCTTTCCGCCTTACTCTTTGTTTCTTTCTTCTTTTGGCGATGCTCCCTGATAGCCTGATTTTCCGCATCAAGTACTTTCCACCGATAGCGTATTCTTAACTGGTCAACAGCCTCAGACATGAGCTGCTGTACATGAAAACGGTCATTGATCAGCTTTGCTGCAGGAAACACCTTTCTGACTGTCAGCATCATGGCTGAAGATAAATCTGTAGTGACAGTCTTGACAGACAGCCGTTTCCGGTGCGGAAGCCTGCGCAAGATTCCGCTTACTGCATCTGTGGCCACTTCACGAACCATTGCAACTAAAGCCCCCTTACGGCCTTTGGCTGCTTTATTGGTCAGAATCGTATAAACATCTCCATTGCTCAGGCAAGTTTCATCCAAAGAAAGGGTTTCTCCAATGTTTTCAGGATAAAGGAGGTAGTCATGCGCATGTTCGAGTTGGTCCCAGTTCCGGTAATCACTGATTTTCTCCTTGTATTGTTTACGAAGAGTCTGTCCTTTTACGCCATAACGTTCCGCAAGCACACAGATGCTCACAGGAGTAGATTCAATCTCCTTCTTTTAAAAAAGAGACGAACTCAGAATTGAGCCGTGTACCGTCAAATTCGGATAAATCCCAGTCATAGCTGAAGATTTCATTGGAAGACTTGTCAAGCCATTTACGTTTACGAACATGGAGATAAGTGGCGCGACCACGAATAGGATAGTCTTGGATTGTACGGTACTCACCAAAACCATAGGATATGATATCCGGGTTGGTCTTATCTTCTTTTAGCTGAACTTTTTTTTCATCAAGATAAATATCAAAACGGTCAGCACTCTTGTCGAAATTGACAATATCAAAGTTGTCTATAAGCACATCCGGAAGGATGGCACGAAGGAGTCGTTCGGGTTTCATAAAACAAAGGTAAGCAAAGATAGCTAATTTTAAAAGTTACCAACCAGATATTTCCGCTGAGCCCTTATTTTATTCTTTTGTATCCGTATACGGCGTTATTGCCTATCTCTTCTTCGATGCGCAACAACTGATTGTATTTAGCCATACGGTCTGAACGGCTTAAAGAACCGGTCTTGATTTGACCGCTGTTGGTGGCTACGGCAATGTCTGCAATCGTGGAATCTTCCGTTTCGCCGGAACGATGGGACGTAACGGTCGTGTAGCCATGACGGTGCGCCATTTCGATGGCATTCAGCGTTTCTGTCAGGGAGCCGATTTGATTTACCTTAATCAGTATGGAGTTTGCGCAACCTTTTTCGATACCCATGGCAAGGAAATCTACATTGGTGACAAATAGGTCGTCACCTACCAGTTGACAGCGGTTTCCGATGCGGTCGGTCAGTTTCTTCCAGCCATCCCAGTCGTTTTCGCTCATGCCGTCTTCGATAGAGTTGATAGGATATTTGTCAATCAACTCTTCCAGATAATCTACCTGCTCGTTGGCTGTACGTTTTTTGCCTTTCTCACCTTCGAATTTGCTGTAATCGTAAATGCCGTCGTGATAGAATTCGGAAGAAGCGCAGTCCATGGCAATCATCATATCCCTGCCCGGTTCGTAGCCGGCAGCCTTAATGGCAGCAATGATCGAGTCCAAAGCGTCTTCTGTGCCTGTCAAGTCGGGAGCGAAACCGCCCTCGTCGCCTACAGCAGTACTAAGTCCGCGGTCATGCAATACTTTCTTTAAGGCGTGGAACACTTCTGCGCCCATACGCAGACCTTCACGGAAAGAATTCGCCCCTACCGGACGTATCATAAATTCCTGGAAAGCGATGGGGGCATCACTGTGCGAACCGCCATTGATGATATTCATCATCGGAACAGGCATTACATATGTATTTGTTCCACCGATATAGCGATAGAGGGGAATATCAAGGTATGCCGCCGCTGCTTTGGCTACGGCAAGCGAAACCCCCAAGATTGCATTTGCACCCAGATTGGATTTGGTCTTTGTGCCGTCCAAGGCCAGCATGGTATGGTCGATACTCATCTGTTCAAGAACCGACATGCCAATCAACTTGGGAGCGATGATATTATTAATATTGTTAACGGCTTTCAGTACGCCCTTGCCACCATAACGTTTTTTATCACCGTCACGCAGTTCTAGGGCTTCATGTTCGCCAGTGGATGCACCGGAGGGTACGGAAGCGCGGCCGATAAAGCCGGACTCTAATATTACATCAACTTCTACGGTAGGGTTTCCTCTTGAATCAAGAATCTCACGTCCGATAATCTTTTCTATTTTCATCTTATTTTATTTTAAATGTAAATTCCATAGGTATAACAAGTGAAAATGGAAAATTGTTCAGTCTTTTATTACGAGTCCCAGCAGGCTTGTCAGGTCCATGGCTTGGTGGGTACTGACGATAGCTCCCCGTATATCCGGCAGATTGACGTGAATACCCTCGATATGCGAATCGCTCAAGTCAATGCCCCTTAGCGGAGTATGCGAAAATTCCGCTTCTACTAACTCGCAATTGGTAAAAGCGATGGAAGTCAACTTGCAGTCGTTGAAGTCGCTGTTGCGCAAATCGCAGGTGGTGAACTCCGCCTGATTGATTTTACTCATGGAAAAATTGAGGTATCTCGCATTGCAATCCTGCATCCTGCAATGATTCAGGATTGTTTCTGGCAGATTTGTGCCGACCAGTTTACAGGAAATGAATTCTACCCGAAAAAGAGAGCTTTCTGCAAATGATATGTTGGACAAATCGCAATGCTCGAAACGGACATCCGTAAAGTGAGTAGCTTTCAGTTTACAGTTGTTGAACTGTACATGGCTGAAAGTGCAATTGGTGATACTTTTATAAGAACAATCCATTGATTCTTCCATTTGTTTGCTGAAACATATCCCTCTGACAGTTTCTTCGGTCCTAAGCCATTCCTTGAGTGATTTGGAACTCTCGACTTGACTTTCAAAAGTGGGGGAGATGACCCGTACGGGCGGCATGCTGAAGGGTTTGCCTGTTCTCATGATTGCTGTTTTAAAAGGTCTTCCCTAAGATATTTCCGCCCCATACTGCAAATATTCCCAACAAGATACTTAATAAGGTATATAGGGCGAATAATCCGTAAAATCCTTGTTTAATTAGAATCAATCCGTCGTTGGAAAATGTGGAAAAAGTGGTGAAGCCACCACACAAGCCAGTAGTCAGCAACATTCTTACTTCTGCGGATAAGTTGAAGCGGGCGGATAAGACGTAGAACAATCCTATCAGGAAGCCTCCGATGATGTTTACGGCAAATGTAGCCCAAGGAAAGGAGTAGGGTACTATCCGTTCATGGAGTGCCATTTGCACGCAATAGCGCAATACGCTGCCTGTGCCGCCGCCAAGAAATATGGCTATCAATATTTTAGTCATAATAATTGAAGTCTGGTATTGAGTTGACAAAGATAGTGTTTTCATTCCATTTGTATTTCCGAGTGAGCGGTATTTCTTTTAAAAAACAGGTTTATAATCACTTATGCAAACGTTTGCTTTTATTTCATATCTATTTTCATTTGATAACCTTAAATCAGGAGACTTTCCTGCTTATATTTGCATCAAATAAATTATAAATCATAGCATGAGAAACATGAAAGCAATTTGCATTAAACTAACCTGCTTCCTGCTCGTACTTTTTATGAGTAGGGCAGCAATGGCCGAGAGCATCACCTCGCCCAATGGACAACTTCAATTAAACTTCTCCGTCAATTCTCAAGGTGAACCTGTTTATGAACTTTTCTACAAAGGAAAAGCTGTTATAAAGCCCTCAAAGCTGGGTTTGGAATTAAAGAATGATCCGGGACTGATGAACGGATTTACTCTGGCCGATACCCAAACGTCTACATTCGACGAAACATGGGAACCGGTGTGGGGTGAGGTGAAACAAATCCGCAACTATTATAATGAAATGGCTGTAACGCTGGATCAAAAAGCGCAAGACCGTAATATTATCATCCGTTTCCGTCTTTTCGATGATGGCCTCGGTTTCCGTTACGAGTTTCCTTTACAAAAGAATTTGAACTACTTTGTTATTAAGGAAGAACGTACCCAATTTGCCATGACGGGTGACCATAAGGCGTTTTGGATTCCGGGTGATTATGATACGCAGGAGTATGACTTTACAGAGTCCAAACTTTCTGAAATCCGCGGTCTTATGAAATCTGCCATTACCGGTAATGCGTCGCAGACACAATTCTCTCCGACAGGCGTACAGACTTCCCTTCAGATGAAAACGGCGGACGGCTTGTATATCAATCTGCACGAAGCTGCCTTGGTAGACTACTCCTGCATGCATCTGAATCTGGATGATAAAAATCTGATTTTTGAATCTTGGCTGACGCCCGATGCGGTAGGTGATAAAGGTTATATGCAAGCTCCCTGTAAATCGCCGTGGCGTACGGTGATTGTCAGTGACGATGCACGCGATATTCTTGCTTCCAAGTTGACTTTAAATTTGAACGAACCTTGCGCTTATGAAGATGTTTCTTGGATTAAACCTGTGAAATATGTAGGAGTATGGTGGGAAATGATTGCCGGTAAAAGCACTTGGGCGTATACGGATGACCTGCCTTCTGTTAAGTTGGGCGAAACGGACTATTCCAAAACAAAACCTAACGGACGTCATGGCGCCAACAATGAGAACGTGAAGAGATACATAGATTTTGCCGCTGCCCACGGCTTTGACCAGGTTCTGGTAGAAGGTTGGAACGAAGGTTGGGAAGACTGGTTCGGACACTCCAAAGATTATGTTTTCGACTTTGTGACTCCGTACCCCGATTTCGATGTGAAGATGTTGAATGCATATGCCAAGAGTAAAGGTGTTAAACTGATGATGCACCATGAGACTTCTTCTTCCGTCCGCAACTACGAACGCCACATGGACAAAGCTTACCGGTTTATGGTCGATAACGGTTATAATGCTATGAAGAGCGGTTACGTAGGAGATATCATCCCGCGTGGCGAACATCATTACGGACAATGGATGAACAATCACTATCTTTATGCCGTAAAAAAAGCTGCCGACTATAAAATCTGTGTCAACGGCCATGAAGCCGTACGTCCTACCGGTTTGTGCCGTACTTATCCGAATCTTATCGGCAACGAATCTGCCCGTGGCACTGAATACGAAGCATTTGGCGGTAGCAAGCCGTTTCATACCACACTACTTCCGTTCAACCGTCTTATCGGCGGACCGATGGACTACACTCCGGGTATTTTTGATACAAAACTGGATTTCATGGGCGACCTGCCTCACGGACAGGTACAAACTACGCTTGCCAAGCAGTTGGCTCTTTATGTAACCCTTTACAGTCCGTTGCAAATGGCTGCCGATCTAGTGGAGAATTACGTTTTACGGCACAGATTATAATTCGCATTTAGGGACAAAACGTGGCGGTTTGGCTACATACGATGCAGAAACGGAGCAGTTTACCCGTTCCATTCATAATTTGGAAAGTACCTATTTCCGTACGAAATTTGAAGACGAACTGGATAAGTTCAAGGGAAATTCCGGCATCGGAATTATCAGTGACACAGACCCTCAACCTCTTATCCTTAACTCCCACCTCGGTCGCTTTGCCATTGTAACGGTAGCCAAAATAGTAAATCTGCAAGAACTGGAAACAAAACTGTTGGCCCAAAACATGCACTTCGCCGAACTCAGTTCGGGCAAAACCAATCAGACGGAACTTATCGCCCTCCTTATTATACAAGGAAAGACATTTGTCGAAGGAATTGAAAATGTGTATAAGCATATCAAAGGTTCCTGCTCCATGCTGTTATTGACGGAAGACGGCATCATTGCCGCTCGCGACCGCTGGGGACGTACTCCGATTGTGATTGGCAAGAAAGACGGAGCGTATGCCGCCACAAGTGAGTCGAGCAGCTTTCCGAATCTTGGTTATGAGATAGACCGTTATTTGGGACCCGGAGAGATTGTTCGCCTGCGTGCCGATGGTGTGGAACAGATGCGCAAGCCTGATGAGGGAATGCAGATTTGTTCCTTCCTATGGGTATATTACGGTTTCCCCACTTCCTGCTACGAAGGTAAGAATGTGGAGGAAGTGCGTTTTGCCTCCGGTTTCAAGATGGCACAGACAGATAAGTCAGAGGTGGATTGTGCCTGCGGTATTCCTGATTCGGGTGTAGGTATGGCGCTGGGATATGCCGAAGGAAAGGGAGTGCCTTATCATCGCGCCATTTCAAAATATACTCCGACTTGGCCGCGTAGCTTCACTCCCAGCAGGCAGGAAATGCGTTCGTTGGTGGCAAAGATGAAGCTGATTCCCAATCGTGCCATGCTCGAGGGTAAGCGTCTGCTGTTCTGTGATGACTCTATTGTCCGGGGGACCCAGTTGCACGACAATGTGAAGGTGCTGTATGAGTATGGTGCCAAGGAGGTGCATATCCGGATTGCTTGTCCTCCATTGATATATAGCTGCCCGTTTGTAGGATTCACGGCTTCCAAAAGCGACATGGAACTGATTACCCGTCGTGTCATCAAGGAACTGGAGGGTGACGAGAATAAGAATCTCGATAAGTATGCCACTACCGGCTCACCCGAATACGAAAAGATGGTGGACGTTATCCGCGAGCGTTTCGGACTTTCATCCTTGAAGTTCAATACGCTGGAAACATTGGTTGAGGCTATTGGTCTGCCTAAATGTAAACTTTGTACCCATTGTTTTGATGGTAGCAGCCACTTTTGATTGACATTTTGTCCTTAAGAAATAAAAAAGAGGCGTGAATTGCTTGGCAGTTCACGCCCCTTTTTTTATCTTTACAGCACAAAATAGTGGTTAATGATTAGTGATTAATGATTAATGCCATTCGGATAATGCTTTTCGCCAATTACTAATCACTGACCATTAATCACTAACCATTAATCACTAATCATTATTCATCATGACTTTAGTAGAACGTTTTTTAAAGTATGTAAGTTTCGATACGCAATCGAATGAGGAAAGTGGGGTAACTCCGAGTACTCCGGGGCAAATGGTATTTGCCAGGTTCTTGAAAGAAGAATTGGAAGCTTTGGGGTTGGAAGAGATTACATTGGATGAGAACGGTTATCTGTTTGCCACTCTTCCTGCCAATACAGACAAGCCGTTGCCCGTCATCGGCTTTATTGCCCACATGGATACTAGTCCCGATATGAGCGGCAAGAATGTTTCCCCGCGTATCGTGCAGAATTATGACGGAAAGGACATTGTTCTTTGCGCAGATGAGCAAGTAGTTCTTTCTCCTGCTCGATTCCCCGAATTGCTCGACCATCAAGGGGAAGATTTGATTGTGACCGACGGCAAGACCTTGCTTGGTGCCGATGATAAAGCCGGTATTGCCGAAATTGTATCGGCGGTGGTATATCTGAAGGAGCACCCCGAAATCAAGCACGGTAAAATCCGTATCGGCTTTAATCCGGATGAGGAAATCGGTTTGGGTGCGCATAAATTCAATGTTGAGCAATTCGGTTGCGAATGGGCTTATACTATGGATGGCGGTGAAGTAGGCGAACTGGAGTTCGAGAACTTCAATGCGGCTTCTGCCAAGATTGTTTTCAAGGGACGCAATGTACATCCGGGCTATGCCAAAAACAAGATGATTAACTCTATCCGCGTTGCCAACCGTTTCATGTCCATGCTTCCGGCTGACGAGGCTCCGGAGCATACCGAAGGTTACGAAGGTTTCTATCATCTGATAGGTATTACCGGCGAGGTGGAGCAGACAACAGTCTCTTACATTATCCGTGACCACGACCGCACCCGCTTCGAAGAGCGCAAGAAGGAGATGGAACGTCTTGTGGCAAAAATCAATGAAGAATACGGTCCGGGTACCGCTACTCTGGAACTTCGCGACCAATACTATAATATGCGCGAGCAGATTGAACCGGTGATGCATATCATCGACACCGCTTTTGCCGCCATGAAGGCGGTAGGTGTAGAGCCTCGTGTAAAAGCCATTCGCGGAGGTACGGACGGCGCCCAGCTCTCTTTCAAGGGCCTGCCTTGTCCCAATATCTTTGCCGGTGGCTTGAACTTCCACGGCCGCTATGAGTTCGTGCCTATCCAGAACATGGAGAAAGCCATGAACGTCATCGTCAAGATTGCCGAGCTCGTAGCAAGCAAATAGATAATTCATAACTCATAACTCTAATAGTTCCATGAAAACCACTCCGTTTACCGAAAAACACATCTCGCTGGGAGCTAAGATGCACGAATTTGCGGGATACAATATGCCTATCGAATATTCCGGTATCATTGATGAGCATCTTACTGTATGTCAGGGTGTCGGTGTGTTTGACGTCTCCCACATGGGAGAGTTTTGGGTGAAAGGTCCGCATGCTTTGGACTTTTTACAGACAGTCACCTCTAATAACGTAGCAGCCCTTACTCCCGGTAAGGTACAATATACTTGCTTCCCCAATGAGGATGGCGGTATTGTAGACGATTTATTGGTCTACCGGTACGAGCAGGAGAAATATCTGTTGGTAGTCAATGCTTCCAATATCGAGAAAGACTGGAACTGGTGTATGTCTCATAATACGATGGGAGCTGAGTTGGAGAATGCTTCCGACCGTATGGCGCAGCTTGCGGTACAAGGTCCGAAAGCTATCGAAGCATTGCAGAAACTGACACCTGTTTAATGAATTTGCAGGTGAGCCGGATGTTATAATCTCCAATACCGGTTATACTGGAGCCGGTGGTTTTGAACTCTATTTCTATCCTGAAGCTGCAATAAAAATGGAATTTTCGGTATCAAACCTATCGGTTTGGGTGCTCGTGATACGCTTCGCCTTGAAAGGTACGGCTCATGAATTTATCAACACGACCGGCTGTGTCAACCAACTTAGACTTACCAGTGTAGAACGGGTGAGAAGTGCTGGAGATTTCCAACTTTACCAACGGATAAGTTTCGCCTTCGAACTCGATAGTCTCTTTCGTGTTGCAAGTGGAACGAGACAAGAACACATCGCCGTTTGACATATCTTTAAATACTACCGGACGGTAATTTTCAGGATGAATACCTTTTTTCATTTCAATATTTGTTCTTTTAATTTATATTCTGTTACTATTTTGGTAATAAATAGTGTAATGGTCTTCTTTTCAGAGCGCAAAGATAGTGCAAGTTGGAGACTCTACAAAATAAATTCAGATTTATTTTTATTTAGTAGGTTTATCGCATTTTATTTCTGATTTTTGCAGGACTTAATCTTGTGAATTTATGAGGAAACTACTTGTCTTATGCTCTTTCTGGCTGTGCGTGGCAACGCTGGGGGCACAAAATGCGGAACGGAAACTGTATAGTGTTGCGTTCTACAATCTTGAGAACTTATTTGATACGATTCATGATGCAGGTAAGAATGACTATGAGTTCCTGCCTAACGGCAGTTACCAGTGGACGGCAAAGAAGTATGAGTCCAAGCTGCAGAACCTTTCCAAAGTGTTGGGTTCCCTTTCGCGTGATTTAGTGCCGGAAGGTCCGGCATTCATCGGTGTGGCAGAGGCGGAGAACAGCCGGGTGCTGGAAGACCTCGTGAAGCAGCCGGCCATTTCCAATTATGAGTTCGTGCATTATGAAGGACCGGACAGACGGGGCATCGACTGTGCCTTGCTGTACGACCCGAAGCAGTTCAGCGTTACCCACTCAAAGTTGGTGCTTTCTACTCCTTTTGAGGGGGATACGGTGCACTTGACGCGCGGCTTCCTGATTGTGGACGGACAACTGGCGGGAGAGCGTGTCTGCGTGATAGTGAACCACTGGCCCTCCCGTGGGGCAAAGTCACCGGTGCGTGTGCATGCAGCCAGGCAGGTAAAGGCCTTGAAGGACTCTCTGATGCGTAGCGACAAGAAGCTGAAACTCATCGTGATGGGGGATATGAATGACGACCCGATGGATGAAAGCATGGAGGTGCTGGGTGCACGCAAATATCCGAAGCAGGTGAAGAAAGGCGAATTCTACAATCCCTGGTGGGAGACACTGGAAGACAAGGGAGTGGGGACATTGCTCTATCGGGGCAAGTGGAACTTGTTTGACCAGATTGTCATTTCGAAACCGTTGCTGAAGGCTAAGAAAGGGTTGCGCTATGATCACAATGAAGTTTTCATCCGCGATTATCTGATTCAGCAGGATGGCAAATACAAAGGTTCCCCCTTGCGTACGCATGGGGGCAGGACTTGGCTGAACGGTTACAGTGACCATTTGCCGACCATCATCTATCTGAAAAATTAGTATTACATAATAATGTGTAAACAGATGCCGGAGAGCAAACATGTTCTCCGGCTTTTTTGTTGATAGAAGTATAGATGGCAAAGTATGGCTGGCAGAGATAAATGCAAAGAGTTTGTAATATAGAGATTACAATAATCTGTTAAATGAAGCCAATAGCTTTAAAATAGAATGGATTTGGTAGGATGAGCCGGATATTTTATTCCTCTCAAGTTCTTTACTTTAAAGGATAATGCTTACTTTTGCGTAGAATTTTAATTCACTAACAATAAACTTTAAACAAAATGGTTAATTACAAAGATTTAGGCCTTGTAAACACAAGAGAAATGTTTGCTCGCGCTATCAAAGGTGGATATGCAATCCCTGCATTCAACTTCAATAACATGGAACAGATGCAGGCTATCATCAAGGCTGCAGTAGAGACTAAGTCTCCGGTTATCCTTCAGGTATCTAAGGGTGCTCGCCAATATGCTAACGCTACTTTGCTGCGTTACATGGCTCAGGGCGCTGTGGAATATGCTAAGGAACTGGGCTGCAAACATCCTGAAATTGTTCTTCACCTTGACCACGGAGATACTTTTGAAACTTGTAAGAGCTGTATCGATTCAGGTTTCTCCTCAGTAATGATTGACGGTTCACATCTTCCATACGAAGAAAATGTTGCTTTGACAAAGAAGGTAGTTGACTATGCCCATCAGTTCGACGTAACTGTAGAAGGCGAACTCGGTGTATTGGCTGGTGTAGAAGATGAAGTATCTGCTGAACACCATACTTATACCAATCCTGAAGAAGTTATCGATTTCGCTACTCGTACAGGTTGTGACTCTTTGGCTATTTCTATCGGTACTTCTCATGGTGCATACAAGTTCAAACCCGAACAATGCCACGTAGATCCTGCTACAGGTCGTCTGGTTCCTCCTCCTTTGGAATTTGCCGTATTGGATGCTGTAATGGAGAAACTTCCTGGATTCCCTATCGTTCTTCACGGTTCTTCTTCAGTTCCTCAGGAAGAAGTTGATACTATCAATCAGTATGGCGGTAAGTTGGAAGCAGCTATCGGTATTCCCGAAGAGCAACTGCGCAAGGCTGCGAAGTCTGCTGTTTGCAAAATCAACATCGACTCTGACTCACGTCTGGCTATGACAGCTGCTATCCGCAAGACATTTGCTGAAAAACCGGCAGAATTCGACCCGCGTAAGTATCTGGGTCCGGCTCGTGACAATATGGAAAAACTGTACAAGCATAAAATCATCAACGTGCTTGGTTCAGAGAACAAATTGGCTCAACTGGACTAATCGAAAGATAATCCGAATATAGCGTCAGCCCTTGCAATATTGATGTTGCAAGGGCTGACTTGTTGTATATAGGCCGGTGTTGTGGGATGGTTAAGTTCGCCGCTTATTTCAGAAGCGGATGTTTCAACGTGTACAACAGTCTGTTTCCTTTAACAAAACAGTCTGTTTCCCTTAACTGAACAGTTTGTTTCAATAAAGAGAACACTTTGTTCCAATATGCAAAAACACTTCGTTCCAATACGTAAGAACACTTTGTTTCTCTATACTAGAACAAAGTGTTCACCGTTATGAACTAACAGATTAGCTATATTTGAGACCGGTGAAAAGCATATCCCCGTGACACCTATTCCATACTAAAAATCCCTTGCAGATGGCTGGCAGGAGAAGTGTCTGCCAGCTATCTGAAAGGGAGATTTGCAAGAATGCGCTCTCTGTGTGGAGTGCGCGTTATAATTCTATCACTAATGATTCTCTGGGGCCCATCTTCAGCTCTTCACCGAAGGTGATGGCCTTGCCGCTAAGAATATCTTTTCCCTGCTTGCTGTCTTTTTAGGATTTCCTTGTAGAATTTCAAAGGAACGGTGGTCTCTGCATCTGTACCGTTCAGCATCACGAATATCGTCTTGCCTTCGTACTGGCGTGCGTAGGCATAAACACCATTCTGTACCATGAACTGCACCATGCTGCCTTTGGCAATCACATCGTTTCCTTTGCGCCAGTTTAGGATGGTCTTGTAGAAGTCGTAGCACTCGTTCTGTATTTTGGTACGTCCGGCTGGGGTCAGTGCGTTTGTTGCGTCACCGGTCCATCCGCCGGGGAAGTCCTTGCGGACATAGCCGTCGCTCTTGCTCTTCACGCCATTCATCATGACTTCCGTTCCGTAGTAGAGTTGCGGAATGCGGCGGGTGGTAAGCAGCAGGGTAGAGGCTTGCTTCAGCATCGGAAGGTTGTTGCCTTCGCCCAGGAAGCGGTCGGTGTCGTGGTTTTCGATGAATGCCAGTACAAGCGGGAGTTGGGGTAGAGGAAGTCGTATACGAAGTTATTGTATATGCGGTCCAGTCCCTTAAAAAACAAGTTTCCCCTGTTCATTCTTGGCAACCCGTTCCATGCCGAAAGTCTCCAGTCCAATAACGGGGAGGTTATTACGTTTGTCCTATGGGACAGATAGCATGAACCGTCTGCCACCAAACGTGACAAGACAGGTTCGGATACATCACCGAAAGTGCCCGGTATAAAGTTGGGATATTCTTCGGTTGCCCTTTTCATCCAGTTGTTTTAAATCATAGTCGGCATACGGGGAACCGTATTATAGAAGTCAACCACCGATTAAATCAATACAAACGTTCTGCCAGGCACGGGAAACGTGATTGTTCTTCTGAAGAAGGTATCAAGCATAGAGGCAGGAGGTGTATAGAACCAGAAGCTGTGTTTGGACAAATGAAATACAACATGGCATACAGAAGATTCCGGCATGGTCGGGGAAGAACAAGGTTTGGAATGGACTTTGCTTTCTTTGCTATAGCCTTTAATATCAAAAAAATGTGTGCTAAACTGATAAAATGAAGGAAAGGGGCTCATTACAGTTGCCAAATATATGTTTATGGGACTATTTATAACCCGATATAATTGGAATATAGCAACTTGTTGCCAAATGCATGAGGAAAAAGTAGCATAGCCAAAAGAAAATATAGCAGAACTTAAAATATAAATGAGGTTGTGCCAACGTTTTGACACAACCTCATTTGTTTTTAGGTACGGACTTTATGGATTATCCGTGTCTATTTAGTCTGTACCTGATTTATGTCAAACTTGAATTTATTTACAATTCGATGATCAGGGATTCACGCGCTTCCATCTTCAACTCTTTTTCAAAGAGAATTGTTTTGCCGCTTAGAATATCTTTTCCTTGTTTCTTGTCTTTCAAAATTTCTTTGTAGAATTTTAAAGGAACGGTGGTTTCTGAATCTGTACCGTTCAGCATTACGAAAACAATTTTGCCCTCATACTGACGAGCATAGGCATATACGCCGTTTTGTACCATAAACTGAGTCATACTGCCTTTGGCAATCACATTGTTTCCTTTACGCCAATTCAGTATTGTTTTGTAGAAATTGTAGCAATCGTTTTGAATTTTGCTGCGGCCTTCGGCTGTCAGTGCGGTTTCTTTATCGTCTGCCCAGCCGCCGGGGAAGTCTTTACGAACATAACCGTCGCTCTTGCTCTTTACGCCGTTCATCATAATCTCCGTTCCGTAGTATAATTGCGGAATGCGTCGGGTGGTGAGCAACAGGGTAGAGGCTTGTTTCAGCATCGGAAGGTTTTCTCCTTCACCCAAAAAGCGGTCGGTGTCGTGATTCTCGATGAAAGCGAGTACCGATTCCGGATTCGGATAAAGAAAATCATATACGAAACTGTTATACACTCGGTCTAATCCTTTAAACCAAGTTTCTGTTTCCTCCGTTTTGGCAATGTTGATTTTATCATAGAAACTGAAATCCATTACCGTCTTCAGATTGCTGTTTTTAGGAGCGGACAGTTTGGAGTCCTTTTGCCACCATGCGGTATATGCCGGTTCGGTTACCCATGTTTCGCCTACGGTGTTATAGTTAGGGTATTCTTCATTCAACTCTTTCATCCATTTGCTCATGGCATCATAGTCGGCATACGGGTAAGTATCCATACGGATACCGTCTATGTCGGCATATTCAATCCACCAGAAACTGTTCTGTACCAGGTAGCGGTATACGTGAGGGTTCTTCTGGTTGAGGTCGGGCATGGAAGGTACGAACCAGCCGTCGTTCATCTGGCTGGCATCGTACTGGGAAGTATAAGGGTCTACGTGCGGGGTCAGTTTGAAGGAGGTCTGCACGAAGTTATTTTCGTGGTCGGGGTTGTTGAACCAGTCTTTGGAAGGGCATGTCCTTAATCCATACATGCTCTACGCCGCAGTGGTTGAAAATCATGTCCATTACGATTTTGATGCCGCGTGTATGAGATTTTTCGATGAGCTGCTTATACTCTTCATTGGTGCCGAAGCGGGGATCTACTTTATAATAATCGGTGGTGGCATAGCCGTGGTAGGAACCGCCGGTCATGTTATTTTCCAGTACCGGAGTAAACCACAAGGCAGTTACGCCCAAATCGGAAAAGTAATCAAGGTGCTGTTCGATACCTGCGAGGTCGCCGCCATGACGAGCATTTGGGTCGTTGCGGTCTACCTTATATTCTGCCATGCCTGCTATTTGGTCGTTGTCCGGGTTGCCGTTGGCAAAACGGTCGGGCATTAACAGATAGAGTGCATCGGATGCATCGAAACCTTTGTGCTCGCAGCCTTTTTTGGCACGTGCCTTTAACTCATATTCTTTGACGAACTTTTTCTTGCCTTGCGTGAAGGTGAGTGGCATTTTACCGGGTTTCACATTTTTATCCAGTCTAAGGTAGACCAGCAGGTAATTATTGCTTTCCAATTTGACTGTGCTGCTCAGCGAGACGCCGGGATAGTTGACAGATACCGTTGCATTGCCGATGCCTTCACCATATACCATTAGTTGAAGTTCGGGGTTTTGCATACCAGTGTACCAAAATGGTGGATCGATTTTGTTTACGTTCATAGCTGCGTACGTACTGAGGGAAAGTAGGAGTGTTCCTAAAATGAAGAATACTTTTTTCATGATATTAGCTTTTCGTTATTTTCTCCGCTAAATTAAAAAAAATAGCGGAGAAGGCTGTTACCTCTCCGCTATTATCCTTTATGCAGGTTATGCAAACGTTTTCACTGCTTACATCAGGAATCCCAACAGAATACCGGCAGCTACTGCTGAGCCGATAACGCCCGCTACGTTCGGACCCATGGCATGCATCAACAGGTAGTTGGTTGGATCATATTCCAAACCTACTACTTGAGAGATACGTGCGGAGTCAGGCACTGCAGATACGCCTGCATTACCGATCAGCGGATTAATCTTGTTGCCTTTCTTCAAGAAGATATTGAAAATCTTCACGAAGATGACACCGGATGCTGTGGCAATGACAAATGATAAGGCGCCCAGACCGAATATCTTGATTGAATCAAGGGTTAAGAACTCGGATGCTTGCGTGGAAGCACCTACAGTCAGACCAAGCAGAATCGTGATGGTATCAATCAGCGGACCGCTGGCTGTGTTAGCCAGACGGCGGGTTACACCACTCTCTTTTAGTAAGTTACCGAAGAACAGCATACCCAGCAAAGGCAGACCGGATGGTACAAGGAATGTGGTTAGTAACAAACCGATAATCGGGAACATTACTTTTTCCGTATGAGAAACTGCACGTGGAGGTTTCATGCGGATAAGACGCTCGTTCTTACTGGTCAGCAGACGCATGATAGGCGGTTGTATCACCGGTACTAATGCCATATATGAATAGGCTGATACCGCAATGGCACCCATTAAGTTGGAGCCAGTTTGGAAGAGAGGAAGATGGCAGTCGGACCATCGGCACCACCAATGATACCGATTGCACCAGCCTGCATCGGGTCAAATCCTATGGCAAGGGCAATCATATAAGCACCGAATATACCGAATTGGGCTGCTGCACCAACCAACATTAATTTGGGGTTCGATATCAAAGCAGAGAAATCCGTCATGGCACCGATACCCAGGAATATGAGTGGCGGATACCAACCGGAAGTTACCCCTTGATACAGAATGTTAAGTACAGACCCTTCCTCATAGATACCGACTTTTAATCCGGCTTCCATATTGAAAGGGATATTACCGATCAGCATACCGAAACCGATAGGAATCAGCAACATCGGCTCAAATTCCTTGGCAACAGCCAAGTATATGAAGAATAAACCTACCAGAATCATTACCAGATGTCCGCCTGTTGCATTGGCAAAACCTGTATAAGTCCAGAAGTCTGCAAGGTTATTTCCTAAAAATGTGATAAATTCTCCCATATTATTCAATAATTACGAGGTCAGTACCTTCGAGAACAGAGTCCCCTTTGTTTACATTGATGGCTGTAATCTTACCGTCTTTATCAGCATTGATATTGTTTTCCATCTTCATGGCTTCCAAAATGATGATAACTTGTCCCTTCTTTACTGTATCGCCGACATTTACTTTGATATCGAGGATAACACCTGGCAGCGGAGATTTTACACCTGACTTGTCGGTTGAAGCAGCAGCCGGTTTTACTACCGGAGTAGCAGGAGCAGCAGGAGCGGATGTGGCTGCCGGACGTGCTACCGGTTTAACGACTACCTTCGGAGCTTTTTCCATTTCTACTTTGTAGGGAGTACCGTTCACTTCTACGTGAGCGATGTTGTCTTCAATATCTCCAATAGTAACTTTATATGCGTTACCGTTGATTTTGTATTTATATTCTTTCATCGTTTTATTTTATTATGGGTGACTTACTTTTTGTGAGGAGTCTCACGCAACGTATAAATCTTTGAACTCCACGGTGAGTAACTGCGTTTTACACGGGTAATGGTAAGTATCGTGTCTTCCACATCGTGTACATCGCTTTGGAATTCGTGCATGGCCATTGAAATGGCAGCAAAAACTTCTCCCGGAGCCTGCCCCAGTTGTTTCTCTTTTGCTTCTTGTTTATCAGTAATACCTTTAGCTTTCATGGCATTGCGTTTGCTGAGGTTAACTGATATTTTACCTATAATCTTGAAGGAGATGTAGAGTAATATCAGCCCGCAGAATACAACGCTCATGGCAGAAATAGCCATACCGATACCTACGCTGTCATGCTCTTCGAATTTTTCCATTTTGGCATTGCTGTCGATAGTCTTGTTGTTGGTACTCGGAGTGACATATTTATCTTCGCTTCCACCCTTTACTTCCCATTGGTCGGCTGCATCACTGACACGGGCATAGGATTGGTTGGCTTTTAAAGTACCGGCAGGCACTATGACTTGATCAAGCAATTTCTTGCCGGAATCATACAACCCAATCCAGTTGGCATTTGTGGCATCCAGTTTGAAGTTCGTATGAAATGTACCGCGTCTTGGTTCTCCATCAGCCCAGAAAAGTGCATGCTGACGTGGTTTTATGAGTGTCAGAACGTCACCTTTGGGAATGAAATAACTGGCAGTATCACCCGGCTGGCTGCTGAATTTCAGATAGCAACCTGCAAGGTCGGCGCTGCCGTATGATCTGTTGAATATTTCAATCCATGCGCTGTGCACACCGTAGTCATCCTGATAGTTGCTTTCGTTGTTGACCAGCACTTCATTCAGCAGCAGTTTGTTGTTCGATTTCTGTTCTTTGCAAGAAGAGCAAAAGCCCAACACCAGCATCAATGAAAGGAATATTCCGATTTTTGTTTTATTCATAATCGTTCTTGTTTTAGTGTGAAAAGCTTGATTACAAGGGAATATTACCATGCTTCTTAGCCGGGTTAGTCAATTTCTTGGTTTGCAACTGTTGCAGGGCACGAATGATGCGGAAACGTGTGTTACGCGGTTCGATAACATCATCAATGTAGCCATATTTAGCTGCATTATAAGGATTGGCAAACAACTTGGTGTATTCAGCCTCTTTTTCAGCCAGGAATTGAGCCGGATTTTCCTGCTCTTTGGCTTCGCGGGCATATAATACTTCTACAGCACCTGCACCACCCATTACAGCGATTTCAGCAGTAGGCCAAGCATAATTCATGTCGCCACGCAGCTGCTTACAGCTCATCACGATGTGCGAACCACCGTAGGATTTACGCAGTGTGATGGTAACCTTGGGTACAGTAGCTTCACCGTATGCATACAGCAGTTTGGCACCGTGCAGGATGACGCCGTTGTACTCCTGGCCGGTTCCCGGAAGGAATCCCGGTACGTCTACCAATGATACGATAGGAATATTGAAGGCGTCGCAGAAACGGACGAAGCGTGCGCCCTTGCGGGATGCGTTGCTGTCGAGCACACCTGCCAGATACTTCGGCTGGTTGGCAACAATACCTACGGACTGTCCGTTGAAACGTGCGAAACCAATAATGATATTCTTTGAATAATCTTTTTGGATTTCGAGGAACTCACCATTATCTATGATAGCACCAATTACCTCGTACATATCGTACGGCTTGTTCGGGTTATCAGGAATGATGTCGTTCAGGGAATCTTCCAGACGGTCGATAGGGTCTGTACAGTCTACATAGGGAGCTTCTTCCAGGTTGTTCTGGGGAATGTAGCTCAACAGTTTGCGGATAAGAGCCAAACCTTCTTCTTCTGTCTGTGCAGTAAAATGAGTAACACCAGATTTGGTGGAGTGAACGCTCGCGCCACCCAGGTTTTCCTGGCTTACGTCTTCTCCGGTTACAGTCTTTACTACCTTCGGACCGGTAAGGAACATGTAGGATGTACCTTCCATCATCAAAGTAAAGTCTGTCAAGGCAGGAGAGTAAACGGCGCCACCGGCACAAGGACCGAAAATACCGGAAATCTGCGGAATGACACCCGAAGCAAGTATGTTACGTTGGAAGATTTCAGCGTAGCCAGCCAAGGCATTAATACCTTCCTGAATACGTGCACCGCCCGAGTCGTTGATACCGATACACGGAGCACCCATTTTCATGGCTTGGTCCATAATCTTACAGATTTTCAGAGACATGGTTTCGGACAGTGAACCGGCAGAAACTGTGAAGTCCTGTGCGAAGATATAAACCAGACGGCCTTCGATTGTACCGCAACCGGTTACTACACCGTCACCGGGGTAGTGTTTCTTTTCCATGCCGAAGTTCGTACATCTATGTTCTACGAACATGTCCATTTCTTCGAAACTTCCTTCGTCGAGAAGCATGGCTATACGCTCGCGAGCTGTATATTTCCCTTTCTCATGTTGCTTTGCAATCGCTTTTTCACCACCACCAAGACGTGCTGCAGCGCGGCGGTCTATAAGCTCTTTAATCTTTTCAAGTTGATTACTCATGAATTTATATTCTTTAAGTGTTTATACAATTTATGATTTGATGATTTTACAGTCTTGCTTATTCCGGTTTCTCGCAAAGCTCAGTCAGGACACCGAGAGTTGACTTCGGATGTAGGAATGCAATGTTCAGACCTTCTGCACCTTTGCGGGGAGCTTTGTCTATAAGGCGGATACCTTTTTCTTCGACTTCGGCAAGCGCACCGGCCACTCCGTCTTCCACAGCAAATGCTAAATGGTGCATACCGCCGTTACCGTTGTTCTTTTCGATGAACTTGGCAATTGTGCTTTCGGGAGAAGTAGGTTCCAACAATTCGATCTTTACATCGCCCACTTTCAGGAAAGCGGTTCTAACTTTCTGATCTTCCACGGTTTCGATGTTGTAGCATTTCAAACCTAAAACGTTTTCGTAGTACGGAAGGGCTTCTTCAATGCTCTTAACGGCAATGCCCAGATGCTCAATGTGTGAAATCTTCATAACTATATAAATTAATGTTAGTATTGTATCCTTTTAGGGTCTATTCTGGCTGAAACGGTAGAGGCGGAAAGTATTGAACGTCTGGTTAAGCCGGTAAAAGATTTATTCGGCGCCATATTCTTTGTATCTGTAGGTATGATGGTAGACCCTTTGATGATAGTAGAATATGCGGGTCCTATTGTTGTCATCACATTGGCGGTTATTGTCGGGCAATCGTTGTTCGGCACATTGGGAGTATTGCTTGCAGGGCAGCCGCTTAAGACGGCTATGCAATGCGGATTCAGTTTGACGCAGATTGGAGAATTTGCTTTTATCATCGCTTCTTTGGGAGTGTCTTTGCATGTAACAAGTCATTTTCTGTATCCTATAGTGGTGGCTGTATCTGTCATTACTACCTTTCTTACCCCTTATATGATTCGTTTTGCAGAACCGGCTTCCAATTTTGTCGATACGCATTTGCCGGAACGGTGGCAGAAATTTTTGCTGCATTATGCTTCCGGTTCGCAGACTGTGAATCATGAGAGTTTATGGAAGAAACTGATATTTGCTTTGTTGCGTATTACGGTGGTTTATTCCATTGTAAGTGTGGCGGTGATTGCTATCGCATTCCGCTTCCTGGTACCGTTTTTCAAGGGAAACTTGCCTGGGATTTGGGGCTCTTTATTGTCTGCTTTGGTCATTGTTCTGTTTATTTCTCCTTTTCTGCGAGCCATCATGATTAAGAAAAACCATTCGGTAGAATTCGTAACATTGTGGCGCGACAGTCGGGGAAATCGCGCTCCGCTGGTAGCTACTATCGTGCTGCGAATTCTGTTGGCAGTTTCTTTTGTGATGTTTGTAATAGCCGGACTGTTTAAACTGTCGGTTGGTCTTGTCTTTGGAGTTGCGGTACTGCTGGTTATAGTGATGATACTTTCCAGACAGTTGAAGCGGCAGTCTATAATGATTGAACGTACTTTTTTTCAGAATTTGCGGTCGCGGGATATGCGTGCGGAATATTTGGGCGAGAAGAAGCCTGAATATGCAGGCCGTCTGCTTTCGCGTGATTTGCATTTGACGGATTATGAGATTCCCGGGGAATCGGCTTGGGCAGGCAAGACGCTGGCGGAGTTGAATTTTGGCAAGCGTTATGGGGTGCATGTCGTTTCTATTCTTCGTGGACGCAGGCGGATAAATATTCCCGGTGCTTCTGTGCGTCTTTTTCCTTTAGATAAGATACAGGTTATTGCTACTGATGAAGAATTGAATGTGTTTGGTGAGGAAATGAATAAGCTTTCAACGATAGCTGCGGACGCCGTGGAAAAAAGTGAGATGATACTGCGTCAGTTGCGTATCGATGCAAATTCCCCGTTCTTGGGTAAAACATTGAAAGATGCAGGCATACGCGAGAAATACCACTGCCTGATTGTTGGAGTGGAGCGAGGAGGGGAAACTTTGCATGCTCCTGACGTGCACGAGCCTTTTGTCGAGGAGGATGTAGTATGGATTGTCGGTGAGAATGTCGATGTGTACAAATTGGTCGGTGAAAATGATGAGCGGTTGCTGGACGTAGGTGGGATTTTCGACAATGATTTCCTCACGCCCTCTTTCTGTGTGCAGCGCAATGGGGTCATAGGTGAATACGGAGAAACAAATCATGCCTTTGTCTCCAATGATTTCTATACGGTCTTCCCTGGCCGATTCGTGGGCAACGAAACACCAGGAGCCGCTGCCTACTAGTCCGCTGTCAAACTGGAAACATGCGCTGAGGGTGTCCTCGGCAGAATATAGTCTGCCACGGTTGCTCTTGTAGCCGTTAGCTTCAAGAATATATCCGAAGATTTCCTGCAGTATGTCTATCTGGTGAGGAGCAGGTCATAGAAGTATCCTCCGCCGGCAATGTCCGGCTGCACGCGCCACGGCAGGTTTTCCTTGTTATGGTCGAGGTCGCGGGGAGGCTGGGCGAAGCGGATTTGAATGTTGATGACATTGCCAATATGTCCCTCCTCTACCAGTGACTTTACCTTCAGGAAGTAGGGCAGATAGCGGCGGTAATACGCGACAAAACATGGAACACCCGTTTCTTGGGAAATGCGGTTGATGCGGCAGCACTCTTCGTAGGTAACGGCCATCGGTTTCTCTATGTAGACCGGTTTACCTGCCTTCATGGACATGATGGCGTACGTAGCATGTGAAGAAGGAGGAGTGGCAATGTACACGGCGTTCACCTCTTCGTCGTCAATCAGCTCCTGGGCATCGTCGTACCATTTAGGAATCCCTCTTTCCTTGGCGTAGGTCTTGGCCTTGTCGCCATTTCGGCTCATGACGGCCACTACTTCGGAGTTCTCTATTTTCTGGAATGCCGGTCCGCTTTTGTATTTGGTCACTTCTCCGCAGCCGATGAATCCCCATTTAATTATTCTCTCGCTCATAATCTTTCCCTTATTTTTACTCTTCCTCAAAATCGAATTCAAAGTCGAAATCATCCAGAAATTCCGGTTCTGTAAATTCTTCCAGACTCCGGCGGTCTTTTTTCGTTGGTCGTCCGGTACCCTTGGCACGGTTGACGAAACCGCTAACACGGCTCATCTCCAGCAGTTCATACTGTTCCGGAGTCGTTACATTCTCCATCATTTCGGCAACAAGCTTTGCGCCGACACGCTTTTCGATGGTTTGCAGTACTTTGAAGGAATAGGTGACGGGGGGCTTGCGCACCTGGATGACATCTCCCGGCTTCACCGTACGGGCAGCCTTTGCCAGTGCGCCGTTGATGCTGATGCGCCCTTTTTTGCAGGCTTCGGCGGCTATGGTACGCGTCTTGAAGATACGTACTGCCCACATCCATTTGTCAATTCTGGCTTCGTTCATTTCTTGTTATATTGATTCATGGTGATAGCTATTCCTGCCAGGCAGAAACTTTTGATGATTTCTCCGGCTGTCTCCAATCTCTCATCCATTGTTTTCCAATCTTCATCGGTAAAATGTCCCAGCACATAGTCAATCTGCCCACCACGGGGAAAGTCATTGCCGATGCCGAAACGCAGGCGTGCATAATTCTGGGTGCCCAGCGTTGATGCAATATGCTTAAGGCCGTTATGTCCCGCATCGCTTCCCTTCCCTTTCAGGCGCAGTGTGCCGAAAGGTAGTGCCAGGTCATCTACCACTACCAACACATTCTCCAATGGAATGTTTTCCTTTTGCATCCAGTAGCGTACGGCGTTGCCGCTGAGGTTCATAAAGGTGGAAGGCTTCAGCAGTAACAGTTGGCGTCCCTTGACTGACAGTGTTGTGGTGAAACCATAACGTCCGTCGGTAAAAGTGGCACCCGCTGCTTTGGCCAGAGCATCTACTGCCATGAATCCGATGTTATGGCGGGTTTCGTGATATTCGGGGCCGATATTGCCCAATCCTACAATTAAATATTTCATAGTCAGTGCTTCCTGTTTATGAGGGTGTTAAAACTAGTATTCACCACAGATTACACAGATTAACACAGAATGAATTTAATGTACCGATAATCAAAGATGTCTATCTGTGCAAATCTGTGTAATCTGTGGTGAATTATACACTCTCGTGAGCCGTAAAAAGAACGCGGATTATCGCAACTTTCCGCGGATATGAAATCTGCGTTGGCTGCGTTAATCCGCGTTCCCGAATATTTAGTCTTTCTTGAAAAGAATCGATTAGTTGCCTGCAGCAGCAGCGGCACCTCTTGCAGCACGAGTCAGCTTAACGGCGCATACAACAGCTTCTTTGGCATTCAGCAATTCCAATCCTTCGTATTGCAATTCGCCAACTTTAACAGTCTTACCAAGTCCCAAGTGGGCAACGTTGATAATCAGTCTTTCAGGAATTACGTTATACAAAGCTCTTACTTTCAGCTTACGCATCTGGAGTACCAGCTTACCACCGGCCTTAACACCTTCTGCCAAACCTTCCATCTGTACCGGAACTTCCATAACGATAGGCTTAGCCTCGTCAATTTGATAGAAGTCAACGTGCAGGATAGTATCCTTTACGGGGTGGAATTGGATATCTTTCAAGATAGCATTTACTTTCTTGCCATCGATAATCAGGTCAACCACGTAGATGTGCGGAGTATAAACCAAGTTGCGCAGACCTTCTGCCGGTACAGTGAAATGGACGTTTTCACCTGCCCCGTAGAGTACGCAAGGTACACCGTTGTCTTTACGAATAGCTTTCAAAGCTCTTGCTTGTTCCGAAGAACGCTCTGCAATAGTTCTTGCAGTTCCTTTTACTTCAATTGATTTCATTTTAATTTCTTTTTGTGTTACTCTAAATTAAGTAGATTATTGCTTAATTCACCATCACACGATGTGGCTCACCACACGATGTTGCAAAAAAGCGGTGCAAAAGTACCGCTTCTTTTTGAATTATCAAAAGGTTATAACTTAAAATTCAATGTCTATCTTGATTTCTCCTTCCAATGAAGACGCTTTTTCCTCTTTCGGCAGTTCTTCTTTTCCCGTTTCGGGACTTTCAGCCTCTTCGTCAGTGGTATGTCTTGTATAGCAGCCTTGCTGTTCCTGGATGAAGCCGATGGCTTGCTGAAGTCCGTTCATGAACTTTTCAAAATCCTCTTTGTATAGAAAGATTTTGTGCTTTTCGAAACTTACCTGCGAGTCGTCTCCTTCGCCCATCACAATCTTCTTGCTTTCAGTGATAGCAAGGAACATTTCGTCCTTTCTGTTTTTCTTAACATCTAAATAATAGATGCGCTTGCCTGCTTTAATGGATTGGGAGAATACAATCTCCTTGTCGTTCATGTCCGCTGCGTTTTTCTTCTTAAAGTCTTCCATATTATAATAGGTCTCAATTTTGATATTATCACCTTAAAACTTGTATCTCGTAGCTTTTAGCTCTTTATCGGGTTCAAAATTGACGATTTTTTTTAAACTGTCAAAAGAAAAAGCCCGGATAATGATTATCTGCATTAAAAAATGTGATTTATTTATGTAAACTCATTAAAAATATCTACTTTTGCACCTCGTTAAAACACCAGTATTTACTTTAGTTATGATAAACAGAGTTCTTATTCGTCTTAAGATTATACAGATTGTATATGCTTATTATCAGAATGGCAGTAAAAATTTAGATGCTGCGGAGAAAGAGTTGTTCTTTAGTCTCTCCAAGGCATATGACCTTTACAATTATCTGCTTATGTTGATGATAGCCTTGACGAACTACGCACAAAAGCGCATTGATGCGGCAAAAGCAAAGTTGGCTCCCACAGCCGAAGAGTTGTATCCGAACATGAAGTTTGTAGAAAACAAATTCATAGCCCAGTTGGAAGTGAACAAACAATTGACGGAATTCATTGCCAACCAAAAGCGCACGTGGGCCAATGATGAAGACTTTGTCAAGGGATTGTATGAGAAAATTGTGGAATCAGATATATATAAGGAATATATGGCTTCTTCGGACAATTCTTACGAATACGACCGTGAATTGTGGAGAAAGCTGTATAAGACTTTTGTCTTCAACAACGAAGCCTTGGACAATGTGCTCGAAGACCAGAGCCTCTACTGGAATGACGACAAGGAGATTGTGGATACTTTCGTACTGAAAACCATCAAGCGCTTTGAAGAGAAGAATGGTGCCAATCAGGAACTTCTACCAGAGTTCAAGGATGAGGAAGACCAGGAGTTTGCACGCCGTTTGTTCCGCCGTGCCATCTTGAACTGTGACTATTACCGTCACCTCATCAGCGAGAATACGCGTAATTGGGACTTGGACCGTGTGGCCTTTATGGATGTTGTAATCATGCAGTGTGCCTTGGCCGAAATATTAAGTTTCCCGAACATTCCGGTGAGTGTTTCGTTGAACGAATATGTCGATATTGCCAAAGTTTACAGCACGGCCAAAAGTGGCAGCTTCGTGAACGGTACATTGGATGGAATAGTTAATCAATTAAAAAAAGAAGGTAAGTTAACGAAAAACTAATACCTTTGTTTAATAATAGAAACCAAAACTGAGTATTTATGAACTTAATGACTGTATTTTTCCTGCAAGCTCCCGCTGCAGGCCCTGCCGGTGGTGGTAGCATGATGTGGATTATGCTGATAGCCATGTTCGTTATTATGTATTTCTTTATGATTCGTCCTCAAAACAAGAAGCAAAGAAATAGCAAACTTCCGTAAATCGCTTCAAGTGAATCAGAAAGTAATCACAGCTGGTGGTATCCATGGTGTTATCAAGGAAATCAACGACAATGATGTGGTGCTTGAAATCGCTTCTAACGTTAAGATTCGTATAGACAAGAATTCTATTTTTGCTGCAGCTGCTGATGCGAACAGCAGTCAGGCATCTAAATAATAGAAATGTGAGCCTATGTTTGAACGTAGGAACATACAACGTACATATCTGAAGATATCAAGAGAAGTGAAGGACTTTCTGCTTAGCGATAAAAGCAGGGAGTTCTTCATTTTTTTGTTTTTTTTCTTTGTAGCCGGTGGCTTCTGGCTCTTGCAGACCTTGAACAACGACTATGAGGCGGACTTTTCTATACCGGTGCGGCTGAAGGGAGTGCCCAATAATGTGGTGATTACCTCTGAACCTGCTTCAGAACTCCGTATCAAGGTAAAGGATAAGGGAACGGTACTGCTCAACTATATGTTGGGAAAGAGCTTTTATCCCGTTATTCTCGATTATGCCGATTATAAGGGCGTGGATAATCAAGTAAGGATATATCCCTCGCAGTTTGAAAAGAAAGTGCTGAACCAACTGAATGCCTCTACCCGCCTGCTTTCCATGAAGCCGGATACATTGGAGTACATCTATTCGACGGGAGCCTCCAAACTGGTGCCGGTGAAGCTGCGCGGCACGCTGAGTGCCGGACGTGAGTATTATTTTTCGGATACGATATTCAGTCCCGATTCCGTATTGGTGTATGCGCCGCAAGGCGTGCTGGATACGATTGCTGTTGCCTATACGCAACCGGTGAAGCTGGAAGATATATCGGATACCTTGAGGCAGCAAGTCCCCCTGCGTATCCAGAAAGGTGTGAAGTTTGTGCCTTCTTCCATTGAGATGATGCTTCCGGTGGATATTTATACGGAAAAGACAGTGGAGGTGCCGTTGCGTGGCGTTAACTTTCCTGCCGACAAGGTGCTGCGCGCTTTCCCTTCCAAGGTGCAGGTCACGTTTCAGGTTGGTCTGAGTCATTTCAGGCAGATTAACGCTGATGATTTTCATATTTACGTGTCCTATGAGGAACTGCTCCGTCTGGGTTCCGACAAGTATACGGTAAAGATTAAGAATCTGCCGAAAGGGGTGAGCCAGGTACGCTTCAATCCGGCACAAGTGGATTTTCTGATAGAGCAAGTTTCTCCTGATTATGGCGATTAAGATAGGTATAACCGGTGGTATCGGTAGCGGAAAGAGTATGGTATCCCGGCTGTTGGAAGTGCTGGGTGTTCCCGTCTATATCTCGGACTTGGAAACGAAAAGGCTGATGGCATCCGATTCATTGATCCGCGAGGATTTGTCAGCTTTGCTTGGTGCGGAAGTGTATGCCGGTGGCACGCTGAACAAGCCTTTGTTGGCGTCTTATCTTTTCGGCAGTCCGGAGCATGCCAAAGAAATCAACTGTATTGTGCATCCTCGTGTAAAGGAGGATTTCAGGCGGTGGACACAATGCCGCACCGCTTTTCCCATTGTCGGTATAGAATCGGCCATTCTGGTCGAAGCGGGGTTTGCGGGTGAAGTGGATGCTATTGTTATGGTCTATGCGCCCGAAGAGGTGCGCATTTTACGTGCCGTCCGGCGGGATGCTTCCTCGCGCGAATTGATAGAAAAGCGTATCCGTAGCCAGATGAATGACGAAGAAAAGCGTAAATATGCAGATTTTGTCATTGTAAATGATGGCGAAACCCCATTGATTCCGCAAGTTTTAGAGCTAATCGGTTCGCTATCTGAAAAAATGCACTATCTGTTACGCAAATAGGCATCTCCTTAACAATAAAAATAAGCAAGCTTATTTTGTATTGTCTTCGGCTTACATTATCTTTGCCCACCGAAAAAAATGAACTACTAATTACAAAAACTGAATATATTATGTTGAAGACTATTTTGTCTATTTCCGGTAAGCCGGGATTGTATAAGCTCATCTCTCAGGGAAAGAAATATGTTGATTGTGGAGTCACTTGTTGACAAGAAGCGTTTCCCTGCTTATGGTAATGAGAAGATTATCTCTTTAGGAGATATTGCCATGTATACAGATACAGAAGATGTTCCTTTGAAGGAAGTGTTTCTTTCCATGAAGAAAAAGGAAAATGGTGCTGCCGTAGTGCTGGATTTGAAGAAAGCTACTGCTGACGACTTGCGTGCTTACCTGGCAGAGGTATTGCCTACCTTCGATCGCGACCGCGTATATCCGTCCGACATCAAGAAATTGATTGTTTGGTATAATTTGCTGGTGGCAAGCGGTATGACGGATTTTGAAGAAACTCCTGCGGCAGAAACGAAGGAGGAAAGCAAGGCCGAGTAATCGGAGAAGGATTGAAATACAAAATAAAAGAGGCGATTCTCAATAGTCGGGAATCGCCTCTTTTATTGGGGGATACGGATTGCTTTTAATTTCTGAAAACCAGTCCGTCGTCAGTGGTATTGGCATCCACTGTAATAGGCTTGCTGCGGTCTACTTCCTGAGCCAGCAGCTTCTTCGACAAGTCGTTCAGCAAATAGTGCTGGATGGCACGTTTCACCGGACGGGCGCCGAATTCAGGGTCATACCCTGCATTGGCAAGGAAGTCTATGGCGGCATTTGTCAGAACAAGTTCCACGCCGTTACCGGAAAGCATCTTCTGCACACTCTTGATTTGGAGCACCACAATTTGCTTGATTTCGGGCTCTGTCAGTGGCAGGAACATGATGGTTTCGTCGATACGGTTCAGGAATTCCGGGCGGATGGTCTTTTTCAGCATATTCATCACTTCCTTTTTGGTTTCCTCTACGATTTGCTCCTTATTGCTACTGTTGAGCTTCTCCATCTGGCTTTGGATATAGCCGCTGCCCATGTTGGAGGTCATGATGATAATCGTATTTTTGAAGTTGACCGTACGCCCTTTGTTGTCCGTCAGACGTCCGTCATCCAGCACTTGCAGCAAGATGTTGAATACGTCCGGATGCGCTTTCTCGATTTCGTCGAATAGGACGACAGAATACGGTTTCCGCCTTACGGCTTCTGTCAGTTGTCCACCTTCATCATATCCCACATATCCCGGAGGAGCTCCTACCAGACGGGAAACGCTATGTTTCTCCTGATACTCGCTCATATCGATACGCGTCATCATCGTTTCATCATCAAAGAGGAATTCCGCCAGCGCCTTTGCAAGTTCCGTCTTACCTACACCGGTGGTTCCCAGGAAAAGGAATGAGCCGATAGGGCGCTTGGGATCTTGCAGTCCCGCGCGGCTGCGGCGTACAGCATCGGCTACAGCTTCGATGGCTTCGTTCTGTCCGATAACACGCTGATGCAGTTCATCCTCCAGATGCAATAGTTTCTCCTTTTCGCTTTGCAGCATTTTGCTTACCGGTATGCCTGTCCATCGGGATACTACGTCTGCGATATCCTCGGCGTCAACTTCCTTTAATCATGGCCTTGTCGCCCTGCATCTCGTGCAGCTTTTGCTGGGTCTCTTCAATTTCCTGATTCAGCTTGAAGTTTGCCATAGCGTATTTCGGCTACTTTTCCATAGTCGCCTTCCCGTTCTGCCTTATCGGCTTCAAACTTCAGGTTCTCTATTTCAACTTTATTCTGCTGAATTTTGTTGACAAGGGTCTTTTCGTTTTGCCATTTCGCCTTATACGACTTTTCCTGCTCCTTTAGCTCGGCAAGTTCCTTGCCGATTTGCTCCAGCTTGGACGGTCATTTTCGCGCTTGATGGCTTCGCGTTCAATCTCCAGCTGCTTTGATCTTACGGGAAATCTCGTCCAACTCTTCCGGTACAGAATCTACTTCCATACGGAGTTTGGCGGCGGCTTCGTCCATCAGGTCGATGGCTTTATCCGGCAAGAAGCGGTCGGTGATATAACGGTTGCTCAACTCTACGGCAGCGATGATGGCATCGTCTTTAATCCGTACGTGGTGATGGTTCTCATAACGTTCCTTCAGAGCCACGAAGGATGGAAATGGTGCTTAACGTATCCGGTTCGTTTACCATGACAATCTGGAAGCGGCGTTCCAAAGCTTTGTCCTTTTCGAAATACTTCTGATACTCATCGAGGGTGGTAGCACCGATGCTTCTCAGCTCACCGCGTGCCAGAGCAGGTTTCAGAATGTTGGCGGCATCCATTGCTCCCTCGCCCTTGCCGGCGCCTACCAGTGTGTGGATTTCGTCAATGAAGAGAATGATGTCTCCTTCCGATTTCTTCACTTCGTTGATGACGGCTTTCAGACGTTCTTCGAACTCGCCCTTATACTTGGCGCCTGCCACCAATGCACCCATATCCAGTGAATAAACTTGTTTGTTTTTCAGATTCTCAGGTACATCTCCACGCAATATACGGTGGGCAAGTCCCTCTACGATGGCTGTTTTACCTGTACCCGGCTCACCGATAAGAATCGGGTTGTTCTTGGTACGGCGGCTTAGGATCTGCAGAACCCGGCGGATCTCTTCATCACGTCCGATAACGGGGTCCAGTTTGCCGCTTCGGGCTGCTTCGTTCAGATTGATGGCATACTTTTCCAATGACTGGTAAGTGTCCTCGCTGGATTGCGAAGTTACTTTTTCTCCTTTTCGCAGTTCGTTGATGGCTTCCCGCAGTTCGCGTTCCGTCATCCCGGCATCTTTCAGAATGGTGGATGCAGTGCTTTTCACAGTCAGCAAAGCCAGCAACATCGGTTCCAGTGAGACGAACTCATCGCCCATTTCTTGGAATATTGGGTTGCCTTCTGGAACACTTCGTTCGTTTCACGGCTCAGGTATGGCTCTCCGCCGGATACCTTGGGCAGGGAGTCAATCTGCTTATCAAGTACGAGTGCGATTTGCTGCCCGTTCATGCCTAGCTTCTGGAAGATGAAGTTGGTAACATTTTCGCCTACTTTCATCACGCTTTGAAGTAATGTACGGGCTCGATGGCCTGCTGCCCCCGTGCTTGCGTCAGGTTCACAGCTTCTTGTACGGCTTCTTGCGCTTTGATGGTAAAGTTGGTTAAAGTTCATATTTTGTTCTCCTTTCTATTTTATCAGCTTCATAACACTTTAAAAGGCGCAAAAGATTTGCCAGCAGCAAAAATGAGACAAAATTTCAGTTAATAGAAGAAAATGAATGTCAAATTGGCTGATTTGCGACAAATACCTTTTATCTACAAAACTTTTTGTATCTTTACTCCCTCAATAAATAAATGAGTAATATGGAAAATACCCAAATAAAACTTTCCGAAACGGTAATGGTGATTGATGTTGCCTACCTGAATTTTGTTATAAACGATTTGAGGAAGTATTTTGAACCGTTGCTGGGAGGTGCTTTACAAACAGTGGATCTGGCGCTTTTTACCATGTATCTGGCTATGGATGCCGGATTGAAAGGGAGTGACAATGATGTACAGGTACTTCTCGTATATGATAAGCAGTCCGGAAAGCTGGAGCACTGCCTGCCATCCGATTTGAAGAACGAATTGGATGGAGTAGCGTTTAAGGCTTCTTTGGGTGAATTCAGTTTTATGGCTGTGCCTTCAGAGGGTTTTGTGTCTCGTGGAGACTTGTATCTTGATTTGTTGCAGATAGTATTGAATGCCGCCGAAGTGAAGAAGCTGATTGTTGTTCCTTTTAATGAGGAGTATGGTAAAGAGGTTGAGAACGTTTTGAGGGAATGCGCATTGGAAAATGCCGGACATAAAGAAGCGGCAAAAGACATTGTTTATTTCCGTATGGAGGAGCCTGCCGCTCCGGCTGTATGCCGTTGGGAGGTGCTGGGGTATCCGCTGATGTCGGTGTTGGGTATCAGGAGTGAAGATTTGCAGAATAATTAATCAATTTAATTCATTGTGCTGTGAGCGATTTTCGTTTAAAGGTATTCCGGTCTGTTGCGAAGAATCTGAGTTTTACGAAGGCTTCGCAAGAATTGTTTGTCAGTCAGCCTGCTATTACCAAACATATACAAGAGTTGGAAGCTGCTTATCAGACACGTTTGTTCGACCGGCAGGGTAGCAGAATTTCGTTGACGGAGTCGGGCAATTTGCTCTTGGAACATTGCGAGCGGATTTTGGAAGACTATAAACGGTTAGAGTACGAAATGCACTTGTTGCATAATGAATATACAGGCGGTTTGAAGCTGGGGGCCCAGCACTACCATTGCCCAATATGTGTTACCTCCTTTGCTTGCCAGCTTTATCGGTAAGTTTCCACAAGTCAGCCTGTCATTGTTGAATGGTAATTCCAGAGAGATAGAGGCCGCTTTGCAGGAACATCGCATTGATTTGGGCTTTGTCGAAGGAGTATTCAGGTTGCCTAATATTAGATATACTACTTTTTTGGAAGATGAGTTGGTGGCAGTGGTGCGTACAGGCAGTAAATTGGCTGTGGGAGAGGAGATAACTCCTGATGAATTGTTCCATTTGCCTTTGGTGCTTCGCGAAAGAGGTTCGGGGACATTGGATGTTTTTGAGCGTGCCTTGCAGCAACATAATATAAAGTTATCCTCTTTACAGGTTTTGATGTATTTGGGAAGCACGGAAAGTATCAAATTGTTTTTGGAACATACCGATTGTCTGGGCATTGTTTCCGTTCGTTCCATTACGCGCGAATTGTATTCTGGACAGTTGCGTGTCGTTGAGATTAAGGGAATGCCTATGTTACGCGATTTTAGTTTTGCACAGCCTCAGGGGCAAGAAAGCGGTTTGGCGCAAGTATTCATGCAATTTGCCATGCACAATAACCATAAGTTATAGCACATAAGCAGAAACAATTGGCATGATTGAGAAAAGAAGCCTACCTTTGCGGTCGAAAACAAATTAATAAAAATAAAAAAGTATGGCTTCAACTCGAACATTGGCGAAAAGCATCAATATGTCTTTTCTGCAAAACAACAACAAAATTATTTACGTTTCACTTCTTGTCATTCTTTCTTTTTTCTTGTTTCTTGATTATATTCCGGGAATGCACGCTTATTCCGCATGGGTTACCCCTCCGGTAGCTTTATTTCTTGGTCTGTCGTTTGCTTTGTTATGCGGACAGGCACATCCTAAGTTTAATAAGAAAATATCCAAATATTTGTTGCAGTATTCTGTGGTAGGTCTGGGTTTCGGTATGAATTTGCAGGCTTCGCTTGCTTCCGGTAAGGAAGGTATGGAGTTTACGGTTATCTCTGTGGTAGGTACATTACTTATCGGCTGGGTTATTGGTCGTAAGTTTCTGAAAGTAGATCGTGACACTTCTTATCTGATCAGCTCTGGTACGGCTATTTGCGGTGGTAGCGCTATCGCGGCGGTAGGTCCTGTGTTGAGGGCAAAAGACAGTGAAATGTCTGTGGCTTTGGGTACGATTTTTATTTTGAATGCGATTGCATTGTTCATATTTCCTGTAATAGGTCATGCCTTGAACATGAGCCAGCATGAGTTCGGCACATGGGCGGCCATTGCCATACATGATACGAGTTCGGTAGTTGGTGCGGGTGCTGCCTATGGTGAGGAGGCGTTGCGGGTAGCTACTACTATCAAGCTGACCCGTGCGCTTTGGATTATTCCGTTGGCAATTGCTACTTCATTTATTTTCAAAAGTAAAGGGCAGAAAATCAGTATACCCTGGTTTATCTTCTTCTTTGTTTTGGCAATGATTGTCAATACCTATGTCTTGAATCTTTCCGAGACAGGGGCTTTAATCGGTGCGGGAATCAACAGTATTGCCCGTAAGGCATTGACAATAACATTGTTCTTTATAGGAGCTTCCCTTTCCCGTGATGTCCTGAAAGCAGTAGGTATCAAACCGCTTGTACAGGGTATTCTGCTTTGGGTAGTTATCAGTGTCAGTACACTGGCTTATATTTATTGGTCTTGATATAAGGCTGCAACGGCTTGAGGATTCAGTATGGTATATTCTTTCTGCATTCTCAGTACATTTTCGTCAGTTGCATATACAAATACACATCTCGCTATCGCCGGGATGTGTATTTCTTTTATACACCCTTCCCAGCATCGCCGAACCGAAACCAATGGGACGTAGGTAATAAAACCTTGCTGTTCCAGTTTCTTTTTGGTATTCAGTTCGGTGTGCGGGTTGGTCAACACGTAAACCATGAATGTGGTTTATCTAAGTGATGGATGATATGTTGAAAAGTCATAGTTAGTTGTCTTTTGTTACTGTAAAATTGAAAGTGTGGAAAAATTGCGGTTTATTACCGACTGTCATTGGAAAAACGATGGTGACTGAAGTTCTTCCGTTTTTTCTGAATTTCTTTTTGTGATATATTTTGCTGATACCTTTTTCCGTAATTAAGTTGGTTGCTGTAATTGTGCGGTTTATTTCCTGGTTGTGTTTGATGGTTTCCAAAGGAGCTTCGTCTGTTGTAAAAGGGTAGAGGCTGATGCCTGACGCCCTTCCGTTAACAATGAAACCGGCTTGTTTCCAGTTTAGCCATACGGTTTCATCGGTGTTGTTTTTGATGATGACTTTCCATGCATTGCTGTTCGGAATGAATTGATAAATAATTCCCTCTTTGTTATATTCCAGTTTCCCTTGATGGTTTTCATATGATTTGAATGAAATGCGGCAGTTTTCGTTGTCGATGTATTGTGCATGTGATAAGGTGGGAAACAGGAATGACAATAAAACAATGAGATGAGGTATCCGTTTGTATTTTCGGCTGTCAAAGTAAGTCTGCATAAGGATGGCTGATATACAGACCGGGATTGTAATGAGAATGCAACTACTCAATGTCATGGCATTATATGTATTATCTTTTTATTTATATGAATACGCGGCAAAAATATCATAAATTAATTGATAAAACAAATAAATTGTGGATTAAAACGAACTTATATACAGACAAATTATTATTCAAGTAGTTTTAGTGTGGCTAATTAATTCGTATCTTCATTGAAATGGAAAAGAGTAATATATATATTGGCGAGGTTATCAGGAGTGTTATGGCTGATAACCAGATTACTAAGGCTGAACTTGCAAGAAGATTGGGTGTTAGACCTCAAAGTGTCGATTATATGTTGACACGGAAAAGTATTGATACGGATACGTTATACAACGTTTCAAGAGCATTGAACTATGACTTTGCTATGCTATACTCTTTACATGAAGGACAGACAAATTGTGATATACAAGAATCCTCATATAATGTCGCTACCGCTAAGGTGTTGGTGGAGTTGGAATTAAAACCGGAGGATTTGGCAAAATTGAACTTGAAAAAGAGGATCTCTGATGTGTTGAAATGATTCGTAGGTATATTTATAAATTTGTTTTTAGAAAGGATTTATTGGCTTTGATATAAAGCTGTAACGGTTTGCAGAGATAAGGCGGTATATTCCTTTTGCATCTCTTGCATTTCTTCCTTGGTTGCATATACAAATACACATCTTGCTATTGTCGGGATGTGTATTTCTTTTATACATCCGGCCCAACTGCGCCGAACTGAAATCGTTGGAACATAAGTGATAAACCCTTGTTGTTCCAGTTTCTTTTGGATATTGAGTTCGGCGTGTGGGGCGGTCAGTACAATACACCACAAATGCGGTTCATGCAAGTGGTTGATAATATATTGGAAAGTCATAGTTAGTTAGCTGTTACAATAAAATTGAATATATGGAAAAACTGCGGTTTATTGCCGATACCGATTGGCAAAGCAATGTTGACGGACGTCCGTCCGTTTCTCTTCAAATTGCGTTTACTATATATTTTATTAACCTTTTTCCCTTTTATTAAGTTGGATGCAGTAACGGTTCGGGTTATTTCAGATTTTTCTTTGATAACATCCGTAGGGGGATCATCGGATGTAAAAGGATACAAACTGATTCCGGAAGCTTTTCCATTAATGATAAAACTGCCTTTTTCCCAATTTATCCGTGCATTCTTGTTCGTATTATTTTTGATGGTTATTTTCCACGCATTGCTTTCCGGCGTAAAACGGAAAATTATTCCGTCTTGGGTATATTCCAATTTTCCCGCCTGGTTTGCATGCGATGAAAATGAAATTTTGCATTGCGTTTTGTCCATATATTGTGCATACGACAATACCGGATAAAAAAGAAGTATCAGGAATATGAAATGATTCTTGCGTTTATATTTCCAATAATTGAAATATAGCCATAGAATGATAGCCAGTAGACATACCGGTATCGCAATAAGAATGTACGTTATTAATGCCATACACTATTTATGATTTTTTGTTTGTTGCGTGGCAAAAATATTATAAAATAATTGATAAAACAACAATATTGTAAAAATAAATATATAAATAACTGTTAATGCGAAGTGTATAAGATAATTGATTGCAGACGATTGGTTATGGATTATACGTTTCCGGCTTTTATATTACATATCTTTGTAAATGTATGATTTCTGCTGATTTCTGAACATTTTCTTCTTTGTTCTATTATCATTTCGTGTATTTTTGTATTTGTAAAAGAGGTGATAGTCACCTGAAATCAACCTAATGTCAATACAAATAACGTATGAAATTTATTCTGCTTTCTTTTGCATTTCTTTGTACATTCTCTCTGAGTGCGCAGCAAGTCATTGGCTTTGAAGACCGGGTTCCCGAGGAGTTTACTTCTCCCGACAAGAAATCCCTTTCTTTATCAAACCGTTATTATAAAGAAGGTAAGAAAAGTCTGGAATGGAATTTTGTTCCCGGTTCGACAATGTACGTTGCGTTGGATGCTCCGCTGGTTTTGAACAATAAGACAGAGGCCACACATGGTATCACGCTGTGGATTTACAATGAGAAGTCACAGCCGGATTCATTACGCTTTGAGTTTCTCAATGCCGAGGGTAAAGTGTCCTATTGGTTTACGTACCGGTTGCAATCGCCTGGATGGCGTGCTTGCTGGATTGGCTTCAAGAGCATGCGTGGCGATAAGACGGATAAGGCAATAGCCTCTTATCGTATAGTAGCTCCCAACCGTAAAGGGCGGGTGTTTTTCGACCGTTGGAAATTTCCCGAAAAAGCGATGAACCTGCGTACTACCCCCGATATGCAGATTGATTACAACAGCCTTGCCGTAGGGCGAGACCTTTGGCACTGGTGCCGCGTATGGGAGTGGGAACAGTACGAATATGACATTCCCCGTCCAGCCAAACTTACGGAACAACAACGCCGGGATCTTAAAACGATAGAAGAACGTTTGAACGAAGCTTTGACACCGCCTGCTGCTTCTACCGTGGCTGTTGCAGTGAAAAAAGCTGTGGCTACTTATGCAAAGGCTGACATCTATCCGTCAGGTTCGGGTTTTACGGGCGCGCCTTTACTGGCTCCCGATGAGTTGCATCGTAATCAAGGCGAACTATCTTGGAATGACCTCGAAGCCATGCTTACCGGATTTGCCTACGATGCTTATTGCAACAAATCTTATGAGGCCGAAAGCAATTACTTTACAGTATGGGATTATGCGATAGACCAGGGTTTTGCCTATGGCAGCGGTATGGGTACTAACCATCATTACGGTTACCAGATACGTAAGATATATACCACGGCTTGGTTGATGCGTAAAGCCATTCTGAAGTCTTCGCGCCGTGATGACATTCTCAAAACATTGCTTTTTTGGTCTGCCTTGCAAGAAACGAGATGTCCTTGCGCCGAGATACGCGATGAAATGCTCGACTCCTGGAACACCTTGTTGCAGCCCAAGCTGATTTCCGCTATGATGATTCCCGACGAATGTGCACGTGTACAGGCTTTGCACGGCTTATCACGCTGGGTATCCGGTTCGGTAAACTGTACACCGGGTACTATTGGCGGTATCAAAGTGGACGGTACAACTTTTCATCATGGCGGTTTCTATCCTGCTTATACTACCGGAGCACTTGCTACGGTGAGCGATTATATTGCCATGACCGGTGGAACGGAATTCGTGCCTTCGCTCGAAGCCCGTCGTCTTTTGGCAAGCGCTTTTACCGCCATGCGCAATTATTCCAATCTGATAGAGTGGAGCACCGGACTTGGAGGACGCCATCCTTTCAGTGGCAAAATGGGTGGGGCAGACATTAAAGCATTTGCGCAACTGGCTCTTTCCGGTGATTTATCCGGACAAAGCGGTGAGTTCGACCGTGCGCTGGCTGCCGACTATCTTCGTTTGATGAATGGTAAGAATAGTCCGGAAACCCGCTTCTTTAAGGAAAAAGGCATTCAACCGGCCAAAGCTCCACAAGGATTTTTTGTCTATAACTATGGCGCTGCCGGTATTCACCGCCGTGCCAATTGGATGGTGACGCTTAAGGGATTCAATACCAATGTGTGGGGTTCGGAGATTTATACGAAAGACAATCGTTACGGACGCTACCAAAGCTACGGTTCCATTCAGATAATGGGCTATCCTTCACGCAAGGCAAGCGGGTATGTAGAAGAAGGATGGGACTGGAACCGCCTTCCGGGCACAACAACCATTCATCTGCCCTTGGTATTGCTGGATAATCCTCGTTCCGGTACTTTAATGGCGCGTTCTACCGAGAACTTTGCCGGAACTTCCTCTTTGGAGGGACGTAACGGTATGTTTGCAATGAAGTTGAAAGAAGCCGATTATAAGAATTTCACTCCTGACTTTGTGGCACGCAAGTCCGCTTTCTGTTTCGATAATCGTGTGGTCTGTTTGGGTACGGGCATCAGTAATAGTAATGCGCAGTATCCTACGGAGACAACCATTTTTCAGAGTGAATATCGTCCGGGTAAAGCGTTCATCTCCGTAATGGGAAAGGAGATAGACAAGCCTTCATTTGGCGCAAAACTGGCGGGTAATTCCAGTTGCTGGTTGCGTGACGGATACGGCAATCATTATCTTGTGCTGGAAGGTTTGGTACGTGTGCAGATTGCCGAACAGCAAAGCGCCAAAGATAAGGATAAATCTCCGACAAAGGGTATATTTGCCAGTGCCTATATAGTACATGGTTTGGCTCCCAAAGACGCTACTTACGCTTACAGTGTGCTCATTCAACCCACTGCCGAAGAACTTGCCGCAGCACAGAAGGATCCCGGTTATTCTATTCTCCGTCGTGACCGGCAGGCGCATATCGTTTTCGATCGTGCTTCGGGGGTAACAGGGTATGCTGCTTTTGAGGCTGTCAGTTTGCCGGAAGATGAAATTGTTGCGGATATTGCTCCTGAAACAATGGTAATGCACTGTACGGCAGAGGACGGAACACTGATTGTCAGCGTTTGTGATCCTAACCTGCACATCAGGGAAAAAACATACACTACTCCCGAGCCCAGTGCGCCGTCTTTCAAAACTTTACATCTGAGAGGTGCGTGGAGTTTGGCTGTACCCAATGAAAAGGTAAAAGTACAGTTAACAGGAGATGTTACGGAAATAACTGTTACCTGCCGGCACGGACAGCCGGTGGAATTCCGATTGAAGCAATAACGGGTTTTCTTTAGATGTTTACATTTTATCTCTTTTACCCTTCACCTTTCACAACTCCCTGTTCATGCGGGATAGTGGGTGAACCCTTTGATTCTTTCTGTTCACGATTTCCTCACAGTTTATTGTTCCTTAATGCCACACTTTAGCAACCCAAACGCCTCATCTTTGCTCCTCAAATTACAGGGATTTGCTTCCCAAACCTTAGGGCTTTAGTGTGTTATGCTGTGGCATTTCAGTTGCTAAGGTGTGGTGTTTGGGTTGTAAAAGTGAGGCATTTTGATAACAAGATATGTCTTGCAAGACGAATAGATTCGTTTCGTGTGGGAAATAATTTCGCCCTGTGAAATGAATAATTTTATATTGTGGGACAAATATTAGGGAGCTGATTTGCTTTTAAGGAAGAATTGTCGAGCTGATTTATGTCATTGGGTATTTACAGAATGCATTTTACTCCCTTCACCCGTTATCCCGTATGGATAGGGAGTTGTGAAAGGTGAAGGGGTAACCTGCAAAAAGAAAAAAGATGTTTTTTCTTCCGATGATAGTATCTTAGCTTATGGGGATGTTACTTTTGGGGGATAGATAACAAGAAGAAGCTGACTTACGGTCAGCTTCTTCTGTTCTGGCATTATTACCTTAAAAAAGCATTTATTATTTCAATGCCGTAAGCCAAGCGGGTACATAGCCCAAACGGCGGCGGAGTTGCGCCTCATAGAGAGAATAAGGCTCTACGCGACTGCCTTGGCTTTCGATGCGTTTGTTTTGTGGTACATCACTGATAAATGTTTCGGCAAAATTGATAGAAGCACCGTGGAAACCGACGATAACGGGCGGTACTGTTTTGCTCCATGCAGAGCTCTTATCCCACCAAACAAACTGATTGTTCCAATTGCTTTCATAGCCCGTGCGGGTAGCATTCATATTCCAAATGATTAAGTCCCCTAAATGATTAGGAACTTCGTATCGGTCTCCACCTTGGCGGCTGGGAATGAAAGCGCCTGTACAGTGGTCTATCAATGTGGCACGTGGCTGTGATGCGTGAGCTTCATAGCAAGCATCGTCTCCCCATTGTACATTCCAGATAACAGCTCCCATGCTTGGTTTGGATACGCCACAGCCGTGGTACTGTCCGGCATTTTCCATCCACTCAGCCAACTGTCCGGCCTTGGGAATCCGATAACCGCTACTATGGTCGTATACTTTGCCTATAAATACGCGTGAAGAAGAATTGGAGCGTACGGCTGAATGTCCGCGATTGCCACTGATTTCTATATCATAGGCCGATACATTGGCGCAACTAACCAAAGAGGCAGCTTCACTGACACTGATAAAATTAACACGACGCATCCATGAGTTGGTCAGGCGTACTAAGTCTATAAGCTTGTATTCGCTGTCATAAGAACCATTGTTACTGCTACTTTCATGGTGCTGGAATCTCTCTTCCGCTTTTCCTTCAAAAGCGATGTCTTCCACTCCTACATTTTCATAATGTTTGTATTCTTTGATAACCCAATTATATTTGGCTTCCACTTCGTGCATGATAGGCTCTTTGAAAGTAACCTTATTACCATTGACGGAAGCTACTTGATGTAAATCATATATTTCCGCTCCATCTTTCACGATTGAAGTTGTAGCGTTCAAATCGCTGATGGGATGGGGGGCTATTTCTTTGGCAACAAATTCCGGGTCATTGTTTTTCACGTAGAGACATACCCAGTCACCTGCCTTGATTTTAGAAACACTACCTACGGTTATCTCAAACCCGCCTTTGGGAGTATCGGCGACAACCTCGGTAATGTCGGATTTCATGTTAACACCGGAATAGTTCTTTATTTCAATCATTGTGGGACACGTCCACATATCACCGGGGGTAGCCATTGTATTTTTAGCATTCATCTTGAGCGTAGTAAGATTTCTACCTGCTCCTTTGATAAGGAAACCGCCCATAGTAAGGCTGATAGTCTTGTCTACTTCCTCTTCGGTCTGTAAAATATATTCTCCTTTCGGGAAGTAGATAATGGCATTTAGAGGAGCGTCTCCATTTACTTGCATCCGGGTAGTGTTTCCGTTGAGCGTACGTTTTGCCCCTGCTGCTTCCAAAGCCTTTAAGAATGCTTCCCGATCTGACTTGTCATCATCAGGTATGGCACCATAATGGGTTACATCAAACACTTTATATCCGCGAGCTATCAGCTCCTCTATTTCCGGTGGCGCTACTTCTCCGTGCATATATCCCGCATACGAAAAGTCGAGCAGTACATTGTTTTCCGAACCGGACACAAACTCTTTCCATGCATTGCAATAGTCGGCGTCAAAAGTCGTGTTCAGCAACTTGGCTTCCAGTGTCACTGTACGTTGGTATTGCTTGGAAGACGTAATGATAATGTTAATATTCTGTGTCTTTGTGGCAGATGTTGTGGCCGGAGCCTTGATTGATAATTCATCGTTTTCCAGTGTCACCGTCCAGCCGTCGGGAGCTTTTATTCTGGTTCTCACTACATCGCTTGTCTCCACTTCGTATTTGCGTTCTTCGTTGAGAAAGAACGTCAGCCCGTCTTCTGCTTCGCTGCCTTTTACTTTGAGGTAGAAGTTATTGATGACAGGGAAATCCTTTAATCCTTTGTCTACTCCCAAAGCCAGAGATAGCTTCCCGGCAGTTTCGTTATAAACGATGTCACTAAAGAGCGAGCTCATTCCTGAGCCTTTACCGCCGAATGCAGCAATGCGGCTGCGTGAGGTATCAGACAGATAGGTATAGGTGGTACCGCCGTCACAAGTCATTTTCCAAAAGCCTTCGTTATCAATCTGCAATTGAGGAGAACGGTAAGCAGCTTCAATATCTTCCAATGAGTAGGCATTCAGCGTTTTGCCGGATGGGTCGGTAAAGTCGAGATAATTACTGCCATCGAAGCTGTAAGCCCAGTTACCATTTTGAGAGATTGTGATAAGGGGGAAGAAAGCGTCTACCTTTTCTCCAGTGCCGATGTTGTAGGCATTACCACCGGAAAGTTCTACTTTATAGCCTGTCTCGATGGGAGTGATACCTACGGGAATCTCGCCGGACAGCAGACTTTGGTAGCAGAGAATAGAGGCATTCAGTTGGTCGACTGTACTCTCAAAGGCGGCTATCTGTTCTTTCATATATTCGGCCTGTGCTTGTTTGTCGGCATCGTCGTCGCATGACTGTAGCGGAAGTAGCAGCAGACTGCAAACAGCAGGAACTAAAAGTTGTTTGATGTTCATTGTTCTCATACTTATGTGTTAGATTTGGTTTTTTATTTCTTTTCGATAAAGTTGAGATAACGGGGGAAACCATCTTCCAGCACTACTGTTACACGGGTTTGCCCGTCGGTATGAGTTACAGATAGGGCTTCCGTAGCGCTTGTCTCATCCAAAGTCCATGTTCCGTGGAAAGTCAGTGTGGCGGTGGTGGGAGTGGATACCCAACCGTAGTATTTATCGGATTTCGGACGCAGGTCGGGGTTGCAGACAGCTATTGAAAGCTGTTTGCCCGTAATGCGCTCCAATAGCAGCAGTTCCGTGTCCGAAGAGAACAATGCACCCTCATTCAGACCTGAGGCAGGAGTAAACAAAGCGTATGCGGTTGTGTGTGAAGGTGTGTGCTTCACGATGTGCAGTGAATCTTGCTGCTGTTTCACTTCGAAGATACTGCCTTTGCGTACAAAACGTTTGGCATCGGCGCGCATGCGTTCGGCTGTAGTGGCAGGCACTACAAGGAACTGATATTTCTTTCGTGAAGGTTTCGTACCGTGCTGAAGATAGGCTTTAGCGGCTATCATTGTTCCCATACTTTGTTCGGTGAGGCCGAAAGAGGAGGGAGTGGTCTGTTTGCCGTAACGAACGATAAGCGGATCGTTTCCGGCAGGGATAAAATATCCGGTAGAGCATGGATTTACAATCCAGGTATCTTTGGAAGAGGAGATGCTCAGTGAATCACCCTCTGCCAATGATTTGCCGTTGACTATCGTTGAGGCTTTGCCGTCCGTGACGCTTTGGAATAAATTGGTGGCTGTAACCCATTCGTCAGGATATTCACCTTGTGCACTTACGCCGCTACCCATGCTGAATAACATGCCGTCGATAGCGAAGACTGACTTACAGAAAGAGAGGTGAGTGGGAACGAAACGTTGGCTACCCCATTTGTCGTCCTGGTCGAAAGCAGCGGCAAACAGACCGCAATCACCCCATGCCAGTGCACCTGCAAAGTTGGTGGTGTGCGACCATTGGTCGAAACGGTCGGCGTTGTTACCGTTGGGCAACATCGATTTCCAGTCGGTGTAGTGTACGGTGGTGGTACCAGGCATTACATTCCAGTCCCATCCGCCTTTTGCAGCGCTTTTCTTGTCCTTGTAAGGGTAACCGGAGGCTGCTAAAGAGCCTTCATACAATACTTCCAATGTACCATGCGATTGGTAACGTCCGAAGCGGTTGGTTTTGTTATAGATTTCGCCACCCCAGAAGCGGGTGGTAGGGCAGCGCATGGTGGCTACCCAATTTGCCTGACGATAGACGCCGGCCGGGCTGTAGTTGAATTGATAAAAACCGTCCAGTTTTCGGGGAGCGATGCCTTTGTAATGGTTGGTTTTGAAGAAAGCGTTGTAATAGGCAGCAAGTTCCGGATCGAACTCTTTGCCGTCTATGTCTCCGCCAATTTCTACCAGTTCACGGAAAAGAGCTTTGGAAAAGTTTACGTCCAGTCCGTAGAGTGGGTGACGTCCGGCAAGGCTGTTAGCGTAGAAGTGTTCTGCATCGGATGTGGAAGATGTGGCCATAAGGTATACGCTTACGATTGCTTTACTCATACGTTGGTAAGCATCGCGGGTGATACGGAAGGCAGTACCTTTCAGCCGCCCCATATATTCTACCCATGTGCGGTAGGAGTACATATAGCCGTTGTAATGTGTTTTGTGGTGGAAACCTGTACCATCGGGTTTCAGGATGTCTTTTTCACCGGGTACATATTGCGTACATGCCGAGAGGTAGCGTGAGAAAGAACGCAGGTCTTCCACGGCTTGTGCATTGTCCGGGTTATGGAGTGCGCATACAAACAGATGTGGAAGCACGTTGTACAGATAGTCGGAATTGACGGTACGTTTCAGGATAGCGTCTTTCTGGTTAAGTTTATAGAATTCCATCAGTCCTTTTACCGATTCAATCAGTCGTCCTCTTTGTTCGGGAGTACAAACAGGTAGGGCAGAAAGAAAATCGACGGGGACGACACGTACGTCTGTGTACGAGTTATATGGAAATGCAGGGATGCGTTCTATTACTCCGTCGTTCAGTACTCTATCCAAGTAAGGAGAAAATTCAGACCCCTCAGGTAAATTCTCTTGTGCAGCGTATGCCAATGCACGTATGGTAGTGGCGAGTTTGCGGGTATCTTCAATCTTCACTGTTTCCATTTTAGCTGTATCGAATGTTTTCATAAAATCGATAGCACGTTGGACTTCTGCCTTGGTGGCTTTTGCCGGTTTCAAGGGGTACTTTTTACGTAATTTCAACAAGTCTTCGGTAGAGGTATCGGAGGTATTATCAGATTGGTAGGTAACAGCAGATGGGATGTTGTTACCAGTTGCTTCTGATGCCTGAACATACGGTTGTTCTGTCAAAAACAGAAGTAATAATAGGCTAAGAAAATTCTTCATAATATCAGTCTTTTAATTTTGGTCGCTAAATTCGACATTTTGAGGGATATATGAGGTATAAAAAAATACAGAAAAAAGAGAATTATTGTTCATAGAAATGCAGATTTTTAAAGTTCTACTTTAGTTTTGCAGAGTGGCATTTTACAGAATTAAAGTGCCACTCTGCAAAACTATAATTATGGCTTGTTTTTGCTGTATGTTAAAAGAGAATTATCCTCATTAGAATTTTTTTACTTAGGAATGAGGACAAGTTTCCTTGGATATACAGACAAAAAGTTTGAAGCTAAAAATCCCTTGCCGCAGGGGAAAGACAAGGGATTTTGGTTAAGAGCTATAACTCTTGGATAGAGATTCGATTAAGGTTGAATTATTATTCAGTTGGTCTTTGGTCTTCTGGTATTTCTTCAAGAGATATAGATTCTAATTTTACGTCTTTAATGTATATTGTACCAGTAGAATTTGCATGATGTTTGAACTTCAGTTCCATATTCTGATAAAGGTTATTATTATTAGGATTTGTCAGAACAATTGCTTCTGGCGTACAAGTTCCAGCCGTTGAGCCTGCCCATTTCAGATCCATATAGAAGATTGCTTCCTCGTATTCTGTGGTACTCTTTGTTTTATAATCTAAATAGGTTAATTTATGTAAACTATTTGCAAAGAACAAGTCTTTATCTGTGACATTTGATAAATTACCTTTTGCTCTAATTGTTCCACGTATTGTCAGTGTATTTTCCGGACTTTTTATTTTAAAGCTAAGTTTATAAAAGCCAGGAGTAAAATCACTTTCAGATTGCCAATGATAACCAACACCTGATTTGTACCAACTATAAGGGGCGGTTGCTGTTGTTTTAAATGAAATAACTTTTTCACCATTATCATCTATAACGGATGCTTGGATACCACTTGATTCTGCGTCATCTTTGTGTGATAAGCAATACCAAAAGTTTTCTGCTTGGTCATAATTACTTGAAGTCAACTGTTGGAATGTCTCTGCAGTTAAACTTGAAACAGGTATTTTTATAAGATTTTCTATTAATTCTTCTCCTTCCAAATCAATACCAGGAGTCGGTTCCCATGGTTCAATGCTTCCAGCAGGGAATTTGATACCTACATTATTCTCACCAATAGTCACTTCCATTCTGAAATATTTACCTTGGGGATATGTCACATCTTTATTAGGAGCTTTGAATACATAATTCTTGCCGCCATTTACTCCATAAACTTCCAATAAAGTGCTGCCTTGTGCTATAATTTGTTCAGGAACGATGGCACGATATAAATAAGTACCTGTATTTTCATTATTTTCCACATAGGCCATAACTACGTCTTGCTTGTTGGAAGTTTTTGTAACTTCTTGTGTGGTAAGGTTTATGTTGGCATCAGTTATAACATTTTTCAATACTACTTTTTCAGGAGCGGTGTCACCTACTTTATCTCCGGCTACGAGCACCTCTACCATAGCATACGCATGACTATAATTCAAATTGATAGATGCACCATTGTAAGTGCTTTCGTCTACTTTTGAAATAAGTATATCACTTAAATCGTAGTTACTGTTTCCTTCACCTTGAGTAGCCGATTGGTCGGGTAATACGTTCAGACTGGCAGTAGTGACTGTTATGTTCTCTGCGTAAGGATAATATGCATAAAAGCTATAATTTTCTCCATTTGTTAATGTAATGGCATCGCCTATATTTTCTGCTTTCCATTCAGTTCCATCATAGATGTATTTGCAGTTGTTCTGTGGAGTACCATCAGCGTTTACGGCAAAAATACCAACCTGATCGCCTTGTCTCCAAGCAATTGTACGGTTATTTCCATCTTGAGTAGTTATAGTACGTGTGTTTGTCCCACCGTTTATGGTCATTGTAAACTCTGCAGGGTTACCTTTTTTTGCAGTTGTTTGGGGTTCATTGTCTTCTTGATTGCAACCAATAGCAAGAAATACCGTTGCAAGGCAGAATGCCAAGTGTTTTAAAGTTCTCATATTATTAAATTATTTTTGGTAGTTGATAATGTTTTTAGGGATATTTACAATATAAATAAAGTATGCAGTTTTAAAGAATGCACTAAGGTTGTGTTTCTTCTCCTTCACCACTGATTTTATCTCCTTCTTCCCACCCGGCAATAGGTGAGGATGAACTTTCGATGACATAACCATTAGTGTTGACAGTAACATCGAACACATATTGCATTCCACGCTCCAAACTGCCGATGCTACTGCTGATAGAGTAAATTTTCTTAGTTAGTGCTTCAGGTAGCTGCTTGGCCGTTATAGTTGCCACATACCCTTGTGTGCTGCCAAGGGGCATGACAAAGGCTTCGGTTGTGCGTGCTACGTCAGCGTTGGTAGAGGAAGATGTCCGCATGCGGAAAGAAATAATACTTTCTGCATCAGCACTGAAGCTTCCGTCAATTACGTTAAAATTGCCGATGGTAGGCAATCCATCGAGGTCTACCGTTACATCGCTCAACTGTTCAGGCGATATGCCTTCACCCGCATGGAAATAGAACACCAAACGACTTAGGGCAGGAGCAAGGCGCATGGAAGCTACCGTATTCTCTTTAGTGAGTGACTTGGCGCGCCCATAGAGCAGGGTCGAAGCTTTCAACTCTCCCTGCTTATCCAATTTCAAAGGAACCATACCTTCAATTTCGAATGTTTCCTGGCGGGGATAGTAAATGGTTACATCCCACACATCCTTGCCTGTTGTCGGAAAGTAGGGTATAGCATCTACTTGGTTAGGCTGGAAGTAATCGTCATACGAAGTCGGTGTAGGGCTGTAACTAAGGTTGGCGTGTGGACTTACCACTTCGCTGCTTCCGCTTTTCAGTACATAGACACCGATAATGTCTTCGGGTTTGGTCCAGGTGACTCCTTCTTGCTCGGTATCATAACTGTTGTATACCTTTGCTTTGATAACAAGCGGATATGCCTTAGGGTCTATGGCCGGTGCTTCATTATCACTGCAGGCGGTTAAGAATGTTCCTGCAAGAAAGAAATATATGAGTTTGTTCTTTATCATAACGGATACCGTTTCTTTACTGAGTTACGGGTTATTCTTCTATTTTTTTCAGTGATACACCGTCTATCAAGATGCTTGACGGTTCGGATGCACTATTTTGAAAACAGATAGAGAAATTTGTCAAGTCGGCAGGAGTAGCGTCTTCCGTATCGTTCATGCTGAATTGATAAATGGTGTTACTTACTTTACCGAAGTTGAAGTCAAGTGTGTAGTAAGTCCATTTGCCGGAAGGATTGGCTTTACCGAAACCACCATAAAATTTGCGATCTGCTTTTTTAGGCTGGCTTTGGGTACACAGGACAAAGCGTTGTAAGTCCTTGCCATTGGCATCGCGCAGACGAATGAATACTTTCACTTGTCCCATATCTTCGGACTTTGCCCAAAATCCCAATTTATACATACCCGGTTCTACACTTCCTTCGTAGCGTTGTGCCACAAATGATTTGTACCAAGTAGTCAGTTTGGGGTCTACGGAAAATTCCAATACCTTGCCGCGCTGTTTGTCATTGATAATGCGGAAAGAAGCTGCGGTTTCATTGTTTACGGAGCACCATGTACCGAAGGTTACATTGTCTTTACTGCCGTATTCTGTAGTGATATCGGCATTGTCGAATTCATTGTCCTTTATCAGTTCTTGTGCTTGAACTCCGGCTGCCATAACAAGCATGCCGAAAACGCTTAAAATAATCTTTTTCATGATGGTACTTATTTTTAGTGGTTAATAAAATACTTATTGGTTTCTATTGTGCGGGTTTTACCTCAACAGTCACTTCACGTATCATCAGCTTTGAATCCCATTTGTTGGCGTTGGTGACAATGAAGGTGGCGGTATAGGTACCTGGTTCACTATAAGTATGCTGATAGATACCGAGACGGGCGTTTGTTCCTTTTATAGGAGTACCACGGTCAGGTTCTACGCTGTGTGCCGATAATTTCTGGCTCACCATCCATACGTCCATGTCATAGTCTTGAGATTCGTCGGTAGTGACTTTCCCGTCAGCTTCGACATACTCTTGGGGTTGGAACATCAGGCGGTAGTTGCTGATAGTGAAGTTGTTCTGTACTTTAGCACTTACGAAGTTCGTAGTGAATGCAAATTCAGTCAGCATATCTTCCACTTCAATCAGATTTTTATCCGGTTCACGCTTTACAAGTTTAAGTTCGGTGATATCAATACGTGGGCGGTTGTCATAACTGTATGCCTTCCCGTTATCCGGGCGTAAGTCTCCTTTGCTTTTCACTCCGGTGTGGGGCTCTGCCAAATAGCGGAAAGCGAGATAAAAATCTTTGTCTTTATATTGACTTAGATTGACTGCTGCATAAGGCAGGTCAACAGTAGTGCCGCTTGTAAGGATAACACTTTCCAGATATTCTTCATTGACGGCTGGATCAGGGTCTGTAATGTCATGCCATTCTGCAGGATTGATTTTTCCTGAACCATCATAAGTATCAGAAACCATGATACGTAGGATGCGGTCATTCTGATAATCATAGTTTTCGGCATACTGCATCTTAGCGGCGTATGAGAGACCAAGGCTGTCTACTTCAGGTAATGTGGTACGGTTATGATTGGCATAACGGTTGTTTTTCTCACCGGAGTAAAAAACTATATAGTCGGGGTTGCCGTCAAACTCAAACGTTACAGGCTGACCGGCATATATGGCATCAGGAGTTTGTACTTTTACGCCAAAATCAACACTTTCAGTTTCATCACGGTCGCATGAGGAGAAAGTGACAGTCAGGCATAATGCAAGCATCTTTGCAAGGTATTTGCCGGAAGTAGGGATATTATTTGTTTTCATATTATTATGAACTGTTTATTTATCGTTTCTACGGTGTATTTTATAGGTTTACCACCGTTCGTTTTGTTTACAGATAGTATTGGTGCTAAGCTCGCATTGAGGGATCGGCAGATAGAGATGACGGTCCGCTATATTATAGGCAGGTACGGAACGTACATCGCTGCGCTCATAACCTACAGTTGCACTGGGTTGCCCTTCGGGTGCGCTTTGGTCGGCAAGCAGGCGGATGCGGTCAAAGTAGAAATCTTCGCCTCGACGGCGCAGTTCCATATGTCGGGGAGTCTCGAAGCAGAGCTCACGGGTTTCTTCCTCAAAAATAAACTGGCGCAGGTTTTCCTGGTTGTCGGTTATTCCTGCTTGTGTCAAAGTTATTTCTGTAGCATTAGCGCGCTTGCGGACACGATTGATTGCATTGATACCTTCTTGTGTCGGACCATTGATTTCATTGTCGGCTTCAGCAAACATCAACAGCACATCAGAAAAGCGCATCACAGGAAAGTTGATAGATGAGTTATTGCGTGACCAAGGACGTACAGGGTCATATTCTGCACGCCATTTTCCGGGATTGCCGGTGCGACCATAGAGATTTGCACTTTTAAGATTGGCATCAGTCAGGTAATTCTTCTGTACTTTACCGGTTTTATCATTAGTCTTGTAGCTGTAGTCGGCAAAGTTCCACCAGCGGCGCTGGTCGCCCTGGTCTTTTCCAACATTATCTTTCCCCCCATTCTCGTAGAGACGGTAAAGTATTTTTGTTGCGTCGTACCAAGCATATGCGTAGGGTACATCCTGGTCGGTAGTGACCCCTTGTGATATACCAATATATAAACCCACCTTGCCACATTCGTTACTGCGGTCCATGCCGTTGCCGTAAAATTCCACCTCGAACATACTTTCGCGGGCTTCGAGGTCATAGCGGTTGGAACACATATTGATGAAGAGGTCACGATACCCTTGATGATTGGCATCATTCTCTCCATAAAGGTGATGCAAATTGCTGTCCATAACTTTTTTGGCATAGGTACGGGCTTCTTCCCATGTATCGGCATATACAGGATAACCGGACTGCCAGATGTAAGCACGTGCCAATAATGCTTGTGCGGTGGTGCGTGAGATACGTCCCGGAGCATTCAACTCATCGGCAGGAAGACAGCCGCTTTCAGCTGCTTTCAGGTCTCGGATGATTTGTGCGTAGATGGCTTCTTGCGAAGATTTCTCAAGGAGCTGTGTAGTAAGGTCACGGGTGGGAGTCAAGCGTAACGGTACTTCACCCCAATAAGCAACAAGATTCATATAATAGAGTGCACGCAATGCACGAGCTTCGGCAATATACATTTTCTTGTTTTTTGCGCTTCCGCATTGTTCGTCTGTGCGCTGATTGATGAGGTCGATAAAATCGTTGGCGCGGTTGATGCCGTCGTAGAGTGCAAGCCAGCAATCCTTAATATAACCATCTGTGTTGTTGTGTGTATATAGGTTGGGTTGGAGGTTGTCTTTACCATAACTGCGGTTATAGACAAGGATATCCGTGCCCGCATCGAGGTCGCCCCACAGATATTGTCCATAGGTGCCGGCATAACCCAAAATATCATATACACCTGCTAGTCCGGACATGCAAGAAGTTGCATCCTGATAGATGGTTTCTGCATCAGGATTGTCATAAATTTCGGTATCCAGGAAGTTGCATGAAGTGCAGAGCCCGGCACCTAACAATATATATATCAACTTTTTCATGGTGTTCATATCTTTTTTTGATTACTTTTGAATATATTTTATTACAAGCCTAATTTTATGCCGAACGTATAAGAACGGGTACGGGGATAGGAAGAATAGTCAAAGCCACGTGTCATGGCAGAGTTACGGGTAGACACTTCGGGGTCATAACCGGTATATTTGGTCCATGTCCAAATGTTCTGTGCAGATACATATACACGGAGTGAACGTATTTTCATATTCTTCAACATTTTGGTAGGGAAACTATAGCCTAATTGTACGTTCTTCAACCGCAGGAAAGAGGCGTCTTCTATCTCACGGTCTGTATTGATGTTAGTCAGGCTGCGATTGGGGGCACATAGGTAGTTGGTATAGTTACCTTCTGTTACAGTGCCATCCGGATTAACTGTACGCGGCGTCCAGTGATTGGCGGCTGAGGCAAGCTGGTTGGTGTGCTTGCTGTTGAGCGATTCCAAACGTGTACGGTTATAGTTGATGACATCGTTGCCGTAAGACCATTGGAAAAATACGCTTAAATCGAATCCTTTCCATTCAAAATTATTCGTGAAACCACCTGTATGGATAGGTAGGCCGTGTCCGATAATGGTTTGGTCTTCGGCTGTGACTTTGCCGTCGCCATTTAAATCTTTCAGTTTGACGCTACCCGGCTGGATATTGCTGCGTACTTCCGTATTATTTGGAATTTCGGGCTTCAATACATACTGTCCGGGAGCAACTTCGTTGAAATCCTCGTACTGATAAACGCCATCGTATACATAGCCGTACATTTCGGATAGCGGATGTCCTACTTTACAGATATAGTTGTTGGTGGTTATTACGCTGCTATAACGGCTTTCCTGTCCGTCCGAAAGCCCAGTGACCTTACTTTTGTTGAAAGAGATATTAAAGTTTGTAGTCCATTTGAATTTACCCTTTCCTCCTACAAAGTTTACAGTGTTGATAGAGAATTCAAGACCACGGTTGTTGATACTTCCTATATTCTGTTGTACGGACGAGAAACCGAGCGAACCGGGTACTTCGGCATAGAGCAGCAAGTCTTTTGTATCTTTATTGTAGATATCGATTTCACCATTAATGCGATTGTTGAAAAAACCGAAGTCCAAACCGATGTTAGTTTGGTAAGTGGTTTCCCATTTTAGATTTTTATTGCCTATCTGGCTGTTATAGATGGCAGAAGACAACATATTATTAAATGCATAGTTTTGGTTGGTTGCATAAAGTACAGAAGAGGCATAATCATTATAGGTATTATTATTACCGGTAGCTCCCCAACCTACACGTAATTTCAAATTTGAAACGAAAGTATCTTCCAAATTCATAAACGGTTCATCGGAAAGACGCCATGCAAATGATGCTGAAGGGAAGTACCCCCATTTGTTATAGGGGAAACGCGATGAACCGTCGGCACGGATAGTAGCAATCAATATATAGCGTGATTTCCAGTCGTAATTGAATCGTGCGAAATAAGACATCAGCTTGCTTTCGACACTGGTAGTGACGATAGAGCGGGGAGTACCGCTATCCAGTCCCCAGAAACCAAGACTTTCCCATGTGATAAGCCCTGAACCGGCTCCCATCACTGTAGTGCGGTCGCTGGAGAGAGAGGCGCCGAGAAGTCCTGTCAGATTGTGATCGCCGAAACGACGTTTATAACTCAATGTATATTCGTTGGACCAACTGTTGCGGTCTTTATCGGAGAAATTACCGTTTACACCGCTGGCTGAATATTGGGGGTCTCCCTGATAAGTGTCTGAGTTGTAGAACACTCGACGCACATCCTGTCTCCATGTATAGTTGAAAGTGGCTTTGAATGTCAGATTTTTAATAATATCCCAAGTCAGGTAAGTGTTCAGATTCAGTTGGCGCGTACGGGTCTGGTCGTATGAGTTCTGTACGGTTTTCATGGGGTTGTACGGATAGTTTCCGCTTTCGTCTACCATATTGTTAATCAAATCGTCTTTCTCATTGTAAGTGACCGGACGGTAGGCCAGCACTTGATAGAGGTAATATTGTGATGTTCCACCACCGGATTGTGAAGGTGCCGATCCTTTGGACAAGTTATTGGCAAAGTTCATTGTTGCCCCAAATTTTATGGCTTTGGTAATGTTTTGGTCAAGGGTAAGACGTGCTTTTAAACTTTCATAAGAGGAGTTGATAATAACACCTTGTTGATTGTAATAAGAGATGCTTGAACTATAACGGGTGTTCTTGCTACCCCCTGAAAGAGATACGTTGTGGCTTGTCATAGGAGCGCCTCGATACACTTCATCTTGCCAATTATAATAAGGTATATAGTCGTAATCGGCCAATGTACGTTTACGTCCAAGTGCTTCGCTATAGCTAAAATAAGTATCATTCAGTTCTTTCTCTGTCAGCATTTCAGTTTGTAATTTCATAAACTGTTTGCCGTTCATGATATCCAGAAACTGAGGTTCTTCTTGCCAGGTGAAGTAGCCATCGTATGTCACGCGCGGAGCACTTTCTTTACCACGTTTGGTAGTGATGATAATTACGCCGTTGGCACCGCGTGCACCGTAAATGGCTGTTGCGGAGGCATCTTTCAGAATGTCCATAGATTCGATGTCACTCGGGTTATAGGCAGCGGCATTGGGATCATCGGTTGCAAAACCGTCAATAACATACAACGGAGAACCGTCGGAGTTGTCTGAAACCGTATTGCTACCACGGATAACGATGTTTGCTGCTGCACCCGGACGACCATCGCCACTTACTACTTGCACACCGGCAACACGTCCTCCTAATGCTTGGTCGAATGAGGCAACCGGAGTTTTGTTGAGCTCTTCCATGTCTACTTTCGCTACAGAGCCGGCAAGGTCACCTTTTTTGGCACTGCCATAACCAATGGCTACTACTTCATTCAGCATTACGCCATCTTCTTTCATTACAACATCAATCACCTTATTCTTTCCTACAGGAATTTCACGTGTCGTATATCCGATAAATGAAAATACTAGGATAGCTTTTTGATTAGGTACCTCAATAGAGTATTTTCCATTTACGTCACTGATGGTACCAATAGTGGTTCCTTTGACAGTAATGTTAGCTCCAATAACTGTTTCTTTAGTTTCATCGGTAACCGTACCTGTAATTTTAATTTGCGCTTGTAATGCAGGCAACGAAAGCAGCAAAAATACTAAAAGAGAACTTGCTCTTTTGAGGCTTACGGAATGATTTTTTTTCATATTATTAAAATAAGATTATCTTATATTTTTTTAAATATCAGCTACAAAGATATGAATATAGATAAAAAAACTTCTTCTGTAATAGTACAGATAGAGTACATTTTTGTACATAAATCAAGTGTTTTGGGGGCAAAAAGAGGGATAATGTTGCAAATGCGGTATTAAAAGAGGCAACTATAGCCCTGCAAACCGGTATGCTGTCGCTATACTGCCTTTATGATAATATTATCAATCTTTTTTAAATTTTGGAATTGTGAAGTTGAAATAGGCGGGTAAGCAGTATATAATCAATGGAGAAACTATAAAAAATAATCTGGGATATCCTGTAAATATCCCAGATTAATATAAAAGAGGCAGACATGGACAGTTCTTTTGTTTTTATTCTTATTTATTTGAAGACTTGAGTCATAGGGCGTCCTATCCAGACTTGGGGTTGTTGTAATCCGAAAATGTAAGCGATAGTAGAGGCTACGTCGTATTGCATCATACTTTCATGAAATTCCATACCTTTTTTTACGTTTTTACCGGAAATAATGAAAGGTGTTTGCATCTCTTGCATGGTTTTGCCGCCATGTCCCTTATTAATGCCACCGTGGTCAGCGGTAATAATAAAGATAGTCTCTTTTAATATCCCAGCTTCTTCAACAGCATGGATAATGCGGCCTATATACATATCAAGTTCTTTCAGTTTGGCATAATGTCGAATTCTGCACGACGGAAAGGAGGAGCTACCTTGTTCTTTACAACTTTCACTTTGGTCTGCTTGCCGATAACCTCCTCGCCATTCTTGATAGCTTGGCCACCACGGATGTCAAGACGTACGGAAGCATAGAACTTCAATGCGTTACCGCCGGTGGTCGTTTCTGGATTACCGAACATTACGCCGATTTTTTCGCGCAGCTGGTTGATGAAGATACAAGTGGTGCGTGTTTTGCTGACAGCTGCCGTCAGTTTACGCAAGGCTTGTGACATGAGCCGGGCTTGCAGACCTACTTTGTTGTCACCCATATCGCCTTCAATTTCGGCTTTCGGGGTCAATGCAGCCACAGAGTCTACTACGATGATGTCAATAGCGGAAGAACGAATCAGTTGCTCTGCAATTTCCAATGCCTGCTCACCGTTGTCCGGTTGTGAAATCAAGAGGTTATCCACATCTACACCCAATTTGGCTGCATAGAAGCGGTCGAAAGCGTGTTCCGCATCGATGAATGCTGCGATGCCGCCTGCCTTTTGTGCTTCGGCGATGGCATGGATTGCCAGCGTGGTCTTACCGGAAGATTCCGGACCGTAGATTTCAATGATACGTCCGCGGGGATATCCTCCCACGCCAAGAGCCACATTGAGGCCGATGGAACCTGTGGGAATAACTTCTACTTGTTCGACGCTTTCGTCGCCCATTTTCATGATAGAGCCTTTACCAAAGCTCTTTTCTATCTTGTCCATGGCAGCCTGCAAGGCTTTCAGTTTTTCGCCCGATGCCAGATTGCTGCCATTTTCAAAATTCAGTTCGTCTTTTTTTGCCACGTTGTTAATGTTTAATGATTATAAAATTTGTGCCGCATGGTCTTTGGTCTTCACTTCTTTCGGAGTGATGATACGCTCTACAATACCTTCTTCATTAATGATGAAAGTTGTGCGGAACGTTCCCATATATTTGCGGCCATACATGCTTTTTTCACCCCATACGCCGAATTGCTCCACCAGCTTTTTGTCTGTGTCTGCAATCAGGGTAAAGGGCAGGTTGTTCTTTTCGATGAATTTCTGGTGCGACTTCTCGTTGTCTACACTGACTCCGATAACTTCATAGCCGGCCTTACGCAGGTCGGCATAGTTGTCGCGCAGGTTGCAGGCTTGTGCCGTGCAGCCGGATGTCATGTCTTTGGGGTAGAAGTAAAGTACAATCTTCTTTCCCTTATAGTCGCTCAAGCGGATTTCTACACCTTTTTCGTTGATACCCAATACTTCGGGTGCTTTATCTCCTATATTCACTTTGTTAATGTTTAATGATTAGTGGATAATGATTAATGTTTAATCATTAATTTCAAACTTCCAAGTTTCCGTCGATTACTTCATGCCAAGGCAGTCCTTGCTTGTTAAGCTGTTCCATGAACGGGTCGGGATCGAACTCCTCTACGTTCCATACACCCGGTTTCTTCCACAGACCTTTGAGGAACATCATGGCACCAATCATGGCGGGCACACCAGTGGTATAGCTTACGCCCTGCATACCGGTTTCCTTGTAGGCCTCCTGGTGGCTACAGTTGTTATATACATAGTAGGTACGCTCTTTGCCATCCTTTAGTCCGCGGATGCGGCAACCGATGGATGTTTCGCCTTCGTAGTTTTCGCCCAGGTCTTGCGGGTTGGGGAGGACGGCTTTTAGGAATTGCAGCGGAACAATCTTCATGCCGTTATATTCCACTTCGTCTATGCGTGCCATGCCGATGTTTTGGATAACGCGCAGGTGGGTCAGGTACTCTTGTCCGAATGTCATCCAGAAACGTGCACGTTTGATTGTGGGAAAATTTTTCACCAGAGACTCCAGTTCTTCGTGATAAAGAAGGTAAGAATCGCGCGGACCGATGTTCGGATAAGTCAGGTCTTTGTGGATTTCCAGCGGCTTGGTTGTTACCCATTCTCCGTTTTCATAATAGCGGCCGTTCTGTGTAATCTCACGGATATTGATTTCCGGATTGAAGTTGGTGGCGAATGCTTTATGATGATTTCCGGCATTGCAGTCTACGATGTCCAGATATTGTATTTCGTCAAAATGATGTTTGGCGGCGTATGCAGTATAGATGCCGCTTACACCCGGGTCGAAACCGCAACCGAGGATGGCGGTCAGTCCGGCATCTTCGAAGCGTTTCTTATAGGCCCATTGCCAACTGTATTCAAAGTGGGCAACATCTTTCGGCTCATAATTGGCTGTATCCAGATAGTTGACTCCGCTTTTCAGACAAGCTTCCATGATAGTAAGGTCCTGGTAGGGGAGAGCTACGTTTATGACGATTTCGGGTTTGAAACTGTTGAAGAGCGCCACCAGTTCGTCTACATTGTCTGCATCTACCTGAGCGGTTTTGATGTTAGGGTTGCCGATTGCTTTTACAACAGCGTCGCATTTGGATTTGGTGCGGCTGGCAATCATGATTTCTGTAAACACATCCGGATTTTGAGCTACTTTGTGCGCAACAACGGTACCTACACCGCCTGCACCGATAATAAGAACTTTACCCATTTCTTTGTACTATATTATTATATTAGGTTTATAAAAAATACGGAGAGCAAATATAAGGGTTAATTCTCAGATAAACATTAAAATCCTGCTAAATACTTTGGGGCAAATGCTTCAAATATTAAACAAATTACTTGCATTTGGGTTATTTTCTATATATTTGCCCCTTGAATAAATTAACTTAAACAACGAATAACAATGAAAAAAGTATTTGTTTCCCTATGCATGGCAAGCGTGTTGATGGGCTTGTCTTCTTGTGCATCAACCAAAAATGCTGCAACTCTTTCTTCCATCAGCGGTGAGTGGAATATTATTGAAATAAACGGCAGTGCGGTTGTACCTGCTCCGAATCAGGAATTTCCTTTTATCGGTTTTGATACAAAGACCGGACAGGTATATGGCAACAGTGGTTGCAACCGTATGATGGGTTCGTTTGACGTGAATGCCAAGCCCGGCACGATTGACCTTGGCGCTTTGGCAAGTACCCGTATGGCTTGTCCGGATATGACTGTAGAAAATAATGTGTTGTCGGCTTTGAACAAAGTGAAAAAGTATAAGAAGCTGGGAAAGGAAAATATAGCTTTATGCGGTGCTTCCAATCGTCCCATAGTCGTGTTGCAGAAGAAAGAGTCCGTTTCCAAGTTGTCTGATTTGGAAGGAAGGTGGATAATTAGTGAGGCTGCGGGCGAGGCTATTCCCGACGGAATGGAGAAGCAGCCGTTCATTGAATTTAATATTGCAGAAAAGCGCTTGCACGGCAATGCGGGTTGCAATCTGATTAACGGCGCTTTCCAGGTTGATGATGAAAATCCGTCGGCAATCTCTTTCCCGCAAGTTATCAGTACCATGATGGCATGCCCTGATATGGAGGTGGAAGGCCGTGTGCTGAAAGCCTTGAATTCCGTTCAGTCTTTTGGCAAGCTGGCAGGCGGAGGCATCGGGCTGTACGATGCTGACAATAACCTGGTGATGGTGTTGGTGAAGAACTGACAAGATAGGTTGAAATAATAAAGGCTCTTACAGAAATAATCTGCTAAGAGCCTTTTTTGCATCTTGACATAAAAAGGTCTTTTACTTTTTCTTTAATCCTGCGCGTATCCGGCTCAGGGATTGCGGAGTGATGTAGAGATAAGAAGCCAGATACTTGAGCGGTACATCCTGCAGCAGTTCCGGATTCTCTTCCATCAGCGTCATGTACCTTTCTTTGGCAGTGGGAGGGGTGCCGTAGGCTACTGTGGAACTGTCTACCGACAGAATTTCCCGCTCAAAGATTCTTCTGCCGAAGTTGGCCATGTCTATGGAATGCGAAAAAAGGGCTTCCAGCTCAGGCTTACTGATACAATAGGCGATGCTTTCATTCACCGATTCGATGTTGATGAGGGAAACCTCGCTGTCCACATATCCCCACGATGAGAAAGCTGTGTCGCCCGGTGCGGCGAACCAAAGGGAGTTTTCCGTGCCGTCTGTCAGGTAGTAGGCGCGCCAGATGCCTTTCTTCAAAAGATAGAAGTTGCTGTTCCTTTCCCCTTCGCTGATAATGAGTTCTCCCTTGCTGAAACGAACTTCTGCCATGTGTGACAGAAGTTCGTGCAAGTGTTTTCCGGTAGTTTATACTTCTTGCAGAATTTCTTTATCATAGTTTCCATGCTGCAAAGATAGTGTAAACCGAAGACAGGACTTTTATGCTTGCATGAAAAAGTTATGTTGGGGTGCAGCCCATCTTGTCTAAAGATACGGATTTTTCTTTATGTTCCTTTTTCCCGGATATGTAAATCACGAGGATAAAGAGGGTTGTCAGCATTTCTGCAAGAGGAGTGGCAAGCCAGATTCCCCGGTCTCCCAATAGCAGGGGCAGTCCGAAAAAGCAGGCTGTCAGCAGGATAAAACCACGCAGCAGGGTGATAACTGTGGCGTATTTGGCACGCTCCACACTCTGGAAATAGCCGATGGATACGATGTTGACGGCAAAGAACACGAAGCCGGTGGCATACAAAGGCAACCCTTTTACCGCTATGTCATAAGCCGGATAACTGCGGTCTATGAACATACCGACAATTTCAGGACTGCAGAATATTGTGACCAGGGCAAAACATACACCGCAGCCTATGGCCGTTTTCAGTGCCAGCAAGTAGGCGCGGCAGACACGTTGGCTCTCGTTCAGGCCGTAGTTATAACTGATAATCGGCTGCGCCGACTGCGCAATGGCATTATATACCATAAATATAATAGGAAAGAAATAGCAGGCAATGCTGAATGCCGCCACACCGTCTTCTTTCAAATAATGGATGAATACAAGATTGCCTACAAACATCATGCAGGCAATAGCCACCTCGCACAAGAAGGCGGAGGAACCCAATCGGCACATATAGCCAATGTTGCGGCGCATCAGTTGCATGCTTTTCCGGCTCATCTTAATGGGGTGGAAGCGCAGTGCGCACCGGCGGCGCATCAGATAGAATACTATCATCAATGCACCTACCGTGGTACCTATGGCACTTGCCAGTGCAGCACCGAACATTCCCCAGCCAAAGGGGAAGATGAACAGATAATCCAATAGGATGTTCAGAACGGCAGCCACCACATTGCACATCATGGCGAAGTTGGGCGAACCGTCCAGCCTCAGAAAAAACATACCCGAATTGAGCAATGCCGTGAACAGAGAGAAAGGCACAAACCAAAGCATGTATTCCACAGCCAATGGCGTGAGCCGTTCAGACCCTCCGAGCAGCTTTACCACCTGCGGGGCAAATGAACAGAATAGGGTGGAGGTGCACATCAGCAACAAGGAAGATATGACTACCGACTGCGTGATATTGATGCGTGCCACCTTGACCTTTCCGTGTGACAGATGAATGGAGGCTACCACAGAGGCGCCGACGCCGAACATAAGTCCCACACCCGTAGAAAACAACCATAGCGGTGCCACAATGTTGACCGCCGCCAAAGCATCACTGCCGATTCCTTTTCCGACAAAGATACCGTCGGTGATAACGAATAATGCGGAAAATATCATTCCCAGTACGGTTGGGAGCAGTAATTTGCGGAACAATGTCTTGATGTCCATGTGCTTGAAGTCAATACTGTCTCTCATCTTTTCCATACTCATCTTATTTATTTCTTTAATATGTGAAAACCAATCATTTCCGTTGCTACGATTAAGCCCAATGTTAACTAATCCTTAATCGTTCCACCATGGTGGAACGATATTTCCCCCGTGGTGGAATGATATTTTCTCCACGCTGGAACAATATTTCCTCCATGGAGGAACGGTTAAAGGTATGCAAGGAAAATGATTAATGTTGTTCATGTTTTATTATCTCTGATTCGGGCGACAAAAGTAGAGCTTTTGAATGGAATGGAAATTAACAAATGGTAATTTCCGACAGAAAAAATATATTTAACTCTGCCAAACTGACAGACAAACTGCCACATGTATAAATCTGCGGCCGCCCTGAACAATTTGGCACGGCGTTTGTCTTTTTATTGGCGTCTGCCAACGAGGCGGACACCGAAACTGAATAATAACAAATAAAAAAATAACGATCATGGGAAAAATTATTGGTATTGACTTAGGAACAACAAACTCTTGTGTTTCTGTATTCGAAGGAAACGAACCTGTAGTAATTGCAAACAGTGAAGGTAAGCGTACAACTCCTTCAGTAGTGGCATTTGTAGACGGCGGCGAACGTAAGATCGGTGATCCTGCAAGCGTCAGGCAATCACAAACCCTACAAGTACCGTGTTCTCTATCAAACGTTTCATGGGTGAGAACTGGGATCAGGTACAGAAAGAAACCGCTCGCGTACCTTATAAAGTAGTAAAAGGTGACAACAATACTCCGCGTGTGGATATTGACGGACGTCTCTATACTCCGCAGGAAATCTCTGCAATGATTCTGCAGAAAATGAAAAAGACCGCTGAAGATTATCTGGGACAAGAAGTAACGGAAGCCGTAATCACCGTTCCGGCTTATTTCTCCGACTCTCAGCGTCAGGCTACGAAGGAAGCCGGTCAGATTGCCGGTCTGGAAGTAAAGCGTATCGTGAACGAGCCGACTGCCGCAGCTCTTGCCTATGGTATCGACAAGGCGCATAAGGATATGAAAGTTGCCGTGTTTGACCTTGGTGGCGGTACATTCGATATTTCTATCCTCGAATTCGGTGGCGGTGTGTTCGAAGTATTGTCAACCAACGGTGATACTCACTTGGGTGGTGACGACTTCGACCAGGTTATCATCGACTGGCTGGTTCAGGAGTTCAAGAACGATGAAGGCGCCGACCTGACTCAGGATCCGATGGCTATGCAACGTTTGAAGGAAGCTGCCGAAAAAGCTAAGATTGAATTGTCTTCTTCTACGAGCACGGAAATCAACTTGCCGTACATTATGCCTGTAGGCGGTGTGCCCAAGCACTTGGTTAAGACGCTGACCCGTGCCAAATTCGAAGCTTTAGCCCACAACTTGATTCAGGCTTGTCTTGAACCGTGTAAGAAAGCTATGAGCGATGCTGGTTTGAACAATGCTGATATTGATGAGGTTATCCTTGTAGGTGGTTCTTCACGTATACCGGCTGTACAGAAACTGGTTGAGGATTTCTTCGGTAAAGTGCCTTCCAAGGGTGTAAATCCCGATGAGGTAGTAGCTGTAGGTGCTGCAGTACAAGGTGCCGTATTGACGGACGAAATCAAGGGTGTTGTATTGCTGGATGTTACTCCGCTGTCTATGGGTATCGAGACTATGGGTGGTGTAATGACCAAGCTGATTGACGCCAATACGACTATTCCTTGCAAGAAGAGCGAAACATTCTCTACTGCCGCCGATAACCAGACGGAAGTTACTATCCACGTATTGCAGGGTGAACGTCCGATGGCTGCACAGAACAAGTCAATCGGTCAGTTTAACCTGACAGGTATCGCTCCGGCACGTCGTGGTATTCCTCAGATTGAGGTGACATTCGATATCGATGCCAACGGTATCTTGAAAGTATCTGCCAAAGATAAGGCTACCGGCAAGGAACAGGCTATCCGTATCGAGGCTTCCAGCGGTTTGAGCAAGGAAGAAATCGAAAAGATGAAAGCCGAAGCCGAAGCAAATGCCGAAGCCGATAAGAAAGAACGTGAGAAAGTTGACAAGCTGAACCAAGCCGACTCAATGATTTTCACTACTGAAAATCAGTTGAAGGAACTGGGCGATAAGCTGCCTGCCGACAAGAAAGCTCCGATTGAAGCTGCCTTGCAGAAACTAAAAGATGCTCACAAAGCACAGGATTTAGCTGCTGTTGACTCTGCGATGGCTGAACTGAATACCGCTTTCCAAGCTGCAAGCGCTGAGATGTATGCCCAGAGCGGTGCTCAAGGTGGTGCACAGGCCGGTCCTGATATGAATGCAGGACAGCAAGGCGGTGCTCAGGATAATGGCAAGCATGGAGATAATGTACAGGATGCTGACTTTGAGGAAGTGAAATGATTCCGATAAGTAAACAAATAACAAACAATAAGCAAAAGCGTGCAGCTCAACGAGTTGCACGCTTTTTGCGTTTGTAGGGTTCATGGTTGCTATGTGTTTTCTATGGGCTTTTTTATCTCTTATTTGCGACATATTTGTGACAAGACAAAAAAGTAGATAATGGGGGACTAAATTCTACTTATCTATACTAATACATACTTAAAAGTAGATAATATGCCAACAATCGGATTTGAGATCAAAAGGAAGTGCAAAGTCTGCGGCAAGGTTTTCGTCGCAAAGACACTTGACAGCTATTATTGTTCCCAAAAATGTGGTAAAGTAGCTTGGAAGCGCAAAAAGGATGTAAAAGATAGAAATGCAAAATTGGAAGCTATTGCCCAACAAGTACCAGACATCAGAGAATATATTTCTGTAAAGGAGGCAGTAGCAATGTTTGGGCTAGAACGTAGTACTCTCTATCGCTTAATCAAATTGGGATGTATTCCAGTCATCAATTTGGGTACAAGGCTCACGCGTATCAAACGCTCCGAAATGGAACAACTTTTCCTAAAGAGACCGGAATGTATTGCCGAAAAAGAAAAACCTGTTCCTAAAACATATAGCTTAGAGCCAGAGGAGTGTTATACCATTACAGAGATTTGTGAGAAGTACCATATTAATGACAGTTCAGTATGGGCGCATGTTAGAAAATACTCTATTCCCTCACGACAAATAGGAAACTATGTATATGTACCCAAACAAGAAATAGACAATCTATATAAATCTGAAGTAGAATGAAGAAAGCATTACCAAACACCAAAGTGACCGTCAAACTCAGAAAATCAAATTATAAAGATGAGTGGTATCTGATTATAGAATCATATCCGGTTTACAAGCGAGGCTCTAAACGGGCAAGCCGTGTGGTTGAATCAATTAACCGGACTATATCCACACCAATTTGGGACAAGTCGTCCATTGCACGCATCTTGCCGGATGGAACATTCAATTACAAACCTAAGCGTGATTTGAATGGAATCATCCAATGCCGTTCAACGATAGAGCAAGAGGCTTGTATCTATGCTGACAATGTGCGTAAGTTACGGCAACATGAATACGATAGTGCAATTCTATATACTGATAAAGAGAATGAAATCGCTGCACAAAATGAACGAAGCGAACAGGACTTTATCAAGTATTTCAATAGTATTATCAGCAAACGGCATCCTAATAGCTCCAATTCAATTATAGTTAACTGGAGGTGAGTGGGTGAATTATTGAAGATTTATTCTCAAGGACAACCAATCCCATTCAAGGACATATCCGTTAAACTACTTGAAGATATTAAGATGTTTCTGTTACGTGCTCCCATGGGAGGAAATAAAAAAGGAACGATCTCACAGAATACTGCATCTACCTATTTCTCTATACTCAAGGCCGGATTAAAACAAGCGTTCGTTGATGAATATCTTACCGTTGATATAGGTGCAAAAGTAAAGGGGATAACAAACATTGAGAAGCCTCGTGTTGCGCTTAGTATGAATGAAGTGCAAATGTTGGTTGATACTCCTTGTAAGGACGATGTTTTAAAACGTGCGTTCTTATTCTCTATTCTCACAGGATTACGGCATAGTGACATCCAGACTTTGAAATGGAAACAATTCAGCAAACAAGTAAGGGTACATGGCAAGCGGTTATAGTTCAGCAGAAGACAAAAAGACCAGATTATAAGCCAGTCATACAACAAGCTCTCCAACTCTGTGGAGAACGCCCAAACGATGAAGAATCTCTCGTTTTTGAGGGATTGACAGATGCCTCCTGGATTTCACGTCCTCTGAAAGTTTGGATAGAAGCATCCAATATAAAGAAGCATATCACCTTCCACCTTGCAAGACACTCGTATATTTTCTTATTTACTAGAAATAAGAAACTTACAAGAAATAAACTTTTAGACAGGTAACGATTTAGAAACGAGGGAAGTTCTGTATTCTGTCTTGTTTTGCATTATTCAAAGAACGCTAACTAGTATATACAAATATAGTGATAATATAAAAGAAAAGCAAGTTTTTATTTCTTTTTTATGATACTTTTTTATGATACATGCCATATTTTGTATAGAGATAATTTAACAACAAACTTAATTAAGTTTATAACAGTTACAAACATTACTATTATTTATTCATAATATGCTGTCATTAGTGTCCCGTTAAAATGGGACGAGTTAAACAATTAATCAAAAAGCCCCGGAATCAGGGGATCATTTAGATCTTTGACATCATTGAAATTAGTCTTGTCGAACAGGTCACGCAAGTGGGTTTTGTCAGTCAATGATATGCTGAGAATTTGTAAAACTTCATAGGTTGAACGTTTCAACTTCATATCATGTTGGACAATAGCCACAAGACAGTACGTGATAATAGCCACACTGATTTGTATGCGAACAGCGTTCTCTGTTGTGCCCCAGAATTTCTTTATCTTGAGATGCTGCTTGAGCCATTTGAAGAACAGATCGATTAACCATCTTTTCTTATAAAGATCGGCGACATCCAGTGCAGAAAGTTGTTTTGCATTCGTCAAAAAAGTGAACTCACGGTCATCCTCTTCGTCGTAATATCGGACGAGTCTGAATGACTCAGGATATTTTTTCTCGGAGAGATATCCGGTCAGTTACTTCCGCATCTGTCATTATGTTCTTTGGCATTCTTCGCTTCCATCTGACTGTCTTATACTTTAAGTTCGTCTTGGCTCTGACAACAAAGAAAGAGTCTGTAAGATGTATCCTATAGAGTTCTTTAAAGGAGTCATAAGCCCTGTCGAATATATAATAAGCATTTGGTTCATAATGGATTGAAGACCTTGCTGTGGAATCATGCTTTGATGCAGTAGTTACAGTATAGAAGGCAGGAACTTGTGCTTCAATGTCGTATAAGACATGAGCTTTCACCCCTCCTTTCTTGCTTCGGAACTTTGCCCATGGGAATGTTGCAAGACACAACGGAATCGTTGTTGAATCAAACGCATATTTCTTTCCGGAAATGTCAAGGATGTTGGTCGTCCGCTTCTCGCAGGCTTCCTTCATCATATAGAATGCAAAGTCTTCGAAGATTCTGTAATCACGGTTCTGGTTCGCTGTCGCAAGAGTTGTCTTGGCTATCGGTTCACGACCTAAACCAAGATGATATTGCTTGGCCCTATGCGCCTCGAAAGCAACGACTAAGTCTCGCAGGCTCTCACGGTTACTCAGTTGTCCAAACATCATCGCGAGCATCTGATTCCAGCAAGTGAAATGTTTCACATATCTGTTGCCATCATACTTGCGAACATAGTTGTTGAACTGAGTCCTGTTCAGAAAAGCGGTTAATTGAGAGAATACGTATTTGTCTTGGAACATAGCAGCCATTTGTATTAGACTGCAAAGTTGCAAAATCAAGTCCGTTTCATTTCAAAAAACCGTGTAATTGACTATATTTCAATAATTTCAAAGAACTATTTATCCACTTTTACGGGACAGTAGTGATATGCTGTATTAAAAAATATTATTCTATTTTCAAGCTTTTAATATAAGATACCAAATCACCTACCTTATTAATATTCTTTGATTTGTATCTTACTAATAAATCTGATTCATTCAACCTTATTGAGTATTTATCAAAGAGGAACTTGATAAAAAGGTTTCTGCTGTCCTTGTCTATAAATAAATTTTCTATCGAATCACTATAGCATAATTTAATATCTATATATTCCCAAAGAGCAGATAATATACCGAACTCCATTTTTTTTGTAATATCGATAGAATACCCTGTTACTTCGTTATATTTAAACTCTAAATTACATTTTGGGCAAAGGCACCTTGTATTAAATTTATTGGCAAGTTCTTTATTAGAAAATAACAGCCCTGGATGTCTTAGTTTTAGTATTTTCTGGCTGTTATTCTCCAGAATAATATTATTTGTACTTCCACAAATCGGACACTGCATATTACTATTCATTATTTTATCTCCATTGATTTAAATTATAATTAGATTCTATTTCATTCTCAACGTCATCAGGCAGTTGTGAGAAAAAGTCTAAACCTGTTATTCTTTCAACCTGGTTTACAGAATTTACATAATGGTCCAATGGATTGTTGCCAGATGTATTCTTGTATATAAACCCAATAGCTCTTGGTTTACCTTCATCCAAACCTGCTAATATAACTTTAAAGAATGCATTAGGAACACGGATTTTACGCTCTTCTCCAATATAACTTATATCGTTTTTATACAATATAGGGCCACAAGCAATATAAATAGTACCAGACTCTTCAACCTATCTTCTACAATCATCTTCCAACTCTTTCCAATCGCCTCTATTAAGATTATGATGTTGTGGACAAATGTTCGTCATATAAAAACTCTCTCTCATTGCTTGTTTGTCCCATTTGTTATCTGCTGCCGGACACATATGTCCTCTATCATATCCTGAATTACTATAATCACCTGTTTCTACAGCTATACCTCTTGGTATATCTGGATCCGGATAAAAATGTCCGGCTCTACTTTCTCTTTCTATTAATTTCGAAGAATTAAGTTCCCATGCTACCCAATTAGGTATATTAAGCTCAGGATTAAAAGATACAGTATAACCTAACCTATAATAAATATTCTCTGCCCTCTCAATAGTATTAATAGGAATCTCTAAATTTTGTGATTGTTGATAGCTATTCGAACAAGAAATTAGACTTGTACAAATAAAAATAAAAACAGAAAATATTAATCTCATAACGCAAGATGTCATTACTGTCCACTAAAAATCGCAAATAGTTCTTTGAAATAATTGAATTACAGTTTGTTACAAGAGATTTTCTTGCGCAACGATTTGAAATCATAACTTTGCAGCCTTAACTTAGGCTGTATATGAATAAAGACAAATACGTTTTCGCCCAAATGGTTGAGTTTTTAGACAACTACAAGTTTCTCCGTATCGTAAAGAAGTATGATGGCAACAAGTATGTTAAGCATTTTACTTGCTGGAATCAACTTCTTACTTTGATGTTCGGACAATTGTGCAACCGCGAAAGTCTTCGTGATCTGATTGTTGCGCTGAATGCACATCAAGAGAAATGCTACCATCTTGGGGTTGGGAAACATGTCACTCAGGAGTAACCTTGCAAAAGCAAATGAAAACCGGGACTACCGTATCTTTGAGGACTTCGCATTCTATATGATAAGCGAGGCCAGAAAGAAAAGAGTAAATGACATATTCAAACTAAACGGAAATGTATATGCCTTCGATTCTACCACGATTGACTTGTGTCTGAAGCTGTTTCCTTGGGCTAACTTTCGTACACATAAGGGAGGTATAAAAATCCACACGTTGTATGACGTAGAGACTCAAGTGCCTGCCTTTGTCCATATAACCGAAGCAAAGATAAACGATGTCAAGGCAATGGATGTAATACCTTATGAATCTGGCTCTTTCTATGTTTTCGACCGTGCATATAACGATTATCATCGTCTCTATAAGATACATATGATGGATTCGTTCTTTGTTGTACGGGCTAAAACAAATATTAAGGCGAAAGTACTCAAATGGAAACGACGTCTGCCTAAGAATATATTGTCCGACTGTGAGATTGAACTTACCGGTTTCTATACCCAAAAATCATATCCTGAAACGATTCGTTTAGTGAGGTTTTGGGATGAAGAAGACGAACGGGAGTTCATTTATCTGAAATGCAAAACATATTCCAGCCTTACAAGTTGCGGAACTTTACAAGAATCGTTGGCAAGTGGAACTGTTCTTTAAATGGCTCAAGCAACACCTTAAAATAAAGAAATTTTGGGGTACTTCCCAGAACGCTGTAAAGATACAAGTCTACTCAGCAATCATTGCCTACTGTCTTGTGGCTATCATGCAACATGATATGAAACTGGATAGATCGACATACGAGGTTCTACAAATTCTTGGCATTTCTCTTACAGACAAGACTCCATTAAAGAATCTCTTCAGCAAAACTAAATTCAATGATGTCAAAGAACAAAGCGGTCTTGATGGACCAAATTTATTTAGTAATTATAATTTTTAACTCGTCCTCTAATTTTTAGTGGACACTAGTGGCAAGATGTAAAATAACACATAAAAAAAGTGATGAAGATATGTATTATTGTAACATACCTTCATCACCTATAATTAATTATTAGTTTTTCTTAGCACTTAATAGATGCCATAGTTCTCTAACCCAAAGGACAAGTGAAGATAAGACTACAATAATAAGCCAATCTATAATACCTGATACATTCAAAGTCCAATTAAGTGTGTGGAACATTGGCTCAACATTAAAGAACTCATAGAATACTTCTACTATGATAATTTGTCCAATAACAATAACACCAACTATCGTTTTGAATCCTGAGCTTAGCTTAAGTTTGAACAAGCTTTTTCCAGTTTCGAAGGAACGGGTATTAAACATATACCAGAAATGTGTCCACACAAATATTGAGAAAATCAGTGTCTGCTCATAAGGAGTTACGCTATTTGCTTCGCCCAACTGTAAAGTTAATAAGTCCATTAAACTAGTAACATCACTGTGCTGGAAAATATAAACGAATAATAGTGTCAACAGGAAGAAGAAACCACCAACACCAACAATATCGAAAGCCATAGGCTTATTGATGATAAAGGCCTGTCTTTCCCTTGGCTTATCATTCATAACTTCTGCTGAAGGAGGAAGTGAAGCCAATGCCATTGCGCCAAATGTATCCATAATCAAGTTCACCCACAACATTTGTGTAACAGTTAGTGGTGATTCAGCACCCATAAATGCTCCAACTAGAACAATAAAACAAGCTGCAACATTTACAGTTAACTGGAATAGTAAGAAACGTTGAATATTCTGGTAAAGAGAGCGACCCCACATAACAGCCCTACCAATACTGCTAAATGAGTTATCAATAATAGTTATATCACTAGCTTCTTTAGCGACTGAAGTACCAGCACCCATAGACAAACCAACATGAGCGGCTTTCAAAGCAGGAGCGTCATTAGTACCATCTCCAGTAACTGATACAACCTGATTCTTCCTTTGCAGAGATTCAACCAAACGCTGTTTGTCCATTGGTCTCGCTCTGGCTATAATCTTAAGATCAAGAACTATATCATCTAATTCACTGTCGCTTAATTTAGCAAATTCAGGACCAGTTATAATATGCTTATCGCTGTCAGTATTTGACCAAAGTCCAATCTGTCTACCGATTTCAATAGCAGTACCAGTAGTATCTCCTGTTACTATTTTAACTTTAATACCGGCTTTTATACATTCTGTTACAGCAGCTGGAACATCTGTTCTAATAGGGTCAGAGATAGCTACAATACCTAAGAAATTAAGACCTGTAGCAACTACCTTTCCACTTTCGATATATTTATCATTATCATCCAGTATCTGATAAGCAAATCCCAATGTACGCATAGCTTTTTTCTGATAAGCCTGAAGCTGATTGTCAACTTCTGATTTACTTACATTAGCAGAAGAACTGTTACACATTCCGTAAACTATTTCAGGAGCACCCTTTACATACAGGATTTTCTTTCCATTAACTGAAGAAGTAACGACAGTAGCCATGTATTTTCTTTCTGTAGAGAATGGTATCTCAGATAAAGTATTAGCACTCTCTTTTAAAGTTACATGGTCTATTCCTTGTTTGTGTAACCATAATAGTAAGGCACCTTCAGTAGGATTTCCAACAACATTTGGTTCAGTTCCTGACAGGTCTAGTGATGCTGTTGAGTTAACAGCAATACCTTCAGCTATAAGTTTGCTTGCCTCGTCTTCTTTAAGCTGTTGTTTATCCAGATTATAAAATTTGGTTTCATAAACCTGCATTTTATTTTGTGTCAAAGTACCAGTTTTATCAGTACAAATAACGGTAATTGCACCCATTGTTTCACAAGCATGCATTTTACGAACCAGGTTATTTGTTTTCAGCATACTTCTCATAGAATAAGCAAGACTCAATGTTACTGCCATAGGCAACCCTTCTGGTACAGCTACAACAATAAGAGTTACAGCAATCATAAGGGTGTCCAATGTATGAGCTAAGAGTCCTGACAATTCTGCCTCAGGCAACAAATATTCATGTAAACCTAAAACAGCACCTATGAATATAACCGCAAAAGTTATAATAGTAGAAACACATGCAGTTTTTGACCAGTCTTCAAATTTCTTAATAACCAGGTAAAAGAAAAGAGCAGTTGGAATAATCAAACAGCATGCCAACAGATTCCATGAGAAATAATGAGCTATTCTACCAACAATGATTAATGTAGCAAAGCCATAACTTAAATTTGTAATAAGTTCACTTAAACCATCCAATTGCTCATTCAGAGGAGTTTTAACACCTTTCCTTACACCCTGTTGAGCAGCTAGAAGTTTAATGTATTCCTTATTTTCTTCTTCCGTTAGTTCTCTCTCTTCCTTTATTTCATCATATTCTTCCAACTTTTCATCTATATCACTACCTGTCATTTTAGCGAAAAGTTTTCCATTTTCAGTAGAATCGCCAACCTTATCTACTCTATATACACCGTGTCCTTCCATTACTCTTGTACCACGCAATACATAATTAGAAAGATAAGTAGCTTCAGAATCAAATTCAGATTCAATAGTAGTTTTGCTACAAACCGGCTCTCCAGTTAAGGTTGACTCATCCATATGGAGTGTAATTGATTCCAGCAGTTCTCCATCAGCAGGAACTTCATCACCAGTACTCAATAAAACAATATCCCCAACAACAATATCTTTTTTAGGAACTACCGTTACGTTGCTATTTCTAATTACTTTTACCGGTTCGTCATTATTAACCTTGTTCAATAGGTTAAAAGCCTTGTTTGCCTTAAGCTCAAAATAGAATGCCAAACCTGTTGCCAACAGTATAGCTACAAAAATACCAGCTGGTTCAAAAAAGACTGTCAAACCTTCCCCAAGGCCAAAATATTCATAGCAAGCGATACCAATAGATAAGATACCGGCTATTATTAATATGACAATTAAAGGATCAGAGAATTTCTCTAGAAATTGTTTCCAAAGTGAATCCTTCTTAGGTGGCGTTAAAAGATTCACGCCATACTTGGCACGACTCTCAACAACTTGTTGGTCGTTTAAACCTTCGTAATGTTTTCTTTTTTCCATGTATATTATGTATTAATTATTAATTTCTTCCATAAAGCCCTCAAGTCCACCTTCAAGTTGTTTACTTAAATCTTCCATTTGTTTTTTAAGATCTTTGACAGCACTTTTTGTCATCTTTGCTAGAATCTGGCCTTTAATTCTGCCTATCTCCTTTAGTTCCTCATCAGTATATTCATACTTAGATAACTCTTCCTCTATCTCTGTAAATTCATTTGTTATATTATTCCAATCTTCTTCAGAGTAATTTTCACTGTTATTATCTATCTTTTCCAACAAGGAAGATAATTCATCAACAGGAGTTTGAGAGGTTTCACAAGAAGTAAATACCAAAGGGGAAATTAAAAGAAAAAGAAATAGTTTAAAAATATTCATAGCTCAATTATTTAAAAAACTCTGTTTCGTCGATTTTAATTGTATTGAAATTATTATTTACAATACCATTTTGAATATTAATATTCAAAATATAATTAATAGTATGTTGAGAATTTTTCTTGCCAAAATCAAAGACATCTACGCTTTTTTCATAATAACAGTTACGTGTAAACTTACCATGAGTCATACCATCTTCGAATTTTTCCATCCAATCATAACCATAGGCTATCTTAAGATAATACTGGCCTTGTGGTATCTGATTTATTGTTATTGAAGAATTTTCGCTCACAAATATATATCGTATGCACCTGTCATTTGACAGGTCTATTATCTTCACAGCAATATCACAGCCCTCACCCATATTAATATCAAAATAATTGTCCTGAAGGCCATATTTCGGTTTAACCCCATAGGAAGAAGGTAGTTCTCCATCCATACTGCTATCCGATTTTAGAAGCCAACCTTCATCTATGTATTTCTTTTGTATCTCGCTTAGAACAGGTGAAGTCTCAACCTTTTCTTTTTTATTATTTGCACATCCGCTAAAAAGTAGAAGAGCAAAACATAAAATAAATATAGTTTTAATTCTCATAGAACTTAAAACAAACCATTAATTAATGCAGCAATAACAATGACCAGACCAATTATCTTACACACCATCCTTAATGCTGCCTTGTTTTTCTTTTTCTTAAAATTATTTTCGAGAAGTATAGGTATTACAAACCATATACATAACCCTATTATAACTGATATAATCATATTTCAATGTTTACGAAATAAAGAAACCAATGAAGAATATCGGTTTCTTTATTTCAGTATTTACAGTTTTAATCAACTAAACCATCACGATACATTTCGTTAACCTTGTTTTGGATAACAGTGTATTCGTCACCGAGCTTTTGTTTTCTCTCCAATCCATTGCCGTAAGTACCACGTATAACAGCAATAGCTTTCTGTTCGAGGCTACCATTTACAGGTATTGCAGATGATGTTTGAGTTTTTTTCTCTACTTTGACAACATCCGGCTTTGAACTTTGTTTAGAGTTGCTTTCTGATGAAGGCATCTCTGCTGTTGCTTTAGTAGGTTCTTCCTTTAATGTATTGTCTGTTTTCTCTACATTTGTTGAATCAACCTTTTCTGCTGTTTCTTCTGTTTTGGCAGGCTGAATAGAATCAGCTTTAGCAGTAACAGGATTCTGAGCTACATTTGTTTGTACTGATGTCTCATTATCTTTACCCACAAAAACAAAGAACAATATAGCAGCCAAAACAACTATACCCAAAAAGACCCAAAGGTTACGCTTTTTACCACCTCCTGTTTTATTAACAGGTTCCTGCGGAGCTGTATTCTTTGGTTGTATATCTTGTTTTACATCAGAATCAGCTATCTTGGTCTTAAGAGTAACTTTTTTCTTTAGTTGTACCATATTAGCAATTTACAATTAATTCAAAGCCAGGAATTTTCTCATATGCAGTGCTTAAATCCATTACATTGCTTTCGTTCTTCAATGCATAAACTCCATCCTTATTCTTAATTGAACAAACGCAGTAAACATGGCCTTCCTCTTTAGAGTCTGCTAACACTTCCAGATAGTCACCTGAGTCACTTTGAAGTTCTACACGTCCACCTTCGTCAGCATAGGTAACATCTTCACCTTCAACGGCAGCGTTATAATTCACGATACAAACATAAGCTGTGTCGATTTCACTAAGACTGGCAATATTTATTTGTTCTGTTTCCTCACCACCTGGAGCCGGTTCTTTATTATCACCCATGTGAAGCATAAATGGGAATTTGCTTAAATCACCTAGGTCAGATTTCTTTCCTCTATATTCATTAGAGAATATACCACCGATTGAGCCGTCTTTTTTCTTAAAGAATAGGCATAAATCAAGGTCTGTATCAGAAGACCAAATAAGTTTTACTTTAAGTTTACCAGAGAAAGTGAAAGCAGCTTGTTCTTCTTTTCTACGAAGAGTAATTTTCTTTTTTAATGTTACTTCAGCCATAATTATAAAAATTAAAAGTTATTATTCGCATATTAGTGAGAACCCAGGTATTTTATCAAAAGCAGTACCCAAATCCATAACAACACCTTCATTTATAACAGAGTTAATACCCTCATTATTCTTGATACTACATACATGGTAAACATGTCCATCCTCGGTAGCATCAATCAGGACTTCCAGATAGTCACCTGAGTCACTTTGTATTTCTACTCTACCTGAATCCTGGGCAAAGTTTACCTCTTCTCCGTCTATAGCTTTACTGTAATTTAATACGCATACATGCGCTGTATCTATATCATTTAGACTGGCAATATTGATTTGCTCTATAGATTCTCCCCCAGGTGCCGGTTCTGCTTCATCTCCCTTATGTAACATGAAAGGGAATTCAGACAAATTACCTAAATCAGATTTTTTCTGACGGAATGCTGAAGAGAATACGCCTCCGATTTGTCCATCTTTTCTTTTAAAGAAAATACACAAATCCAAGTCTGTTTTAGACTGCCACAACAATTTTACTTTTAGCAGTCCATCAAATGTAAATTCCGCTGGCTTTTCCTTACGGCGCAGCGTAATTTTTCTTTTAAGCTGTACTTCTGCCATATGTTATTAGTTTAAAAAGTTAAAAATAATCCATTCTAACCCAATTCATTTTTTTAATATCAGCTTTTAAAGAAATCATCTTTTGCAGATGGTTTCGTATGCTGTTTCTGTTTTGATTTCTCTAATTTAAAAGAATCAGAATCAAAGAAACTATCACCTGAAGATTCCTTTTTCTGACTATTCGTATTAGAAGGAACACTCTTGCCTTTATTTTGACCTAAGCTGTTCCCTTTAGGACTATCGGAGCCAAAGAAGTCATCACCTGAAGATTCTTTTTTCTGCCTACTTGTCTTATAAGGAGTTTCCTTATTTTGGTCTAAGTTGTTTCCTTTAGGATTATCAGTGCCAAAGAAGTCATCAAAAGAAGAATCTTTAGAAGGTCTATCTATTTTTACTGGAGGTTTTCCATACTCTTCAGTATTATTTGGCATAGGAGAAGATATATGTTTCTTTCCACTATGTTTATTCTCCCAGGCTTCTTCTGCATCAAAAATTTGTTTACGAAGATTCCTTATAATATCACTTCTGTCAGGATATTTCTCGTGTAATACCTTGATAATTTCTTTAGCTTCAGGCCATTGTCTATCAGCAATAAATGTTTTCACATTAGAAACCAAGCTCTCAAAATTCTTTTGATCTTGAATTAGCTTGAACTTGTCCTGTGCCTTTTCCAAATATCGTTTAATAGAATCATCAGATTTTATAGATAATACTTTGTTGCATAGCTCTATAAGTTCTTCCCAATGTTCATTAAAACTTGCTTCATTTATCTTAATCTTTAACGATTCAAACAGCTCTATATCCTTAAGATATTTGTTCCGTCTTTCTTTAAGATAAACTATATGCTCATTCCATTTTCTAGGATTCTGAATATCCTTGTCAATGAGCTTATTGCATATTTCTATGGCTATGTCAAAGTTATCTTCTTTTTCGGCCTTAGTAAGTTCCTGTTCTAATAAGCCCAATTCTTCTTTATGCTTCTTCTGTATATTTTGGATTTTGGATATACGTTCCTCAATCTCTTTATTATTAGAATCAGCATGCTTAGCCTTATTCAGTTCTTCTAATGCTTCCTTATATAATTTCTGACCAATAAAGGTGTCAGCTCGTAAAAGAAACTCTTTAAGGCTTTCTGTTAATTTGATTTTTCTTTGTGATTCAGTAAGAATACGTTTTGCCTCAGAAGAATCAGGGCGTAATTCTAAAGCTGCCTCACTCTTTGAATAAGCATCCTGCCATCGCTGTGAGTTCAAGGCATCCTGAGCCATCCTGATGGTTTTATTATATTGCTCATTCTTGACCTTGATTTCGGATAGCTTTCTGTTTGCTTCATCCAACATTTTCTTTACTTCCTTATCATCAGGCTTTAAAGTAAGAGCAATGTTTAGAAGATCTATCATGCTGCTATAGTCGCCTTTCTTCTCATAAGATTCAGCGTCAACAATGGCGGCATTGAACTTTCTCTCATCTTCACGCATAGCAGCATTAGCAAGATCAATTTCTTCCTGCTTCTTAAGTGCTGCTTCTCTAGCTTTTCTATCTTCTTCTGCAATTTTAATCTGTTCTAATTGTTCATAAGAGAGATTTTCGATATTCTTTCTTAAACTATCAAATTGAGACAAGTCCATTTGACTGTAAATACCAACAATCTCAGGAATATCCTTATTCCCAAAAGCAACTATATTGTTCGGAGTTACAGGATAACGCTGTAATAACTCTTCCTTGAACATGCTATTCTTAAATGAATCACCTATGAAAATAATATGACTTATATCTGAGAATACAATATCAAGTTCTTTTACATATTGAACAATATTGTCAACTACATCATTGACTATTGTTTTGGTTCTTTCCTCAATAACATTCTTCAGAATAGTAGCATTCTGCTTATTATGTGGGGCTCTGGAGAAAGTTATATCGTTATATATAACAGGACGACCAAACTTGGTGTTGTCAAGTTGTAATAGCCATCTTTCCAGATTTTGGTTCAATCTGTTAATTTCCTCTTCCTCTTCCTCTTTTCTTAGGAATTTAGTTGAATTATTAATTTGCCAAACAATCTGTTCCAGTAATGCCCGACCTCTCAAATCAGTTCCATAACCTCTTAGGAGTCCTTCATTTCCTTGTCTAACAAAAACATTATTACTTTGTTTGTAAACGACATATCGGAGATTCTCATTGCAAGCTGTAATAACGAGAATGCAATTTGAATCATTCAACAGGCCCTTTTTATTGGAAAGTTCTACAGCTAAGTGAGAGATTCTAGCAACACTCTCTTTGATAACAAAATTATTCTCTTCCAATATATCGAGAAAAACCTTCTGGGCGGCATACGAAACATCAACTGAAAAAGAGATGTAGGTATCTATTTTCTCATTTTCATTAAAGTCCCTAGTTAGGTGTTCAAGTATATCAGATGCCTTAAAGATTTCTTTCAAACTAACATCTTTTCCAAATCTTTTAAAGGTTTCATCTTCTTTTACGACTTTAGAGAATATATCACCATAGTAATGAAGCTCCTTATCCAGATAATGCTTCTGATAAGATTTACCATAAATAACTCTATCATTATTAATATCTTCATAAAAATAGAGCCAAATACGGTCTTCCCTATTAGGCAGATCTATACGACGAGGTATATTGTCGTAGCAGACTGCTGCGGCAATATACCATCTGTCTATATATAGTGATAATGTCTTCATTAACTAAACACTTTTTTTATTAATGTTTTCTCCAGGAAGCATGAGCCTTCTGCTATAATCAAAGGTTGATGATAAGCGAAAGAACCACCATTATTTACTTTTCGTTTGGCACTCTTATATTCGCTGTCCTGGCAAATGAAAGCTCCTACCTTATTTGGAAGATCGGCGAAATCATTTCTGAGTTCAGCGTCCATAGTGCATAATTTAGTTTTTACACTTACGAAATTGATAAAGATATTGAAAAACTCTTCAAAACATTCCATGCTTGTGAAGTCAAAGTAATTCATATCATTATCGAAGTATTCACCGGACAATTCATCTGTAGGCAACAACTCTCTAGATGCACCCTGTGAATTTGTAAATCTTACACCTATCTCACCACAGATATCGCTATGATTATCTACGAATACTTTATTTAGATCCTGCATATCGCATAGACCTTTAGCAACCTCTGCTTTATTGTCAACCTCGATTTCGTCTCTGTATTTAACATCCAGTTCCCTATCAATTATACGTTTAACACCGGCATTGAGACATGATTTATAATATCCCATAGTGGTACTGTTACTAGCAGCATTACGGAGCCAGTGAAATAAGCGACCACCTTTACCAAACGATAGAATATCAATCCTAGTAATATTGTCAAGATTGTTATCCTTGATAGTCTTTCCAATAAGCATACCAGAATAGTAAAGCAACAATCCTGTTACATATGCAGGTAAAGTAAATACTACTTTTGCATTATCAGCTATAGAACTATAGAATTTATCGTAGTCTTCTTCTGTCTTCAGCTGATCAAATATACTATTGAGGTAATAAGGGGCCTTCTTCTTCTCCTTAATTATTTCCTGTATATTTGCTACAAAAACCTTTGTACTCTTTCCTTCATGGAAGTTCAATAAAGCACGTCTAAAGTCATCAGAATTTATAACAGTGTTAAAGAAAACACCGGCAGCAAGTCTCACAGAACTTTCTCTGAAAAGTGAAGCCTGATTACCTTTTTGCGGATTCTTAGCCAATAGAAGAATGTCGCTTGTAGAACCACCAACATCAATACCTAGGAACATATTATTATTGTTAAGACCGAAGTTGTTATTTGAAAGTGCATAACTACATACGGCTTCAGCTTCTGTGATATTCTCATCATTGATAGACGGTTTCCTACCCATAATAGGTGTCATACGAGACAATTCCTCAAATATTCGTCTTAATTCGTCAATGTCAGCCTCCATCATAGAACCTGGATAACTCCAATTTATTTGAGATGGTTTAATTTTATTCTGGTAAAGGAAGGCACATGTTTGTAACCAAATACTTTTTAAGAAAGCACGTTTCTTCAATAAACCTTTATCATCATTCAACCATTTCATGTTATAATGAAGATTACCAGCCTGTGTTTCTATAATAAATTCATCCATGTGATTGACCAAAATATTAGGACGATTTACAGGAACACCGCCTTGTATTTCTTCTGATATACCATTCTTAGTATAACGAGTATCATGTTCATGAAGCCATGACTTTAATTGACCATTATTGGATTCATAGTTAGTGAAGAATAGGAGTTCGTCATTCTGGGCAATTGAACGAGTATCCGTATTTTCTTTACCAACTATAACTGACCTATAATTCTTAAACTGAACCGGTTGGGCACCTCTATTTCCAGCGTTAAAGTAAACACAAGTGTTATTACTACCAAAGTCAATACCTACAACAGCAGTATTTTGTACATCAACATTTGATAAATCCTTAACTACATCAGGTCTGAACATTAATATACCTGCGCCACAAGGTTTGCCAGCCTCTTTAACTTTAACGAGAACGCCAGCCATTGGCTTATCAGTGCTTATAATATCATATTTAATCAAATCTGTACCTTGACCATGAGGATATGTAACAAGTTGTTTAACATCAACCTGACGATCTTCTTCTGGTGCTATCTCATAATCCGAAGTTAAGAACTCACCTCTTATATTTCTTAGTATCTTACCTTCAGATTTAAAGAATGGTATAAAGTTCTCATTTACATCACTTGTAAACTCAGAATATAAATAGTATTTATTCCAATTTTCACTGACAAAGTTAGGCCATAAAATAACTCTGCCATTAGAAGTCATCCATTGAATCTTGTATTCTCTCTTGTTAAGCGTAACAGGTTCACCGTCAATTTCAACTACCAAAGTTACAGCTAACTGACCAGCATCATTTATCTTGGCAGTAAGTTTAGTGTTTCCTGAAGTTGAAGAGTAACCCAATAAAGAAGACAGACTATTTTTAAAGATGTCAATGCCTTGCTCTGATAACGGCAGGGAAAAGTAAGAGCATGATCCATCACTTAAATCAGGAACTCTTAAGTAATACACTGGAGCCTGAGAAAGTTTTGTTAGCTCATTTTTATCTTCACACCATCCAACTACAAAATTATCCTTGCTTAAGAGGTTCTGTATATCACCTATAACCTGACAGTTACCGTCATCAAAATAAGTGAAGGTGAAATCCTGCTTCATGTAAACCGGTACATCACTCTTGAACAAATCTGCAAATGGAGCTGACAGATTACCGTATTGAGCAATAGGGCCCACTTGACGAAGCAAACCATTACCTTTAGCACTAAGTTCATTTTCCCACTGTCTGCTTACAGTCTTGAATCCTGTCAATTCTATCCTTAGATTGTTTCCTCTCTGAGAATTGATTTTAGTCTCAAAAGCCTGTTGGTTACGGTTCATGTTTTTAACAAACAAATAAACCTTTTGCACTTCTTCTGGAGTAAGATAATTCATCGGGTCCTCAAACTTTCCTTGACGATACCAATTAATATCTGAAGCATCATTACCCAAGTTACTATAATCAACACCTGTAAAACAACCGGTAAGAGGAGATGTACCACCAACAAGATGTTCTCTATAATAGATCAGTTGAATAAATGGTTGGGCATCCGGATTTCGAGCCAAGTCATCCTGGTTACTCCAAACATCCTTTTCATTGAACAGCATTCTACCAAAGGCAGAAGCTATATCATAATCTCCCCCTCTGACATCCATATAAACAGGATCAGAAAATCTAATTCTGTCAGGGTATAATGCTATTACAGCCATCAAGCCTTTCCATTCGGCATGAAGCATATTATAGAACTGTAATAGACCTTCTGTGTTTATATTTGGATCTGGTGCAGCTATGGTAGAAAAGGCAAACTTAAAAAGTTTGGCTCTTGCCCATGGAGTAGGTATACCAGAAATTAATGCACCTAGTTTTTCTGCAGAGATATCCTCTAACATTTTTCCTGTATGAATACCCTGTATATATGAAGGAGCATTATTGAAGTTGTTCCACTTACCAACTTCTCCTCCGTTCTTGTCTATTTGACTTTTTATTAGTAGAGCTTTTGACATAATGAATTAGAATTTATAAAGTGAAACAAGTGTGTTATATATTCTTTTATATAATTGTTCTCCACGATTGGTCATAGATGGCATTTCTTTTTGGTTTTCATCCTTAAATGCTCTTTTAAACTCGTTAAATTTAGAGCTAATTAATCCAACATCAAACTTATTATCTTTGCCTATACCAGTCGTTTTATATAAGTCCTTATTCCACTTGTATTTCATTAGTTCTTTTTTCTTCTGTGGTGCAAATAAAGCAGCATTCAGAATGAACTTATCATCACCACCTGCAGACCTATGAAGCTGACGTAACCAACCTTCATACAATGTGTCATCTTGATTAATAGAAAAATGGAACAATTTAAAATATTCTTTTACACCATCCTTGATTTGAGTGTTATCTATATCCAGGAAATTCACAATATCCTTTTGATGTCCTGATTTTACACTATTAACAAAATCATCCTCTCCATTGCAGAATAAAGAAAACACTGTTAGCATACCAAGTTTCTTAGCAAATTCCTGTTCCATTTCTTGGCCAACAAAATCTCTGAATTCCAATTTTCCACTGTCGTCAACAGCTCTATACAAATACTCTGTGTCATGGTTCTGCTTTCTTGTTCGTAAATCATCTTCAGGAACCTTAAGAAAATGAAGTGCAGCACAAGCGGCCATAAGCTCGATATAATGAGAATCATTACATTGGTTTGCACCACCAGTAATTGTTTCTGACTGTTCCTTTTTAGCCATAGGGTTCCAGTCCAAACCAGGAGTCCCCAACATGTAAAATTTTTGATATGTACTTTTTACAGTACTGTCATCATCATAAAACATCATTGCAACCTGAGAGTTTAATGCAAATTTATCACTGGTTGCAATAATTTTCTGATTAACCAATTCTGCTCCTGTAGGTGATTTAAAGTTAAAATAGGCAGTCAATAATGTAGACCCAAAATATGCATTATTGAGAATATTAACTGCTCCGTTACTCATTATCTCAGCAGCTTTTGATATAGCCTGAGGTATGATAGGAATCGAAGAAGCACCTGTTCCACCAAATACTGAACCAAGAATAAATACTCTAGCACCTCCATTTTGAGCTACTTGAATGAGTTTCTGCAAATATGTCTTTAATTCAGAATTTTTATTTGAACGGGCTGCTTCCAATATTGAATGATACATCATCATGGAGCCGAGATGGGTCTGTGCCCTATAACCGTGACGAAGGTTAAATGTTTCTACGTTTTTAGTCAATACCAAATCCGCTATAGCTGTTTGCTCCGGATTATTGAACTTAGTATCCCCATAGTTAAATACAGACATGAAATCGCTCTTGACTTCATAATTAGGCGAAAATTCATAGTAATTGATATTGGCCGAAAAGAAAGTTTCGTTTAAAGCTGTACGAAGTGAAGCATCAGTTCCTTTTGCTTTAACATAGGCTTCCTTTACTTCTTTCAATCTGGCAAAATTACCATTATCTTTATCTGTATCAAGTGCTAAAAGATGTATGTCTGTATCATCAAACATACCCATAGCACATAAATGAATGAGGGATTCAATGCAACGCATTCCTGTACCACCAATCCCTAATACAAAATATTGTTGAGCCATAACTTACTTATTTATTCTTTCCCCTTACCTAAAATAGAACCAAATTTTGAATTTCTGAAGATAAACATTATCAGAATACCTAGAACAAAATAGATTCCAAGAAGAATCCCAATACATGTAATATTGGTTTCAACAAACATACTCTTGAAACCGGCATTAACGATCTGTCCCTTAACAACTAAATCATTATAAAGATAAAAACCTGCTGCAGAAACTATACCTATGACTATAAACCATATTCTTCTGGTTATATAAGATTTGTCCTGACCACCCTGGTATTTGATAATGAAAGAAATAATGAATGCGATCAACAAAGCTATTAACGCTGAGATAACTGCATAAATCATTGTACTGTTTTGTAAAGCCTCCAACTGAGGTAAAGTTGTTATTCTTGTTATCATAATAGAAAATTTAATGATTAATATTTATTGCTTTTTATGTAGATGGTATACAGATTTGCATTCTTCATCATATTCTGTATGTCCTTGTCAAATAATGCTTGTTTAACACTTTCAGAAACTGAGGTGTTCTGTTTGCCAGGTAAACCTATAGCATCAAAATTGAACATTTCTTCATAATTCTCAAATACGTTTTCAATACCAGATACATTAATATCTATCTTGGTGAAGTTAAACGGTTTGCATGATAAGAAAGTTGGATTCCACATAGGAACATCAAAGTGTATGTTTATATTACCGTATTTGTTGAATTCTTCCTTGTCATATACAAATGCATTAACAGACTCAGTTAAACTGATAGAAGACAAATTCAAACCAGAAGGGGCTTCAGTTTCAGTGTAGAAGTTGTTATAGTCTGCATTTATATCGTAAACCTTAACTGATATATCAGAAATTCTAAAACCTCCATAACTGTTTCTATCGACCTTTAAGCCGGAGATAACAGGATTACCATATTGCAGTGGATCACCTGTTGTTTCATCTACAGCGCCCATAATATAACCCTCTATAGATTTCCAATCTACTGGCCAGTCTTGAATTTCATAAAGACCATAGTTTTTGTTTGATGCAGAAACAATTTCATTTACTTTACTTTTTCCATTTTCCGCCATAATTGTAGGATGACTTGCCGATAAATGGAACATTTCAACATCCGGATAATTTTCTAATTTAGTAGTTTCACATATTCTCTTATAGATATTACCTTCTAACCTGCTATCTGTAAACAAGAAATAGAATCTCTTCTTGTTATATTTCTGAGGTCCTTCTAAATATGGTTCTGCAAGTATATATATATCATGTCCTTTCTTAAGCCATTGTTTGAATGCATTGGCCATATATGGATCACTGATTCCGCCACCAGCTATATTCTTCTGGTAATACTCACCGTCAGTTAAAAGCACACCTTCAGAGTTGCCATTAACGATTAAATTAGCTGCTTGCTTTAAGTCGGCATAATTTACCTCTACTATATTGCTTAATGCTTGAAATACACTTATATTTTGTTCTTCGACAATCTTATCCCCTTTTATAGAATAATAGTGTTTTGTAGCAGCAACAAATGAAGGAACTAAACTTTGAAAGAATGGTGAATGTTGTCCCAAAGTAATGCAAGTAGAATAATCTACAAACAAAGACAGATCATTCTCATTAAGTTTTGATTCATTTCCTGTATATTGAAAATATTTATTGTGGAATTCACATAGATATTTGTCGTCTGGAGCACTTGTTGAACATGAATTACAACTAGTACATAATAAAAACAATCCTATGACTGGAATACATAGATTTAATGTTTTATAAAAAAAGTATTTCATATTTATTATTATTAAGTTTGTTGATACGCATAAAAATCATCACCTCTTGTTAAGAGAGAGATAAAACATTGCAAATATAAGCAAAATAGATAAATAGACCCACTAGTGTCCACTAAAAATTAGAGGACGAGTTAAAAATTATAATTACTAAATAAATTTGGTCCATCAAGACCGCTTTGTTCTTTGACATCATTGAATTTAGTTTTGCTGAAGAGATTCTTTAATGGAGTCTTGTCTGTAAGAGAAATGCCAAGAATTTGTAGAACCTCGTATGTCGATCTATCCAGTTTCATATCATGTTGCATGATAGCCACAAGACAGTAGGCAATGATTGCTGAGTAGACTTGTATCTTTACAGCGTTCTGGGAAGTACCCCAAAATTTCTTTATTTTAAGGTGTTGCTTGAGCCATTTAAAGAACAGTTCCACTTGCCAACGATTCTTGTAAAGTTCCGCAACTTGTAAGGCTGGAATATGTTTTGCATTTGTCAGATAAATGAACTCCCGTTCGTCTTCTTCATCCCAAAACCTCACTAAACGAATCGTTTCAGGATATGATTTTGGGTATAGAAACCGGTAAGTTCAATCTCACAGTCGGACAATATATTCTTAGGCAGACGTCGTTTCCATTTGAGTACTTTCGCCTTAATATTTGTTTTAGCCCGTACAACAAAGAACGAATCCATCATATGTATCTTATAGAGACGATGATAATCGTTATATGCACGGTCGAAAACATAGAAAGAGCCAGATTCATAAGGTATTACATCCATTGCCTTGACATCGTTTATCTTTGCTTCGGTTATATGGACAAAGGCAGGCACTTGAGTCTCTACGTCATACAACGTGTGGATTTTTATACCTCCCTTATGTGTACGAAAGTTAGCCCAAGGAAACAGCTTCAGACACAAGTCAATCGTGGTAGAATCGAAGGCATATACATTTCCGTTTAGTTTGAATATGTCATTTACTCTTTTCTTTCTGGCCTCGCTTATCATATAGAATGCGAAGTCCTCAAAGATACGGTAGTCCCGGTTTTCATTTGCTTTTGCAAGGTTACTCCGAGTGACATGTTTCCCAACCCCAAGATGGTAGCATTTCTCTTGATGTGCATTCAGCGCAACAATCAGATCACGAAGACTTTCGCGGTTGCACAATTGTCCGAACATCAAAGTAAGAAGTTGATTCCAGCAAGTAAAATGCTTAACATACTTGTTGCCATCATACTTCTTTACGATACGGAGAAACTTGTAGTTGTCTAAAAACTCAACCATTTGGGCGAAAACGTATTTGTCTTTATTCATATACAGCCTAAGTTAAGGCTGCAAAGTTATGATTTCAAATCGTTGCGCAAGAAAATCTCTTGTAACAAACTGTAATTCAATTATTTCAAAGAACTATTTGCGATTTTTAGTGGACAGTAATGAAATAGACCATATTAAAATGTTTTTTCTTCACACTCAATCATTTAGAAAATTGGTAATATTTAGGAAAAATAAAGATTCTAATCGCATAATCTATTAAAAGACAGTACAATTAGGATATAAATCTTCTCTCTTAACAAGAAATGACAACTTTTCCTAAACAGTTGTAGTATTATAGCTCTCTCAGAATACTGAAATTAGCCTTGTCCACTACGGAGTTATCCAATGAAGCCAGATAAATTTGCGTAGTCATTTCCGAATCATGTCCCATCCCCTCGCTGATGACGGAAATCGGAACATTCTTGCTTTTGGCTGCGCTTGCCCATGAATGGCGGGCACAGTACATGCTCAGAGTAACGGATATATCGGCCAGTCCGGCTATTTCTTTCAGTTTCCGGTTTATTACGGACATCACATTCCTGTACTGCTTGTTCGTATCTTCAAAAGGATATTTCAATATTGGCAGAAGATAGGGACTGAGACTGTTTTCCGGATACTTGCCGACAATCTCCTGCATACATTTTTCCCACCTGATAACCAGCTGCTGCCCGGTCTTTCGTCTGCGATACGATAAGAAGCCGTTCTGAAGATCTTTCTTTTTCAGGTGAGCCATATCTATGAACGACATGCCACGGGTATAGAAGCTGAACAGGAACATGTCCCTTGCAAATTCCAGATTAGGCTGCAAAGACAGATCCAGGTTCTTCATGCGCTTGATGGCGGATAAGGGAACGGCACGCTTGACGGTCTTGTCCACTCCCGTATAGACATGCCTGAAAGGATTGCGCTGTTCCACCAGTTCCTTTTCCAGGGCACGGTTATATACCGCCCTCAGAATACGCATATAGAATGAACTGGTATTCCGTACGACACCTTTCCCATGAAGATAGGCTTCATAAAGCTGCATCAAATCCGAATCAATTTCAGACAGCAGAATATCCCGGTCCTGCCTGAACTGCATGAAACTTTTCAGGGTGCAGGAATAGTTCTCGGCCGTGCGTATCTTGCCCATCTGTCTGAGATGGGCGATGACACCCTGCATGAAGTTGAAGAATGACTGTTCATCCGTTCCGTTCTGAAAGGAACCAATAATCTCATCCGCCGTAAATGTACTTTTCTGATTTCCCAATTTACGAATGGTCATTTCAAACCGCTTCAGGTCCCATTTCATACGTTCCTGCAAGGAGAGAAGCAGATTGCTTCGCTCTGAATTACCGATGATGATATTGTTTTCAGCATCATTCCATTCATCTGCAAATATCCGGTAATCCGTCTTTAACTGACGGATTACACGGTTCTGGATAATCTGATAATAGACGGTACCTTCCTTTCCCTCTATGACGGAAGGTCTGAATTTTGCTTTTACACTGGCCATAGGCTATTTTTTAGATTCGTTCCCGATAGACTTGCTTTTGATGGACTTCGCCTTGCTGTCCAACTCCTTTGCGGCCTGCTCTTTCAGGCGTACCTGCTCGGTAAGGGCAGCCTGCTTCCGGACGGCATCCTCGTATGCCTCCACGTCCTCGCGTATCTGTTCAATACCGGCATTGTCACGGTTCAGTTCAAAAATGTTTTCCAATTCTGATATTTCATTCGGAGTGGCTTCACCTTTCATCTTGATATAGCGGTATTTCAAATCGTTATCCATACGGTCATTATCAGGTCGCTTTTCGATGTAGAAAGCCACAGATACAACTATTGAGTACGTTACCAGTATGATCAGGGTCCAGAATATATAAGGTGTATCTATGCTGATGCTGTGTCTGTGACAGACTACATCTGGTTCTTCCATCCTGTTCCTGACGGAAGTAGAAAGCGATTCCATCTTCTCCGATATGTGCAGGATGGTGTCTTTCTCTGTTTGGGCGAACCGTTCCAGGAACTCGTTCTGATTCTTGTGGTACGCCTGCTGTTCGCTTTTCAATACAGACAGGGTTTCCATGAACTTGTCCGGCATGGAGTTTCTTTTCAGTAGATTGGCTGTATCGCCCTTGATCATGACAAGAGCCTCCAGCACACGTTTGAAGCCTGTCTTTAAGGCATTCAGTTCCTGTATGACCTCTTTGTCCGCTTCGGCATCACCGCCCGCCGATTGAGGCATGGACAGCCCGTTTATCTTGTTTTCGATTCTCTCCAGGCATCCGTAGATGCTTTCCATAAACTCTTCCTGTTTCATAAATTCATTGACTTTAACGTTTTACACTTTAATGATTGATTGTTTGGGGCAGACTTATAATCCAAGCCCTTTCCGTTTCTTTTTCTTCTTGCGCTTGCGCAGCAGTTCGTCATACGGGATCTGTTCTTCCGGAACAGACTCGCCAAAAGAAGAAAACAACCCCAGTCCGTTGCTTTCAATAAATGCCATATTGGGATGGTTCCTGTTCCTTCCGGTTGCGGTTTGACGGAGCTTGATTTTGCTTTTTAACCTCTAAATCCACTCCGGTATCCGGACTGTTTCCGCCCAGAATGGCATTCAGTTTTGCAAAGCTGAACTCCCTGCTGATTTGCGAGCCTTTGAAGGTCAGGCCGTCTTTGGTAAGGCGTATGCCTTGAATGTCACCGGCGGATTTCATTTTGCCGCCTCTTCCGACAAATTCCAGTTTTATACCCTGCAAGGCCAGACCGACCACAAGTTCTTTCCATGTCCTGGCGCGTTTCAACGCTTGCTTCACGGCATGATAAATCTCGTATTTAATGCGTTCCGAATCATGCAGTTTCGTTACATTGGTTTTGCCTTTATCCTCCGCATAGGTCAGTCCGTACTTGTCTTTAAGTCTTTTGGTGGCAATCTCATTACGCTTGTAATCGCCCTGTGAGGAGATTACTTTACCATCATAACCGATGCGGTTATAGACCAGATGGCAATGCGGATTGTCGGTATGGTGATGCCTTACCAGTATGAACTGGGTGTTCCTGATGCCCATCAGATCCATGTATTCCATCGCTATCTTAGCCATGAATTCATTGCTCAATACCGGCTTGTCTTCCGGTTTGAAGCTTAACGCGATGTGTCCGACGGGCTGTTTTATCTTCGGATTAAGCAGGCACTGGCAGTTGAAACTGTCCGCTATTTCACGGTTATTGCCCAGCAATACGCCATCGGAACCGATGATCTCGGCATTGTCCTTTCCCATCACGTAGCGGATGCAACCGCCAAAGGATTTGCCTTTCTTGATTTTGCCTATCATGTATTTCTCCTTTCCACTTTTTTATATTCGTTCATGATCACTTTCAGCTTTTCGAGCAGTTCCATGACGGCATTCCTTGTCCGGTAGAATCCTGTCTGGTGGGACAGCCTGGCAAGCTGGTTCAGGTTGTTCGCCATTCCCACAAGATTGCGTATGACGGCTGCTTCCTCCGTCGAATGCCTGGCCACAATCCTTGCTTCGAATGCGGCTTCCCGGATGAACTCCGCCAATGTGCGGTTCGCCTGTCTGCTGCGGTGCAGCAACCGCTCGTAATCAATCCTGGAGAACTTTACCGTCACGGATTTGGAAAGCTTGCGGATACCACTTGCTTTCGGTCTGCCTCTGGGTCTGGTTTTATCCTTGTCACTCATATTACTTGGTTTACTGTGATTGGTCATTTTACTGTGATGATATGTCCTGCAATCTGCGACCGTTGGGAGCGGATTGCCTCCGCGACTCCGGGAGTGGAGCGAGGTTTTCGGGATGCCCGAAAGATAACCTCGCTAACTCCCGAAACTGATGTTCCGTCCGTTGACCGCCTCTGGCGGGTTCTGAATGCCGGAATGCCATCATTCCATGATGCGGATGGATTTTGCACCGGGTGTCTTTTACAGTTTGCGCCACCGCTCGAAGTCTTCCGAATAGATTTCAAGATGCTGCCGGGCGATATTTTCCAGCAGTCCTGAAACGCTCATCCTCCGGCTTCCGAGCTTGCGGACATACTCGTCCAGCCTGTCCCTTACCTCGCAGCTCACGAATACGGGCTTGCGGTCTTCTATTCTGGGAACTTGCAGGAATGTGCTGCGGTACTCTTCCAGTGACAGCCTGCGTTGCCTGCCGCTAATCCGGCACTTGGATGCAGGAGCGAAACCGTCTTTCTCTGCCGGCTCCTGGATCCCGGATTGTTCCGTGACTGTTGGCAGGATTTCATTCCCGGCATGGTCAGTAACCTCTCCTGCACTTTCAGGGTTTTCACACTCAGGAAGGAGCTGTGACATTTCCATACCTGTCATAGCTTCCCACCGCTCTTTGTCAAAGCTTTTTCTTGTAGCCATAATCTTTGAATTTTAATAAGTCAATACAGTGGTCTTGGTATGTACCTTGACCGGTTATCGGCAGCAAAGAAAGTGTGTATAGTGCACTGTGTCAAGCAAATGGAGTGAGTGTGGCAATTATGACCGGTTCTGCATTATATGCACCGGACAAACGGTGGCGACTGCTGTGATTTGCCACACCCGCACGGGCGTCCATGGAATCGGACAATGATTTCATGGCAGTATGGAGACTGAATCTAACGGACACTTTACCGGATATAGGATAACCCGTTGCAATCGTACCGGTATACTTGCTACAGTCAGTTCAGGCAGTAATAATCACATGGCGGCTTTGCTCAGTCGGGTCATACTGTCCACCGGCCATGCAACATGATGACAGATGATGAAACAGACCGTCAGCCGTCTGCAAATCCATTGCAGTGTGATTATTACTGCTTTAATTTGTACCGGGAACAGGAAATTGCTGCAGCCATGCCACTTGTTCCCTCCTGTCAGATGTATCGGATAAGGCAGTAAGCCGGCTTTGCCTTGGCGGTACAAGATGGAAACAGTATCAAATGGAAATAAACAATGAGATTATGGAAATAGTAAGTTTTGAAAAAAGAACCAGGTCAGTGCCGGATGGGAATTGCTCTTGTCATAAACTGTCAGTTTCATAATCATCAATATTTTATTGTTATACCTTGTTGTCCTTTATTCTTGTCATGCCGCCTCTCCGGCCATGATCAGTCTTCTTCTGGCGATGAACTTCCTGTTTGCCCGGACGGATTCCATCATCGCCTGTGCCCTGCGTGCCACCACCGAGGTCTTCTCGCCCATGTGCCTGGCTATGGTACGGAATGAGCTTCCGGTCTCGTAGAACCGCAGCATGAATATCCTGTAATCCTCGTAGGAGAAATGCCGCCTGAGGAACTTCTGTATGTCCCTTACCAGCCTGTCGCATCCGGTAAGCATCTCTTCCCGTTCCTCGGTCTCTTCCGCGCAGTCCGCCTCACCCAGTCTTGCGAAATACTCGTCTCCGGGACTGTCGTAACGGCTTTCATCCCTTGCGCCCGACTGTAGGATTCTCCGGTAGCATCCGAAGAAGTAGGATTCCAAGTCCTCTATCCCGCCGCTTGCGAACATGACCTGCTTCCTGACTGCCAGATACGCGTCATGGAACGCGTCCTCGTTGATCTTTCCATAAAGGGACAGTCTCTCCTTCAGTCTCGCGTATGAACGGTTGAACCATCCGTTGAATTCTTTCACGTCTTTTGTTGCCATATCCTTTGATCCATTTATCTGTTAGACATCCGGCCCGTGGTGCGGGCACTCTTGTTTCTTTGTATGCCTTACAGCCGTTCTACCTCCGGAAAAGCGTCAAGGCTCGGCAGGAAAAAATACCGGAACGCAAAGCGCGAGGATGATTTTTTCCCCGCCGACCCGCAGGGCCCGGCCTTGCGCTCCGGTGGGGAACGGCTACCTTTGCTTCAAAGAAATGAGTGTGTCCTTTTCTGCTTTTTACCGCCTGCAATTATCCTCTTGCGGTGAAAAGGAATGTCTGACGGTGACACATGCCGTCCGGTTTGCGGACTGTTTCCGTTTTTTTGTTTCCTTCGCACAGGAAACGGTAGGAACAGCTTGATTCCGCCGTTTCGTTTTGCATGAAAAATCAATGTCAAACTTAAAATTACAGGAATATGGAAGTAGTGGTCATAGACAAGGCGACTTTCGAGAGGATGCTCTCGGGATTTGAGATTTTTTGCGGAAAAAGTTGAACGGCTCTGCCGGGAACAGGAGGACTTGGGAGAAAAGGAGTGGCTTGACAGCGATGACGTGTGCAGGCTGCTTTGCATCAGTCCGAGAACCTTGCAGACGATGCGGGAGAACGGAACGCTGGCTTATACCAAAATAAGCCACAAGGTATATTACAGACCGGAGGATGTGAAGTCCATCTTTCCCGTGACGGAAATGAAACGGTGTATAACAGCCGGCAAGGAAAGAAAATGCAATGTAAGCAACAAACAAACCAACAAGCCAACCAACAAACCAACCAACAAACAGATATCTGACTTATGAATGACAATGGCAATATCCGGCTGCTGACACCGGAAAACGACATGCGCGTGAGAGCCTTCCTCTCGTCGCTGGAAGAACTATCGGAAAAGGTGGAGAAAATACGTGAAAACAACAAGCCGTCCCTGGACGGGGAACGCTATTATACCGACAAGGAACTGGCCGTCAGACTGAAGGTCAGCCGCAGGAGCCTTCAGGATTACCGAAACAACGGCATACTGCCCTATATCCAGATAGGCGGCAGAATCCTGTACAGGGCTTCCGACATAGAGCGTACGTTGATGGACGGGTACAAGGAGGCGTACCATCAGAATGGAAGAACCAGGTTTTAATATTACCCCATATTATGGGCATCCGCCAAGTTCAACTCTTCATTTCTGAATCCGCATCACAGGTTCACTAAATGATGCGGATTGGTTTTGTAATGCAATACAGATACACCCTTTATTGGGTATATAGTAATGTTACACCCTTTTTAGGGTATATTTCTTGGCTATGCCAAATTATATTCATACATTTACAGCCAAAACAATAGATAGTAATATGTTTGCAACCATCTCGGCAGATATAGTTTCATCCACTTCGTTATCCGTGGATGAAACTATCAGACTAAAGCAAAGGATAGAGGCCCTGTTTGCTTTGCTCAAAACAAAATACCCGGATTTTTACGGTCGTCAAATCAAAGGCGATTATATCGAGTGTGTGATGCAGAATGTATCCAATGCCCTTCGTATCGCTCTTGTTATCAAATCATGCATCAAGTCTTTCCCTATTACAGAAAACAAGAAGGCGAAGAGCTTTCAGACATATGGTATCAGGACGGCTATCGGTATTGGAAACATGCGTATAGTGGACACGGAACAGGGCATTTGGGATGGCGAGGCCATTTATATGTCGGGGCGTTCACTTGAGGGAATGAATGCCTTGAATAAAGGGACTTTGTCTGTATGTACAAGTAAAAGACAATTATCCTGCCCCTTACAGACGGTCGCATTGCTGACCGATGCCATCATGAATGACATGACCCTGCGCCAGAGCGAGGTCATTTATTACAAACTGCTTGGATTGAAGGAAACGGATATAGCCCGAAATCTGGGAATATCACAATCCGGTGTAAACAAGGCTTCATCGGCTACAAAATGGTATTGCATAGAGGAAGCCTTGAAGTATTTTGAACAGATAAATTTTAACGAATATGAATAGTTGGCTGTTTTTAAGTTTGCTGTTGGCCCACGTCATAGCCGATTTCTACCTGCAAAATGACAAATACTGCTCACAGAAAGAGGAAAAGAAATTCAGAAGCTACTTCCTGTATGTACATTCGCTTCTTGTAGCTGTAGTATCATGGGCTTTGGTTCCGGTCAGCGATTTCGGGTTTTATGCCTTGACCATTGCCCTGTCACATCTGGTCATTGACCTTGTCAAAGCCTATTGTCCCAAAGGATTGTGGAGTTTTGCTCTTGACCAGGCTGCACATCTGGCAATATTGGCTGCTGTGGCTACCGAGTTTGATATCACCACTGAATTGCCTGTACAATTTGTGGATTATACCGGGAACTTCTCCATGCCTTTATTCATACTGGCGGTACTGTTGTGCATCAAACCTGCCAATGTCCTGATCAAGCTGGTTTTGAAAAGATACCAAATCGGAGAAACACTATCCTGTGAGAATATCAAAAATGCCGGAGCATTGATAGGAAACCTGGAACGTATTCTCACAATAATATTTGTAATAATAGGCAGGTATGAAGCAATCGGTTTTATCATAGCCGCAAAATCCATATTGAGGTTCAAGGATACGGATACAGCAAAAACCGAGTATGTCCTTGCCGGAACATTTCTAAGTTTTGGAATCGCTTTGCTTTGCGGACTGATGGCAGCATAACAGGATGGAAGAGCTGCAAAAGAAATACGACACGCTTGTCGGGAAATATAATGCATTGCTTGCCGAGAACGAAGAGTTGAAATCAATTCTTCTTCAACACGGCATTGTCTATTCCGTATCGGAAATCTCTGATAAGGAGCCGATTTTTTCTCCTGTAATATTTTCTTCTGTCAATTTTACGCCTGATGAGAAAATAGCATTGTTCAGCAGTTTTTTCAAAGGAAGAACGGATGTTTTTGCACGAAGATGGTTCAGCAGGACAACGGGAAAGGGAGGCTATCAACCGGTCTGTACCAATGAATGGCAAAGAGGAGTCTGCGACAAGAAACGATACAAGTGCCCGGATTGCCCGAATCGCAACCTTGCTCCTCTGACAAGCCGGGAAATCTACCGCCATCTGGAGGGAAAAGATGAATACGGGTGTGATGTTATAGGTTTATATGCTGTCACCCCTGACAATAAATGCTCTTTTCTTTGCGCTGATTTTGATGACAAGAATTGTACTCACGGATATAAGGAAGATGTGCTGGCTTTCATTGCCGTTTGTAGGAATTGGGGAATTTCGTACAGTATCGAACGTTCACGCTCCGGTAACGGGGCGCATGTATGGATATTTTTCGAAGAGCCGGTTGCTGCCGGTAAAGCCAGGAAATTAGGCAATGCCATCCTTACTGAGGCCATGAAGCGCAACGGACATATTACCTTCAATTCATACGACCGTTTCTTCCCCAATCAGGACAGAATGCCTGAAGGCGGATTCGGAAATCTGATAGCCCTTCCATTGCAAGGCAGGGCACGGAAAATGGGAAACAGTGTCTTTGTGGATGAAAACTTCCTTCAGTTCAAAAACCAATGGGCTTATTTATACAATGCAAAAAAGCTTAACGAGCATGACTTGGACATGTTATTGGCCCGGCACAGACAGGAAGATTTCGGTTCGTTGGCAACTTCTTCAGAAACAAAGCCTTGGGTGCTTCCTGTATCTCAGGATGTCACGCAGAAAGATTTTAACGGAAAACTGAAAATTAAAAAATCGGACAGACTATACATCCCCCTAAACTCCATATCCGAAAAGGTGGCCAATCATCTCAAGCGTATAGCCGCATTCAAAAATCCGGAATTTTACAGCAAACAAGCGATGCGCATCTCTACCTATAACATTCCGCGTATTATTTGCCGTGCAGACTTTACGGATGATTACCTCGCCCTGCCCCGCGGTTGTGAGGATGCCGTAACAACTATGCTGGAATCTCTTGGAGTTGCTTATGAAATGATTGATGAAACCAATCACGGCAAGCCTGTTGCCGTTGCATTCAAGGGCAAGGAACGTGACGAGCAACTTGATGCCATCAATTCCTTAATGCCATACACGAACGGGGTATTGGCGGCAACGACCGCTTTTGGGAAAACAGTAACAGCAGCTGCTCTGATTGCCCGAAAAAAGGTAAGCGCACTCGTGCTGGTACATTCCAAAGCGCTGCTCCTGCAATGGCACGAACGCCTTACCGACTTTCTTGAGATAGAATTTGCCGAGCCTGCCACGTCAAGAAAACGTGGCAGGAAAAAAGTGTTTTCTCCCATAGGCTGCTTGGATTCAACCTCAAACACCTTGCATGGAGTCATTGACATCGCCCTTATGCAATCATGTTTTGAAAATGGCGAGGTAAGACCTTTTGTACGTGAATACGGGATGGTGATCGTGGATGAATGCCATCATGTTTCTTCCATAACGTTTGAGAATGTACTCAGACATATTACGGCACATCATGTCTATGGACTTACTGCCACACCTATCCGCAAGGACGGACTGCAACCCATTATCTTCATGCAGTGCGGACCAATCCGCTTTTCGGCAGATGCCAAGACCCAGATACAGAAGCAGTCATTCCAGCGTTATCTTGTTCCAAGATTCACATCCTATCGCTCTGTAACTGACAACAGGCAGTCGTTCGCCTTATTGTCACAATCGCTTGCTGAATCCGAGTTACGGAATACGCTCATCGTGGAGGATGTGTTAAATGCAGTAACGGCAGGAAGGACACCGATTATCCTGACCGGCAGGACATCGCATGTAAAGCTGCTTTCCGGAATGTTAAAACCGCATATCGCCAACGTCATTCAACTGACGGGAGAAGGAATAGCCAAAAGCAAGCGTGAAGTCCTGCAAGGATTGCATGACATTCCGCAAAATTCCCCTCTTGTAATAGTCGCTACCGGAAAATATGTAGGAGAAGGATTTGACTATCCCCGGCTTGATACGCTCTTTTTAGCCCTCCCCATATCATGGAAAGGGTTGGTTGCCCAGTATGCAGGCCGTCTGCACCGGGAGAACGAAGGAAAAGCCGATGTCCGTATCTATGATTATATCGATATACACGAACCTGTCTGTGAGAGCATGTATCGCAAGAGGCTCAAAGGCTATTCCGCCATCGGCTATCGGGTACTTTCCAAGGATTGTCAGACATTGTTTGATGCAACCGAAGGTTTACAGTCGTCTCCGCATGAAGAACAGATATTCAACGGTATAACATTCTGTCAACCGTTTATAAAAGAATTAAAAGCCTCAAGACAATCCATTGTGATATCTTCCCCTAAGCTCTATCATATGGAACGAAATAAATTTGTCAATATCTTGAAAGAACTCCAAAGAGACGGTATTGAAGTGGCCATTCTTACATTGACAGAAAACGGGCAGTCGGATTATCTCAGAAGACAGGGGCTGTTCGTAAAGATTGTACCTGAATTATCATTATGTTCATGTATTATGGACAAATCCTCCGTCTGGTATGGCAGTATCAATATCCTTGGCTATCCGACGGAAGAAGACAATATTATAAGAATTAAAGATATAAGACTTGCAGAAGAATTTTTGGATGTCATTTACAATAATGGCAATGGCAAGTAATACAAAAATGAAATCATAATGCAGCAGATATAAGGAGGACACCGGCTAAATGTATATTGTCAAATCACTTGTGATACATTATATTTCAGAATTTTAAGCATGAAAACAGCGAATGAAGACAGAAGCAGTTCAGCCGGACAAGGGCGGATATTGGCAGGTGGTCGAAAAAACGGATTGATTTTTTTGGGAGGGAGCGCAGTTTGCCGCCTGCCTTTTTCATTGTGTTTCAAAAAAACGCTCTCCTATAGAAAATCAGAACAATCAGAACAGCATACGGACCGGTAGTTTCCTACTGTCTGTATGCTGTTCCTTTTTTGTTGTATCGACTTTTCCGTCGGTCGCTTGTTTCCGCTGCCGTCAGCCTTCCCTGTACAGACGTGAAAGGGGAAAGGTTTTCGGGCTGAATACCCTTTGCCCGCAAAGGAAGATTCTGCCCGAAACGGCACAGCCGCCTGACCTTTCCGCTTTCAGAAAAGTCTGTACTAACTTCCATGGACGGCGAGGAGACAGGCGGCTGCGAAACGGTCATTGGTTGTCATGGCCGGAATGTGTGCGGCTGTTTGCTTCTCTTTTCCATCAGTTTGTCCATTTCCCTTGAAATTTTGTCCTCCGTTATCCTGGCATATCCCTGTGTGGTGGAAATATTCGAGTGCCCCATCATCTTGGCTATGCTTTCGATTGATACGCTCTCTGAAATAAGGAGAACCCCGAACCCGTGACGGGCCTGGTGGTAGGACAAGTCATCGTTCCTGCCCAGAATCACGCCGATTTCCCGTATCTCGTGCCAGATGGAATCCCGGCTTGGCAACGGGAACACGAGACTGTGCATGTCGGTGGTATTGTACAGGGCGAGTATCTGCTCGGCTATCGGGTGCAGGGGGATGAACGCTTCCACCCCGGTCTTCTTCCGGCTGATGCGGATGAACCGCCGCCCCTCCGCCGTCGTCCCGATATGACACGGATGGAGCTGCTTGATGTCGGCATAGGCAAGCCCGGTGAAATAGGAGAAGATGAATGCACGCCTGCCCAGTTCCGCACGTCCTTCATTCAGGGGCATGGCCAGTATCCTTTTCATCTCTTCACGGGTGACATACTTGTGCTTGGGCGCGGTTTTCTTCTCATATTCGACATTCTCCACCGGATTGGTGCGCAGGATCTCGTTGTCCACGGCAAGATACAAGAGGCGGTTCAGCCAGCAGAGGCAGCGGTTGGTCTGCGAGGTGCTGAAATTCTTGTTCCTGATAAGGAATGCCTTGTAGTTCCTGCCGAAGTCTTCCGTTATTTCTTCAAAGGCGATGTCCTTCTTCCCCAGTGAAGCAAGGTAGTCCGTCAGGTACTTCTGGAAATACTGTGATTGCCGGTAGGTGGAGGTGGAATTGATCTCCCTGCTCCGTATCCTGAGACGTTCACGCTCTATCTCGCCCATCCGGAGCAGGTGTGTCGGAACGACGAACTGCCTTGTCACCCGGTTCTTGATAATTTCCGCGCTGACGATACCCTGTGTCCTCAGAATATCCTCGTAAGTCTGTTCGATATACTTCCGGTACTCTTGCAGTCTGGCGTTTTCCCTTACCGTGCGTGTTGTTCCGGTTCGGCGTTCCAGTCTTCCGGCTTGCAGCATATACCGGTAGTGATGGCGGTACTCCTGCCGTCAATGGTGATGCGGCACATGACAGCCGTGGTTCCGTCAGCCTTTACCTTGCCGCGGTTGATATAGAATAATATGGAAAAGGTACTTCTCATGATTCTCATTGTTTATGGATTATAGAACAAGTTTCAAATCTCCGGTGGCTTCGATAAGCCTGTCCATGTCCTCGAAGAGCTTTTTAGGGGTGACGCGGGCATAGACCTGTGTCGTCTGGATATTGCTATGCCCCAGCATCTTGCTGATGGTCTCAATCGGCACACCCGCTTCAAGGGTGACGAGCGAGGCAAACGAGTGGCGTCCGACATGGTAGCACAGGTTCTCCTTTATCCCTGCCAGTACGGCCAGTGCCTTCATATGGTTTCTCATGCTCGGGTAGTGGATCATCGGAAACAGGGTGTCCCTTTCATCGTCATGATATTTCTCTATCAGGTCAACGGCTTCCGGCAGCAGTTTCACGCTTGCGCGGAGCTCGTTCTTTTTCCGGTGGTATTTCAGCCACAGCTTGCCCTCCTCGTCCGTATACAGGTTTTCCCGGGTGACGGTCACGGCATCGCTGTAGGCTACTCCGGTATAGCAGGCAAAGAGGAACAGATCTCTTGCCAGGCGGTGGGTCGTGCGGTGTGGGGCTATCTCGACATCACGTATCTTCTCGAAACTTTCCCGGCTCAATGCCTTGGGCGGTCTTGACGGTCTGTTTCGGAAGGACATAATGCTGGAACATGAACCGCTCGGAGTGTCCTTCCTGATAAGCCCTTTTGCACGTTTTCTTGAGAATTGCCAGGTAATGCCGTGCGGTATCCACGGCATACCCTTTCTCGTCAAGGATGAAATTCTCATAGTCGTGGATGAACTGTTCCGTAAGCTGCCCGAAGGCCAGGTCTTTCGTCTTGAATTTGGTTTCAATGAACTCGCGCATGGTACGGCAGGTATAGTCGTATGCCGGATATGTCCCTTTGGCCCGGTCTATCCCGATACGGCTCTTCACTTCATCCCTGACGGCATCCAGTATTTTCATCAGGGTCATCTGCGTCTTCATGCTGCCCTGGAAGGCATCCTTGACGGAAGCGGCGTCAAAATCCCCCTTGCGTTCCAGAAGGGAATCGAAGGCGGCATTGACATCAAGCAGCAGCTTGTCGATTTTGGCATTGGTTTCAACGGCCTCCCTGCTCTTTGCCGTTCAGCCGGCTTTCGCGGGGATTCCACAGCCCGGGAGTACAGGAGAGCTTGCAGCTGAACTGCGCCATCGTCCTGTTCACGGTGATGCGTCCCATTATCGGGGCTTTGCCCGACTTGTCCAGTCCGCTCTTTTTGAGGTAGAGCAAAACCTTGAATTTTTCTACTTTCATACGCTTATAACTTTAGTTGCAAAATTACCTGTTTTATAAGCGTTCTTCGGTATGCAAAACAATGACAATCAGTGTAATATATCGGTGTTTTTAATTATCCGATTTGCTTCGCGTTACCTCGTTCCCTTTCGGTAACTGACCGGCTAACGGTTTGGTAACTGAACATCTTCAATAATCCCCACTTTCCTGCTTTTTCCACAAGTGGAAGAATATAGAGAAATGATTAGTTTCCAATGGATTACGTTATCCTTTCTTCTCGTTTCCGGTGCTCTGTTTGCCTATCTTATTCCACCTTGCTCGCCATAGTTTCGCTTCGCTATTGCTGGAAAATGGTGTTGATATATACAATAAAAGATTTAATGGGTCATACAAATGTCAGAACCACGCAGATTTATACGCACATCGTGAACGAACAGAAAGAAAAAGCAGCTAATACATTACACATCGAAAATTTGACTTTGTAGGTCATGGTGGAAACTTCCACCCTTGAGCATCAATAACTTATAACAAAGAATCATAAACACATCATAATTTACCCCTCATTAAGCACCTGCTTTTTGAGGGGTATTTGCATCATAGACACTCTCAATGGAGAGCATTTTACTATAAAAAGAGTTTGCTCCCTCTTTTATTATCCTTTTGTGTTAATGAAAATTAAATCTATCGGTGGTGAATGAGTGGGTAATTGGTGGCTTTCAAGCACCTATTTAGCACCCATAAACATACATATACTTTTGCGGCATTAACTCTAAAATACGAAAGATATGGCTTATAAAGTAAATTCGTTGGAGGAGATGCCAAATGCATTGTCCTACCTGATTGAGTCCGTAGAGGCTCTACAATCTAAAGTAAATGCTCTGCAGAATAAGCAGGCAAGTAATTCACCCAAGTGGATGGATATAGACGAGCTTTGTGCTTACCTACCATCGCATCCTGCCAAGCAAACGGTTTATGGATGGGTTTCAGCCAAACAAATCCCCGTACATAAAATAAATAAGGCTCTGGCTTTTCTACAATCAGAAATTGATGACTGGTTGAAGAACAAATCGCATAAGACACAGGATGAATTGATGGAGGAAGCCAGACGATTTGTTGAATCCAAAAAGATTATCAGATGATGGGAACGACTGATTATTGTTTTTCATTCTTTCGCAAACCCATCCAGAACATCGAACCGATAAGAGCTGTAGGTATTGTGGATGTGTACCGCTATATCACCGGGCATTATGCACAACCACAAACCGAAGCCTTACGTCTGATGGCTACTTCTCCTGAAGCCAAAAGGTACAAAGCCACCCATTTTGACTATTGTACCTTTTCTGGACTATTCCGTAAGCGGAATGAGAGGGAACTGATAATGTACTCCGGATTGATGTGTCTGGATTTTGATCATGTGGAAAATATTATGGAACTAAAGCAAAAGTTACTCAACCATGAGTATTTCGATACGGAGCTATTATTTGTCAGTCCATCCGGTAATGGATTAAAATGGATAATACCCGTTGACTTGAAAGGCTGGGAACATTCCCGGTACTTTAAGGCTGTTACCAATTGTATCAAAGCAACAGGCTTACCGTTGGTAGATATGTCCGGAAGTGACGTTGTTCGTTCATGTTTTTTGCCACATGATCCACAAGCATATATTAACCCTAAATACAAAGATGATGTCGAAGATTGGGCTTTGCGCTTGTGGACGGATTGGGAGAAAATGGATGAGAGTATTATCACCGCATTAGCAGGTTTTACCCTAACTATCAAAGGGAAGAAACCGACAAACAATATACACATTGTCTGCAATCCAAAGGACAAGGTATTACCATTCGTTCTTTCTTCCATCTTGCAAACCAAGCCGGAATCTCGCTGTCTCCATTCAACAAAGAACATTTATCCATTTTGCCAAATATCCAAAATGGAAAAACGGGTAAATGGATAAAGTCAGAGGAAGAACTTCCGGCATTTCCTGAGTGTGTATTCGATCATCTTCCCTCTTTTCTAAATGAGGTTGTCAACAATTCTATATCGCTGGATGACCGTGATACAATATTGATTGGGGCGATTGTGTGTTTGTCTGTCTGCTTTCACAATATTTGTGGAGTGTACGATGAACGCATCGTTTATCCGAACCTTTATCTGTTTGTAGTGGCAGATGCCGGTATGGGGAAAGGTGCGTTGACTTTATGCCGGAAACTTGTAGCACCTATCAATCGTAATTTGCATGAACTTTCCAAACGATTGGAGCAGGAGTACAAGGAAGCAATGAACGCTTACATCAAAGGCAAGAAAGATGGTGGAATGACCATACCAACTGAACCGCCTATGCGAATGCTTGTCATTCCTGCCAACAGTAGCGCAAGTTCTTTCCTGAAGATACTGGGAGATAATGACGGAATCGGATTACTATTTAAATCGGAAGGTGACACATTAAGCCAAACTTTGAAGTCGGACTATGGTAATTATTCAGATGTATTACGAAAGGCATTTCACCATGAGTTAGTCAGTTTAAGCCGCCGCAAGGACAGGGAATATTGCGAAGTCAGCAATCCAAGAGTGTCAGTCGCTTTGGCTGGAACTCCCGAACAGGTAAGAAAATTGATACCAGATGCGGAAAACGGTCTGATGAGCCGTTTCTGTTTTTATATCATTCGTTTCAAAAGAGGTATAAGAAACGTGTTTGCCACAAATGATATTTCCCAATCCAAAAATGCCATGTTCAAACTGTTGGGAGATAAATTCTGCCATCTGCATGAAGAATTTGTCAGACAAGGTAATTATTCCTTTTCTCTTCCCTCTGATTTGCAGGAACACTTTATAGAATATCTCAGTCGGGTGAATGAGGAATGTTGCGATGAAGTAGATAACAAGATGCAGGGTGTAGTCCGACGGATGGGGCTGATTGCCTATCGTATAATGATGGTGTTGACTGCGGTCCGATATTTGGAGAATATACCTCACGAATCATCTTCCTCTAACAAGACTATACAATTGATTTGCCATAAATATGACTATTCCATAGCCATGAGTATCTGCGAGACCTTGCTTTGCCATGCAGTGTTCATCTATCGAAACTTGTCAGGAAATCAGTCCAAACGTCTACAATCCCTTTCACAAGAAACGGGCATTTACACACGAAGGAATACCCTTTATAATATGTTGCCAGAAACATTTACCAAAAAAGATTATGACGCAACTGTTTTAGCTTTAGGTGAAAATGGAAGTACGGCAAACAAATGGATAGAAGCCTTTATCAAAGATGGCAAACTAAGCCGAATAGAACAAGGTAAATATAGGAAGATTTTTTGAGTGGCAAGTTTGTGTTTTAGTGTCACTAAAACCTATGTGGCAAGCGGATAGAACTGCCACTCTCAAAAAATCAATTTATGCACATCAAAGTTTATATAAGTATGAAGGAAAAGAAACTTGGTGGTCGCCCAAAGTTGGCGAGTTACCAGAAGCGCACAAAATGTTTTCGGGTAATGTTTACCGAGAACGACTATATCTATATACAATCCAAAGCCCAACAGGCAGGATTGTCTGTCAATGAATTTTGCCACCAGGCTGCAATGGGCTGTGAAGTCGGTCAGCGCATCAGTCCGGAAATAGCGTCGGCAATCCGTGACCTTTCCGGTATAGCCAATAATGTCAACCAGATCGCCCATCAGATGCACATCTATGGTTTGGAAGCAGTGAAACAACAATGCTTTTCTATTATATCAGAAGTCAGCAGAATTATCACCCAAGTAAAGAATAACAGTTATGATAGCGAAGATTAAAACAAGAGCCGATTTTGGAGGAATAGTAAATTACGCCAATGACCAAAAGAACAAGAAAAAGAGTGCCACACTTTTGGCATACGAAGGTATCTGTGCCATCAGCAATAAAACCATAGCCGATTCTTTTCAGATACAAGCGTCCATGCGTCCGAAAGTAAAAAGTCCGGTGAAGCACGTATCACTTGCTTTCTCTTCGCAAGACATTAGCCGTTTTCCCGATAATGAAGAAGGAGATGCGCTTATGGTTGAGATTGCCAAGAAATGGATGGAGCAAATGGGGATTCGTAATACGCAATATATCATAGCCCGACATCACGACACGAAACATCCTCATTGTCATTTGGTGTTCAATCGGATAGACAATGATGGCAATCTTATCTCTGACAGCAATGAAAGAATACGTAATACTAAAGTATGCCGGGCTTTGACGAAAGAATATGGACTGTACTTTGCTCCTAAAAATAGCAAAGCCAGAAACAAGAGTCGTTTGCGCCCTTATCAATTACGGAAGTATAATCTACGTTCTGCAACTCTTGATGCACTGGCTGTATCTTGTTCATGGAATGATTTTCTTGGCATTCTCAAAGGTCAGGGTATAGATATGCGCTTTAATCGTACAGATAACTCTGATAAAATTCGTGGCATATCATTCTGTCAAAATGAGTATAGTATAGCCGGTTCTAAACTTGACCGTGATTTGAGCTTTAACAACCTTTGCGTTACGTTGGGCAATGTGGCATCGGAACTGATTATTCAACCTCATCTTGTTCTGACATTTGTTTTACTATCGGACAAAAAAACTGTCAGATGTTTGTTGCGAAGTTACACAAGTTTCATCATCCTCACAACCGAATGAGATTTTATCCTGCTCATTCGGTTTTATCATTTCCTGATTTTGCAGTTGATACTTTCTTGCCACAGCGATTCCTTCGATAAAAGTTTGCATGGGCGTTTTCCCGAAACAGTACTTTCCAGAGTGTGTTCTTTGGGTATTGTAGGAGTTCATCCACATATCAAGGTCTGCTTGCAGCTGTTCGATAGAGGTATAGATTTTCTTTCTGAATGCAATAGCATAGAACTCATTCTGCACGGTTCTGTTAAATCGCTCACATATACCGTTTGTCTGAGGGCTTTTCGCCTTAATCTTAGAATGATCAATGTCTTCCACAGCCAAATACAATTCATACTCATGATTTTCTCTGTTTCCGCAGTATTCTGTTCCTCTATCTGTTAGCATACGCATCAGTTTCAAGTCATGCTGCTCGAAAAAAGGAATAACCCTATCGTTAAGCATATCGGCAGCAACAAGCGCATTCTTTCTGTCATACAACTTGGCAAATCCGATTTTGGAGTAAGTATCAATGACGGTCTGCTGATAAATGTGTCCCACACCTTTGATATATCCTACATAATAAGTGTCTTGGGCAAGTAGAAAACCGGGATAATAAGTTTCTATCTCTCCATGAGCCTGCTTTTCTTCTTTTGCTTTTCCAATGCCGCCACTTGGTTCTCATCAAGGATAATGCCCTCTTGTTCCACTTTGGCTGACAATGCTTTCAGGCGTTTCTGGAAGGTCTCCATATCGTGCCGTAGCCAAATGGAACGCACTCCGCCCGGCGAAATAAGAATACCTTTCTTACGTAGCTCATTGGATACACGGACTTGCCCCAATGCAGGATTGTCTATCGCCATCTGTACGACTGCCTGCTCGATGTGTTCTTCCACACGGTTCTTTATGACAGGCTTACGGCGAGAAATCTCCTGCAAGGCGACTTCACCGCCTTGTTCATACAACTCTTTGAAACGATAAAAACTGTCACGACTGTAGCCCATAATCTTACAAGCACGTGATACGTTTCCTAACTGTTGGGAGAGTTCAAGCAATCCCAGTTTGTTCTTGATGACCTTTTCTGATGTTGTCATAACTTAATCTGTTTTCTGTTACAAATTTATTCTTTTTATACGTAACTGTCAGATTAAGTCTTGACTAATTCAGGTAAAGCAACATGTCTGGAAACAACAATCGGACACATTGCCGTTTTCGCTATGGTTCCCGAAACTCATTGAATTATTCAAGCAGAAGTCTAAATTTCTTGAATATCTTTATCGGCACGTTTGCGATTATAATCTCAATCGCATGAATATCGAAGCAAATACCGAAAGCATATTAAAACGGCAGGATGAGATATTTGCCAAAATCAATGAATTGAAAAGTCCTGTAACCATTATTCCACCTAATATCAATGGGATGTTTATACGGGGGCATCATATAAAACTTCGATATGTTGTGGTCTTTATTGTCATCATTGTTACGTGGGCTGTTACTGCGTCGGTTAGTAGCGTGAAGCATAGAGAAGAAGCCTTTGCGTATTATTCGATGTATCGGGCAGTGAAGGAACAGTGTGAAAAGCAATGGGTAGTAAAATAAATTGAATGACTTAGTTTGTATTTGGTAGGTGATATTGTTCCCACCTACTAAATACAATAAATGTCTTTATGGATACAATTTTACTTTTTTAACTATTGTATAGTATTGCCTACCTAATACAAAAATCCATTATCTAATTGTTGCAACAATTAGGAACTTTAGCAAAAATAGCTATAGGAAAGTTCATAAAACGAGCCTTCACATCTTCTGGAAATTGTTGAATTACGAACTGAGCTACATCCAACTTGTCTAACAGTAAAAAAGCCCCTGCTTTTACCATATCAGAATCGTTTTGAGACAGTTGAAGCAATAAGTTAACTTCACTTTCGGTAAAATTTCGCTGTCGTTTAATTATTTGCAAATATTTAATTGATGTATTGCTATCATTGAGTTATCACGTTCATTTTCCAAAAGCCATTCCGCTAACGATTGGGCAACTCCGATTATTAACTTACTCTTCTTTAAATTGTCGGACATTTTCAGTTCATCATAAGCCTTCAATATGTGAAGTAAATCCAAGTTCGCCTGTATAAGTACGCGAGAATCTTTTATATAGCATTCATTGTATGCTTCTACAATTCTATCATAAGGGATGTTATCAAAGAGAACAAATCCCTTTTGTTCTAGAAAAGAAAATATCGGTACTCGAAACGGGGTAATATCATTATTCTGTATTACTTCGATAGATGATGTAAAAGCATTGTCTAAATAAAACTTTCCTCTATTGTCACTTTGGCATACTAAAAGCACATTTATATTTGCAATGCTTATCTTAAATATACCTTGTGGGTTTGTAAGTCCAATAGCCTTGTTCTCGATAAAAGCTTTATACAATTGGTGCATAGAAAAATCGTCCTTTTCCGTAAACACCTTATAATTTATCGGAGTCGTTATGTTTAAAGCATTAAGGACTGCTTGATGAATACTGAGATTTGATAACTGCTTATTTATCGTTGATAAAAGAACATTTTTATTAGACGCATTAATTGTTATTTCTGTATCTCCAAACTTTATACTTCCATAGTCTATAAGTAGCTTATAAACCTCATAAGCTTTTATCTGTTCATCTGTAGTATCAGCAAGTATTTCTAATGTACTTATACGTTTGGTCGATGGTGGTTTCTGTTCGGATTTAAGAAGGAATAAGTTTTCTAGTTTATAAGATACGCTCTCCTTTGTATAGGTTAAAACATAATTTGAGGCAACAATATCATTCCCGATATAAACACTTTCTTCTTTTTTGATGGCCAACTCAGGCATGAATATATTCATCAGACCATTTCCTATAGGTATTTCAACATCTTCCTTTGTTTTTAGATACAGGAAGGATTTAAATCCTCCAAGAAAGTCTTTCAGTAGATTATTTTTCTTCCCTTGAAAAGTAAATCCCCATTGGTAATCATGGACATTTTTGACATCTTCAATGCTAAACGGATTTTTTGAAGCAAAACTTTTCTGTTTGATACAATCTGATAAAAAAGCTTTTAATTCGGCCTCAGTCCAAGATTTATCCATGCTTAGTGGCTCAAATGGCATACTTCTGGTCTTTTGCTGTTTGTTTATAGTAGCAAGCAGTCCTCGTATCTCAATAGGAGCCATCTTCTTGTAGAATATCTTGTTATCGCCATTGGGCATAACTTCTACAACAAAGAACACAAATCCTTCGTTCTTTGCGTTTCTTAAAAATATGGTCTCGATAGGAAATGTCTCTTTGGTCTTGAATTTTGAAACCTCTTTTCCTTTTACCTGAATCCGAAGACTTCCTATATAATTTTTCCTAATATCTTTTTTAGTTTCATATAGGTTGAGTTCTCCATCCCAATCAGGAGTTTTATCATTCTCCTGAATTTGGGGCGAGATTAAGTTACAAGTGTTGAAATAACGTTTTACTGCACCTGTAGCCAGTTCTTCTATGTCTTTTTTACTCAGCATAAATCTTCAATCAGTTATCAAATCCAAATTTGTTCCAAGCTTCCAGCACAAGGCGCTTGGTACGGTATTCACCTAATTCACGGATTTCACGCTCTTTTAGCACGCGGAATGTTTCGTTGATGCAGCCCTTTCCGCATATATCTTCAGGATCGAGAATGTAGCGAAGGTCTTCTGTGCTCAGTCCGTAAAGGTGGGCGAATATGGCATCCAGCTCTGCTTGCCATATGGCACGCTTTTCCTCGTCCCATATCACAGGTTCATCCGGCAAATCATAATCTTTCGGACATTCCTTACGTAGTTCTTCCATCCAACCGTCAAGGTCATGATTGAACCAGCAGAGGCGGGCTACACGTTCTACAATATCACGTCCATAACCTGATTCTTGTATTTGTTCCGGAGTAAGGAACGGTAATTGCTTCATCATAAAGAATCCCATACTTGAACCACCTACTTTTTGTTTAACTATGAAGTCGAATGTTAGAGAAGACAGCATGGCTAAAAATTCGCAACTGGGCATAAGGCTTGCTACGCAAGTCCGCTCATTCGTTGCGTTTGTTACATCACGAAAAGCTATATAGAAGTTATGATTCCATTGCCAAGTTATATTACCCTTAGAATCTGTTTTAACCAGTTTGGCTTGAACATCCTCCTGTTTTACCCAATACCATGGACGTAAAGCAGAGTTCGGATTCTTTAAGGTATCAATGGATGTTGCCGGAATAGAATTGGGACGTTGTACATTTTCTAATGGAAACTCACCATAGTGATGATTGTAGAACCAAATCATTTTTCCTTCATACAAAGGCACATAAAGTATATCATTAGCATTAAATTTATCTCCTATCTCTTGCGCACCCATTTCAAGCAGTTGCTGTCTTGTTTTGAACTGCGAGGAAGCAGTTGCCATATTAAAAAGCGTTGCCAAACGAATATCCCAAGGATTTTCACCTGTTTCTTCATTTACAAGAATAGGTGCCATATTGTATAATTTCTTTGTAAGTACGGCATCTCTACTAGTTCTAAAGACAGGACATGTTTTTGTATTTGGATTCAGTTTTGTAAAGTCTGCTGTCTCTAGTTTATAGATCCTATTGGGATCAAGTAAATGGTCCAAACGAGTTAAGTAAAATCCACCAGACACCTCACGAGGCTTACTCTGTTGTTGCCCAGCTGTAAAAAGACAGAATTTATACCTACTGTCTATATCAAATAATTTTTCTCTATTTTCAAAATCATAAAGGGATATTAGTCTATTCTCTGTTACCAGTTTTTCAAAGAAGTGCTTTGTTGAGTCTCCAAAAGCAATAGAGGTCGGTATAACTAATCCCCATGCTTTTTTTGAGAAGTCCAGGCATATTTCCGCAAATAAGGAAGACAATTCTATTTTGCCTCGATTCGTTAAATTAAAGCGACCTGAATACTTCACATACCGCGTTTGGCTGGCAATAGACTCTCTAACAGTACAATATTCGTTGAATAAATTTGGATTACTTGTTTCAAGTTGTGCGATTAGTTTATCACGTGCAGCCTGATTAGCCGCACTTACGATAGAATTGTCTTTTCCAACAAACCACTTTCCATCTTCCATCTGCAATTTATCCCAAGGCGGATTACCACACATCACATCAAATCCACCACCATCGGCAAACACTTCGGGGAACTCCACGCACCAGTGGAAGAAGCGGTTGGCACGTGCCACTTCGTTCACTTCATGTTTGAACGAATCGGGAAGCACTTGCAGACCTTCCATTTCTTCGGCTGTGTAATCAAGATACTTTATCTCTTGCAACGCATTATAAACGGTACGGGTGTAGGGAATGTCAAGCGATGTGAATATATTTGTCTCTTCGTCAAATTGAGAAATAAAATCTTCATCTTTGAACTGTTTGAAGAAACTATAAGTGTAAATGTCGCAAGCACGCCGCAAACATTCCACACGTGGCGATTGCATCAGTTCTTCCCACTTAGACTGTTTGGTAAGTTCCTGCAAAAGTGATTCTTCCGGAAGGGCACTGATTTCTCTTACTTTTCCGGCAAGACCTACCTGCTCGCCGTCAATGCTCTGTATGGCAATGTCTCCGCTAAACAATGTCATCGCATATCCTGCCGACTTGTCGTCTTGAACCAAAGCCACATCTTTAAGAGCTTCCTTATTCAAGTCTATAATCTTTTTCTTTGCTTCTTTATTCTTGGCAGAGAAAGCTTCTTTAGGCACACCTTTGAGCAATGTGTCGAGATTGGTGACACCTATCACAGAGTTTCCGCAACGCACATGATGGTCGAGGAATGAAAGCGGCTTACCTGCACAATAACCTTCAATCCAAAGCACGACTTTGCATAACTCCACTGCATCAGGGTTGTAATCGACTGCATAGATACACTTTTGAATGACCTCACGGAGTGCTTCACGGTAGTCCTGCGAAGCCGGATTGTCCTCACCTGTACGCAAGGTACAAATATACCATGCCAGTGTACGAGCCATAGCTAATACAATATGACCGGAACCGCTGGCGGCATCGCAAACTTTCATAGAGAGCAGGGAACGTACTTTCTCTTCAGTGGTTTGGCATTGGGCAATGCGCCCTTTGATAACCGGTTCCAATGTGGTGCGAATCAAATTCTGTACAAGGTCGGGGCGAGTATAATAGGAACTGGATGACTTTCTATCCAAACCAGCACCAAACGTAAAGTCCCAATTTGTGAGAGAAGTACCCTGCGTGATGACGGCACGCATTTCGAGAATGCCTTCATATACAGAACCAAACTCCTCCACATCAAGAGAAGAATAGTTTATTTTCACTCGGTTCTGTTTTTCGTCCTTAAACTCGTTCAGACATGCGAAGGCCTCGAGGAGTTCCTTGTTGGTAATCCGACAGTACCGTAAGTAGTGGAGCGTATCCTTGTCGAACAAAATGCCGCCAAGCGGCTTGATGCAAAGGGGCGCACCGAAAGCACCATCCTCAAACAGGTGAAACGAGTCCATCAGTCCTTCCCACAGGTCATGGTATCTGCTGCTACGCAAGTGGGGTAACTCTGACAATCCACGCAGACGTGAGACTGCATAGAACTTTTTGTATATGTCCTGACAATGTACTTTTCGGTCGTAGTCGGCATCTTTATCAGGGTCGCCGATGTGATAAACCAAGTTTCGATCCTCTATGATGAAGAGGAACAACACGCGGTAGATGAAATGAATCAATTCCTTGTTGAGTGTTTGGGAATTGGCTTCACCATTCATTATAGCCTGCCGAAAGGCTTCATTGCCATCGCCCTTGCCACAAACAACGGCACGGCCCAATATCTCCATCGCTTTCTGAACGGCATCACTTAGCCCGGCACGAATGCGGTTGCCGCTCTCAATGGAGCGATTGAACCATTGTTCCATAATACACGCATCATCACTGCTATGGCTGAAACGTGAAGTGTGCATCAAGCGGAACAGCAGGCAGAACTCGGCATAATGGTCTTCTTCCACCATACGCCGCAAGTCAAATTCGATATAGGTCAGTTTTACAAGTTGTCCGGTGTTACGAATCAGGCGAAGTACCTGCCCGTTGGTGACAATGCCATAGATATGCTCAGTGCTGTTGAGATAGTCGAGCATGGTGGCATGGGGCGATTTCTGACGATGCTCACCCTTTACACGCTGGTCAAGCGTACACTTATCCATCATATCGAGTTCGACGTCACCGGTTTTGTCGCCAACGATGATAACGGGCAACTGCCCAAGTTCCGGACAGATGTAGGGGATATCAAACTTGCGCTCGTTGGCCTCTATCTGGGTAGGTTGATAATCCAGTTGGTAGTCCAGACTGGAGAAGAAACGTTCCATCAGACGGCGCACGGACTTTGTGCCGTATGGGTCGCGAAGCATATTGCGCTCAGCAAAAAGTTTCCAGTCATTGCGCAAACTACTCCAGGCATTGTCAATCTTGGCCGTGAGAGAAACATCCAGATTGAAATCCTGTTCACGATTTCCCAGCATGGATAAGTCGGTTTCTATTTCATGCAAGATGTCATCGGAAAGAAGATGACCATATATGTGTATTGATGTATAATCCATGTGAATTTATTTATAATTGAGGAACTTTTGGCATATAGACAAATGCTGCGATAACATCCATCGGAAGCACCGGTCTCACCACCTGATATTCTGCTTCAGAAAGGTAGGTACGATATTGCGCAAACGAGCGAACGAGATTGTTGGCGCGTTCGGTAGCGATGTCATCGGTATGCCGGCGCAGTGTTGTCTCGTCAACCACCCATTCCAAACGTCGCTTGAAAGTGTTGCGCTGGGTCACGAGGTCGATGTCCCCCGTGGCCTGTGATTCCAAGAACAGGCTGCGACACTCTTCTTCCGGCAGGAAATCGTGATTCTCTACTTTTCCTTTATAACCCAGGAATATCATTTCTTCGCCTACGAGCTGGCGGTCGCTATGTTTCGCTTCACTGATTACGGAACGGACACGCATCAAGAGCACCGTTGTTACCGTCTGTACCTTGTCGGTCTGAATCACCATGCCACGGCATGCTCCAAGATTACCTCCGTTAATGGTGTCATTGACTACTGCTCGTGAGAGGTCTTCCACAAAAACATGATTACGACCAATATACATATAGTTCTTAGGAGTAGGTGATGCAAACGAAATGCGTACCATCCCTTTCTTGTCTGATGCCCGTAAAAAATAAGGTTTAATATTTTCTTCAAGTTCGACAAGTTGGAAAGAATAACAAAGAGGCAAATTATCCGCTTTTACATTTATACCGGCATGACGCAGTTCACCAATGACAAAATCTCTGGTATCATAAATGTCACCAATAACTTTCTTGGCCTCGTTCAGACTTTCTACCAAACGAGTCGGATCCATCGCTTTGGTGTTGTGAGCAAAGTAGGTATGGGATTTCTTCTCAATTTCTACCGCACGCTGGATACGCTTGTCGTGTTCCTCGGTTGTTTCCTTGAACTCATCCATGTCAAATAGTGTAGGCTGGTGGATGAGATTCTTTTTTGTATCAAGTACGATAATCTCTTCCATGATGTTTTCCATCAGTGAAGAATCATTGTCGGCAATGGGGATATAGATACCCAAGGATTTGCGAATCTGGTTCTGCTTGCGATAAAGCACCTTCATGATAATCTTGTCCACTGGATTGGTATCTTCATCAAAAAGGGTAAAAATGGCTACTTCTTTCTCAGTTTGGCCAAAACGGTCGATACGACCGTTACGCTGCTCCATGCGGTTGGGATTCCACGGTAAGTCATAATGAATGATACTGTTAAATCCCGTTTGAAGATTGACTCCTTCTGATAGACAATCGGTACATACAAGGACATGACGAGGTGACCTTGACAGTTCGTCAATTTTCATCTTCCGGTCTTCATCCGTAAGACGGCTGGTAACGACTTCTATGGCCACATCTTTGTATCTCTTATCAGAGGACAAACATTTGGCTATATAATTTTTGCAATATTCGGCTGTCTGAATGTATTGGCAGAAAACAATAGGGTTATAATTTGAGTTTAATGCAAATTCCACATTCTTTGTCAACTCGCTTACTTTGTTGTCTTGCTTATTTTCCTTGATTTCACGAAGCCGTGTAATAAAAGAACGGAACTTGACCTTTTCGCTGTTGGAAGATTCTTCGTATGATTCCGGGAGTACATCATCGCCAAGAAGCCCGTCTTTCAGCGCATCATTGAACTTGTATGTCTTTTCCTCATCTTCCGCAACATCGTCAGAGTCATTGGAACGCTTGGCAATCTTGTTCTGTAACATACTGATGCCGGCTTCAGGACTTGACATGACGCCTCGGATTAGTGCCAATAAATCCCAATAAATATAGCGTTGTTTCACCTTGCCCAAGGTACGGGCTATCTTTACTCCCTCACGTACATAGTCTATAATATCCATCAAAAGTGCATGGTATTGTTTGCTAAGTGCATAAGTGGCATCAAACTGTACACGAGATGGAAAGATTATATCGTCACCTACATAAGGTTTTACGTCTGCTCGACGACGCTGAATGAAATAATGGGACAGTTCCTCACGCTGCTTTGCATCCTCTAAAGTGAAATTCCTGAATTCCGGCTTTAATAAGCCGATGACAGACTGAAATTCTTCGCTGTTTCCACTATGAGGTGTAGCCGTCAAAAGTACAATGTGGCGTTCCGTATTTGCCAAATCCGAAAGCAAGGAATGGCGTAATTGCTGCCCTTTGTTCGCACCCTTGGGCTTGGCGCATGTATGGGCTTCATCCACAATGATGAACTCGGGACAATGCTGCAAGAACATGGGCTTACGGTCGGAAGACTTGATGTAGTCGATGGAGATAATTTGAAATGGAACATCACGGAACACGCTTTGATTGGCACGCATATTCTTTTCCAAACGGCTGATAGTGCTGGAACGGATGATTTCGGCTTCCAGACCGAATTTATCTCGTATCTCATTTTGCCACTGTTCACAAAGATGTGGTAAGCAGATGACAGCAAAACGCTGTATCTCTCTGCGGTCAAGCAATTCTTTGGCTATAAGCAATGACTCTAAAGTCTTGCCAATACCAACGTCATCAGAGATAAGAAGTCGTATCTGTTTGTGTTTGAGGGCGAGAATCAGAGGCACCATCTGGTAGGGACGAGGTTCAAAAGAAAGTTTTCCCAAACACTGAAATGGCCCGGCCACGTCACGAAACGAGAGCCTGCACGCATTGTAAAGAATGCGTGCGGCTTCAGGATAGCTGTTTACACCCACATCTTCCGGTGATGGTTTGCGGAAATTGTATGAGCTTACCGTGGAATCAAGTTTATCGCCATACAGAGGTTTATATAAACCAATGGTCTCGGCATCAGTTCCTCCAAGAGGCTTGATGACAAGTAGGTCTTTATCTGATGATTGCTGAACCACCCAAGGACGTGAGCGAAATTCAACGAGTGTTCCTGTCTTATAATCCATGTCTATTAACTTATGGGGATAAATATATCAGAATGTGCGGCCACAAAATCTGCTAAAGAAGTTGCATAGTGCCATGCTATCACTATATAGCCGGCATCTTCAAGCACCTCACGTTTATTTCGGTCATCTTCTTGTACCTCCGGCAAATCGTGGGGCGTACCGTCACAGAAGATGACAATTCTGTCACCATACATGAAATCCGGCTGCACGTAATACTGCTCCGGGAACATAGGCTGTGCCTTGTCCGGCAGGCGGAGTTTATGCTCATAAAGGTATTTCAGAAACTCGTACTCCGTACTACTATTGTGGTCACGGGCTGCTTCAAGAGCTTCGTATTGTTTATCGTAACTTTGGTACTGACCGGCAGAACGTACCTCTATATCAGCGTTCATCATGATGCAAAGCGTATTGTAAATTTTACGCACATCGATAAGTTGATGATACGGCTGGTTGTAATAGTTGAGTAGATTTGTATAGTCTGCCGGTATTAGTTTCTCACGTTCTTCATCAGAAAGCAGTGATGATTTTTTATAGCAAATTTCATAGGCCCGTTTTACAACGGCGTGATAAGAGGCAGGCTCAGCAACGAGGCGACTTAAAACGCCTAAAGAACCTTCCGCATTTTCATAGATGAGTACGTTGGGGATTTTCTCTTCGCCCATCACATCTGCACCTATCTCGCTGCCCTCAATTTGGAACACATCTTCTATGGCCTGCTTAAAGGCATAGAGAAATGTACGCACGGCTCCCTTGTCTCCAAGCGCAAGAGCTTCAAGCGGCTGAATATAGATGGCATTGGCCGTTGTTTCCGTAAACAACTTGACATACTTGATGTGACTGGGTTCTTCCGGATGTTCTTGCTGCTTTTGTGCATAAATTGTCATACGCTCTGAACTAATCCAGTCACCTGTTTTTGTGTCGAATGCAAATCCGTTTGCATTATTGTCATTCTTGGATTCAAGGATGTAAGTCAGGCGGCATGAAGGTATATATCGTATATTGGCAAGATGGGTACCATTGCCAGTCTTCAGTTCGCACATACTCATTGCATGCGTGTCATCAGATGAAAAGTAGGTCTTTAGTTGATAGAACTTTCGGCTACGTTCTTCTTCCTGACAAGTGATTTTTTCTGTTTCCTGTGCCACCATATCCTGTGATTGGATGCAGTAACCGGGGATCATTCTTGAAATACCATCGAGACTTTCACCTGTGATAATATCGGTATGGTGGGCTGCATTTTCCTGATTTTTATAGATTACTCCTGTCTTGGGATTATAGAAGAATTTATTTGGAGTCGGGTCACCTGTGAGCATCATACGTGAGATACGGAATTTCCCTCCATTATTGTAGATGATATTCTGCGGACCGAACTCAGTTAATGCTAATGATTTGGCACGACTCAAATACTCAACCTTGTCACTATTCTTATATTGTAAAAGAGCACGTTGAGGAAGTTTCGTGAAGTTATAACCGGGTAAAAAGCCCTCACTTGCAAAGTAACGGTATGGATAAAACTCATTTTCCTCTGCATTTTTACCTTGATTTTGACCAAGCAACATATCACGAAGTTCTATACCACGTTTTTCTTTTAGCAGGGCCTCCTTTTTCTCGTTGGAATTTTCTCCGTACACATTGTTCCGGAGAATAGTCTGCGCTTCTTCAATTTGTTGTTGCGCCAATTTATATAAGCTACGCCAGCGATTCAATGCCTTATCGAAATCAGCCAGATAGTTGTTGAGTATGTTATCCATCCAACTATTCGTAAACCAATATGGCAATTCATTAGAAATTCTGTTTGACAGATATTGGTCTGCAATCACCTGCTTAAAAATCTGTTTAATCTCAGTTTTTCGCTCATCGGAAAGTTGAAGATGGTGTACGACTTCCTGCTTTAAGGTAATTGCATTAGCATTACTATAATCAACAAGGTCTGCAATGCCATTAGACAACTGAAGAATAGGGCATATTGAAAGTATCGTAGAATGAAAATGTGTAGAGAACAACTCTTCGTTGACCAATTCCATACGCGGAGCCTTTACCTCACCACTTACCATTTTCTCTGGATGACGAAGATAGTAATTCTCGTGGGAGTTACGGGGACGGCAGTATGTGTAGATCAAAGCCGCCTGACCGCTACGTCCAGCACGTCCGGCACGCTGTGTATAGTTTGCCGGCGTAGGAGGCACATTGCGCATACCGACAATAGACAGATCTTTGATGTCGATACCTAACTCCATTGTAGGAGAGCAATAAAGTACTGGAAATTCACCGTTACGGAACTGTCGTTCACGTTCTTCACGCTCTGATTTAGATACCTGTCCGGTATGGTCTTTGGCTTCCAATTTCACGTTCGCCATAGGGATCTGTTTGTAAAACTCTTGAAAATACTTATTCGGAGTATATACAATTTCATCGCCTATTGTCCTAATTTTGATGAGGTCGGCTCGAATATTCTTTTCATCGCCTTTCTCCCACAAAATGCAGGAATAGTACAACTGATAAGCACCGTCATTTTCTTGAATATAATTACCTAGTGCGGCAAATAATGACTGCATATAAGCGACATATTCTTCGGCAGAGTTGATTGTCACAGCACTTCCGTTTGCATTTAGAAAATCACGAACAAAATAAGCAAGTTTAGAGCGATAACCGGCAACCTCCTTACCGTATGACTTTCGCTTGTTTTGTGGCTTTACAAAACACAAAGCGTGAGCGGACGCAATTTTATCATTGTCATCCAACGTCCATGGACTTTTAAGATTCTCTCGAACCTGTTTTTCTGTATCCCTTGCTGCTTCTTCCGTTCTTTCATCAGAATAGATACACAGTTTATGACGCATATAGTCCAATATCTGAACGATGAAACGTTCTTTGCTCTCATCGGACAAACCCTCTAATTGAGGTATGTCATACAAACGTTCGCTGCCATTTTCACCCGTTATCTCATCATGAAGAAATTCGTAGTTAATTTTCAGTAAAGCACAATCTTCCAAATTGGGCATATTAACTTGCCAGTTTCCAGCCAAATCATCAAAAATGATAGTGCCCAAATATCTCTCCATGACACTTTCCACTTTCTTTGCACGACCACCACTCCAGTTTGGATAACGGAAGTAGTCTTCGTGAGAAAGGTTAAGATGTTTGAATACAAGTCGAGCAATTTTATCACTACCAACAGGAACTTTAAAATTTTTTACTGCATTCCATATTGCAGAACGGATTTTTCCAATGCGTATAAAGTCATTAAAGTGTCCGGCCTGGAGTGCAGCATCTTGACGAGCATCCACAAAGGTCATAACTTTCCTGTCGGCTGAATCGACTCCGGCATTATTCATTTTAATGATGTTCTCATAAGAAAGTACTGTGGTGGCCGTACTTCTACCTTCACTGCCAATCTTTGAAAGTTTTGACCATTCTTTACTGGAACCCGAGAAAATGGCCTTGGCCGTCGGATCATACTTCAGTGGACTTGGTATGTAGACACCCTCGATTGAATTTTCAAGCATATCTTCAGTTTCAGACAATTGCCCAAATACATTGAAATATATTTTCTTAGGGAATCGATTTGAGTATGTTTTCTTGAATTTACGATTTCCTTGTCTATCTAACTTATACCAATCTTCTGGTATGTCATCCGAATTGGGGTCAAGCAGGAGGTCGTCTATACATTCATTGTCGTGAGGCACAATAATATATCCATTATCAACGGATTGTTCCTGCTCTTCTTCGTCAGAATCATTTCGTTCATCGAAATTGCGAGGTGAAAGTGTCCCGTTACTAATTTTAACCGAATATAGTTCATGTCCGCTAAGACGGCTGAACATGATGGGATAATACATTACCTTGCTACTTTCATTTGACAACTCTTCACAATATAATTTTTCCTCTACAGTGATATATCTATCCCTTGGATTTCCTAAAGTAGCATAAACATTACCGGTTTGGGGAATAAACTGGTGAATTTTATAAGGCAAAAGATTGGTACCATGATTGACGTTTACTTCATTACACCAATTCAGAACACCTATGATATGGGAAAAACACTTTTCTTGCGATATAGTCCCGTCTATATCGTGGAATAATTTTTCTGCAATATTTTCAATAGAACATGGCGTTCCTCTGAAATATTTCCGTTCTTCAACGTCATAACGCAATGCTACGTTCTGCTCAATCCAGTTTGTCGTGGGAAAATCCTGAATCAAAGTGGCGTTCAGTTCAGATGGTATAGGCGCATTGATTGCCGCAACCAAATCAGATTTAGTGTAATGTGGATTTGTTAAGCCGGCCTTTAAGGTTTCGTCTACTACTTGACTTGAATCATATGTGCTACCAAAAATGCAAGAAGCCACATCTGCAACCTTTTGGCGTTGTTCTTTGTAAGAAAGTTTGTCATCTGCCACCATAGTCGCAGATGTACCAAAACACAGTACCTCACCTTTTGCTTGTGCTTTAATGCGACGAATCAAAAATGACACATCACTTCCTTGCATACCACGATAAGTGTGCAGTTCATCAAATACGAGATAATGCAAATTTTCAAGGAAACAATCTCTAAGATGTTTCTCGTCGCCTGCACGAGTCATCAATAACTCCAGCATCATATAGTTAGTCAATATGATGTTAGGAGGCGTTTGTTGCATCCGTTCACGAGCCTGCGAGTCTTCTTGTCCTGTATATTTTCCGAAAGTAAAGGGACATTTTTTTCCTATTGTTTCTTCATATTGTTGCTGATAACGACCTAATTCTTCTGCCTGTGAGTTAATCAAAGCATTCATCGGGTACACAATGATGGCTATTGTCTTCTCAATGCAATCTTCTTGATGTTGTAAGACATAGTTAAAGATGGTAGCCATAAAAGTACGCGATTTGCCGGAACCCGTACCGGAGGTGACAATAAACTCTTTGTTTTGACATCCCAATTCGATTGCTTCTTGCTGATGTTTATAAAAAGGAGTCTTAAAAAATTGTTCCAAATCACTATGAATAGGAAGCCCCCTTTCTATCAATTGAGAAACGCCAATACCTTGGGCAAAGTTTGGATTGAATTGAATTAAAGCCTTAGGCCATAATTTCTCATCCTGAATCGCTTCACAGACCTTTTGCTTTATCCGTTCATCTTTTATAGAGACAAAACTTCCGATGTAGTTTTTATAACTACTCTTTAATTGGTTATATATGCTAATTATATTCATTCTGACTAATATTTAATTTATTGTATATCATCTATTTACCTTATACCGGCAATGAACGGATACTTTTATAGGTTCATCGAGGGTGATAATAGTTTTGCGTAAGCTGTCTGTGCAGTATATGAGTTCTATCATATTCTCTTGAAGATAGAAGTTCCCAAAGATACTATCACATTGAACACAGCCGAATGAAGGATATGCTCCTCCAATCGTTTTGCTATATCTTGGTTTTATATCACCCATAATGAATGTTTCTGACGGATGTTCTTGTATATACCTCTTAAATCCCTTGATGATAGAGGGGTTGAATGTGAGGTCTTCATCTATCATTAAATTCTGTCCATCAATCACCACGCCTTTTTGTGAAAAGAGGCGATTGACGAAATATACATCATTTTCTTTATGACACTTCCAACATCTGTTTTTATAGAAGCATAATTCTACTTTGTTGATTTCTGCTTGTTCCGCAAACTTTATCTTGCCATCAATAATGGAATGAAGGAACGAAAATAACTCAATTTGATTAGTGGAGTTATCATCCAACTTTGAATTGAGACATACCATTTCCTTATCTGTTTTGGATATAAGGTTAAAACATGGAAGACTCTGTTCTTGATAAGATGAGTTTCTAGTTGGCAATAGTAACCAACATCCGCAAACACGCTCCTTACGCATAGCTTTGTATGCAACTTCTACATTGCGAGGACATTTACACACGTTGAAAGCCACTTTGTATGTTTTATGTTCTACAACTATATCTGCATTCCAGGTGGCAGACCTTACTTTGGTTATATAGTCTAACCCCATGGCTTTGCAAACGTCAATAATAGCTGATATGATTGTTTCTTTATTTATACTCATAATTTTGTTTGTTCTTCTTTCTCCCTTCTCTCTTTTACCTTATCCATCCCCGGCATCTTTTTGGCTAATACGCTTTCTCCAGCAGGGAAATAGAGTGGAAAGACTTGAATCAAGAAACTTACAATGTCATTACGCTTCTTACCCATATTGAAAAATGTAGAGCAAACGCGTAGTACTAAGTTCTTGCTGACTGCATGTTTCGTAGGGTTGGATTTTTATGGAAGGAGGTAGTATAAAGTCATGTTGGGCAAACGATAACGCACTGGCAAGAATTGCTTTTTGCTCTTCCTCGGTAAATATCTTTATTTTCCCTGCCAGCCATTCAAGCTCTCCTTGCAGAAGGACTTGTTACCCTGTTGGCTACTTCTTCCACAGGAATTCTTCCGTTCTCGTCCCAGTTCAGGTTATAGAATGTGGTATAGAAAGAAGTCGCTTCCGTTTGATATTGCGGTTCTTTGCCTTGCAGGAAGTTAGGTAGTTTCTCCGTAAGTTCCCGCATTTTGCGTAAGCCGGAGCCACGTTTCTCCATGTAGTCCAATTGTGTAAATACATCCGCAATGACGGGGTTGCGGCGCATGGACGGCACTTTGTATATATCTCGGTCTTGAATCTGTGTACCGTCAAGCATTGCACCGGGTAACACTAGTTCTACTCGGTCATCGTAAATGTCAATATGTACTTCGCCACCCATTACAGTGTAATCTCAATGGATAAGGTGGTTTACCAATCCTTCAAAGATGGCCCGGTCGGAATAGTCGGGAAGGTTCAAGCGATAGTTCGGCATCTTTACCCATCCGCTCATGGTATAGTTCTTGATGAAGTCCATACCGTATTTCAAGAGCAATACAAGGTTAGCCCGATGTTCTACGGAACTGATGGCATCATCCTTATAGAGTCCAGTCCAACGAGTACAGAAGATACGCGATTGGAATACGGTGCAATTATCCACAAACAATAATCCGGCATTAGTTAGTTTACCGTCAGGAGTTACTAGTCCAAATGATTCCAGATACTTGTCATTCCATTCTTGATGGGTTTGCTCACGGAAAGTATTGGCGAGGATGATAAAGAATGCTTGCTGGCATTCACTTGTGTAGGCAGTGAATCCCATGTCATGTGCGTACCTTTCAATACCAATGAAAGAAGTTGTTGTGAATTACACTCCACGCTTTCATTGCCAACTCGTATAAGCTGTACGTGTTCCGTCCTGATAATAATAAGGTGTAAGTGTTCCTGCCTTTACTTTCACTTCAAGCAAAGAGTGCCCTTCGTGTTCTATCGGAATAAGTTGTACCTCCGGAACAGGGTCAAGTCTTGCCTTTATCATTTCGCTGATAAAGTCGGCATCGGCTTGTGGATTCTCCAACCCTACAATTACTCCATTATCGTTCACTCCATAGAACAAACTGCCACCGTCCGTATTGGCAAAAGCCGATACGGATTTAAGCCATGACTTCACTTTCTTATGTTCCAACATTTCCTTGAAATCGTAAGCTGAGCATTCCGTTGTCAATGTATTGTTATGTATTTGCATCGTTTCCTTATAATTGTTAGGGTACAACTCCCCAATATTATGTACAAAGATAAGGATAAAAGTGGAGATTCTGTTAAAATTGACACAGACTTTTGATTTTTATGCGTTTACATCTCTTTATTTATGAATAAAAATCGTACTTTTGCAGTCAAGAGCCGTGGTTGCTTCTGGATGCTTATTTTCGGATTTATATATTGCAACACGTGTACGCAAGTTGCTCATACTGAGATAATGTTGATTTTGAGGAAGTCAAATGATTCCGATAAGGATACAGATAATAAACAATAAGCAAAAGCGTGCAGCTCAATGAGTTGCACGCTTTTCTTATTATCCGCATGGTTTTCCTTATTTGTTTGGATTGAGGATTATGTATCTTAGGTTATAATGAAAGTAGTAAGTCTGCTAATAAGACGGCTGTTTCCGGTTCATCTTTTGGGGAGTCTTTAGATTTCCATGCTACAATAAATCGGACATACGCAGCTCTCACTTTATAACCCTTTTTTCCCCACTCACACATTGTGGCTTGCATATTCTGTGATAATTTTGCTACCGCTTTATTGGTTGAGGCTGTATATAAAACAGAGTCCTTGTAAATCAGAGAATCTCCGCTTCTTAATGCTAATATCTCTTGTTTGCGTCCTTTAAAAAATTTCAGAAAGACATCTTTGTGGGAGAGTTGCAGAACTATTTCTTCGGGCATCGCATATTCTTTTCGGTCGATACAATGTCTGTCAGCGCTTATATGATTGAAGCAGTCGCCGTTTGTATGTATAAACAGTTGATTTTTAGCACGGGTCATTCCTACATAGTATCGACGCATAAGATGGTCGTCTTTTGAGTAATTATCGGATATGAGCATATACACATTATCGAATTCTCTGCCTTTAGCCTTGTGGATGGTTGATACCACAACATCGGTGCCCGATGTGTCGCAGAAGTCTTCCACTGACGACTCAAATGCAAATTCTTTGAAGTCACTGATGGTATTTTACTCTTATTGGTTTGCTCAAATAGTTCTATGCAACGCTTTACATATGTCAAGCTTTTACTTTTTTCATAAGTGGTGTAGGTTACATGCTTCGCTTCTTCCCATAGTTCTTCTGGATTAGAGGAGTTTTTATCCGTTTCTCTATATACTCAAGGAAGTATCTCATCCGCCATGTTCCAGAAAAGGAAGCCGTCCATGGATTGTATCAGTTTACTGTTTATACCATGTTTCGCAGGAGGGCCGTCAAAATGACTGCTTCTTCGTTTGTTTGGGTGAGTACACACGAAGTGCCTTTGTCCTTGTGTTGAAGTAAGTTTTCGACAAGTGGCTGATACATATATGTTGAATGATGACGTATCACTTCCACCCAACCTTTCTCTTTTCTCATAGAGATGATAGGTGCTTTTTATTCTTTTATTGATAGTTTTTAAGAATCCGTTGGCAAAATCAACCGGCTGGCGAGCACTGCGGTAATTCTCGGTCATCTCGACAAATGTACTTCCAGGATTCTTGTGTCAGCCGGTACATATATTGGGAATCGAACCGCGGAATTCATAGATGTTTTGGTCATCGTCGCCCACTGCTATAACACGCATCTCTTCATTATTGGCTATCAAGGCATTCACAAGTGCGTATTCTTCTGTTCCCATGTCCTGAGCCTCGTCTATGACAAGTACTGTCTTACCGATTTTGTTCGGTTCTACTTCTTCTTGACATATCATCTCGGCTGCCTTTGAAACGACATTCTTTGAATCTTCAAGATTTCCTATCCGTCCCAGGAGATCGAAGCAATAGGAGTGAAATGTTTTTATCTCAATAAAATGGGCAGCATTTCCTATCAGCTCCATAAGCCTCTGTTTGAATTCCGTGGCAGCCGCTCTTGAAAATGTCAGCATTAGGAGCTGTTCATGCTTTACATCTTCAAGTAATAGGAGTGATGCAAGTTTATGGACCAGTACGCGTGTTTTTCCACTGCCGGGACCTGCCGCAACTACAATGCAGCGCGATTCCTTGTCGGAAATAATTTCCATTTGACGTTTGGATAGTTGACCGAACAATTGCTTGTATTTCTGAGGAGTCAAGTTACGTTGTATCTCGCTTGTTCTGTCTCCTTTGAAATATTTTGTGACAAATTTCTTGTAGTCCATTTGGAAATAGTCTTGAACATATTGCAATGCTGCATTATAATCTCTTACCATCAGATTGGCATATTCCCCCACAATATGTACTTGTTGGATTTTCTGTTTGTAGAATTCGTTCAGCATTCGGTAATCGTCTTGCTTGTATCTCGACTTATTGTCTTTTATTCTTTGGATATTCATGGCGTTGTAAAGTACCAAAAAGCCGCCTTCAAGTTTTAGCGCACCGATTTTCGATAAATATAGAAGTGCTTCCTCCACGTCTTCCAATTGAATGTCATCAAGTCCACCAAAAAGAGATTGGGAACTTGATTTTATTCGGTTCAGAAGCTCTACTATGGAGAACTGGATGGCTTTGTCGGATACATTCTTTTTTTCTGCATCAAAAGCTAGTTTGTATAGCCATTCTACAGCAAAGCGACTTATTTCCAATCGTTTTTCAAATCGCCTGATGGTGGATTCCATGTCTGCCTGACGACTTATCTCCATGTTACGGGCCGCATCTTCTTTTTTACGCGTATATCCCTTGACGGTGAGAAAATAGAGTAACGTCCGAATGTCTTTTTCTTTGGATGTGTTGATTCCGTCGTTTACGGCATTCTCATTCAGTTGCTTGTATGATATTCGTAAAGACTCATCGGGAATATGGTTGAGAATATATCGTTCAAGTTTTGCAAAGCGTTCGAGGAGCATTTGCGACTTTCGTTCCGAATCACCTGCATCCTGCAAATAGGCAGATATATCTTTGCTGTCTGCCAATATGCCTTCCTGTCGCATGCGCTCCACTACAGATATAACATCTCTTTTGCTTAGTCCCAAAATATCTGCCAGATAGTCGATTCGTGATTCTGCTTCCGAGTCCTGAGCCTTAGCGATATGTTTTTGAGAAATCAATGACTTGATGATACGGACTGCCTTTTCTATTTCATCGTTGCCAAAAAGTAGTGATGTTGATATGCGTTCTCTAGCTTCGTCCATATTCTTTACTGTTATTCCTGTGGCATATACATGGGGTACGTTATTTCCTCTTATCAGGTATCCGCTTTGTTCCAAAGTAGCCAATGCCGTCCGAACACGGGTTTCAATATCGGATACGGAGTCGTCCCAACCTGCCTGCCGTGCTATTTCCAACGCAGAACAGTTGACTTTCATACGGTATTTGGTAAGGTCTTTGACGGCTTTCCATACCTGTTGTATTTCGCTAATGCTAAGTTTCGTTTGGTTTAGCAATATAAAATGCTTGTCCAAATCATTGTCACTATAAAGCACATAACAACGTGCGCTAAGACCGGGATCACGACCTGCTCTGCCTGCTTCTTGAACATAATTCTCCAGCGAATCGGAAATATCATAATGTACCACAAGACCGACATCTTTCTTGTCGACTCCCATGCCAAATGCGGATGTGGCTACAATGATGTGTACTTGGTCGTTCATAAATGCATCTTGGTTGGCAATCTTTTCTTCTGCTTCCATCTTACCATTGAAAGGTAGTGCTTTATAACCGTCGCGAGTCAGTTTTGCAGCCACTTCCTTTGTCTGTTTGGTGCGTGATACGTAAACAATTGTCGGACAATCGGCTTCTGCTACAAGTTCTCTCAGTTTTAAATATTTATCATTGTCATTCTCTACATGTATGACGGAATAGTGCAGATTCGTTCTTGAGGCTGTTGATGCAAACAATTCCAGATTTAAATCCGAAGTCTGCTTGAAATAATCGCGAGATGTCTTGCACAACTTTCTGTTTTGCCGTGGCAGTGAAACAGGATACAGGTATCGGGGTCTTTGCATCCTTTCTTCTGCTGATATTTTTGATGAATTTCCCTATATAAAGGTAGTCGACTCTAAAATCCTGCCCCCATGAAGAGAAACAGTGCGCTTCGTCTATCACAAACCTTACTACGTGGCGCGCCATCAGATATTTTCTCGATTGTTTTTGAACGGAGCATTTCGGGGGCTATATATAAGAGGGAGGCTTCTCCATCTTGTACTCTTTGTATTGATAGTGCCCGTGTAATAGGGTCTAATAGGCCATTAATGGTTACAGCATCAGTAATTCCCCGGTCGGCAAGATTATCTACCTGTCTTTCATCAGTGACTGCAATGGTGAGATAACGACCGTAAGACCATGTACCGAATGACCGGACATGAGTGCCGGTAGCTGAAAAGTCAGCGATTTTCCACCGCCGGTAGGGAATATTGCCAGTAACGATTTGCCTTTTACCGCTGCTTGAACGGCTTGTTCTTGAAGAGCCTCACCCTCATAGGTGCGGAATTGTTCGTATCCAAAAAATATTTTTAAGTTATGTAGTACATCCAGTTGGGTGTTGCAGTAAACACAACCTTCGTTGCATCTGTTGTGTCGTAGAAGTTTTATAACAAATTCCACTCTGGGATAATTGTAAAGTACCCATCCCGGAGTAATGGAATGATGGTCGATTGTGTCAATCAGGGCTAATGCGTATGCCAGTTCGCACGGATATTGTTTGATAAGCATGTCAAGCTCTGCATGCTGGCATATTTTATTCACATAGAGGTTGCTGATCAGTTCGGATATTCCTTTGTTGGCATACACAGCACCTACCATGCTGAGAAAACCTTCGAACTCTTTCCTATCCTTTAATAAAGATGCAAATAACCGGCGCTTTGCATCCGGTAACGAATGCCAGCGTGCTATCTCGTCCAATAGCAGTGCTTTTGCTTTTTCGCAATCATTTACCGGATTATTCATCTGATCACTTATCAGTTTGTCATCTTTCAAAAGCTTATGGTAAGGACGTTCCGGAAACAGCAAAGGAGATAAATAAAGCGTGTCGACCAAAATCCATTGGCATGTTTTGTCTGTGAATAGATATTTGGCATCATGGTGAATGATGTTATGTCCGCATATATAATCCGTGCCGCTGAGAAATTCAAATAACTCCTTTTTTGAAGCTTTGTGGTATGTTGCACCATCATGGCGGAGTGCTCCGATATCATGGATTTTATGATTTTTCAAGCCGACTTCGACATCTACTATGGCATATCTGATGTTTATGAGTCTACTCCATATTGGCATATCTCAACTTATCTTTTCTTCAAAACACTGTTAACAACTCTGACAGAAGAAACCAGCTTATTGGTAGAAGTAAATACATCTACATTCCACACATGAGATGAGCGTCCTTTATGCACGATAGTGGCTACCGCACGTACGGTATCTCCTTCGTGTGCAGAAGAAATATGGTTTCCGCTGACTTGCATGCCTACCACAATTTCATCGGGCTGGCAGGTTATCATAGAGCCGAGTCCGGCAACGGTTTCGGCAAGCGCAAGAGTTGCACCGCCGTGTAGAATGCCAAAGGGCTGGCGGGTACGGTGGTCTACGGGCATGGTTGCTTCTATGCGTTCTTCCGAGGCATAGGTGTATTGGATACCCAAGTTGCCCATTAATGCATGGCGTGCCCGCTCGTTTAGCAGGTCAAGAGGTATTTCAGCAGCATGCACTTCAGCCAGAATCAATTTTTCTACAGATTGGGCAACACCGTCTTCTTCATTGGAAGCTGTTACATAGTCGGCACAAACTTTTACGGAGTCTTGCGCATGCCCCATGGCTATGCCCAGACCGGCAACTTGGAGCATATTGACATCGCATACGCCGTCTCCAATGGCGATTACTTCCTCACGGGCGATGTTCAAATATGACAATAGGACGCCTAAGGTGTTTGCTTTATCAATTCCGCAGGGCACAACTTCCAGAAAGTAAGGCTCCGAGCAAAAAACATCCAGCGTTCCGTCCAAGCGTTTTTTCCAATGTTCTTCCAAATCTTTCAATGCTTCTTCATCATTACTGACTAATATGCATTTGCATGGTGCAAAATCTATTGCTGTGGAAAATTCTTCTTCCTGAATGATTTTCAGATTATTCAAATTGGCTTCGGCACGGACATGTTCATTATCGGAACTATCTGTCAGTATGGTATCATCATGGTAAGTAAATATGGCAAAATTATTTTTGCGTGCTTTTTTCTCCAAATAAGGTAGCATTTCCGGATTGATTCGCCGTTCAAACAGGATTTCCCCATTTTGCGCATTGATTATCTGGCCACCGTTATAGGAGATGATGAAGCCCCCATAGTTGCCTAATTCAAGAGTTTTGGCTAATGGCATAAGGCCGTATGTAGGTCTTCCGGAAGCCAATGCGACACGTATGCCCATTTGCTGCACTTTAAGTAAGGAAGCAAGAGTCCGTTTACTGATTTCCTTGGCATCGTTGAGAAGTGTCCCGTCTACGTCAAGAACTAATAATTTGTATTTCATGGCAGCTTGGTTTTGGTTATGCTAACAAAGTTAATAAAATGGCGGTTAAAACAACCGATTTTAAATTATTTTGACGAAACTGGTTATAATAGCTTTTGTAACCTGAATTCTTTAGGAGATATGCCGGTGTTCTTTTTGAAAAAACGGCTCAGGTAAGATTGGTCGGCAAAGTTCAGCAGTTCGGCAATTTCGGTAACAGATAAGCACGGTTCGTTTAAAAGAACTTTGGCTTCCGCTATCAGTTGCTCATCTATCAGTTGCTTAGGTGTTTTTCCATTCATGTATTGAGTGGTGATTTCGTATAGGTAACGAGGAGTTATGCAGAGCTGTTCCGTATAAAACGGAACTTGATGTTCGCAAGTACTGTGTTCGCGTATCAGTTGCATAAACTGGTGGCAGAGCATCTGTTTTCTGCTATATTGCTTATTGGCAGCCAGTTTTTCCGGAATAGTATTGAAAAGCCACATTAATATGCTTTGAAGGAAATTAAGTTCTTGTTGTTTTCTGAACAGGAGTGTGTTGTTGTTCTTGAAAAGCATTTGGGCAACGTCCATCCATAATACAATTTCCCGCCACGTATTCTGACTCCTTTCATCTGCCGTGTGATGATAATGCGGGTGTTCATGTACGTAATTGAAGTAGGGGGTATCAATCGGTAGTATTGCTTTTAGGAAAACGTCTTTGGGAAATAGAAGTATCCGTACTTTAAAATCGGCAGAGGCCTGTATTATCTGGATGAGGCTGCCTGTAAGGAAAATTAATTCGGTTTGTTCATCAAAAGCATATTGTTGCACTCCTGTCGAAATAATGCTTTTACCCTGTATGCAGATTAAGTATATGCCACATTTAAAACGGTATGGACGTAGTTTCAGATACGACAAGTCGGTTTCTTCATATCTGATATGGGAAGTGTCTGGAGATATTTGTTCGTACATGTGAATAAAGTTCTGTTTTACGCAACAAATATAGATATATTCAATGATAATACTGTATATTGTTCCGAAAATGAAATGTTTTGTACAAGATAAGCCATAGGCTGTTTGGAAAATATGGGATAATTTTGCCGCCGATTTTAAAAGAGGGAAAGATAATGACAGGTAAACAAAATTCAAAAGGTTTCATATTGGTGTTTTTGGGGATGTTGAGCGCTTTTGGTCCATTTGTTATGGACATGTATCTTCCTACTTTACCGGCAATGTCGGATTTCTTCCAGACTACATCTTCAAAAGTGCAGTTAGGGCTTACTACGAGTATGGTGGGGCTGGCGATAGGACAATTGGTTTTTGGTCCGTTAAGTGATAAGTACGGTCGCCGTTCTCCCTTGTTGGTAGCTATGGGTCTATTTCTGATTTCTACTGTAGGCTGTATCTTCTCCCGGGACATATCACAGTTTGTGTTGTGGCGTTTTGTGCAGGGAGTTGCCGGAGCGGGAGGAGTTGTGATATCCCGTTCTATTGCTGCCGATAAATATTCTGCTCATGAGCTTGCTGGCATGTTGGCTACTATTGGCGCTGTCAATGGAATAGCTACGGTAGTTGCTCCGATAGGCGGTGGGGCATTGGCTGACTTTGGAGGTTGGCATGGCATTTTCTGGTTTTTGTTTGCATTGGGCGTTCTTCTGGTTATCGGATGCTCGGTGTATCATACTTGTGCCACTGTTCTTCGGAAAGAACGGGAAGGCGATGTACCGGGAACGAGTCAGAAGACCTGCAAAACAAAGTCGAAAAATTGTCCATTCGAGGAAAGTGGGCAGTGCGCAAATGGTTTAAGATAATCTTCATTTATTCTATGTCAGGAAGGACTAAGGTATTACTGGTCTGTGCTGTTTCATTGGGTGCAAGTATACTCCGGCTCTCTGCCCAGGAGGTGGGGGGAGATACGATTACGGGGAAAGTGCATCAGATAGAGAAAGTGACAGTGACAGCACGCAGGTCGCCCAATAAAGTGACTTCTGCCGTACCCATACAGACGATGTCACGGCAGGATATCAGCCAGCTGGGAATACAGAATATGGCAGATGCCGTACGTCGTTTTGCCGGTGCTAATGTAAAGGACTATGGAGGAATAGGTGGATTGAAAACGGTTTCCATACGTAATATGGGAGCAGCCCATACAGCTGTCAGTTATGACGGGGTGGCGGTGAGCAATTGTCAGGCAGGGCAGATAGATATCGGGCGTTTTTCGCTGGACAATGTTTCCATGCTTTCGCTCGCCATCGGGCAGTCGGAGGACTTGTTACAGTCCGCCCGCTTGTATGCGTCGGCCGGTGTGCTGGGCATAGAGACGGAAAAACCTCATTTTGATGACGGGCGCAATGCCGCTTTTCAGGCACGGGTGCGCGGAGGGTCGTTCGGCATGGTCAGCCCCTCGCTGCGCTGGTGGCAGAAACTGGGCTGCCGTACACGCGTGGCGGTAGATGCCGGTTATATGAGGGCGGACGGTAATTACCCTTTCACGCTGGTCAATGGGAAATACGTGACGGAAGAGAAACGTAACAACTCCGGCATCTATTCCTGGCAGGGCGAAGCTACCCTTTATCATACTTTCAAGGATGACAGCGAACTGGATGTGAAGGGTTACTACTTCTATTCCCGCCGGGGACTTCCAGGGGCGGTTACGCTCTATAATCCCCTTTCCGATGAAACGCTTTGGGATGAGAATACTTTTGTGCAGGCACGTTATAGGAAGCATTTTTCGCCCCGGTGGAGTTTGCAGGCACAGGCAAAGTATAATCATGGCTGGAACAAATATAAGGATGAGGGCAAGGAATATACCGACGGATATTATCGGGAAAATCACCGGCAAGACGAATATTATATTTCCGCGACCGTTCTCTACCGTCCTTTGGAAGCTTTGACCCTTTCGTTGGCGCAGGACGGGGTGATAAACAAGTTGCGCAACAGTTTGCCGGAATGTCCTTTCCCCACAAGATATACTTCCATCAGTGCCTTCAATGCACGCTACCGGCAAGGATGGCTCACGGCCACGGCCTCGCTGGTGCATACCGCCACTTCGGAGCATGCCGAGAAAGGTACGGTCCCCGATGACTTCCATCGCTTTGCCCCCTCTTTATCAGTCAGTATGCAGCCTTGGCAGGACGAGTCGCTGTATTTCCGGTTGATGTATAAGAGTACGTTCCGTCTGCCCACTTTCAACGACCTCTATTACTACCGGCTGGGCAACCGTAATCTGCGACCCGAGAAGGCAGACGAATATAATGTCGGTATCACATGGAGCAAATCCGGATTGTCTGTGTTCGACTATATCTCCGTTACGCTCGACGGTTACTATAATGATGTGACGGATAAGATTGTGGCTTTTCCCACCACCTATGCGTGGAAGATGGCGAACTACGGCAAGGTGCATGCCGCAGGTGTGGATGCCACTTTGGCGGCAACCGTTCCATTGACGGAGAAAATAAGACTGATTATGTCGGGCGGATATACATGGCAAAAGGCCATTGACTTGACCGATTCCGACGCGAAGAACTATAAGGACCAATTGCCTTATACTCCTCTTCATAGCGGAAACGCGTCTGCCATTGTAGAAACGCCGTGGGTGAATGTGGGCTACTCGGCGGTAGGAGTGGGAAAGCGTTACTATTTGTCGCAGAACATTCCGGAGAATGAGATTGAGGGCTATCTGGAGCATACGATGAGCCTCTCTCATGAGTTTGCTTTGGGCGGTTGCCGGCTTCTGTTGCAGGCCGAGATTATAAATCTGACCGATGAACAGTATGACGTGATAAAATATTATCCTATGCCGGGTCGTTCGTGGCGGTTGACGGGTACTTTCAAGTTTTGAATAATCTATTTATGAACAACAAAAACTAATTATAAACAATAACAACTGTAATTATGAAAGTAAGAAGTTTATTATTCGGTATGCTCTGCATGCTTGCTTTGGGTGCCTCTTTGGCATCTTGTAGTGACGACGATGACGATTCTCTGGATGACGGCGGGTCGAAGGTGACACTGCCGCAGGCGCGTGTCTATATTCTGAACGAGGGTGGTTGGGGAGCTAATAACGCAAGACTTGCCTTTTATGCACCCAATAAGGATGCGGATTTCATCAGTGATATTTACCAGACTCAAAACAACGCCAAGTTGGGTGACCTTGGTCAGAGTATGATTGAGTATGAAGATGAAATATATATAGCTGTAAGTGGTTCCAATTATCTGACTAAGCTGAATGCTGCGGGTGTGGAGTTGAAACGTGTTTCGTTTGTAGACGACAACGACCTCAGTGCAGGCATTCGTTATATCGATGCTGAGGATGGATATATCTATGCTTCCTTCTACGGAGGAGCTGTAGCTAAAATCAATGCGAAAACGTTGGAGGTAGTGGATAAATTGACCGGACTTGGCGACAATCTGGAAGGTGTGGCAATCTGCGAGGATATGCTTTATGTGGCGAATAGCTGTACTGCTGATTGGAGTACTTATCACAATGACGTAAAGGTGATAGATTTGCGTACTTTCAAGTTGAAAGAGACGTTGACGGTAGGTTTGAACCCCAATGCTTTGGTTGAAGAGGATGATAAGGTTTTTTTGATTTCATGGGGTAATTATGTTGATATTGGCTATTCATTACAGATGATAGACCCTGCTGCCAACAATAAGGTGACGGAATTAGGCAGTGCCACCCGTATGTGTGCTACTGATGATATTCTCTATTTGACTTATTCAAATTACACCAATCCTACCGCTTCTTTTTTTACTTATAATATAAAGACTGGAAAGATGGATGAAGCTTCTTTCTTGAAGGATATACCGGAAAAGTTGAAAACTTCTACGATTTATATGTTGGAAGTAAATGATAATAACGGTGATTTCTATATTGGTACTTCTGAATATACCACGAACGGCACCATTTATCGTTTCAAGAAAGACGGTACCTTTATAGAGCAGTTCGATGCAGGAGGTATGAATCCTAATTCTGCTATCTTCTTCAATTAATATCAATGAAAAGAAATAGTTTACTTATCTGTCTGTTCGCAGTCTTGTTTCTTTCCTCCTGTGGGGGAAGGAGCAAGACTGCCTCTGCTTTGGCCAACGGTGACACCATTCCCTTACGTTATGCAGAGAATCTTACCTTAATGTCCTATCCCGGCTATACCCTTGCCACCTTGCGCAATCCTTGGGATACGTTGCACACGCTACATACCTATATACTGGTCCCGAAAGACCGCGAACTCCCGGCACATCTTCCGGCAGGTACTGTGGTACGTACCCCACTCTCCAAATCAGTCATCTACTCTTCCGTCCACTGCGGACTGATGGATAATCTGGGTGTGTTTGGTAGCATCGGCGGTGTCTGTGACTTGAAGTACATCAAACTACCCGCCGTGCACGAAGCCTGCCGCCGGGGTGCCATCGCCGATTGTGGCGACGGTATGAATCCCGATATGGAGCGCATCATCGACCTGCATCCCGATGCCATCCTTCTGTCTCCGTTCGAGAACAGTGGCGGTTATGGCCGTATCGAGAAACTGGATATTCCCATCATCGAATGTGCTGACTACATGGAAACCTCCGCTTTGGGACGTGCCGAGTGGATGCGTTTCTACGGACTGCTCTTCGGGGTTGCGCCACAAGCCGACAACCTTTTTGCTGAAGTGGACAGTTGTTACCAACGCCTCAAGATGCGTGCGCAACTTTCATCCACCTCGTTCTCCGTTGTCAGTGAGTTGAAAAGCGGCTCGGCATGGTACGTGCCGGGAGGGCGTAGCACCATAGGAAGGCTTTTTCAGGATGCTTGCGGGCGTTACGCTTTTGCCGACGATACCCACAGCGGCTCTGTTCCTCTGGCTTTCGAGACCGTTTTCGACAAGGCGGGCGATGCCGACGTCTGGCTGGTGAAGTACAACCGTGACCGCGATATGACCTACGCTGATTTGGAGGCGGATTATATCGGCTACACCGGTTTCAAGGCTTTCAAGACCCGGAATGTCTATGGTTGTAATACGGCGAAAGTTCCTTTCTACGAGGAGACTCCGTTCCGTCCCGATTATTTGTTATCCGACCTGATACAGATTCTGCATCCCGAAATAGGAGATTTGGGAGGTTTGCGCTATTTTTGCAGACTGAAGGAGTGATGAACACAGAGATACGGAACTTTTGTGAAAGTAATAGAAAACTCTGTGCCTCCGTGTCTCTGTGTGCTAAATAATGTAACTATGAGTAAAGGCTGGAAATATGGTATCGGGCTGGGAGTAGTAATCTTATTGCTTTTTGCGGGCAATCTGCTGGTGGGGTCGGTTTCGATTCCGCCTGCCGATGTTTTCCGTATCCTGCTCGGTGGAGAGGGGGAGAAGGCAAGCTGGAGCTTCATCCTTTGGGAATCCCGTTTGCCCCAAGCGCTGACGGCGCTGCTTTGCGGTGGCGCATTGGCTGTCTGCGGACTGATGTTGCAGACGGCTTTCAAGAATCCGCTGGCAGGACCATCCATTCTGGGCATCAACGCCGGGGCAAGTCTGGGAGTGGCCTTCGTCATGCTGCTGTTTGGCGGTAGCATCACGGCAGGGGCGTTCAGTCTGTCCGGCTTCTTCTCCGTGCTGCTTGGCGCATTTATCGGAGCCATGCTGATTATGGCACTTATCCTTTTCTTTTCCACGCTGATAAAGAGCAATATCATGCTATTCCGTTGCGAGAGTTCACTGAGCACATGGATTTACCGGATTGCAACGAATGAAAGTCTCCGCTTGTTGAATAGCCGTAAAAGGCGGGAAACCGTTTCGACCGAAGACATTCAGGAGAGCCTGATTTCCAGTTTGAAGGCTTCCGACTATGTGGATTATGAAAATGAGCTGGCCGTCAAGTTCCAGGAAGCCATATTGAGATTGCCGGAGAAGCAACGGTTGATATTCAATCTCCGCTACTATGATGAACTTGATTACGAGGAAATCGCCCGCATTCTCGACGGTAAGGCAGATACGCTTAAGGTGAATTATCATTATGCGAAGGAAAAGATTAAAGAGTACATACTAAATAATTGAGATTATGAAAAAAGAGTTTGATTTTGATGATATAGGAAAAAAGACTCCCTATCGTGTGCCCGAAGGTTTCTTTGACGAAATGCAGCGTAATGTGCGGAAGCATACGTATGGTGGCAAGCCGGCGGGGCATCGTCTGTGGATAACCGTTTCTGCGGGTATTGCCATAGCTGCGGCATTGGTCGGCTTTTTGTTTATGCCGTCTCTTTTCAGGGAAGGTGATAGAGGAGGGCAGATGCTGGATACCGGGAATTGTACGGCGGCGGCCCCTGCTGATAAATGGATTCGTGAAATGTCGGACGAGGAGCTGGAAGAGCTCGTCAGCTTCTCCGAAAGCGATATATTTTTAAATTAATAGTATTGTCTTAAAAAAAAGAAGAATTATGAAAGCAAAATTCATTTACGTATTTCTGACGTGTCTTATGATAGGCGGTCAGTTCAGTCTCTCTGCTCAAAACCAGGTGAATAAAGATAAAAGGCAACGTCACACACCGGAGCAGTTCATGGAACGCCAGACCAATCAGATGGTGAACACACTGATGTTGGATGATGCCGCAGCTGCCAGATTTGTACCGGTTTATCAGAACTATTTGAAGGAATTGCGCGAATGCAGAATGATGAACCGCAGGCAGCTCTCCTCCGGGCACACGCGGCGTGATTAACGGGCGCATCACTTACCGGCATCCTTTCATCGAGATGGTATCCAAGTTTGTAGGGGGCATTCTGTCCTTCTCGGCGGGGTTGTCTTTGGGGCGCGAAGGGCCTTCCGTGCAGATAGGCTCTTATGTGGGTAGCCTGGTATCCCGCTGGACTCATATCCTGAAAGGCGAACAGAAACAGTTGCTGGCAGCCGGGGCGGGAGCGGGGCTCGCTGCGGCTTTTGCAGCGCCACTGGCTTCCTCGCTCATTGTAATAGAATCCATTGAACGCTTCGATGCCCCTAAGACGGCCATCACTACCTTGCTGGCGGGTGTTGTGGCAGGAGCCGTGGCAAGCATGGTCTTTCCTGTGAATCCTTACCATCTGATAGAAGTAACGGAACCGGTTTTCGCCTTCTTTGTCCAGATGAAGTATTTCTTGATATTGGCGGTGATTGTCTCCGTATGCGGGAAGTTCTACTCCTCCACCATGAATGCTTTCAGGCATGTGTATGCCAAAGTCAATTCTCCGGCGTATGTCAAGATGTTCTATCTGGTGCTGGTGGCCTACATCATTTCGCTGATGCAGGTCAATCTGACTGGAGGCGGGGAGCAGTTTCTGCTGGCCCAGGCACAGAACGGCAGTACGCAGATTATGTGGGTGACGGCTGTCATGTTGCTGCATTTCGTCTTTTCCGTTTTCTCTGTCTCTTCCGGATTGCCGGGCGGCAGTTTCATTCCGACGCTGGTTACGGGAGGGTTGTTGGGACAGATTGTCGGTCTGGTAGGAGTGAGGTACGGTGTCATCGGGCAAGAGAATGTCAGTTATATCATGCTTGTTTCCATGTCGGCTTTTCTGGTGGCCGTGGTCCGTACACCGCTCACGGCCATTGTGCTGATTACGGAGATTACGGGGCATTTTGAGGTCTTTTACCCTTCGGTGGTTGTTGGTGGGTTGACCTACTATTTTACGGAACTTCTGCAAATGAAGCCTTCCAACGTCTCCCTCTATGAAGATATGATTCATGCTCCCGATTTTAAAGAAGAGAAACGCTATACGCTTTCAGTGGAGATTATGACGGATTCTTATCTGGACGGGAAACTGGTGGACGAACTGTCCCTGCCGGAGCGTTGCGTCATTATCAATGTACATCGGGATGGAAAAAATCTGGTCCCTGTGGAAACAAGTCTGATTCCGGGGACCAGGTGCAGATTGAAATGGATTCGCAGGACATAGAGAAACTCTATGAACCGCTCGTCAGTATGGCAAATATCTATTAGACCAGATTGCCTATTTCATCCAGATTCTTCTGGATGTCGGCATCCGTCAGCTCGTAATTCACTAAATCGCCGGACAAATACTTGTCGTAGGATGCCATGTCGATAAGTCCGTGACCGGAAAGGTTGAACAGGATGACTTTCTCTTCGCCCGTTTCCTTGCATTTATTTGCTTCGCGGATAGTGGCTGCAATGGCATGGCAGGACTCGGGGGCGGGATGATGCCCTCTGCTTGCGCAAACAGACAACCGGCGTCGAATGATTCGAGCTGCTTGATGTCCACCGCTTCCATATAACCGTCTTTCAGCAGTTGTGATACGATGACACCTGCACCGTGATAGCGTAGGCCGCCGGCATGGATATTGGCAGGGGCAAAGTTGTGTCCCAGGGTAAACATCGGCAGTAGCGGGGTATATCCGGCTTCATCGCCGAAGTCGTATTGGAATTTGCCGCGTGTCAGTTTCGGGCAGGAGGCCGGTTCGGCGGCAATGAACCGTGTTTTCTTGCCTTCGAGGATGGTGTGGCGCATGAATGGGAAGGCGATACCGCCAAAGTTGGAACCTCCTCCGAAGCAGGCAATGACGGTGTCGGGATATTCGCCGGCCATTTCCATCTGCTTTTCGGCTTCCAGGCCGATTACGGTCTGGTGCAGGGCCACGTGGCTCAATACGGAGCCGAGGGTATATTTGCAGTTGGGAGTGGTCTGTGCCAGCTCTATGGCTTCGGAAATGGCTGTTCCCAGCGAGCCCTGATAGTTGGGATGGGCGGTCAGTATATCTTTTCCGGCGCGGGTAGACATGGAGGGAGACGGGGTAACCTGCGCACCGAATGTCTGCATGATACTGCGGCGGTAAGGCTTTTGCTCATAGCTGATTTTTACCTGGTATACGGCGGCTTCCAACCCGAAGAGGCGGGCGGCATAAGCCAGCGGAAGCTCCCCATTGTCCGGCTCCGGTTTCGGTGGTGACGTTTGTCACACCCTCCTGCTTGCAATAGTAGGCCTGCGGTATGGCGGAGTTCAGTTTATGAGACCCCATCGGGCTCACACTCTCGTTTTTGAAATAGATATGTGCCGGTGTACCCAGCGCTTTTTCCAGTCCGTAGGCACGCACCAGCGGAGTGCTTCGGTAGTATTTGTACATTTCGCGCACCTGTTCGGGTATTTCAATCCAGGCATCGGTCTGATTGAGTTCCTGGCGGCAGAGCTCTTCTGCAAAGACGGGATACAAATCTTCCGCTTTCAGCGGTTGCTTGGTGGCGGGATTGAGCGGCGGCATGGGCTTGTTCACCATGTCGGCCTGTATATTATACCAGTAATGTGGAATTTCCTCTTCCGGGAGAATGAATCTTTTCTTTTTGTTGCTCATAGTGGTTAAAATTATTAATAATTCAATGCCCAAATGTAGCTATTATTTTTAAACCAATTTCTTTTTTCCATTGTTTTTTGTTTATAAGGGCAGATTTGTCTAAGTTTGCCATGTCTCATTAACCGATGCATTTATGAAGATTTATCATAAATTCCTTTTGTATCAAAATAAATGGATTCACCCTTACGTACGGATGACAGTGGGAGTAATGACTTCCATCACTTATTTGGCCTCCATCCTGCTGATTGTCGGCGTGGTCTATGAGCATGGCTTTACGATTTCAGAGGTCGAGGCGCATCAGCTCCAACGCTTGTACCATGGGGTGTGGATTGTTTTTCTGGTAGATGTCACCCTTCGCATTTTGCTGGAATACAAGGATACCCGGCGCACCTTCAGTAAGCTCACCTGGATACTGACCATTCTGCTCTATCTGACCCTTATCCCGGTCATTTTCCATCGTCCGGAGGAGGGCGCCATCTTGCAGTTCTGGGAATTTCTGCATGGCAAGGCCTATCATCTTGTCCTGCTGCTGGTGTTTTCCTTTTTCAGCCTTTCCAACGGGCTGGTACGGTTGTTGGGGCGGCGTACGAACCCTTCGCTTATTCTGGCTGCAAGTTTCCTGATAATCATAATGATAGGCACGGGGCTGTTGATGTTGCCGCGCTGCACGATGAACGGCATATCGTGGGTCGACTCGCTGTTCATATCCACCAGTGCGGTGTGCGTCACGGGGCTGACGTCTGTCGATGTGGCGTCCACTTTTACCCCGACCGGTTTTGTGGTAATCATTCTGCTGATTCAGATAGGCGGTCTGGGAGTGATGACACTGACGAGCTTCTTTGCCATGTTCTTCATGGGGAATACCTCTTTGTATAATCAGTTGGTGGTGCGCGACATGGTGAGTTCCAATTCCTTGAATTCCTTGCTCTCCACCCTGGTCTATATTCTGGCCTTTACGCTGGTGATTGAAGGAATAGGGATGCTTGCTATCTGGGGAGACATCCACGGGACGATGGGGATGGACCTTCAAGAAGAGCTGGCCTTTTCCGCTTTTCATGCCATTTCCGCTTTCTGCAATGCGGGATTCTCCACGTTGCCCGGAAATCTGGGTAATCCGTTGGTGATGACGGGGCACAACCCGTTCTTCATCTATATATCTCTGCTGATTATTCTGGGGGGTATCGGTTTCCCCATACTGGTGAATTTCAAGGATATTATTCTTTACCATCTGCGTCGTCTGTGGCACTTTCTGCGTACGTGGCATTGGGACGGCAAGCGTTTTTACCATCTGTACAACCTGAATACAAAGATTGTACTGATAGTCACCTTCCTGCTGCTGGTACTGGGCACGGTGGGCATTGCTGTCTTTGAGTGGAATGCCGCCTTCGCCGGCATGTCGGTGGCCGACAAGTGGACGCAGGCGTTTTTCAATGCCACGTGTCCCCGTACGGCAGGCTTTACCAGTGTGGACTTGGCAGGCTTGGGGGTACAGACATTGCTTATATATCTGTTTCTGATGTGGGTGGGAGGCGGTTCACAGTCTACGGCAGGCGGTATCAAGGTAAATGCCTTTGCGGTAGTGGTGCTGAATCTGGTGGCTGTGTTGCGCGGCACGGAGCGGGTGGAGGTGTTCGGGCGTGAGTTGTCGCACGACTCTATCCGACGTTCCAATGCTACGGTGGTGATGTCGTTCGGAGTGCTGTTCCTGTCTGTCTTCATCATCAGTATGCTGGAGCCGGGTACGTCGCTTTTGGCCATTACCTTCGAGTGTGTGTCGGCATTGAGCACGGTGGGGTCCAGTTTGAACCTTACCCCACGGTTGGGAGACGACAGCAAGCTGCTGGTGGCACTGCTGATGTTTGTGGGGCGTGTGGGACTAATTACGCTGATGCTTGGCATCATCAAGCAGAAGAAGCATACGAAGTATCAGTATCCGAGTGGTCAGATTATTATCAATTAAATGAGATGAAGTATATTATTATCGGTTTAGGGAATTATGGTCACGTGCTGGCAGAAGAGCTTTCTGCACTGGGGCACGAAGTGATAGGTGCGGACGTGAGCGTCGGCCGGGTGGATAGTCTGAAGGAAAAGATTGCCACAGCCTTTGTCATCGACGCTACGGACGAGCAGGCCTTGTCCGTGTTGCCGCTGAACAGTGTGGATGTGGTGATTGTTGCCATCGGCGAGAATTTCGGTGCATCCATCCGTGTAGTGGCTTTGCTGAAGCAGAAGAAGGTGCAGCATATCTATGCCCGCGCCATTGACGCTGTCCACCGTTCCGTACTCGAGGCTTTTGAGCTGGAACGCATTCTTACTCCCGAGGAGGATGCCGCACGCGGACTGGTACAGTTGCTGGAATTCGGTGCCGATATGGAGACCTTCCGCGTGGCACCGGATTATTATGTAGTCAAGTTCACCGTTCCGGACAGGTTCATTGGCTATTATGCCAACGAATTGAATCTCGATAAGGAGTTTGGCCTGAAGATGCTCGCCTTGAAACGTGCCGAGACTTTGCTATTTTACGCCCTCATTGAGTTGTCGGCGCCGTGCGATGGAGAAAGATGAGGTACGTGCCGCGTCAGTTGCCTTGCGCGGACTGAATTTCCGTTTGGGGAAGAAATTTCACGAAGATTTAAGCGGTAAGATGAGGCTTGAGCGCAGGCCGCAACCCGCCGTGCCGCTTTCCTCGGATAACCTTTCGTCTATGGAGCGCCGCTTTCAATTGCTGGACGAATATTTGCAGCGGAATCCTTGCATCAACCGTGCCCAGTATGCCCGTCTGACGGGACGTAGCTACAAGCAGGCCGTTAACGATTTGAATCAGTTTATCAGAGACGGAGTGTTGGTGAGATACGGAATGGGGAGAAATGTGGTGTATGCAGGAAAAAAGTGAAAAGTTTTTTATAGGCATATATATCTTTGTTTATCAATAGCTTATCTATTGTTATTAATCCTCTTTATCATGACTGTAACTTACTGAAACGACAGTTAAAGCACCATGTCGCTTTGCGCCTGTTGTATCTTTGTATTGTGATCACAGAGAAGCAGGTTTTGCAAACTGACGAGCAAACAAAACCGAAAAACAAATTTATTAATCGTTTAAATTAAAAAAGTTATGGCATTGAATTACGAAGTGAAAAAGAAAGTATTCGGTTTTGATCAGACAAAAACGGAAAAGTATGTAGCGCAACTGAAAACGCTTGGTATAATACAGTTTGGCGATTTGTGCGATGAAGTCACCAAGATAGGCATGGCTCCGCGTGGTGTGGTAAAAATGGTTCTGGATGGCTTGATAGACACATTGAACATTAACATTAACAAGGGGTTTTCCGTACAGTTGGGTGATTTCGGTTGTTTCCGACCGGGTATTAATGCAAAGAGTCAGGACAGGGAAGAGGATGTGAAGTCGGATACGGTTTATCGTCGGAAAATAATTTTTACGCCGGGACAGTACTTCAGGGAGATGCTGACACGTGCCAGCGTGACGAGAGCAAGTTGGGAAAAAACGGAAACTGTTTCGGGAGGCGGTTCTACTCCGGGAACCGGCGGAAACGGGGAAGAAGAAAATCCGTTGGGATAACATTCTTTCAGTCCGCCTGGAACGGTAAGCGAAAGTAAAAGAGAGGGATATGAACTTTTTTCAGGAAAGGTTCATATCTTTTCTCCGATTGCTTGACTTCGCCTTTCGGATGTTGTATCTTTGGTATCTCTAATAAAAAAACTTTGATGATAAATCTGCAAAAAACTATGGAAAATGAAAATGACTTCCGTATCAGAACGTATACGAAAAGAGAGCTGGCATGCCTGTATTGCCCCAACACAACGGCACGGTGTGCTATCCGTACGCTGACGCGCTGGATTAAACGTAACAGCGAATTGTATGCGGAATTGCTGCTTACGGGATACCACGCAAGGGTGCGGACATTTATGCCGAGGCAAGTGGGAATAATCGTCCGTTACCTGAACGAACCTTGATTGAAGGCAGATTCTTCGGATGTATTTGACGGCAATGAGAGGGGGCGGAATGTACCTGATGTTTTTCTTTTGGTATGCTCCCTTGCTGTTTTTAATGGCTTTCATTTGTATTTCTCCCGCTCTTTTTGTTCCTTTGCCCTTGTCAATAAAAAAAAGAATCAATGAAGACTCTTGTTTATATAGTGACTTGTGCGGTGCTGTTGTCGGTTATTTCCTGCACATCGCGGAATAAAGGCGGAGACGATGTACAGGTCTTGATGAAAGACAGCACAGTGATATCTGCTCCACAGCGTATGCAGGTTTCCGATACGAAAGTGACCATTACCTACAAAGGCAGGGAGTACCGTTCGTCTGTTGTCCGCCGCCCGGACGAGAGTCTGCCTGTTGTAACGAATGAGCAGGGAGAGAGGTTTATCGACAACAGCATTGCGCTGCGCATCACCTGTGGCGGAAAACAGATTGTGGACAAGGTGTTTACGAAGGAAAGTTTCGCCTCACTGGTCGATGCCCGCTTTCTGAAATATGCCATTCTGGAAGGACTGGTCTATGATAAGACAACGCCTCAGGGCATTATCTATGCCGCCAGCATCTGCTATCCGCAATCCGACCTTTATGTGCCTCTCCGGCTGACGGTTTCCGCGGATGGCAAAATCTCCATGGCGAAAGAGGAACTGCTGGAAGAGGTGTATGGGGAAGATGCCGTTTCCAATTGATATACGGGCTATTCCAGAATGATTCCAGATTTGTGAGTTTTTTTTGCCGACATGAAAATCCTGATTGTAGAAGATGAGCAAGATTTGCGGGAAACAATCCGCACTTCGCTCCTGAAAGAGAAATTTGTCGTAGAAACGGCTGCCGATTATTTTTCGGCCCTGGACAAGATAAACGACTATGATTACGACTGTATCCTATTGGACATTATGCTGCCTGGAGGAAGCGGTCTGGATTTGTTGCGCGAGCTGAAGCACTTGCGCCGTACGGACAGTGTGCTCATCATCTCCGCCAAGGATTCGCTGGACGATAAAGTGGACGGTCTGGAACTGGGGGCGGATGATTATCTGACGAAGCCTTTCCATCTGGCAGAACTGAATGCACGCATAAAATCTTTAATACGCCGCCGTCAGGCACAAGGCGATATGTCTGTTGCCGTGGGCAATTTGTTGCTCTATCCGGACAAACGGCAGGCGGAAGTAGGCGGTGCTCCTTTGCAACTGAACCGTAAGGAATTCGACCTGCTGTATTACTTTGTGGTGAACGCCAACCGGGTTATCAATAAAATGAGCCTTGCCGAGTCGGTGTGGGGTGATAATATTGACCAGGCGGATTCGTTGGATTTCATATATTCGCAGGTGAAGAACCTGCGCAAGAAGCTGAAGCAGGCCAATGCCTCTGTGGAGCTGAAAGCTGTTTATGGCTTTGGCTATAAATTGTCCGAATTATGAAACTGGTATATTATACATATCGTAAAATCTCCTTATTGCTATTTGTCCTGATGGCTGTATGGGGTGTATTGTTTTATTATGCCATTATTGATGAGGTTGTTGATGAAACGGACGATACGCTGGAAAATTATGCCGAAATATTAATAGAACACGTACTCCACGATTCTTCCCTTCTTGAAACGGAGGGCTCATTGATGTCTTTTTATAAGTTCCGTCCCATCTCTGAACAGGAGGGAAATCATTATCAGGAAGTTTTTTATGACTCTACCGTGTATATCGAACTTGAGGACGAGAACGAACCGGTACGCGTGATGCGTACGGCATTCCGCATGCCCGACGGACAGTTTTACGAGCTTACCCTGATGATTTCCATTTTGGAACGGGACGATATGGTGGAGGCAATGCTTTGGTATCTGGGAGCATTGTTCCTGCTGCTGCTGATTTGTACATCGGTGGGCATTCAAGTGATATTGAAAGGGGTATTCCGCCCGTTGCATAAGCTACTGGACTGGTTGCACGGCATCCAGCCCGGCAAAGAAGTTCCGGCATTGGAGAACCCTACGAAGATACGTGAATTCCGTCAGTTGAGCGAGGCTGCGGTGGATATGGGCAACCGCAGTTACAAGGCTTATGAAGAGCAGAAGCAGTTTATAGAAAACGCATCGCATGAGTTGCAGACGCCGCTTGCCATCGTGCGCGGCAAAGTGGAACTGCTGGCTGAAAGCGACAGCCTGACCGAACAGCAGATGAAGGAACTGGATGAAATCTATTCAACGTTGGGACGTGCGGTGAAACTGAACAAGTCCTTGCTGCTGCTTTCCCGTATAGAGAACGGGCAATACACGGAGTCGGAGGATGTATCGGTGGACGAGATACTGGAAAACCTTCTGCCTGATTTGATGGATATATACGAACATAAGCAGGTGCGCTTGCTGCGTAAGCAGGGGGAACAGCCTTTTATTATCCGCTGTAATCATTCGTTGGCACAGATTCTGGTTTCCAATCTGGTGAAGAATGCATTGCTTCATAATGCGGATGGGGGAGAGTTGCAGATACTTACTACTCCGGATTCGCTGGTAATAAAGAATACAGGTGATACTCCTCTGGACGGTGAGAAGTTGTTCCGCCGTTTCTACCATAGTATTGACGGAAAGAAAGACTCCACCGGACTGGGACTCGCCATAGCCCGTTCCATAGCCCGGATTTCTTTTTTGAGGCTTACTTACGAATGGCAGGATGGAATGCATTGCTTTCTACTTGTTAAAGAAAATAAAAATAACCGTTAACACTGATTATTCCCAAATCTTTCCTATTTCTCTGTCGTTATTTGCAGTGTGAATGATATGAAACAAATCAGTAACATTAAAAAATAACGATTATGAAGAAAGTATTATCTATCCTTGTGTTGGCTCTTGTAGCCGTTCAGTTGGCATTTGCCGGTGATGTCATTACGCGCGATGCCAAGCAGTTGCCTTTGACAGCCCGTAACTTCATCAACCGGTATTTCACCGATCCGCAAATCTCGCATATCAAGATTGAAACCGGAATACTGGGCTCGAAAAGTTATGAGGTGCTGTTGACCGACCGTACGGAGATTGATTTTGACAGCAACGGAAATTGGACTGATGTGGATTGCAAGAAGGCTGCTGTGCCCGAAGCTCTGATTCCGGTATCTGTGAAAGAGTATGTAAAGACGAACTTCCCGCAGGAGGTCATCACCAAGATTGAACGCAGACGCAGCGGGGTGGAAGTTGAACTTGCCAATGACTATTCCTTGAAGTTCAATAGCAAAGGAAAATTTGTAGGCATGGACGATTGATTGTGATAATGCAGAATGTATAACTTTAAATTTTTTAGCAAGAAGATGAAAACAAAAATTCAAGTATTAGCGATGATGTTCATTGCGGCAATGGCTTTCGGTGCGTGCGATGATGACGACAAAAACGATAATATAAAAGCTCCCGATGCCGTGTCGAAAGCCCTTAAGGATAAATATCCTGCTGCCATGGACATTGAATGGGAACGGAAAGGCGATTATTTCGTAGCCGACTGTTGGATGGACGGCAGGGAAATGGATGTGTGGTATGATGTTCAGGCAACCTGGAAATTGACGGAGACGGATATTCTTTGGGAAGGTTTGCCGCCTACGGTAAAGACCGCTTTCGAAGGCGGAGAATATGCGCAGTGGAAACGGGAAGATATTGATATGCTTGAATATCCCGTACAGCCTGTCCAGTATGTTATCGAAGTGGAGAGAGGTAATGAGGAGTATCAGTTGTTCTATGCCGGAGACGGTAATTTATTGCAGAAACGTGATGTAAGTGGCAATAAGGACGATACGCATTGGCCGATAGATGAGCTGAAGACCGGGCGTTAATCTTGTTTGATTGAGGTATAACCGGAACAAAATGAAGAATCCCCTCTCTTAATATGTAAGGAGAAGAGATTCTTCATTTTGTTTTGAGTAAGTTGGACGTGCTTTTGTCTCTGACTGCTACATCGGTTTATAATCTTTAGCCAGTCCGCCTTCACTTGTTTCCTTGTAAAGCGACGGAAGGTCGTTTCCGGTTTCTTTCATAACTGCTACTACTTTGTCGAAAGATACCCGGTGCATACCATCGGTGAAAGAGGAGTAAAGGTTGGCATCCAAGGCGCGTGCGGCGGCATAGGCATTCCGTTCTATACAAGGAATCTGCACCAGTCCGCATACCGGGTCGCAGGTCATTCCCAGATGATGTTCCAAACCCATTTCCGCAGCATATTCTATTTGTGCGGGGCTGCCGCCAAAAAGTTGGTTGGCGGCTGCCGAAGCCATTGCACAGGCTACGCCGACTTCTCCTTGGCAGCCTACTTCCGCGCCTGAAATGGAAGCGTTGGTCTTTACTATATTTCCTACCAACCCGGCTGTGGCAAGGGCGCGCAAGATACGCGTATCACTGAAATCACGACTTTTGGAAAGGTGATAGAGTACGGCGGGCATCACTCCGCACGAGCCGCACGTAGGAGCAGTGACGATGACGCCGCCCGAAGCATTTTCTTCACTTACCGCCAAAGCATAGGCAAATACCAGTCCGCGCGATTGCAGGGATTGTTTGTATCCGCTGGCACGTATATAGTAAGTGGAAGCTTTACGGCGTAGGTTCAACGGACCGGGCAACACACCTTCCTGTTCCAATCCCCGTTTCACGGCATCCTGCATGGTTTTCCATACTTCTTGCAGGTAATCCCATAGATCGCTGTCTTCACATTCCTTGACGTATTCCCAATAGCTCTTTCCTGTACGTTCGCACCATTGCATGATTTCCGTCATGCTGCTCATGGAATACACATCGGGTGTATTGACCGAGGATGCTCCGTCATTCTCTTCTGCCAAAGCGCCGCCGCCGATACTGAACACTGTCCATTGGTCGGTCTCTTTTCCTGCTTTGTCAACGGAGACAAACTTCATTCCGTTAGGGTGGAAGGGGAGAAAAATCTTAGGCTCCCAGATAATCTCTACCGGTGCTATCGGCTGCAGCACTTCGGTAATGGCGATGTTGGTCATGTGACCCTTGCCTGTTGCCGCCAGGCTGCCGTATAATGTTACTTTGAACGATGCAGCTTCCGGATGTCTTTCCAGAAATATCTCGGCTGCCTTGCGAGGTCCCATGGTATGGCTGCTTGAAGGACCGGTGCCGATGCGATACAGTTCTTTGATTGATTTCATCTTGCTAATGGGTTATTGGATTATTTGTTTATCAGGATTGTTAATATTGTAACTTTTCTGTTTCTCGAGTTTTAAATTTCAATTAACTTAAGTCTACAACCGTAATCCCTGCTCCGCCAAATTGAATGTGCTCATCGGCAAAACGGCTTACGCCGGGCACGGTTTGCAGATATTGGCGGATAAGCGTGCGCAGGATGCCCGTACCGGTTCCGTGTAGGATGCGTACGCGTGACATTCCTACCAATATGGCATCGTCTATGAAATAGGTCACAGCCTGTAGGGCTTCATCTCCACGCATGCCGCGTACATCTATATCTTGCTTGAAGTTCAGCTTTTTTTCGTACATGCTGTCTTGTGTCTGAGAACTGATATAGGTACTCTTGGTAGAGACATCCGCTTGCTTAGGCTGCGCATTTGTCCGTTCCAGCCTATCCAGCTTGACTGTGGTTTTGATACTTCCGAACGCAACGATGGCTTTCTTGCCGTTTATCTCCAATACTTCGCCGACTGAGGTCTGTCCTTTTATCTTGACATAACTTCCGGGTACGATTGCTGCCAGACGTTCGGCTTCTTTCTTTGCCTGTTGCTCTGCCAACGCTTGTGCAGACAATGCATTTTCCTGATTCTTGTTGGCTTTCTTCTCCTTTTTCCGGTTCTGTTTTTCTTTCAGTTTTTCTATTTTGCGGGCAATTTTCTCTTCTTGCTCCTTAGCGGTGAGGGTGTCCAGCGATTCGCGGAAATCATTTAATTCCTGCCGTATCTGGCGTGTCTTTTCCTTTTCGGCCTGCGCTTCTTTAATGGTGCGGATGGTGTTTTCTATGCGGGCATTAGCTTCCTGCATCAGTTGTTCCGCCTCTTCTTTGGCTTTCTGCAGAATCTCCTTGCGCGATTTTTGCAACTCTTCTATCTCTGTCTGATAACGGGCAATGGTTTCCTCCATATGCTTTTCGCGTTGCCGGATAGTCTGACGTTTGCCTTCCCAATAACGTTTGTCGCGTACAATGTCTTGCAGGTACTTGTCGGCATTGATGTATTCACTGCCTACAATTTCCGAAGCATCGGAGATTACATCTTCCGGCAATCCGATTTTACGGGCAATCTCTACGGCAAATGAACTGCCCGGATTGCCTATCTGGAGCTGAAAAAGGGCTTGCATCAAATGGCGGTCGTATAACATGGCTCCGTTTACCACCCCATCATGGTCTTCGGCAAAATGCTTCAGATTCTGGTAGTGTGTAGTAATAACGCCGAATGTCTGCTTTTGGTTGAAACGTTTCAACACTGCTTCGGCTATCGCTCCGCCAATCTGGGGTTCCGTACCGCCACCGAACTCGTCGATAAGGATAAGACTGCGTTCGTTGCAGTTTTTCATCATTATCTTCATATTGGTCAGGTGCGAGGAGTAGGTGCTGAGGTCATCTTCGATAGACTGCTCGTCGCCGATGTCAATAAATATATTGCTGAATATGCCGGCATGGCTACGTTCGTGCATCGGGATGAGCAGACCGCATTGCAACATGTATTGCAGCAACCCTACGGTTTTCAGGCAGACAGATTTTCCGCCGGCGTTGGGACCGGATATGATGAGAATGCGTTGTTTTTCGTTCAGCTCTATATCCAGCGGTATAACTTTTTTTCCATGTTTGGCAAGAGAGAGTTGCAACAGCGGATGTACCGCCATTGTCCAGTCTATAACCTGCTTGTTTTCAAAAGCCGGTTTCAGTCCGGTGATTTGCTCGGAAAACAAGGCCTTGGCACGTATGAAATCTATTTCGGCAAGAAATTCATATGACAGCAAAACATCGGGAATGGATGGGCGCAACAAATTGGAAAATTCCATAAGGATGCGGATAATCTCCCGCCGTTCGTCCCCTTCGAGTTCGCGGATGCGATTGTTGGCTTCCACTACTTCGGCGGGTTCGATGAATACAGTTTTACCACTGGCGGATTCGTCATGTACGATGCCTTTTATTTTTCGTTTCAAGGCTGGAGCTACAGGAATCACCAGTCGCCCGTCGCGCATTGTGGGGGTTACGTCCTTGTCTACAACACCTTCCGATTGGGCATTGCGCAGAATGCTGTTCAATGAGCGTGAGATACTTCCCATTGTACTTGCCAGTTCGCGGCGGATGCGCGCCAGTTCTGCCGAGGCGTTATCCTTTATTTTTCCGTAGGGAGAAAGAATGCCGTTTATTTTTCCGATAAGTTGCGGGAATACCGTTATGTCTCCTGCCAGTCGCTTCAGACAAGGATAAGGAGATGTGGTTTCCTCCTCTTCTTCATTTTCGCTTTTTTGCAAAAAGCGTACAATGTCGCGTATCGTTTCTAAAGAGCGGCGCAGGTCGAAAAGCTCCTGCTCGTCCAAATACATGCCTTCCACCCGGTACAATTATTTCGTGAAAAAACAGGAAGGATGTTTGCAGATTTAAAAATGATTTGTACCTTTGCACCGCTTTAAGAGAAAAGCACTTCTTGAAAAATGAAGTTTTGGAGAGGTGGCAGAGTGGTCGATTGCGGCGGTCTTGAAAACCGTTGTGCTGCGAGGCACCCGGGGTTCGAATCCCTGTCTCTCCGCAATAAACGCTGAAAATCAGCAAATTGCAAAACAAACACCCAGTTTTACACCCAAGAATGTAAAGTTGGGTGTTTTTGTTTTATTTAAGATATTCCTAAGACACCCCATAAATCTTTTTGCTTTATATCCGGACATATGATGGTTTTTGCTAACTTTGCAGTATAAGGCTCAAAGAATATAACGATGGAATATAATATAAAGGAAAAACTTGAATGGACGGTTATTTTTATTCTTGAGTTCGGGCGCAAGTATGGATTGACGATGAAGCAGTCTTTCAGCTACCTGAGCCGTTACAAGGGTATTGATTTCATTGACCGTCATTATGAATATGTTCATACGCAATCATTTGCTTCAATGGTAGATGATATAGCGGAATATTGTCATCGCCAGGGAGGGGCATTAGTATGAAACTTTATCATGGAACAAATAGGGATTTCGACCAAATAGACTTGTTGAAATCAAAGCCGAACAAAGACTTCGGACGTGGATTTTATCTTTCCGCTGATTATAAACAGGCTCTGAATATGGCACAAGTAAAAGTTGAACAGTTGGAATCAGGTAGTCCGATTGTACAAAGCTACCTTGTGGACGATAATTCCTTGAATGATTTGTGTGTACTCCGTTTCGATAGCTATTCAGAAGAATGGGCGAAATTCATTTTGCTAAACCGGAATAATCCCACTAACAAGCCTGCGCATGAGTACGATGTGGTAATCGGTCCCATTGCCAATGACCGTGTAGGTGTGCAATTGTGGCGATACGAAAATCATTCAATAGACCTTTCTACACTTGTTCATAATCTGAAATACATGAAAGGTGTAACATTCCAATATTTCTTCGGTACGGAACGTGCCATCAAACTGTTAAAAAGAATATGAGCGAAAAAACGGAAATGATGGCGGATATGGTAAAGAACCTTGCCGCTTTGTTGACTGAACGATACAGTAACATGACGATGGAAGAGGCGCTTGCCACTGTGTTTAATTCAGATACTTATAGGAAAGTAATGGATAGCCGAACACATTTCTATCATCAAAGCCCTCATTATGTGTTTGCTTTTCTGGAAGAAGAACTGGCGAAAGGTAAGTTTGAATGACAATTTAGATAACAAAGCATACAGATAGCGTACAGTATGCGAAGCCGTGTATTAAGAAAGCCCCACTTTAAACAGTAGGGCTTTCGTTATGTACGGGGTTAATATCCCGGATTCTGTGTCATTTGTGGATTACAATTCAATTCACTGCTGGGGATAGGCCACAAAAGCTGATAAAGGTTGTCATGGCTGAGTCCCATAAAGGATTCACCCAATTCGTTTCTTCTGATGAAATTCATATAGCTGGGTGAGTTTATCTGGTAATGCAGTGAAGCTATGGCTTTTAGTACATCCGATTGGTCAACTGTGAGATTCTTATACTCACATACTTGCTTGATGTATTCTTTAGCCTTAGGAGTATTTCCAGTATGATACAGACATTCAGCAGCAGTTAGTACCACATCCTTGTAATCAAGGCAAGGGAATATTTTTGGTGTGCTACTTATTTCTGGATAATAGCCTAATATGCACTCTGCATTGTTTTGATATTCAGTCGCTTCTGTGTATTCCAAATGGTAGTTACCTCTTCGGATAACTTCTTCCAAAAGTGGCAATGCCTTGTTGAACTTCTTCTGATTGCAATAGACAAAGAGCAAGCAATGTTCTTGCTACATCCTTGGAAACAAAAAGCATACTGTTAGCATCTTGAAAAGCATCATAGCGATGTTCGTCCAAGTCTCCCATCGCATCGAACAGCATATTCTCTATTCTTGAAAGAACCTCAGCTTCATCTGTTCGTGGTAAAGAAATGGTTGGGTCTATACGCTGCATTATAAAAGGCACACCGCCCCAACGAGAAGACAGCTGATAGTATGCCAATGCAAGGTGAGTGTCAATAAACGACTGGTAACAATTTAACTGGTCTGCATCTATGCTCTTAATCAAAAGCCATTGATTAATTACAGAATAATAATGCTGCCATATATATCCTATTTCGTTAGTATAAGGCTGAAAAGGAATAGGGTTTCTAAAATCTTCTTGATGACTATAGCTGTTCTGCAAACGCAATTGGTCAGACATAGCATCTCTCATGACCCTCATTATGCCTAATACAGCATATTTTCCATCATCTCCCAATTTGACAGGGTCGTGCTTAACAAAATAATTCTTGTCTCCGGATTGTTTGATGGTCACCGTAGCAGCCGCCCTGCCTCTTGCGTTATATATCGTAAAGGTGGTAGACAAATCCTTTTTGAATTGTGCAGGCTCTATCTTTATGGTAATGATATTGTTTGCAATGGTCTTGTCGTACTTGATTGAGGGAGTTGGTATGTTTGCGCCAGACTCGTATAATCCTCCATAAAAATTTTCACCCACACCTGGAGTCATTTCCGTTTCAGAATCAGAGTTAGATTCATGAGAAGGTGGAATTAAGTAGTAAGTTTTATCCGACTTGACGGTAATGGAATATTCGCCACCTTCCGCAGGAACATTAAGTTCACTTGCGCTAAGTGTAACTGATTCCGAGCCATCTATTTCGTTTCCGGCAATACCGTCATTATACCAGTCAAAATAATAAGCCAAATCCTTGACTTTAACCTCTAACCCTAAATCCTTGTAGCGGTTCTTAATGTTCTCGGATATGCTATCCAATCTGGCATTCAGGTAGTTCTTGCCGGATTGTATCTTTTTCTTTGTCTCTTGACTGAAAGCACCTTCTTTGCCAAACTCATCACTTAGAATGGATAGATATTCAACGATTTCTGCATCTGACCTATCTGTTAGTACCAATGAAGAAATGGCTATCAATGCACCGGAAGCATCATCACCGGAAGTAAGTGAGAATTGGCTCGCATCTTTAGAAGCGTATTGCTGCAATCCGAATTGGGTAAGCAATTCTTTTTGGGCTTGTGCATTAGCTTCCTTGAATGTCATACCTTTGGTTGTAACCAAATGATGAATGCGCTTACTTTTCAAGTGAGTCAATACATTGACATTGATGGTACTGTTGTCTTTCAAGTCCACAATAGCATCCAGCTTGATAGTACCTTCTGACAATTCTCCATCCACTTCATTAAAAAAATAGCCGTCTGCCGTTAGTTGTGCATACGGACTGTTGATTTTGAGTGCACCATAATTGAAGTCACCCATGTTGTTGTCAATGGTAGCGGAATAAAAGCTTCCAGTAGGAGTCATGTACTCGTCTAATGTTCGCATATTTACATGAGAACCACGAATCATCGGACCTTTTTCAACTTTACCCATTACGTTAAAGACAGTAGGTGGAAAATCACCTTCCGTTTCATCGTCATCGCTGCAAGAGCAAAGAGCAAAAGCAAGTGCAGCAGATAAATAAAAGTACTTTTGAATTTCATAGGATATATGTGTTACATGTTTTTCCATATTCCGGTTCAGCTCCCCAACCAAATTCCATTAAACCACGAAGCGTGGAACTGCAATGCCACGTCTTTATTACCATATTTATCTGAATCATTTCAATTGCATATGATAGACTAAACTGTAGCTCTTTCAATTTGGACCTGTATACAGTGATTTTATTTCCTATAGGTTCTTGTAACTTTAAGGAATCTTGATATAGCAGTTGATTTGAATAGACTATTGAATCATTCTTGTATGAATTGATATCCGGAATACTTTTAATGGTATTGGTATTGTTTTTGCGTTGATTGCATGCTGCAAAACAAAACAGCATACAAAGCATGTAATGATGTATATTATTCTCATAGCTTTGTGTGATTGATAAGTTCTTGTAAATCGGTTATTTAAAACATAAAAGAATGGCAACCTTCTTGGAATGAATTGCTACCATTCTGTAACTTTTATTTCAAGATTGTTTTGGCTTTGGCAAAGCATCTTTTCTTGCTTTCGTAAACCATTTGTTCCTCCATTTTTTAAAACTTAAAGTTGGGTTACTTTTTTACTGACCGTCTCAAACTATTGGCTGACAGGATCTTTTCTTACTCTTTGATTTTTGCATTGAGGTTTTTGAATACATCCCATACCCAGCCTTTTTCAGCAATTTCAAATGGATATTCTTGTGTAACATGTTGGGTGGCATATTCAACCATTGTAAACATGATTTTCTCGTCTATTATATTGCATTGTTTTCATGTATCATAAAAAGCCTTATAACCCCATGTTATTTAAAACATAATCAAATATCATTATCGGCAATTGAAGGCTTGTCCCGGTTTGTAATTCTGTAACCCTTTATCCCGGTTTCCAAGATTGGAGCATATTTGTTTTGACGTATTTTGATATTTGCACGCCATTCGGTCTTGTTACTTTTAGAACTTCTTTGTCCCATCTTGCTAACTTCCCGTTTCTTGAATTTATCATTGCCAATCAGTATCGTTGACATCGTCTTGTAAAACAACCAAGGTGCCTTTGAAACAATCCATCGCGACAAACCGGATTCTTTTGGAATTTCGTTGGAATGGCATTTTCAGGGCCATCTCCTTTTTTGGTCGCACGATATCCCTTTTTTATTACCTCATAAACAACAGGAACTACCAACATCACCAACCTTTTTCAACCTTGTTGAAGGAATGATTCCGCTTTCCCTTCTAATTTGCTTTTGATAAATTCCGTCATAGTCGTAAATATTAAATTAACAATTTTAGTAAAAGATTCTTTGGCTTAGCATATTCTTGTAATCATACTTATGTATATCTGTTTCCAAATTTAAGCCGATGAATTTGGATATGGTATGAATATTAACAAAACGATAAGTATTTTTGATTACAACTTGAATCCTCTGTTTTGTTCTCTCTTCACATTACGCAGCTGGTTTTAGAACCATTCCTGATTGGCTGTTGATTTATAGTCAGCATCAATTTGCTCTTATCAATCAAACTTTACTCAATTTTTGAATGTGATTTTTGTTTCAAAATCTCTGCCTATATTCTTCGGAATGTTCGGCAAGGTTCTTTACCTGTTGTTCCTTGTTGTGGCGGTGGCTACATCAGTCGCTTGGTTTGTGCTTCTATACGTTGCAGTTCGGCTTTCTGCTTCTCAATGATGAAATCATTTCGTTCCAGATGCTCTTTACTTGTGACAGCTTTTGTCTGCCCACGTTCCATCAGGAGAATATCGGAAGCCAAGGTCTGCATGATTGCCATATCTTCGTCATTGAGTTTTCGGCTCTTTCCGGTTTCGTGGTTCATCCAGTCGAATACGATATGAGCATGATAGTTCGGCTTGAACCATCTGCTTCCTATTTGAAAACTCTCTTTGTCTTCTGCTTCCGGCTGACCGTTTAGCCAATGTCCTTTCGTCTTTGTGCAGGAAAATTTGTAGTGGAGTGATGCCCCAGCGTCTTTGGCACTCTTCACCGAATTTGCATACACAGCCAGTGTGGTGTCCGGTCTGATAAGCAATACTCCTTCACGGATGGGTGAACATCCGCCACCTTGATAATTCTTCCATTC
>VOFH01003498.1_pt1 | contig 173160 bp, 169 predicted proteins | sample 5384091 | NCBI WGS metagenome assembly VOFH01 (sample SAMN12384727, study PRJNA508395) | human gut metagenome | isolation source: healthy gut G | host: Homo sapiens | reverse complement strand
AAACGGCGTTTCGTTATCCTTTCGGCCCAAACGGTCGAACATGAAGACCAGCAGGATATCAAATTCTTGTTTTTCCGCTTCCCGCTTGATCTCCTGCAGCTCGTCCCGATCTGCCGCGGCGACCTTAAATCCTGAGACACCCAATTCCGCATGTTCCTTTATGATTGTCCAGCCTTTTGACTCAGCGAACTCATGACATGCTTTTTTCTGCATTGGGATATCATTCTCAGCCTTATCCACCTGCCCTTTTGTGGAAACCCGGTACAGGCAGCAGACGCGCGTTTTCGTTTCTTTTGCTTTTGTCAAATTCATTTTCTTCTAACTCCTCGCATATCGTTTGTACGATACACATTGGCCAATCTTTAATTGTCAAGGTCCGGCCTCTGGCGGTTGGTCACCAGTGTCCGAAGCGTTCTGCCGCTTTGGCAACCTTATATTACTATATATATAGGGAAAACCCTATCACCAAAACGGAGAAAGATCGTCCAGTTTTTTCTATCAAACCAGTGCAACAGCATCAGTTCACTGATGCGCATCGGCGTTCCGCATAAGCTCCCATAATCAGCGACAGAACTTTTTCCTCGGTTTCCGGCCGGTCCACCGCTGAAAACTGGATGACCGCTTTGTACTTGCCATACTGCTTCGTAAGCATACATTGGCTCATTGCAAATGTATTTTCCCGTTGTTCCATATTGTTTCTCCATTTCTGTCAGAAAACAAAACAGCTGCACGGGAACCCAATCCGTGCAGCTGTTTTATTATGACTTTATTCTGTTGCCATACGCTCTATAGCCCCTAAAATCAAACTTGCTTTAGACGCCGGGTGAGCACAAACTCCTGAGCCGCTTGTGTGCTGTTCAGCGCGTCCAGTTCTTCATGCACTTCACCGAATTCTCTCTCCATCTTTTCGTACAGCATTTTATGTCCATCGGCAATTTGTCGAATCTCTTTTTCCACATGGCTTTCAATATATGCCTTCAATCTCTGCTCCGATGCTCCAATTTTGACATCCATCAAATCCGCGATTGCCTGCAAATCTTCTTTCGTCAGTGCCATAATGCAGCTCCTCCCTCCTTCTCGATATTTAATATTATATCCTTTCACAGGAAAGAATTCAATTGTATTTTGCCCCCATACCCGATTTGCCGGACAGAAAAACAATCTGTATAATGGAAAGGGGTAATGAAAAATGTCAACCAAAGAACGAAAGCACCCAGCGCCGCCGCGTTACGATGAGGCCTTCAAGGCGGGGGCAGTGAGGATGGTCACCGAGCAGGGGCGGCCCATTGATTGGCCGCGGAACTCGGCATCTGATGACACGCTGCGCAGGGCTGAAAGCGGCTGGCGCACCATCGCCGGGGCAAGCAGACCGCCAAAACCGCGACGCCAGACGCCTGCGACGAACATTTATCCAGCATTGACTACTGCGCAAGAAGCTTGAAGTCCCGGAAACGGGGTCTGCCATCATGTATCTGGCATACAAACCATAGAGACTGGGAACGGTATATTGAGAACCGCAAGGGGGCCTCGGTGGAACGCTGTATGCCGACTGCGAGTTCCCGCATCAAGTACCAGTTTGGCTGGGCCGCAAACCCTGTTTGCGCCGGCAGAAGGATGCTGAAAAACGCCGGCTCGGCCTGCACCAGCTTTGTTTGCCTGTATCACCTGATCCGCCCTTGCCATGGCCGGGCGCAAACTTTCCACCGCCTGATAACGGGATGAACATCTCCTTTTTTTCAGGCAATGGCGTGCCTGCAAAGGAATACTGGCCAACTTTCCGACTGAATCGCTTGAACCTATCGCGTAATCGTCTATTTTCTCGCTCGGCGCTGAATGAAGGCGATTTGATTCAGAGACACCGCATGGGTCGGCGATAAACCCTATCCCCAAAACGGAGAAAGATTGTCCAGTTTTTCTATCAAACCTTTGCAACAGCATCAGTTCACTGATGCCGCATCGACACAAATGCATCACTCTCCCGCCCTCGGCAGCGACAGAACTTTTTCCGCGGTTTCTGCCCGGCCTCATCCGCTGAAAATGACCGCCTTTGTCAGCGTTCGCCAGCCTGGCATCCGGCAAAGCATGTCCCGCATTGGCTCCCTATGACAACGCCGTGGCCGAAAACTATTTTCCCGTTGTTGCATATGCGTTTCTCCTCTGTTATAAGCCAAAAGACGTCTTCACTTAAAATCAATCCGGTGCAACGGTTTTCCTTGATAGATGGCGTCATTCGGATGCCATTTAAATTTGTCTGAGCATCCATTGTCATCCGACAAGATATCCTTTTTTTTTACTGTCCACGGCGGGCACAATGTTCATAGATATAAATTTAGTGGATGAAATTTTGTTGTACGGTGCCCATGGTATAATAGTCTCAAGTCCGCCGCTACTCCAGCTACGTGTATTTTTTGAGAACATTGAACCTCGCAAAACCGCAGCGAATGCGGTTTTGTTGTAGCCACCTGCAACGGCGTCATGGTATAATGGATGATGTCATAACCCTTACATTATTATGTATAGGAGTATTCTGTCCCGTGAAAGAGAATATTGAGATCCAGGCCACCAGCTTTGAGCGGATTCGTCCATACCGTATGAACGAAGCAAGCGAAAATGGCGAGGTTTCCGCCGCCATCGAATCTATGGGTAAGCACGGCTCGATCAACAGCTATTTTTATGTAAAGCTGTCCGCGCAGCTTCTTGCACAACTCCCGGCATTTAACACTATGAAGTTTTTGCTTTCGGAAGGCGGCTCCTGGAATCTCATTTTTTACACCGGCACTGACAAATACACGTATCCTTTCCCAGCAGAAGACATGGAAAAGCTATGCAAAGCTCATGGCATCATCATCCATCATTGACATTTAACTGGGCGGGCGAATTAATTGCCGCCCGCCCGGTTATCTTCACTGCGTGCGCCCACAACGATGCATGCGTATGCCAGCAGTGCAAAAACAATTCCAACAACAATTACTGCTCTCCACATATTCACCCCTCCCTCTTCAATAAGTCATCTCCAGAAGCAGAACAGATTTGCTTCTGAAGATGGCTTTTATTTTACAGCCACATTTGACACTACTCCCCTGACTGTCCGGGCATCCTATACTGTAGGTACTGGCTGGTACCATCATGGGAATCTCACCCCCGGCAGGATCTCTGCCGGCCGCCCCCTTTGCTTGCGGCTAAGGCTGGACGGAAGTATCATTGTCCTCTTTCCATGTCATTGCGCTGCACCCCGCCACAGGGTGCTTTCAGCGGACTGTATTCGCTCGATACCATATTCTGCGGTTTCAGTGGTCATTAACGGCCACCGTGGTTGTCTTCGCGCGTCCCATTCGCGCTTGCCGGCCTGGGTTTACCCCTGGTTACGGCTGGAAGAGAATGTTCAGTATAGGATGGATATTCTGTTTTCAAAGTGCCGAGAGTTTCCCTCTCACTCCCTAGCCCTTGAGAAAGCCGTTTTTAACCACATTGTTTTTAAAATTATTCAAATTCAGCAAAATGCACAAAACAGCTGAGATTTTTTATCTCAGCTGTTTTGTATGTATACTTTTTATCCTTTTGATACTTTGGGGATAATCGACTTATATTTTTGCACCGCTCGATTTTTATGATTCAAAACTGTTTGCTTATCTAAAGACAGTATTTGCGCAATATCGCTTGTTGCATATCCCTCGGTATATAGCTCCACAACCCGATACTGCTGCTCGGTCAGACTCCTTAACCAGGAAAGGAGGTCGGAGCGTTCAACCTGATCGATAAGCCCGCCAATATCATCTTCCAAATCAGGTGAATGCATCGAATGACTTTCTTGAAAAAGCGTATCCACCCCTTTGGGTGGCCTGTCCTCTCTTTCACAGGCTGGCACTACATCGATCCTTCTGTAAAAACGTCGCTCACCATTGAATTCCAGCCGATATGCTCTCGCTGCTTCCCTGATTTGCTTTCTCTGCATCCCTGCCTTCCTCATTTCGAGTTTGGCTGCTTTCCATTCTCTTTTATATTCCCTCTCTGCCATGGCATGATTATACTTCATTTTTACTCCTCCATCTGATGTGAACTTGTTTTGGGACAAGGTCACACGGAGGAGCTCGTATCCATGTAGATGATCGCGTTGTAAATGATACAGCTTGTCTGCTTGATGTATCTGCTACGAAAAGATACTCTCTCTCATAGCACCAAATACTTCACCGCACCCCTACATTTTCTTTGCGGTGAATATGCTTGAACATTAGCCAATGCTATCTAACCTTCATTACCGCATACCGAAGATACGGATAAAACACTGTATAGTTACGACCCTGTGCTTTAACGCGCCAATAATACAACCATTTGAAATAGTTAAATTCTCATAATTTTATAATTTGCAGCAATAATACATCTTATAGATATATTCATATTCTTAAAGTTTCTTACTCAATATTTTATCATCTGATAGGCTTTACTTGAGGTGACTCCCATGAACGATAAGCTTTATCGAGATATTGGAAAGCGAATAAAGTTGGCCCGACGCGCTTGCTCTATAACTCAAGAAAGACTTGCCGAGATGGTCGGTGTTACAAACCAACATATCAGTAATATTGAAGTCGGTAACAAAGCTCCTTCCTATGAATTGCTTTACGCAATTGCTGAAAAGCTAAACTGTTCTGCTTATAGCCTTCTTCCTGCAGAATCTTCTAATAGCGGAAAATACTTTTCAGAAGAAATAATGCATTTGCTGCAATCCGCTAATTCATATCAGCAAAATATGATTATTAGCTATATTGAGTGGTACTTGACCCAGCCTTTACCATCCGCCGTAAAAGAACACGAATAATGCCGGAGGAGAAATAAATGCTTATGTTTTATCTGGCGATGTTGGACACGCCACAACAAAAAAGTAAATTCCAAATGATTTACGAAAACTATACTGGGCAAATCCTGCAAACGGCGCATTCTCTTGCAAGAAATCATATGGATGCAGAGGATATTGCCCAAGACGTTTTTCTGAAAATCATTAATAACATCGACACCATCCAAACTGAAAATCCCTTACGGCTTCGAGCTCTAATCATCCAAATGACCAAGTTCGCATCAATCGATTTACTCCGAAAGAAAAAACACAAAGAAAATCCTAACGATTTGATTAACGATTGGGAACAATTTCCCGCTGTTACCACCGATATAGAAGAATGTGTATTTTCTCACGAACTTATAAATATGGCAGTGAATTTTGTATCGCAGATGGATGAAAAATATCGCGCTCCCCTAACTCTTGCGGTCCTAGGATATAGGATAAAAGAAATCGCCTCGCTATTAGGAATGTCGGAAGCGAATACAAAGGTCCGCATTTCTAGAGCTCGCCATATGCTACGAGCATATATTCTTCAGGAGGAAAACCAAGTTGAGCAAGAACATGATATCAGTTGATGCCCTTCTCGAATTCGCAGTTCTTGAAGCCTCCCGCTTATGAACAGCGGCAACTTCCTCCCTTGAATGACCTCAATCAGCTATATCCAGCTTCTGATTTTCTCAAACAAAAAATCCACAAAATCGACTCAGATGAAAAACGTCGTCAAAAATTATTTATGCTAAAAAAGCTGGAAAACGGATCACTGCATCTATAGCATGTCTTCTCGCAGTTTTTACTTGTATTTTTGCACCTGTTGAAGCCGTTCAAGATGCTGTCATCTCTACCGTTATCGAATGGCGTGATAAATTTAATCAAATAATATTCTCTTCCAATTCAGAGCTCCACTCCCTTCCTGCTGCCATTCACATAAAGTATTGGCCGTCGGGCTATTATGTAGAGTCTACCTATCAAGATAATTCCCGTTTCAACATGGCAGCAGTCAATAAGGACGGTTCATATAGTACAGTAGAAATTCTATTAATGGATGAACCTCAAACGGTATTACTTGATAACGAATATTCCGATTATTATCGAATATCTTTTGGCTCGAATGATGCCTTATGGACCTGTCATGAATCCGGAAATAACATTCTCACTTGGGCTGACCAAAATGTTCTTTATCAAGTGACCACTGCAGCATCGCTTAATGAGGCAATATATATTGCCGAAAATATCGAAATGGGATGAAATCTTCTAACGGTTGTTCTCTGCAATGCCCTAAACTTCAGAAAACAATATAATTTTTCTGTGAAGCTGTAACCTTTTTATTGTATTTACGTATCCAATATGTCTTCCTTTATTTTTCTTGGAGGTTATACAATGAAAAAGTTTATTTGTATTGTGCTTACCGTCGTCCTCGCACTATCTTGCATGAGCGCTTTTGCCGCTGAGCCGCTTTCTTCTCAGGAAGGTGGAACAACCGCTCAAGAGAGCATTACTCCATTTTGGGTCAACACCCTTTCTATCATCCCTTCTATTTCTGGCAGCGCCGGAACATATTCCTGCTCAATCAATGGTGTTTCCGGGACAACCAAGATTTCTGCTACTTTGGTACTATACGAGAAAGGTTGGCTAGGCGGCTATACAGAGGTAGCGCGCACCAGCCACACCACATATTCCGCTTCATTCTTCAAGTCTGACTCCTACAGTTTCAGCTCCGGGAAAACTTATAAGTTAGAAGTCAGCGGAACTGTCACGCGAAATGGCTATGCAGAGCCTGTTTCTGCAACTATTGAACAGAAAATATAATTATTCCCGCATTTAAATCTTTCGAGGAAGACAGCAGCGGCATTGGTAAATATACCAATGCCGCTGTTTTTCTTTGTACTTCACATTGTTCTTCGTCCATGTTACAATCATTAGAAACATATCTATATCTTATAGCTTCATTTTTTGCTTGATTGAATACGCCGTCTGAAACGATTCACTTCGGCCGCCCGGATGGTGCATGTAGACCGGCAAAACGGTGCATCGACACCGTGATCATGGTGCAATGTCAACGCAGCCGTTAAAATGAATTTAGCATCGCAAGATGCGAATTCATTTTAGGAGGTCATACCAGGGTCAATCACAAAGAGAGCCTTGATGTGTGAGTGACCGCGAAACGCTTCTATGTGGGGAACACTTTGAAAAGCGTTCCCCCCGCTCCCCCTCGAAACCCGCTCCATTCCTGCAGAATGGTTGCACCGTCCTGGCGGAAACAATACACAATTCCTGCGGCAGAGATGCACCATCATCTGCGGTCAAGCTGCACTTTTTGGCCGGCATACGCACTTGATGTAACTATTCTATTTTTATCACGTATACAAAGTATTCTATGGTGAATCGCAATTTTGCTAAATTGCGAGAGAGGAGACTTCGTAATGTATCAAATTGCTATTTGTGATGACGAAAAAATTTTTACCGATAAGTTGGCTCATATGATAAAACAGTATTCCAATGCTCATCACCATGTCATTGATCTACACCTTTTTCAACAGGCGGCCGACTTCATACAAAGTTCTCTGGAGTCTTACGATATCGTTTTTCTTGATGTCCGCTTTGGTGAAATTAGCGGGATTGAGATTGCCAAAGCCCTGAGAGCAAAAAACGAGAATGCAATTTTGATTTTTGTATCCGCTTTCATAGAATACGCTATCATGGGTTATTCTGTGCATGCATCGGCATATCTTCTCAAAAGTGACTTGGATGGAACTTTTGAGAGTTGCATGGATGAGATCTTCCCACAAATTGGCTCTAAGGAGATTTCAGTCCGTGTGCCATATGAACATGTAAATGTTGACATCCCTTGTAAATCTATCATCTACATGGAAAGCTATAAACGTCAAATTCAAATACATACGTCCCTTCCACGCTATCCTTCCATTCTTTACTACGCGAAGTTATCCGACATGATAGAGACTCTTGCACCCCATGGATTTCTTCGAATACACAAAAGCTATTTAATCAATCTTTCTCGCTGTCGAAGGATCCAAAATCGACTGGCCTACATGGACAACAGTACTGAACTGCCATGCAGCAGACAAAACTATACTGATATCGTACAAAAATTTCTTCAGTGGAAGGAGCGGGAAATATAATGGAACATCTAATGGAGATAATGACTACTGGCACAGAAACATTCTGTATTGTACTTTTACTCAATACATTTTTCGAACGAAAGTATACATCATACAGATTTTTCTTTCCGCTCTCAGCTGCCTTTCTCTTCTACCTTTGGCTGCCCTTAAACACGATACTCGCCACCTCATTCGTCACAAAACTTTTTATATCCATCCTCATCTGGCTTGTCTTTTCTCAAATATTTTATACTGGAGCACTTCCTTTTCATCTCTTTCTCTTATGTTCCTTTTTTATCATACTTTCCGGACTTGATTACTTTACGCTCCTGGGGATTTCATATATCTTTTCTTTCTCGTTTTCCGATGCTCTTTCCAATTCCGCACTTTACATCCTCGGTGCTTTCGTCTCTCGTACTCTGCTACTTCTATTCTCCATTATTATCTACCGACTTTTCAAAGCTAAAACATCTATGATTCTGAGTTCGAGCACTTGGATTGCGCTCTTACTGTTTCCTGTATTTTCAATCCTCTTATTTGGCGTAACCATTGAAATTGCAATGGCACAAAATAAAATCAGTTTCAACCTAATCCTCAGCGGCATAGGTTTACTGCTTTTTAATATCTCACTATTTCTTTTACTTGGCAAGCTGGAATACAGTACCAGCCTACAGCAAAAAAATATTGCTCTCCAACATGAAATTGATCAGAACATGAAGTCCACAAATGCGCTCCAAGCCATCTTTAATGAGCAACGTGCACTGACACACGATTTCAATAACCACATTACAACACTATATATGCTTCTTAAAGCGGAGCATTACGAAAAAGCTACAGAATATGTAAAAGTATTGTCCCAGAACCTACCGGAAAACACTCATGTTGTCAGCACAAACCACCCCATTCTCGATACCATTCTCAATCAGAAATATACACAGGCCAAACTTCAAAACACATCAATGCGCTTCACTGTAAACGATTTATCTTCTTTCCCAATGAAAGACGAAGATGTTGTCACACTCTTAGGGAATCTTCTTGACAATGCACTCGAAGCCTGTCGAAAACTTCCCGATTCATCATATATCAATGTAAAAATACTAAAAAAAGAGGGGGACTTTTTGCTCTCTGTCGAGAACTCATCTTTGCCAGTAAAAATTTCCGAAAATAATTATGTACCAACCGATAAAGCTGAACCACATTTACATGGTTTCGGTCTTCAAAATATTGCCCATATCATGCAAAAGTATGGGTATGAATACACACTTTTTTACCACGACGCCCGATTTCATTTTGTCTCAATTCTGTCATAAAAGTGCAGTTGGGAACATTTTTTGACAGTTGGGAACAAATCCATTGTGAAAGAATTGTGAAAATGCTATTTTGAGCTTAAAGGAGGAGGATGTCATTGCTCCTGTCCTGCTGCGAGAGGCTCACAGATTTTTTCATCAGCCAATGTGGCCTTCCGGAAACAAGAAGGTCTTGGTACATTTACACATTACAAACTCGCATTTCTATGTTTCTTTCCACTGCCGGTATGATGCTGCTTTGGCTGCCTTGTTGCCACGCCATACCAAGTGATCTGTTTTCTTGTAGGGATTTTATCTTTGCGCAGACGTCTCGGTGGTTATCACGCGAAGACACCACTGCGGTGCTTATTCTTGTCGATTGGCGTATCCATTCTCTGTTTGAGCATTGTAAAAACCTTGTTCAGTATAGTCTCTCAATTCTTATTTGGATTTTATTCATCAGCCTCTCTTTTGCTGTTTTCAATTCATCTCCTTATAGCCATCCAAACTGCCCGCTTACGCCTGATGAACTTGCTGTTTCCTGGACAAAAGCGAAGCATATTCTTATATGGAATCTGTTTTTGATTTTGTTGCTTCAAATCTTTTTTGCACATTCAAACTGTGCGCTTTATTGTGAAATGGGAATCATAGCGGCCGCTATTTCCTTTTTTGTATCAAAATTCAAGGAGGTAAAATTATCATGAACAAAATCGCAACCTTTCTTTCTGAAAAACTGGCTGGCAAACTGGATGACCTTGCTCACCGCGATATGCGCGAGTGGCCCCCTACGAGTGTCCCCATCTATTACCAGCCGCAGCGCCCTCAGCGAGAAGAAACAAGAACAAATGAGTGACTATTGCAAGTGGTCCCTTTGTAAAATCAACACTAACGTGCGCTATATTAATTCCGCAAAGATATATTAGAGATGAACAAAATAGGGGATAAAGCAGTCGTTTGGATAGATTGTCTTCGCGATGAATTCCGTGAAGTGCCCCAAGTGTACAAGAATCTAGGCCCCAAAACAGATAAGGATGGTGGCCGATTAGGATGTTCCAATTTTAGTTTCTTTTCAGAGCGATAAGTTTCAAATCATGTCGCGTTCCAGAGTATTCTTTTATGTAAAAATTACTAATTCTTGAGATTTCGACTCAAACTTATAGCTAATATTGGAGGATTATATTATGTTTCATAAACTATTGAGTATTCCTTTGGTTCTTCTTGTGGCCATTACTTCATCATCTCATCTTTCCACGTCTGATTCGATTACTCCCCGCACTTTAGCTTGTTGCGATAAAGCGGGTGCTGGCACTTACACGACTACCATCAAATTTGATGAAAAGCTCGGCAATGGATATTGTCAAGTTTACTTCAAAAATTATTGGTACTGCAACAATTGCCATGCATTAAAGAGGGAAGGTCCCGCCTATGGTCATTTCACACACGTTACTGGCGGCATGGGATGCGATTATTTCCCCGACGGAAATTGAATCAATTCGCCAAATTCTTCACGCTTTACATAAAACCATAATGAGGAGAATAATTCTGATGAGTAAACATAAACTATTGCCTATTGCTCTTACTTTTGTTTTGGCGACCGCTTTATGTTCAACTATTTTTGCACAGTCTGACATTACATCCACCATTGACGCTTTCAATGACTATGTTGCTGCTGATAATATCGCTCAAGTAAGTGGTTCTTTTCCCAATGATCCACGTGCTCTCTCCGCATCTGACGATTATACCGAACTCACTTCCCTACCGCTCTCTGAACATGTCTCATTCTCTAATGGAAGCACACCTTTTGCGTTTGTAGAGTCCGAAAATTGTACTCTAGGATTAGGAATTCCTATCACACCTACTAATGTGCAGACTATTGAAAATTATCAAGTATATTGGAATATTGGCCAAAGCGTCACCTGTTCCGTTGAGGCCAACGAATTAGGATTACGCGAATATTGTATCATTGATTCCAATAACGCTCCTCGTCAGTTCACACATGAACTTAACTTGCCTACGGGATATTCGTTAATACCTTCTGCGCCTATTGGGCAGCCCGAGGATGGATCTTACCTGATTATCGACAATGGACAAACAACAATTGGCGGAATTTCCGCACCTCATGCGTATGATGCGCTTGGAAATCCCGTACCTGCTAATGCTCATGTCGAAAACAACACTTTTATCGTTGAACTGGATTACACTTCTGTTACCTATCCTGTTACATACGGAATTCAACTTTATAGCGATACCGAATTCAAGAAATACTTTTATAGCGGCGGATGGGAATCATATGTCGCTCCGTGGAATTATACCTTGGCCCTTACTCCACGCGAATGGCGAACAGAGTTTCTTGACGAGACAGCCAAAGCGCTTCGTTGGAGTGCAGTTTACAATAGTAGTTTCCGTCAGGAAACACATTACTGGGTCAATGAAACCGGCATTTACAACCAATTTTACTGTCATGTAAATATAGCTGGTCTGAAACCTACATGGCACTTAGAGCCACTACGTCCTGACTATGGCTATGGTTACACACTCTCCATGGGATGTAATCCAGAATGAAAAAAACGTTATTTCTTATAGCTTGTTCGGCTATTGTTGCAAGTCTCTCGTTCTTTTTGATTGTTTGGCATAATGGAGAGCTTCTTTTTTATTTTAGAGCTCCATCTTTAACCTTGACATTGATTGCAATCTCAGGTTTCATATTACTTATAAACTGGTTTATTTTCTTTTATACTCGCGCACACAACAAAAAAAACTTCTAAATGGTTCTCACTGTCCCTTTGGGGTATTATATTAGTAACTTCATTATTAGTCATTCAAATTTATAAGTTTCCCGCCATTGCGTTCTATCGCCGTCCCATTAGTATTTCTCTCAATGAGCTTTCCAAAGCCAATCTAACACAAACATCTGCGATATATTATATTGGACGCGACGATTGTCCTGCATGTCGTGAATTTTATCCTTCGCTCATGGAACTTTCAACCAAATATCAAAAGAAAATATATTATTACAATACTCAACAGGATCGTAATGACAATTCCACTTCGTTGCGCTACGTTTTGCAAAAGTATGAAATCGATGAGGTACCTGTAATATTGATATTTGACGGAAATGGTGGAATCCAAAAGATTTCATCGCAAAACATTTTAGAAAATTTCTCCAATTATCTAGAAGCAACTCTTAAAACTTAGGAGGGAAACAAGATCAAAAAAAAGACATTATTTATCTCTACTTTTCTCTTAATCTGTATATCTATTTCTTGTTGTCTTCTATTAGGCTATATTGTTTATTACCAATATTATCCCGGCTCAACACTTTATGAAGAATTAATTGTGTCCTTAGGCTTTGTCCTTCAAATAATTTTTCTTGTAAATATAGTGTTATTGGGTTTATTTGTTATATCTTTTTGTTTAGAAAAATTCACCTCCAAGAAAATAAGCACCAATATATTCAAAAATGTTCGAACTATAGCTATTCTTACATTATTCGTCAATTTTGCTGTATCATGGTATTTGATTCTTTCCTAAGTGACCATCTGCTCCGTTGTTTCGTAACCGTTAAATCTAACCGCGCATAAAACATGAGGGAGGTAGGTCATCGACCTGCCTCCCTTGCCGCTATGCAGTGTAGTGCAACGTTCCACAGCGTTGCATAGCGCCTGTTTCGGTACTGACAGCTCCGTAAACGTAGTGGTTTGTACACCCAAGCGTGACTCTGTTTCTGCCGCTGCCAGCAGATTCCGTTCTCAGTGGTAGTAGATTGTTGCTGTTATTCCCTCTTGTCCGCACCACGCTCGGACTGTCATCCCGCTGCTACGGCCGTCCTATATACGTGCCGCTCACTCCTGCTTTTTGGTCTCATGCTTCAACTCGATGCTTTTCATCCGTGGCACACCCTTTAACATTTACTTCTGGGAACTTTCGCTACTTCCTAGAACCATTATCTCATATCTGTCTATGCGTGGCCACATTTTGCGATTACGTTCGTAAAGTCCCTCCTGTGTGATTGGATATGGCATCCCGCTTTTACTCATTGCTTGTTCAATCTCCTCAGTGACACGAACACACCGAAATGTCCGGCGGTACAATCTGAGCAAATCGAATGCTTCGAATGAGAGAGGCAGCTAATGGGCATGTTAGCCCAAAGTATTTTCTGTCATGCCCGTTACTCTCCCATTCTAACAGCTTCGGCTCTGAGATGGAAAAAGACGCAGCTGGCTGCCGCGCCTTAAACCGGTAATTATTGTAAGGAGGCCTTCTTATGAAACATATCGCTCAAATATTGTCTTTTTCGTTAGCTCTAATACTGGCTATCACATTTACCACTCCCGTTTTTGCTGATACCAATCCGCCAGAAGATACAGCTCACGCATATCACTTTAGAACAGCGAAAGAATATGATGCGCCACGATATGTACTTAATTGCCATACAAATGGAGCTGTTGTTTCGGGAACAAAAGTTTCATTGTGGCAAGCAACTGGCGATATCAGTCAAGAGTGGTATGTAGATTGGACCTCTTACGGTCAGTACAATCGTACCGCTGTTCTGAGATCAAATCAAAACAAATCTCTCGCATTAAACGCGAATAGAAGTGCAGTAGGAACTATTTGCGATATGCTACCCTCAAATGGAAACATTTATAACGATTACAATGTCACATTAGAGGGCGATCACCCGTGAGTCCAACTCAAGTCAAACTACGATTACCTGCCCGTTACAACCATACCTCTCCGGTATTTGTAACTACACATGGTATCGGAAACTATTGTACATGGAACTATACCGGAGTCAATCAAACCTGGTACATGGCCGATGGACCATCCAAACAAAAATAAAGGTACTATTCAATGAAAAAAACTTCTTTATGGTATATTGTATTTGTGCTTTTGCTCTCTATTATAATTATATATACAAGTTGTGGAGTAGAGGTGCCTACAAAGTCCGTCGCACATTCAGAGCAAGTTTTGGAAAACAATTTGAAAGAGGAATCCATTTCTGCTCTTAGTCCCTATCTTGTAACTACTTGTACAGGAATTTTTAACAATCAAGTTACGGGAACTGACAAGGGAAGTTATATATTACTCCAGAATTCAAAAGGTGAATACAATATCTTTTATGTTGACTATCTAACGCAGCAAATAGTCTATCTTTCTAGTGAACCACAATCTTTGCACAACGAGGAATCAGACACAAGCTATCTAGGAGAATGTCCCGGCGGAGCTTCATTATTTTGTACAAGCGAAAATTTGTATGTTGTGGTGTTAGGAAGCGCGCCCAGTAGCAATGTACCATCTGAACCGGCAAAAATAATCAAAATGGATTTAAATGGTGCTAATAGGTCAACATTATATACTTTCAGCGATGAATATTTTTTGGAAAACACCGCATTTGCTTTTGATGGGGAATCATTGTATTTTTTGGCCGTAAACGTAGATACAGGTCTGACTGAAATTGTTTGTTTGGCAACAAATACTAGTGTATTTTCTTCACTTTTAGAATTAGAGCACAATTCTTCATATCGCCTATTGGGAACAACTTCCGATGGATTGGTATTACAACAGACTACTTTTTCGGATGAAAATGCACGGTGTAAATTGCAAGTTTTTTCTTTACAAACAAATTCTATACGTACAGTGAATGATTTCAAATATAGTGATAGGTCTTACGTCATTTCCCATGAAAAAGCATACTCCTTTAGTCCGAGCGATGGTAAGGCACGAGTTCTTTCACTGAAAAACGGGGAAGAAGATATACTTAACGATAAAGTGTTTTCAGGAGAAGACTCAACTGGTTACATGCTAGTCGGAGATATATATGACAATCACTTTTTTGTTTTGGATAAAAACACTAATGATTTATATGCAATCAAATGCACGGATGGGACTGTAACGCCAATAACTCTACAAGAAGAAGGTTTCAATGCATCAATCATGGCACAAAGTGAATCTGACTTTTTGATACTAAAAAAATATGAGGAAAAAAGTTATATTGGAAATGATCCGAATGGCAACTTAGAAAAACAATCACTGATGTTGCCTGTATACGCGTTGATTAATAAAAAAAGTTATTGGAGCAGTACTCCGGATTTCCGAATAATACAATTAAAAAATTTTAATATTCAATAAATTTATTTCTGCAATAATATTCAAGGAGAGATTCTGTGTCTGATATGAAGCGACAGATAGAACTCTACCACCTTACTAAGATATACAACAACCAAAAGACAAGTCGAAAAGCCCTGGCCGGAGTGAGTTTCACTCTCGGCCCGGGCCTTTACGGCCTTTTGGGGCCCAATGGCGCAGGCAAAAGCACCATGATGAATATCATCACCGGGAATCTGGACGCTACCAGCGGAAAGGTACTGTGGAACGGTAAAAATGTCCTGCGCATGGGGCGGGAATTTCGGCGCGTCCTTGGATATATGCCGCAGCAGCAGAATCTGTATGACAGTTTTACAGGCCGCCGTTTCCTGCTGTACATAGCAGCACTCAAAGAAATTCCCCGGAGTGATGCAGCGTTACAAGTACAACGTGTCGCAGAGCTGGTACACCTTTCCAGTGAATTGGAAAAACGTCTGGCAGCCTATTCCGGCGGCATGAAACAGCGTCTGCTTGCTGCAGCCGCATTGTTGGGTGAGCCGCAGATCCTCATCATGGATGAGCCTACCGCCGGATTGGACCCGAAAGAACGTGTACGCCTGCGTCAGGTATTGGCTCAACTCGCCCATGACCGCATCATTATTGTTGCCACACACGTAGTCAGCGATGTGGAGCACGTTGCCAGTGAAATCCTGCTGCTCAAGGAAGGACAACTTGTGGACCAAGCGTCTCCTGCCGCGCTTATTGAAAAATACGCGCCGGGCGGCACGCTGGAAGATGTCTACCTCACCATTTTCGGGGAGGACGAAGCATGACACGCCTGCTTTCCGCTGAGCTGCGCAAGGTGTGGCACAGCCGTTTTTTTCTTCTGGCGTTTTCTGTGCTGCTCGGTGCCAACCTGTTTTTGCTGTGGTTCGGCACGGGCCATACGCCGGGCAATGTTCCCTCCTCTGCTTATCGAAAGCTGGAACAGCAGATTTCCGGCATGAGCATGGAGGATATGGATGACTTTCTGCATGAAGAGCTGGCCCGCACAGAGGGATTAAGCCATATCTATAACATCCTGCGCACAGAAGCATACAACAACGGTCAAAAAGACGAACGTCTCCGCGAAACCTACGCCGATGATTTTGAACAGTATTATGATATTTATGAAGCAGGCGGGTTCCTGAAGTACGGGGAAACGCTGGCACAGGAATACCGTTTTCTGAACACCATCGTTCTGGAATTTGAGCAGATAAACGGATACGAAGAATTTCTGACATCCATCGAACAGAAAGCCCGGCAGCTTTCCTCGATCTCTATTTTCGCGGAGAGCAAAAGCGGATACGACATGGAAAACATCCGTGTCACAGATGAAGCGTTCAGGGATATGCGCGGTACGTCCATTCAGTATTATCCGCAAAAGGCATCATGACCGCACTGGATTTTGAACTTACGGATGTCGTAACCGTATTTGCGATGCTGCTCATTGCCACGGTGCTTGTCCGGGCCGAGCGGGACAACGGTCTGCTCGCGCTGGTGCGTTCTACTCCGGCGGGCAGGCTGCATACCGCTGGCGCAAAGCTGCTGGCACTGGGCGCAAGCCTCGCAGTTGTTCTGGCTTGCCTGTATGGCGTCAACCTTCTGTACTGCGGCGGGCTCTATGGTCTGGGGCCATTGAACCGCTCCATTCAAAGTGTGCCGCAGCTGATGCGCAGCACATGGAAACTGACGGTCGGCCAATATCTGTTCTGTTTTTTTCTCACGAAATGGCTGGCGGCATTCATCTGCGGTATATGGGTAATGCTGGCGATGCTGTTTGCCAGAAGGCTTTTCACGGGCGCATTGGGGGCTTTGGCTCTTATTGTATTCAACCTGTTCATCCGATCTGTTATCCCTGCCACCAGCAGATTGAATGTGATCAAATACGCCAATCTCATAAGTTTACTGCGCACCAACGAGCTGCTGGGCGGATACCGCAATCTGTATTGGTTTGATCACCCGATTCCTCTGCTTTTGGTGGAGTGCGTTGCCGCTGTTTTGTTCGGTATATTGTTTGCGCTGGCATTCTGCTTTATTTTCAGCCGTCACTATTTTACTGCTGCGGGACGTCGGACAGACAAAAGACCTTTCAGGCGTAAAATCCCCGCATTCACGACACCAATGCGTCAGGAAACCTACAAGCTGTTGGTGATGCAGGGCACAGCATTATTGCTTTTGTTATTTGCGGGGTTTCAAGTCTATACCGCAGTGACAACGGAAAGCTACATCGACGCGGACGAGATCTATTACCAATATTACATGAAGCATGTGGAAGGTCCGTTGACACAGGAAAGTGTTGATTGGCTCTCGCAGCAGCAAGAAGAATTTCGCCCCATCTACCAGCTCAATGCTGCGTTAATGTCGAAAAAGGTCACTTCACAGGAATACCAGGCAATGATGCAGGGTTACTCCAGTTTGCAGCAGAAAATGAATGTATTCCAGCGTGTTATTTACAAGGCTCAGATGTTGAAAGAAAAACCTCGTATGGAAATGGTCTATGAATCCGGCTGGCTGAAGCTGTTCGATCAATACGACACGCAGGATCTGCCTGATACGCTTTGGGCATCTATCCTATGTGCAGTATGTTTTTCCGGGTTGTTCGCAATGGAGCGGCAGACGGGGATGATCAAAGTCATCGGCACAACACCGCTTGGACGGCGTGCCACCGTGCGGTACAAGCTGTTGCTTTCTTTTTACTGTATGCGGCTTAATAACGGCGCTCAGCCTTTGCCGCGCTTTTGGGTCTCTATCCGTGACTACGGACTTGGCACATGGATGGCTCCGGTTTACAGTATCAGCGAATATTACAACGCGCCGGAGATACCTTTATTTCTAATGGTGGCAATCCAGACTTTTTTTCGATTGGCCGCGGTGAGCTGTATGGCCTGTGTGACGCTGGCTCTTTCGCAGCGGATTGGCAACACCTTTGGCGCAATGTTTGCGTCGCTGCTCATTTTTTCTCTGCCGCCGCTGCTCAGTGTCTCCGGCTTAACGAATGCGAAGTGGCTTAGTACATACCCGTTGTTCCACATCTGTGCGCTCTTTGGCGCAAGTACGCAGGCGGTCGGAATTATGCTTTTGCTGATTGTTCTAGCTGTTTGCTATCTTTGCACAGAATACTTGTTCACTCATTTCAAATGAAGAGGTACTGAATATGCGCTTTTGCAAATATTGGGCAATTGGAGCTATTGTCATTACTTTGTTGTCTGCATGTAGTGATTTTAGGCAAGGAAACTCCCCCTCTTCCACTTCAAAGGACTTTACGTTACATGCGGTATCGGGTAGCGAACATTTGACAAACAGAAACATAGAGTTGATCACTAGTGTCTATGGCATTTCCAGCCAAGCTTCAACAGAAACGGGACTTTATGAAATTGTACCATCACGGACAAAGGGGTCAAATATTATATACACAGATTTTGATTCTAAAACAAGAACATATCTATGCAACCGACCTGAATGTCTGCACAAAGATGAAAACTGCCCCTCGTGGATTGCCTCTGACTCCTGTCTGATATTCACAGGTGGCACTGGACACAACATCTTCATTTTGCAGTTAGAAACCTACAATTCTCCCTATACGGGCATATGGAAAGCCGAACCGAATGGCAATAACAGAAATCTGTTATTCCAGTTTCAACCCAACCAAAATATCGTTAATGGAATTGCCGCTGACGAAGAATATCTCTACATTACAGTGCAGGAAGTTGATTCTATTACATATCAGCCTAAAAAACTTATGTACCAAATCGATATTCAAACAGGCGAAGCAGCAGAGCTATTTTCGTTCAACGCAAACGATTGGTTGTTTGGCGCATATGAGGATAATTTAATTATCCTGTCCTATGATTCGGCAGAAAAAGAATTTGCATATTACCGCTATTGTGTTACAAACGGGGAGACAGAAGAATTTTTCAGATATTCTGCTACTGACGATGAAAAAGCGCCTGTTACTGCGCTCAACGGAAATATACTATACCTTGTTCAACCAATCGGAAATACTAAAGCAGAAGTAAGTTGTATCAATCTTAAGAACAATCAAAAACTGGTACTATGCTCTGAAATTCCGTTTTTTTCATCTGAGACAACGACTATCCTTGACTTTGTAGACAATAAGATGATCCTTCAAGTGTCTGATACCCGACAACAAGATTCCAAATTGGCTAAGCACTACCAGTATGGCATCGATTTAAAAACCGGAGAGGTAAAAGAAAATCTATTACTTATTGAAAATGGAGGACAGGCTGAATTCATCAATATATGCGGTGCATATAAAAATGAATACTGTGTTTTATCAGGCTATGACCCTCAAACAGTAACCTTATTTGATGATAACGGTACCGCTTATGAATCGTCCATATACTTTCCAGTATACGCATTTATCACAAAGGAAGATTATTGGAACGATTCAGAAAAATGGATCGCTCCAATTGATTTGACGAAAGGAGGGTAGCGTTTCAATTCTAGCCCATAATAGCAAAAATTCGTACAAACCAAAGGAGAGATTACGATGAAAAAACTTATTACTTTAGTTGCCAGTCTTTTGGCCGTCGCTTTATTGACAGTTCCAGTCTTCGCAGCGGAAAATCAATCTTTAGCTGTAGATATAACCAAAATATCTATCTCCAATGAAGCCAACAACGACCTTCTAAATGCCGCGACTGAAAGTTCTCCGGTGAATGGCACCCGTATCACCACTTGGGATAATACAGGGCACGCAACACAACGGTGGGACTACTCTGAAAGTGTTCCTGGAAAGCCTCAACATTATTGGTTAAAAAATTCCGCCAATAGATCTTACGCTGTTACATGTTACGGTACCGATGGACAACAAGTTACCCTACAGTCATTCACACGCAACATGACGACACAGCCCGTTAAATTCATTAATGAAGGCGGTTCTTCTTTTAATATTTACGGTTTGGCAAATACCACATATATTTTAGCTCTGACAACTACCGGTTCCTATAATGGTGCACCTGTCTTATGGAAAGGTTCAAACAATCAAAATAATCAATTGTGGGTTTTAGGCGCATGGGGATAAACCAATAAAGCTACTGATCTTGAACCCAGATTAAATTCTAAAAACATATTGGTTGCTGCTCTTGGCCCCGTTGGCTCTCCAACGGGGCTGCTTTTGTATGTAACCGGTATTGACCAGATCATCCAGCGCCCGGCGTACCGTGCTCATGGACAGCTTTGTATCCCTGCTGATCGTGCGGACGGAGGGGAAGCATTTCCCCTCCCTGTCCGCACGGCTGCGCAGATACATGTATACCGTCACAGCCCGGCTGGGCAGGTCATCCGCCCAAATGGTATCAAACCAGCCGCTCACACGTTCTCCTGCATCATCCCCAGCTTCTGCCGCTCCGGGAACCGCTCCTGCCCCGGTACAATCTGCTGCCCCGGCGGGATACCGTACTCTTTCAATATGGATAGGTAATCCTTTGAAGTTATCGCCAGATTTCCCCCCCATTCACACCGTGCGTGCGACTTTCACCGCACACGGCGTTCCATCATTAGTGAATCGTTGTAATTTTAACCTTTTTGCCTAAGAGAATAGGTGTTATAAATTTCATTTTGTGTCCCCTTACAGGGTTCGCTTTTGATTTCCAAGATACCGGCTTGCTTTCTAAGGCCGTTGACCTTTTCCAGCTGTGCCGGATTTAAGTTAAGCACTTCAAGATAATGAGCAATCGTTTCCGGCTTTTGTGCGTGTATGAGTTTATGCACCGGTTCTAAGACCAGCACAAGATTTTCATACTTATCACTGCCACCGTTACTTTTAGCTTTTTATGATGACAGTGAATATCACTTGTAGCTGTGAACTCTGCACCTGTTACGGCACATCGTCCCCATTGTGCGCTGAATAATGATAAGCGGTTGTCCGCATATTCAGCACTGCCGTTATAAAGAGGTTGTCGCATAAGCTCCAAAAGCGGTTTGGTATTCACACGAAGATTATCGTGCAATCCTATTCTGCCCTCCGGCGTATATGGACACACCGATCTCTTTTTTGCCATTGGGTTTTTGTGCTGTACATAACCGATTGGGTATATAGGCTCGCCGCTCCCCTTTATCCAGCGGAGTTGTTTGGACTTGCCGTATCGTATTCTTTCGATTTTTGTAAGCTCCCTGCCGCTCCTTTTGCTGGTGGCAGGTTTGCCCTTTTTCTTGACTTTGGTGTATTCCTTTGCCAAGCGATTGCCTTTTTCTGTGCCAAGCCTGTTTTTAAGTATCGTCATAACATTCCTTTGTATGGGTTTAAGGTCAATGCTTATTTCTGTGGCGATTTGGTAATAATTTTGCTCCCCCATTACCATTGCGTTGTAAAGCATAACTTCATCACGCTCTTTTTTACCAGCTCTGGGGTTCGTCACATTTTTGGCTTGCTGTGCTAATTTATCTCGGATTTGCTTTGCTTTCTTGTCCGATATGTGGCTTTTGACTACATACTTGTCGGACTTCTTGTGTACCTTGATTTTGAATCCAAGGAATTCAGAGTAATTGCGTTTTCCGTCCTTGCCCGGCGTCAGCGTATGCGAAGCCGTAGGCGGCGTTTTGTCCAGCACGATGTCCCGCGCCTTTTCTTCGCTCACATTCCCGGCAACATCCCATACACGCACAACGATATGGATGATCTGTTCCTCCGTGAACTTCGGCGGGTCTGCCGGGTCGAATGCCATCCACTCTCCATCACCTGCTTTGTACTCATATCTCTCGATACCGGAACCTACATCGTCGGCTCTGGCGTTCATTATGATATCATAGTTGTAGTACTCGGTTTTGCCGTATTCCATGATGATGGTGCGGTCGCCGCCGTCCAGCGGCTCAAAATGGAAATCCACAGTCGGGCGCGCGGTGTCCACATTGCCTACTTCCGCGTGCAGTGTGGCCGTATTTCCGCCGTTATCGGTAATGATGAAGTCATACGTACCATTGACGCTCACGGTAAAATCCGCGGTATCGCCGTCCACCACCGTGCCGTCCGGCAGTGTGATGGACTGGACGCCGCTGGGCGCATAGTCGTCCTCCGGCTCCGGGTCGGTGGCCGTCACATGGATGGCGGCAGGCCCGTTCGTCCAGATATCCGGCGTCACGGTATATTCCGCTTCGGGAGCGAGGTAATCAATATTGCTCACCTCGGTACGCAGTGTGAACGTATTGCCGCCGTTCATCGGCCAGATCGTGGGCCAGCAGTTCCGGTCGGTCCACTTCATTGAAATGCGGATAGCCGAACATCCCCGCGGGCGCATTGTCCGCTGCCGAATGCAGGATATCGTCCATCACGGGTCTGGAACGGTCGATGGTATCGATGACGATCTCTTCGGGGCCGGGGTCGGGCGTACCCTCTCCGCCATCGCCGCCGTCGCCATCCGCATCCGCGGACACGCGCTGCACGTTGTCCTTCGCCCACAGATAGTACGTGCCGTTTTCCGTGATGTTGGCGAAAACATTGCTGTCCTGCCACTCAGCGGGGCGGTCTGCCGTGCGCGTCACCGCATACTGCCCAAGGCCGGATTCCGTATCATGGGCTTTTACCGTGATGGTCTTGCTTTGGCTCCAGCCCTTGTCCCACTCCACAGAATCAATGACCGGCGAATGCTTGTCGATGTGGTCGATGATGAACGGATACGGCTCGGACACATTGCCTGCCAGGTCGCGCGCATAGGCGTTGTAGCTGCCGTTCCCGGTGAAAATGAAGGCCGCTTCTGCCGTGGAATCCACCCAAGGTGATCGGGTCAGGAGCATGACGGCTCCCCATATCTTTTTCGGCTCGTTCCCAGCCAATGGCCACAACGCCGCTGTTATCGTCCTGTGCCGTTACTCTGGCCCAGTTTTCCTCCGCGTCCCAGGTACGCTGCGTTTCCACCTTTACCACAACGGGTGCTACGATATCCAGCGCGGTAACGTTCACCTTTGCGGCAGCGGAAATATTCCCAGCCTTGTCCGCTGCCCAGATGTAGTAAACGCCGTTGTGGTCTGCCTTAGGAACATCGGCGGTAAAGCTGTCCAGCGCAGGCGCTTTTTCCTCCGTGGTGACCGCATAGCCTTTCACGCCGCTGTCCGCGTCTGTGGCCGTAACGGCCAGCGTCATTTCCGTATGGCCGCTGTCTGGCTGCTGCTCCACCTTTGAAATGACCGGCGCGACCTTATCCACCAGCGCGGTCTTGCTGGCCGTGCCGGAAATGCGGCCCACATTGTCGATGGCGCGGGCGCTGACCGTATGTTTGCCGTGGCCTGCGATGGAAAGCACACCGCTGTATGCCGTCCAGCTTCCGCCGTCCAGAGAATATTCCGTGCGGGCAACGCCGCTGTGTGCGTCGCCGTTGTCCTTCACTGTGGCGGTGACAGAAGTATTCGTCCACTGTTCCGTGGAAAGCGTGATGCCGGGCACATTGGGCGGGGCCGGGTCGATGTACACCTTTGCCGTGGCCGTCTGGCCGGAGGCGTTGCCCGCGCCGTCCACCACACGGGCGGTCACCGTTGTTTCACCTCCTGCCGTGATGGTCACGGTTGGGTCGCCCACGGGGCAGCCCGTCCATGCACCGCCGTTGATGCTGTACTCGTAGTGATGGATGCCGCTGCCGTAGTCGCCCGGCGCCGCGCTCCAGTCCGGCAGGCTCGTGCCTGTGTCCGTGCCGCCCGAAAACCGCACCACCGCGCTGTCCCGCTGCCAGCCCGTGGGCGCGCTGACCTGCACGCCGGCCGGCTCGGTGAGGTCATAGCCGTAATAGCAGCCCGCGTACATCGGCACGTTGACCGGGATGTATACCCGGTCGTTTGATAGCTGCCCGTTGTTGTGCCTGTGCCGCACCAGCGCGTAGCGGATGCTCATGTCCCCGCCCGCTGCCGCAATATCATAGCCATAGCACGGCATATATAGATCTGCAGCCAGCGCCGTTCCCTGCGAATTCCCCAACGGGTCCCGCCCGCACACCGGGCAGAGCCAGATGTCATAGTTGTTGGGCGATGTGAAGATCTCCCGTGTGTTGACGGTCTGGGAGCTGCCGGAATACATGTACCCGATCACGTAGGTATATGGCGTGCCGTTTCGGTCCGCGCCCAGCGCGCCGCCCGCGGCGAACGCCGTGGACGCAAGCAGCGTCACACACAGCAGCAGCGCAAGCAGGCTTGCCGCCGGTCTGCTCACTTTCACGGATTTCCCTTTATCCCGTTTTTCCAGCTGCCTCCCTGTGGATATATATACTCTGTGTAAAACCGGTCTGCGGAGGCCTCTTCTCCAGTGGCTGTACTACAATTCGTAGAGCGACAGCTGGCCGGCGCCTGCAGTTTCCTGCACATGGTCGCTCAGCCACCATTCCATCCATATTTCTGCCGTTGATGCATAGTCCAAAATGGCGTCTCCGCACTGCCGTCTCCTTTCCAGCATTCTGTCAAATGTCCGAAGATACTGTTCATAGAATTTCGGCCAGCGGGAAAATTCCCTGCGCCTGTTCTGCTCCCGTGCGAGTGGGCAGCCGATGCAGCCCAGCCGGTCGAAGCCCTCGCTGTACAGGGAACACTGTTCCAACTTCGCATCGCGGCTGTAGTTCCATATATCCGCATCGGTCCAATACGCCAGCGGGTTGACGCGTTTTTCTCTGTCCCGGTAGCACAATTCAAAGATTTTCCGGTTCTCTCCATCATCAAAAGGCATGATGAGGTTCTTCTGCCGTGGAAGAGCGATCTCAAGTTCATTGCGCGACCTGGCACGTTTTACACTCTCATATTTCCGCACGCCGAAAGAAACCACCGCCTTGCCCTGATGTTCACTGCGTTTTTCCTTTAATTCCGCGCAGCAATACCGGATCGTCCGAAGCGGCGGTATCTTTTTTTCAAGCATCAGCTGCCACATGCTCTTGCGGTACATCACATCGTATGTGAGATATCCCGCATCACGGTACTGCTGGAAGTTGGAACGCTGAAAATAGATCAGTTCGGGCGGGTCGATCCCTGTTATGGAATGTTGATAAAAATGTTTTACTCCCGCGCGCCGGAACAGATGGCCTAATACGCGGCTGTCTTTCCCTTCACTGGTGCAGACGCAGTATCCCCTCGGATCATTTTCCAGCGCCAGCGCCTCGTAGTATTGAAGCAGACGCACCGCCTCGTCATCCGGCTGCCCTTGAGTCAGCGATGTCTGGTACTCCAAATTTGAATTTCTCTGTCAGGACGGCGGCAGTGTGTCCGGTTCCACCAAATGCAAGTCGGCTGCATAGGCGGGCTGGGTCAGGCGGACATAGATATCAAGCTGTTCTCCGCTCAGGCGGTACAGCGTCCGGCATGCATCACACAGGTCCGGCCAGAACGCGGACGCTTTGTCCGGTTCCCGCTGCAATGCCTGCAGCAGATCCTGAACGTCCCGGACGTCCAAACTGGCTGTGCTGTAGGCCTGCGGCGTCAGCATCCCCAGCAGCGCCAGCAGCTGCCGGATATATGCGCCAAGCGCCGCCCACAGCTCCGGTTTTGTGCGCAGCGCGGAATCCACGCTCTCGAAATGGCCTGTATCGCATGCGGATTCCACTCGGCAGATGCATTCTTCCAGCACACGGCTTTTTTCGTGGATCGTGTACAGCACATCCACATTACGGATACTCTTCACTCATTCTTCTCCCTTCTTCTTCGGCATACTTGTTCTCAGGCATGTCCCATCGCTGAACCGGCACAGAAAACCATGCCGGGCCAGCCTGCAGCTTTCACACTGAGCATCACTTTCCACACGCGGGATATCCGGCCCGATGACACGGCCCAGTGGCAGAACACAGCAGCTTGTCGGCCGTGTCCTCGACCGCCCTTTCCCATATGGATATTTCAGAATCTTCATCACCTCCCATATACCACAAAGTAAAAGCGGGGAGCGTCTGGCTCTGCTGCCATTTGCTCCCCGCTTTTGCTTTGCGTATTTTGTAATTGTGTGTGCCCTCCTTTCCCCTACTTGGCCAGAAGCAGAGCGCAGACAATCAGGTGGAACGCCTCATCTGTGACCAATTCCGGGGATGCGAGATTGGCAAGAGTGATATTGCGGCTGCCGGTGGAGATGGCTTTGGCCGCCTGATAAACACTGTACAGTTCCGGCTGGATACCGGAAAGCTGGACGGACTGGAAGTCAAATCCGCAGGCATCAAACTTCCAGATCATCCTGCGCCAGATATGTAGAGTACTAAAACGACACGTAAAAACAGCAGAATTGTGGTTACAATGACAATCCCGATGCCCAATCCCTGTATGCGGCTCATCACAGCTTCATATTGTGTTTCGTTTCCTACCGAAACATGGCTCCAATCGTTAATTCCGACGGGGCAGTGATGCAGCAGCAGTTCCTGATTATTCCCACCGCAATTAAAATACCCCGACTCTCCTTCAATGTCATTAAGACAATATGAAATGACCTGCCTAACGAAAAAAGCGGGGAACATCTGGCTCTGCCGCCGATTGCCCCCCGCTTTTCTTTGTGTATTTGGTAATTGTGTGTGCCTTCCTTCCCCCTGGTCTATTTATGCAGACCGCCCCACGGAAATATTTCCGCGGGGCTGTTACATCAGCATTTTTTATATCCGGTTATCTGCATTTCATCTTCCGACACAATTTGTCTTGTTACTTTTATTTGACTGTGATATATTTAAACTACCAGTTATCTTTAATCTATATTTGTTTGGAGTGTTATTTAATGTCTGAAGAAAAACGTGTCCGGAGAACCCCGGAACAAATCGCTGCTGATTTGGATGTCCAAATTGAAAAACTGAAAGATTCCATTTTAGAATTGGAAAACAAAAAAGCGGCGTCTGTCACCGAATTTGATAACAAGATCGCCGCTGTTAAAGAAAAAATCGCTAAACTGGAAGCCAAAAAGAAAGACGTACTTACGCCGAAAAAACGCAAACCGCGTAAAAGCAAAGCCGACCAGATCAAACTCCTTGTCAGGCAGGCACAGAAATCCGGAATGAAGCTGGATGAGATCGCTGATAAGCTTGGCATGGCGCTGCCTGAATAACCTGATATCCCTCTATTCCACCGTCCCGCCGCCGAAAGGCTGCGGGATTTTTTATTTTCCTCCTCACGAATATCCACACAGCTGCTATTTCTTCAGAAATTCGTTTGCCCATTTCACATCAATCATAAATTGATTCTCCTCTTCTGCTGCAAGCCTTTCTGCAAAATTATTCTCAATGTTTTTATAGAGGTCAAGCGGAATTTCAGCCTTTAAAAACTTCTCGCCTATAAACTCGATGATGTATTTACCCTCAAGTACCAAAAAGTATCCTTCTACTATATTTACCTCTGGAAATTTATCTTGCACATCTAAAAGATAGAGAAGCTTTATCAATTCTACTACTCTATCATCCAATTCATTTTCAAAAATGATCGCTTTTTCGCGTAGTGCATTCTGATTTGTTACAATACGCTTTCTGTATCCCGGTATCAAAAATCCGCTTTCTCCATCTTTATTTGAACAGCATTATCGCAACTTTATATCTCACATTATATGAAGCTCGTCGTTTATATCCATGATATCTTCAATCGGAATCTCTGTGCCATCTTCCATTTTTACGCAGTTCCCGTACTCATCTATCTTTTTGATGATACCTGTTTTCATACTATAAGCGCCGCCTGCTTTTCTTTTGTCCGGCTGAAAGTACAGCACCGCCACCGTTTCGCCGGATTCCGATGCGCTCCGAAGAAGATCATCCAATAAATTCTTTTGTGTTTCGTCCAAGTCGATTTTTCGGTCTGTCAGACGTGCGGTTTCCTCCACTGCATCCTCATAGCCTGTCAATGCCATGAACGGAATAAACTGCGCCGCACGGTCACTCACCGGCATCTGCGGGTATTTTTTTGATACATGCTGCGGCAAATGGATGATATCCTCATACTTGTCCGTCACGCTTTATGCCCTCCGATTTTACCATTACGGTCTTTCGCTGTTGCGCCTTCCTGCAGATTCATACCCTTCAGGATTGCATTTTTTCCATACTTCCTTTTGATGGCAAGCATTGCTTCCTGCCGTTTGCGTTCACGGACCAGTTTCTTCTCTTCTTCCGCTCGTTTTTCCTGGCTGGCTGGGGACAGCGAAAACAGGTCGAGCTGCTCCACCGCTTCCTCTTTTTGAGCCGCGGATTCAGTGAGCACATTTCCCGCTGTAAGATTGAGCCGCCGCACCAGCAGATTTTTGTCTGCAATGCGTTCGAATAACTCTGTCACTGCATCCATAAGCTGCACAGAGGATGCGGTATACCGCGGCAGATTCGCTGTACCATGTGCGTGCTTTGGGATTTTCCGGCCATACCGGTCCACCTTTACCTCTCCATGATACGCTTTGCTTCTTGTTTCATCCGTAAGATTTTCAATATCATAGCCGACTGTCAAAACGATTTGCCTGGTTACAAGCCTGCTTTCGACCAAGGAAAGCGCCAGCTGGTCCGCCATCTCCCGCACGACCAATCTTGTCCGCACAAAATCATACGGACACTCCAACACCTGCCCGCTGCCCACACTGCTTGCTTCCGGCTTATACGCCTTAATGTCCGCAATGGTACATGGTTCCCAGCCCCATGCGTGGTCGATCAGAAGTTCGGCGTTGACGCCGAATAAGTCATACAGCGTATCTTCGTTGTACAGATCCGTGGGCGCGCCTAAAGAGCATCTTGCGATGTCTCCCATCGTGTACAGGCCTATGCTCTCCAATTTCTTTTCGTATCCTTTTCCCACACGCCAAAAATCCGTGAGCGGCCGATGCGTCCACATCAACTGGCGGTATTTCATCTCATCCAGCTCTGCGATACGCACACCGTTTTCGTCCGGCTGGACATGCTTTGCATAGATGTCCATCGCAATCTTAGCAAGATACAGATTCGGGCCGATTCCCGCGGTAGCGGTAATGCCTGTGGTCCGAAGAACATCCAGAATGATACGCATTGCGAGATCTTTTGCAGTGATATTTTCCCGTTTCAGATATGCGGTCGCATCGATCAGCACTTCATCAATGGAATATACGTGGATGTCATCCGGCGCCACATGCTTTAAATAGACGCTGTAGATTCTGGTGCTGTGTTCCATGTAATGCGCCATACGGGGCGGAGCAATGAGGTAGTCTATCGCCAAGCCAGGGTTATTCGCCAGTTCCACAGAGGACGAAGAAGCGCCTGTGAATCTATATCCCGGCGCGCTGCGCTGCCGTTTGAGATTTGCTTCCTTGACTTTCTGTACCACCTCGAATAGCCTCGCCCGGCCGGGGATGCCATATGCCTTCAGCGAGGGGGACACCGCAAGGCAGATTGTTTTTTCCGTTCGGCTGGCATCCGCGACAACGAGATTGGTCGTCATTGGGTCAAGGCCTCGTTCCATGCATTCCACCGAAGCATAGAACGATTTCAAATCAATAGCCAAATAGGTTCGCTCTGTCATATGCGTCTCCCCCTTCTTCAATCAAGTTATTTAAATTATACCATACCACTGCTCTTCCATTCTGAAAATCGATAGAATAAAATCTCCTATAACAAAAAAATACCAGCACAGTTCATTGCTGATGCTGGGATTTCTATTGAACTACATCTGAGTTACATATTGACACTCTTTTCCTTGAAGTGATATTCTGGACACGCTGCCCTTTCAAACTGGAGCCGGAGGGAGGTGGCTGCGTGTCCTTTTTGCTCGATGTTCTGAGTGGAATTTTGGCGAATATTATTTCCAGGAAAATTTTGATGATTTCAACAAAGCGCAATCAAAAAAAGCAGTAATACCCAAAAACACCGTGAGCTGCAACTCACGGTGTTTTTGGGTTTCCAGGCGGCTTGTGTCCTTTCTGGAATCTTCTGAGCAGATAAGCCGTTTTGGCGCGGCTTTTAAAAAACCGCCTCCGAAGAGACGGTTTTTGGTGCACCAACAGGGACTCGAACCCGGGACCCGCTGATTAAGAGTCAGCTGCTCTACCAACTGAGCTATTGGTGCTCATATAACTTTGTAATCGCCAGGGGGACTTCTCTGAGCAAATTTGCCCAATCTATTGCACTCTTAAACTCCAAATTTTAGCTTTGTACTGCGGTTTTTAGAGAAGCCTTAGTGTGTTACAGTAGCTCTACCAACTGAGCTAAAAGTGCAAAACAGCCGCAGGAGATGCGGCGCGGAACACAAAAATGGTGACCCCTGGGAGAATCGAACTCCCGATTTCGCCGTGAGAGGGCGACGTCTTAGCCGCTTGACCAAGGGGCCATATTTTGGGGAAAAAGCTGGTTTTTCCCCAAATAAGGAAAAGAGCCGGCACCTACCTATTTTCCCAGGTCGTCTCCAACCAAGTATCTTCGGCACAACCGAGCTTAACTTCTGTGTTCGGAATGGGAACAGGTGGAACCTTGGCGTCATCGGCACCGGCTATGAATGTGCTTGAAGCAATTGCTTAAAGCCTAGCCTCTACATATTCTCTTTTTCCCTTTGAAGGTCATACCTTCAAAACTGAACAACTACTGCGCTCTCTTGGGCAAATGCAGAACCTTCAAGAAGATTGTGGTCAAGCCCTCGACCGATTAGTACTCGCTAGCTGAACACGTCACCGTGCTTACACTTTGAGCCTATCAACCTTGTAGTCTTCAAGGGGTCTTACCTGATTACTCAGTGGGATATCTTATCTCCAGGCCGGCTTCACGCTTAGATGCTTTCAGCGTTTATCCGATCCGCACATAGCTGCCCAGCTGTGCCACTGGCGTGACAACTGGTGCACCAGAGGTGCGTCCATCCCGGTCCTCTCGTACTAGGGACAGATCCTGTCAAATATCCTGCGCCCACGACAGATAGGGACCGAACTGTCTCACGACGTTCTGAACCCAGCTCGCGTACCGCTTTAATTGGCGAACAGCCAAACCCTTGGGACCGAATACAGCCCCAGGATGCGATGAGCCGACATCGAGGTGCCAAACCTCCCCGTCGATGTGGACTCTTGGGGGAGATCAGCCTGTTATCCCCAGGGTAACTTTTATCCGTTGAGCGACGGCATTTCCACTCACATACCACCGGATCACTAACTCCAACTTTCGTTACTGCTCGACCCGTCAGTCTCGCAGTTAGGCTGGCTTATGCGTTTGCACTCTATGGCTTGGTTTCCGTCCAAGCTGAGCCAACCTTTGAACGCCTCCGCTACATTTTAGGAGGCGACCGCCCCAGTCAAACTGCCCGCCTAACAATGTCCCCCGACCCGATTCAGGGCCGCAGGTTAGAATTCCAATATCACAAGTGTGGTATCCCAAGGCTGACTCCACACAGGCTGACGCCCGTGCTTCCATGTCTCCCACATATCCTGTACATGTAATACCGAAACCCAATATCAGGCTGCAGTAAGGCGCCATGGGGTCTTTCCGTCTTGTCGCGGGTAACCGGCATCTTCACCGGTACTACAATTTCGCCGGGCGGGCTGTTGAGACAGTGCCCAAATCATTACACCATTCGTGCGGGTCAGAACTTACCTGACAAGGAATTTCGCTACCTTAGGACCGTTATAGTTACGGCCGCCGTTTACTGGGGCTTCGGTTCAGTGCTTGCACACATCCCCTTAACCTTCCAGCACCGGGCAGGTGTCAGCCCGTATACGTCATCTTTCGATTTAGCACAGACCTGTGTTTTTGCTAAACAGTTGCTTGGGCCTATTCTCTGCGGCTCACTTTCATGAGCACCCCTTCTCCCGAAGTTACGGGGTCAACTTGCCGAGTTCCTTAACAACCCTTCTCCCGTTGGCCTTAGAATCTTCTTCCTACCTACCTGTGTCGGTTTGCGGTACGGGCGCCTTAGATATACACAGGGCTTTTCTCGCCACTCTCCATGCTGGACTTCCCTACTAAATTTCAGTCCCTTTCGACCGGGTAAACCAACACCCGGCACCAACACTTCAAATGTGTCCCCCTGCTTAAATCTTTCGGCGGCTACGGAATCTCTACCGTATGTGCATCGGCTACGCCTTTCGGCCTCACCTTAGCTCCCGGCTAACTTGGAGCGGACGAACCTTCCTCCAAAAACCTGAGGCTTTCGGCCATGCAGATTCTCACTGCATTCGCGCTACTTATTCCGGCATTCTCACTTGTGTACAATCCACATCCGCTTTCGCTGATGCTTCGCCTCGTACACAACGCTCCCCTACCCATCCTTGCGGATGCCTAAGCTTCGGTGCAGGTTTTAGCCCCGTTGAATTTTCGGCGCAGAGTCACTCGACCAGTGAGCTATTACGCACTCTTTAAATGAGTGGCTGCTTCTAAGCCAACATCCTGGCTGTTTTCGCAACTCCACATCCTTTTCCACTTAAACCTGCTTTGGGACCTTAGCTGTAGATCTGGGCTGTTTCCCTTTTGACTATGAGACTTATCTCACATAGTCTGACTCCCATGCATCAATTTTCCGGCATTCAGAGTTTGATAGGCTTCGGTACCCTCTCGGGCCCTAGGCCATTCAGTGCTTTACCTCCGGAAATCTAACATGAGGCTAGCCCTAAAACTATTTCGGGAGAACCAGCTATCTCCGAGTTCGATTGGAATTTCTCCGCTACCCACAGTTCATCCGCCGCCTTTTCAACGGAGGTCGGTTCGGCCCTCCATGGAGTTTTACCTCCACTTCAGCCTGACCATGGGTAGGTCACTCGGTTTCGGGCCCAATGCATGCAACTCAACGCCCTTTTCAGACTCGCTTTCGCTTCGGCTTCATTGCTGAACAACTTAACCTTGCTGCATACATTCGCTCGCCGGACCGCTCTACAAAAAGTACCACATCAGACTTTGACGTCCTCTGTGTGCTTGTAGGCACAGGGTTTCAGGTTCTTTTTCACTCCCTCCCGGGGTGCTTTTCACCTTTCCTTCACAGTACTATACGCTATCGGTCACTGGGTAGTATTTAGGCTTGGAGGGTGGTCCCCCCGACTTCCGACCGGGTTTCACGTGCCCAGCCGTACTCTGGATTCTAGTCGCTCGCTTCGTCTTTCGCTTACATGGCTCTCACATTCTTCGGCGTGCTTTCCCACACACTTCAGCTAGACTCTGCGATACTTGTACTAGTCCGTAACCCCAACGGTATTTCTACCGCTGGTTTGGCCTCTTCCGCGTTCGCTCGCCACTACTAGCGGAATCTCGGTTGATTTCTCTTCCTTGCCCTACTTAGATGTTTCAGTTCAGGCAGTTCCCCACATACACCTATGGATTCAGTGTATGTTACACGGACATGACTCCGTGTGGGTTTCCCCATTCAGAAATCCGCGGATCAATGTTTATTTGCAACTCCCCGCGGCTTATCGCAGCTTATCACGTCTTTCTTCGGCTCCCAGTGCCAAGGCATTCGCCCTGCGCCCTTTTTAGCTTGACCGTTATCTTTCTTGCTCGATTCTTCCATTTGCCAACAAAAGAACTTTGAAATTGTAGATTTCTTTTAAAATCTCTTTCAAATGATGAATGTTTCCTGGTGGAACATCCATCCTTTTGTCTTTACGCAGTCTTTGTTCAGTTTTCAAGGTACGACGCTTTGGAGAGTCCTTCCCTTTCGGAAAGTGGTGGGCTCAAGTGGACTCGAACCACCGACCTCGCGCTTATCAGGCGCGCGCTCTAACCACCTGAGCTATGAGCCCAAATTGGTGGGGATGAGGAGGCTCGAACTCCTGACCCCCTGCTTGCAAAGCAGGTGCTCTCCCCCAGCTGAGCTACACCCCACGCTCTTCGCATAAGGTTTCGCTTTTCTGAGTTCCCTTTTCAGGGCCCTCAAATTAAACAATATCAATCTGCTCTCCGTTTCCCCTTGTACCAAACACCGGTTACTTCTGTATCCGTGTCTGCCTGACTCCTTAGAAAGGAGGTGATCCAGCCGCACCTTCCGATACGGCTACCTTGTTACGACTTCACCCCAATCACCAGTTTTACCTTCGGCGGCGTCCTCCTTACGGTTAGACTACCGACTTCGGGTCCCCCCCGGCTCTCATGGTGTGACGGGCGGTGTGTACAAGGCCCGAACGTATTCACCGCGGCATGCTGATCCGCGATTACTAGCAATTCCGGCTTCACGCAGGCGGGTTGCAGCCTGCGATCCGAACTGAGACTATTTTTGTGAGGTTTGCTCCACCTCGCGGTATCGCTTCTCTCTGTTAATAGCCATTGTAGTACGTGTGTAGCCCAGGTCATAAAGGGCATGATGATTTGACGTCATCCCCACCTTCCTCCGTTTTGTCAACGGCAGTCTCGCTAGAGTCCTCTTGCGTAGTAACTAACGATAAGGGTTGCGCTCGTTGCGGGACTTAACCCAACATCTCACGACACGAGCTGACGACAACCATGCACCACCTGTCTGGATGTCCCGAAGGACTTCCCTAATCTCTTAGGTATGCATCCGATGTCAAGACCTGGTAAGGTTCTTCGCGTTGCTTCGAATTAAACCACATACTCCACTGCTTGTGCGGGCCCCCGTCAATTCCTTTGAGTTTCAACCTTGCGGTCGTACTCCCCAGGTGGATTACTTATTGTGTTAACTGCGGCACGGAAGGGGTCAATCCTCCCACACCTAGTAATCATCGTTTACGGCATGGACTACCAGGGTATCTAATCCTGTTTGCTACCCATGCTTTCGAGCCTCAGCGTCAGTTAGTGCCCAGTAGGCCGCCTTCGCCACTGGTGTTCCTCCCGATATCTACGCATTCCACCGCTACACCGGGAATTCCGCCTACCTCTACACCACTCAAGACTGACAGTTTTGAAAGCAATTTATGGGTTGAGCCCATAGATTTCACTCCCAACTTGCCAATCCGCCTGCGCTCCCTTTACACCCAGTAATTCCGGACAACGCTTGCACCCTACGTTTTACCGCGGCTGCTGGCACGTAGTTAGCCGGTGCTTCCTCCCAGGGTACCGTCATTATCGTCCCCTGGGACAGGAGTTTACAATCCGAAGACCTTCTTCCTCCACGCGGCGTCGCTGCATCAGGGTTTCCCCCATTGTGCAATATTCCCCACTGCTGCCTCCCGTAGGAGTCTGGGCCGTGTCTCAGTCCCAATGTGGCCGTTCAACCTCTCAGTCCGGCTACCGATCGTCGCCATGGTGGGCCGTTACCTCACCATCTAGCTAATCGGACGCGAGCCCATCTTTCAGCGGATAAATCCTTTGACCCCTGTGCCATGCGACACTGTGGTCTTATGCGGTATTAGCATTCGTTTCCAAATGTTGTCCCCCACTGAAAGGTAGGTTGCTCACGTGTTACTCACCCGTTCGCCACTAAGCTGAACTCTCTTCCATCCGAAAACTTCAGAGAAAACAGCTCCGTTCGACTTGCATGTGTTAGGCGCGCCGCCAGCGTTCGTCCTGAGCCAGGATCAAACTCTTCATTAAATGGTATTTAAACCAGCTAATGCTGAATTCAAATCTCTGTAATCTCATTACGCAATCGCTTGCGTCCTGCATTACTGCTTTTTAAATGGAATTTTTATAGTGTTTTCCACACTCTAAAAGGGTTCCGTTAAGCTTCTTGATATTGTTTAATTTTCAAGGTCCTGTGCGTCCCTCTCGCGAGGCAGCTTATTTATTATATCAGGTCCAGCCCTTTTTGTCAAGAACTTTTTTCTGATTTTTTTCGAGCCGCTTCGCTCTCTTTTTTCGAGACAGCCTGTTTATTATATCAGCTTCCGCCCTTCTTGTCAAGAACTTTTTTCTGACCTTTCTTTCGGCTTCTTCTCTTCTCTCAGGTCCGCTCTATCCCCTTGGGACAGCTTAGTTATATTATCATACTTATTTGCGAATGTCAACAAGTTTTTCCAAAAAACTTTTATTTTTCCTTTCCTCTTTTCTAATCTGTCAATTGTTCCCGCATGGCGGCAAGGATCTTCCGTTCCTTACGGGATATCTGTACCTGCGTGGTATGCAGCACCCGCGCTGTTTCACTTTGGGTTTTGTTCTTGAAAAAGCGCAGGTAGATGAGCGTGCGCTCCTCCTTTGTCAGCGTGCCCAACACACTTTTCAGGCTCAGCAAGTCGGATACGGTTTCTTCGCAGCTCTCCTCCGGGATATCGAACTCCCGGCTGCCATCTTCGTCGCTCACCGGCGTAAGAGACAGTGCGGGCATCGCGGCGCTCATTGCGTCCGCCACTTGTTCAGGCGTTACATCGAGGCGTTCGGCCAGCTGTGAAACAGTCGGTTCCTGCCCTGTTTCCTTTACGCAGCGCTCCCGCACCGCGCTGATCTTCAAGCTCAGCTCCTTCAACGAGCGGCTCACCTTCACGGTTCCGCCGTCCCGGAACAGTTTTTTGATCTCGCCTAAAATCACAGGCACTGCGTAAGTGGAAAAACAAAGGCCGCGGGAACCGTCAAAGCCGTCGTATGCTTTGACGAGCCCCATGCAGCCGGCGGAGAACAAATCGTCGTATTCAATCCCCCGCCCTTTGAAACGGCCGGCACAGGAATGAACAAGCCCCAGATTCTTTTCAATGAATTCGGCGCGCGGGCCGAGCACGACCGGTGTTGGCGGCATAACTTCCCTACTCTCTACATAATATGTATAAAGAGCGGCTCAACGAGTGCCCAGGCGCTTGCTCAGCGTAACGCGCGTGCCTTTGCCCGGGGCAGAGCGCACCTTGACGGAGTCCATAAAGCTTTCCATCACCGCAAAACCCAGGCCCGCGCGTTCAGCGCCGCCCGTAGTGAACAGCGGCTCCATTGCCTTGGAGACGTCCGGGATACCGCACCCCTTGTCCGCCACCGCCACGCGCAGCGTGCCGTCCTCATACAATGCGGCCGTCAGCGTGATCGGACCAATGGTGTTTGCATAGGCGTGCACGATGCAGTTCGTTACAGCCTCGGATACAGCCGTCTTAACGTCGGCCAGCTCGTCCAGCGTAGGGTCCGCCTGCGCGGCAAATGCCGAGAGCGCGCTGCGGGCAAAGCCCTCGTTCACGCTGCGGCTGGGGAATGTGATCTTTACCGTATTCAGTGCTTTCATTTGTTATAACTCCTTTTGGCGCGCGGCCTTAGTCTTTGGATTCGATGCCCGCGATGGACAGCATGCGCTTGATATCCTTCGGCGCTTTCTGTACCACCACCACGCCGCCCATGGCGCTGACGAGCTTGTGGCGGCCCAGAATCAGCCCGATGCCCGAGGAATCCATAAAAGTGACCGCCGAAAAATCAAGGATGAGGATGGCAGGCGCGGCCGCCGCGGCCCGCTCGTCGATTTTTTCGCGCAGGATGGCCGCCCAGTGATGGTCGATCTCGCCCGAAAGCAGCGCCGTAAGTGTTTTTCCGTCTTGCTTGAGTGTTACTTGTGTCATACCCGTTTTGTCTCCCGTTTTCTGAATATTGAAGCCGCGTGCCGCAATGGCACGCAAAAAAGAAAGGCATACAGTCTATGCATCTATCATAGACCGTATGCCTTGTATTTTTTGTTGATTTGCGTCGCCCTGTTTTACTTTGTGAGCAGCCCCCGCGCCTGTGCGGCAAGATACAGGCTGCCGCACACCACAAGCCCCTCCGGCGCGTCCCCCCGCGCCAGGCGCAGCGCCTGTTCCACGCTGTCACAGGCCGTCACCTGCGGGAAATGCCGCTTTGCCAGCGCCGCCAGCGCCTCGGCGGACAGCGCGCGCGGGCTGTCGGGCCGGACGGTATACACGCGGGCGAAACACGGGGCGAGCGCGGAGAGCATCTCCTCCGGCTGTTTGCCGTCCAGAATGCCGATCACCGCCGTCAGCCCCGAAAGCCCTGCGCCGCGCAGCGTCGCCGCCAGCGCCCGCGCACCGTCCGGGTTATGCGCGCCGTCCAGCACCACCAGAGGCCTGCGGGACAATACTTCGATACGCGCCGGAAAACGCGCGCCCGCAATTCCGCCCAAAATCGCCTCGTCCGAAATGTCAAAGCCTTTTTCGCACAGCGCCAACGCAGCCTCTACCACCACGGCGGCGTTATAGGCCTGATGAACGCCCGGGAACGGTACGACAAGGTCGTACCCGCCGTAGTTGACCCGGTTCTCGAAAGCCGGGGCTTTATAGATATGAAGGTCCTGCAGGTCGGGCGCCACAAGAGGGCAATGCGCTTTTGCCGCCCGCAGCGTGATCTCATCCATGGCCTCCTGCGGCTGCGCGGGGTAGCTTATCACCGTGCAGTTGTTTTTGAGGATACCGCACTTTTCCCCGGCAATGGCCGCATAAGTGTCGCCCAGCAGTTCGGTGTGGTCCCTTCCGATGCACATGATACAGGCCACCAACGTGTTTTCCACCGCATTGGTGGAATCCAGCCGCCCGCCAAGGCCCACTTCCAGACAGACGATGTCACAGCGCTCCCGCGCAAACCACAGCAGCGTGGCCGCCGTCACCGCGTCAAACTCCACCAGGCTGTCCCAGCCCTCCGCGCGCAGCCCTTCAGCGGCCGCGCGCACCTCTGTCAGGATCTGCGCCAGCGTTTCCCGGGAAATCATTTCTCCGTCCAGCAGAAAACGTTCGCGAAATTCCAGCACATAGGGGCTGACGCCGGCGCCCACGCGGTATCCCGCCCTGTGCAGCACAGAAGCCAGCATTACCGTTGCGCTGCCCTTGCCGTTGGTTCCCGCAACATGCACGAACCGGAGGCTTTTTTCCGGATTCCCCAGCTTTTCCAGCAGCCGCCGCGTATTTTCCACGCCCGGATGCGCGGCCAGCCGCGGCAGGCTGTGTACCCATTCCAGCGCCTGTTCATAATCCATAGCATCCACCCTCCTTCAAAGCCCACAGCAGAGGGCGGGCAACGGCAACCGCCGCCGCCCGCCCTGTATCTTTACATTATACCGGGGCCTATGCGTCCAGCTCCATCAACAAGGCGGCGTGGTATTGGCCGTTGATGCGAAAGAACCGTTCCAGCCGCCCCACCGTGCGAAAGCCCAGCTTTTCATACACATGAACGGCCGCCGCGTTATCCGCGCGCACCTCCAGCGTGAACGCTGTTACGCCGGCGCGCACGCCCGTCTCCAACAGCTCCGTAAGCATGCGCGTGGCTATCCCATGGTTCCAGTGGCTTTTGCGCACGCTGGCGTCAATCTGCGCGCGATGGCTCATGCGCGGCCGCCGTGGCCTCGAAAGCCCGCACAGCGCCACGATCTCGTCCGCCTCTTGCGCCACGAGCATCAGCGCGTCGGGGTCGTTCTCCACCTGCCGGAGATATTGCCGTTCTTGCTCCTCCGTGATGGGCAGTCCCTCGGGGCCAAACGTCAGATTGTCGCTTTCTGCGCCGATTTGCCGCAGATACGCCAGTATCGCGGCCGCATCCTCACTGTGGGCAGGGCGAATCGTTAACTCTCCGCTCATTTTTCTTTCCCCTCTCCAAACAGCCAATGCAGCTCAGCCCAGGTTTCGGATGGATTCCTCGATCTTCGCCAGCTTCTCCGCCGCCGCGGCGTGCTTTTGACGCATGTCCTCGACGATGTGCGCGGGCGCCTTGTTCACAAAGCCCTCGTTTGACAGCTTCGCGGCCATAGACGCGATTTCCTTCTCGCACTGGGCCTTTTCCTTGGCCAGCCGTGCCTGCTCCTTTTCCCGGTCGATCAGCTCCATCATCGGGATAAACGCGCGGGCCGCGTGCGTCACCACCTGCGCCACACCCTTGGTGTCGCCGGTGTATTTTTCCGTAAAGGATACCTCGTTTGCAAAAGCGAATTTGGCAAGATACGCAGCCCCGTCCTCAAAAGGCGTTTTGTCCGCCGTCTCGATGATGAGCGACGTCCGTTTTGCCGGATGCACGCCCATGTCCGCGCGCAGCGTGCGCACGGCCTTGATGAGGTCCATCACCTTTTCAAAGCCCGCTTCTTCTTCCGCATAGTTCATCTGCGGTTCATACTCGGGCCATTTTTCCAGCATCAGTGTCTCAGACGCGCCGGGCAGCGCCGTGTAAATTTCCTCTGTGATGAACGGCATGAACGGGTGAAGCAACTTAAGCGCCTGCACCAGCACACTCACCAAAATCTGGCGCGCGCTGTCCGCCTCGGCCGCGTCCTCGCTGTTCAGGCGCAGCTTTGCAATTTCGATATACCAGTCGCAGTACACGTCCCAGATGAAGTCCTGCACTTTCTGCGCCGCAAGGCCCAGTTCGAACTTGTCAAGGTTTTCCGTGACGTTCTTCACCAGCGTGTTCAGCTGCGAAAGCACCCATTTGTCCGCCATCGTCAGCGAGGCGGGCAGGCCGGGCCGGAAGTCCTCCGGCAGGTTCATCATCACAAAGCGCGCGGCGTTCCACAGCTTGTTGGCAAAGTTGCGGCTGGCCTTTACCTTTTCGTCCGAGAAGCGCATGTCGTTGCCCGGCGTGGAGCCCACCACCAGCGTCAGGCGCAGCGCGTCCGCGCCGTACTGGTCGATGATTTCCAGCGGGTCGATGCCGTTGCCCAAAGATTTGGACATCTTGCGGCCCTGCGCGTCGCGCACCAGACCGTGGATGAGCACGGTATCGAAAGGGGCTTTGTCCGTATACGTCAGCCCGGAGAAGATCATGCGGCTGACCCAGAACGTGATGATGTCATATCCCGTGACCAGCGTATTGGTTGGGTAAAAATATTTAAGGTCCTCGGTCTCTTCCGGCCATCCCAGCGTGGAGAACGGCCACAGGGCGCTGGAAAACCAGGTGTCCAGCGTGTCCTCGTCCTGGCGCACGGGCTTGCCGCACTTGGGGCACACGGTGAGCGGCGTGGCCGAAACGCTGATCTCGCCGCAGTCATCGCAGTAATAGGCTGGGATGCGGTGGCCCCACCAGAGCTGGCGGCTGATGCACCAGTCGCGCGTGTTCTCCATCCAGTTGTAATAGGGCTTGTCGAAACGCTCGGGCACGAACCGGATACGCCCGTCGCGCACGGCCTCGATGGCCGGGCCCGCCAGAGGCACCATCTTCACGAACCACTGCTTGCTCACCATGGGCTCCACGGTGGTGCCGCAGCGGTAACAGGTGCCCACATTGTGCTTGTGCGGCTCGATGGAAGCCAGATATCCGCCGGCTTCCAGGTCTGCCACAATGGCCTTGCGCGCCTCGTAACGGTCCATGCCCGCATATTTTCCGCAGTCCTGCGTCATGTGCGCGTCGTCCGTCAGCACCTTGACGACGGGCAGGCCGTGGCGCACGCCCACCTCGAAGTCGTTGGGGTCGTGCGCGGGAGTGACCTTCACCACGCCCGTGCCGAATTCCCGGTCCACATACGTGTCGCAGACAACGGGGATCTCCTTCCCCACCAGCGGCAAAATAACCTTTTTGCCGTGCAGATGGGTGTAGCGTTCGTCGTCCGGGTGCACGGCGATGGCCGTATCTCCCAGCATGGTCTCGGGGCGGGTAGTGGCAAGCTCCACGAATTCATCGCCGCCCGCCACCGGATATTTCAGATGCCAGAAAAAGCCGTCCTGCTCCTCGTACTCCACCTCCGCGTCGGAGATGGACGTTTTGCAGTGGGGGCACCAGTTGATGATGCGCTCCCCCCGGTAGATGAGGCCGTCGTCGTACAGCTTTTTGAAAACCTTCAAAACAGCCTTGCTGCAGCCCTCGTCCATGGTGAAACGCTCACGCTGCCAGTCGCAGGAACAGCCCAGCTTTTTCAGCTGCTCCACGATGCGCCCGCCGTACTGCTTTTTCCAGTCCCAAGCGCGCTCCAAAAACCTGTCGCGGCCGAGGTCCTGCTTCGTGAGGCCCTCTTCCTTCATCTTCGCCACGATCTTCGCCTCTGTGGCAATGGACGCATGGTCCGTGCCCGGCACCCACAGAGCGGCATAGCCCTGCATGCGCTTGTAGCGGATGAGGATATCCTGCCAGGTCTCGTCCATGGCGTGGCCCATGTGCAGCTGCCCCGTGATATTGGGCGGCGGCATCACAATGGTATAGGGCCTTTTGTCCGGGTCGCGCTCCGCGTGGAAATAGCCTGCATCCACCCATTTTTTGTAATGCTTGTCCTCCACAGACGAAGGGTCGTAAATTTTCTCCAGTTCTTTCATCCTTGTACTCCTTTCGGGGCGGAATGCAAACAAAAATGCCGCCCCACACAAATGTGCATGGGACGGCATCAAGATACCGCGGTACCACCCAAATTGCCCGCCGCCTGCGCGGCAAGCCACTTGAACGCCCTTAACGCGGGCCAACGAGAGCGGCTACTGCTGTTCCCCGCCCCTGCTCCAAAGCGACAGCGCTCCGCCCGCCCGCACCGGCTCCCACCTGCCCCGGCTCTCTTTCACGGACGTCCCGGCCCGGCCTGTGCCCGCGGCACAGCGGCCCGTTCTGCGGAACGCACTCTTTTTCACAGCATTTACCTATGATGGATTATAGCCGCTTTTGCGCGGTTTGTCAACGGGCGGCGCCTTTCACCCGAGGCTCACGCCCATGCGGCGCGCCACCGTGAGCATGTCGCAGGTTTCGGGCACCAGCTTCGTCTTGCCCGCAATGTCCTTGAGCGCGTTCTCCGTCACGATATTGTTCTTCATGGCGACGGCCACGCCGTAGTGGTCGGCCTCCACCAGCTTTGCCGCATAGGTGCCGAACTCGGTGGCCAGAACACGGTCGTATGCCGAAGGGCTGCCGCCGCGCTGCATGTGTCCGGGCACGCACACCCGGGTCTCAAAGCCCGTCGCTTCCTCGATCTGCCTTGCAATGCGGTTCGTGGCCGTGCGCTCGCCCGCAGCGGCCCGCGCCGCCGCCCGCTCCTTTTTCTTCATGGCCGCTTCGCCCACATCGTATACACCCTCCGCCACAGCCAGGATGGAAAACGTCTTGCCCTGCTCGCTGCGCTTCTGGATGGCGGCGCAAACATTCTCGATATTGTAAGGCAGCTCGGGGATGAGGATGATATCCGCGCCGCCGGCGATGCCGGAATACAGCGTCAGCCATCCCGCTTTGTTGCCCATGATCTCGATGACCATGCAGCGGCGGTGGCTGGAGGCCGTTGTATGGATGCGGTCGATGACTTCCGTGGCAATATCCACAGCCGTGTGGAAGCCGAACGTCACGTCGGTGCCGTAAATATCGTTGTCGATGGTCTTGGGCAGGCCGATGATGTTCAGACCCTCCTCGCTGAGCAGGTTGGCCGTTTTATGCGTGCCGTTGCCGCCCAGGCACAGCAGGCAGTCCAGCTTCGCATCCTTATACGTTTTTTTCATGGCGGCAACCTTGTCCACCTTGTCATCGCCCACAACGCGCATCATTTTGAACGGGGTGCGCTTGGTGCCAAGAATCGTGCCGCCTACCGTCAAAATGCCGGAAAATTCATACTGCTGCATTTCGCGCCATTCGCCCTTGATGAGGCCGTCGTAGCCGTTCTGAATGCCGACGATCTCCACCTCATCGCCGAAACGCTGGTACAGCGCCTTGGCCGCGCCGCGGATGGTGGCGTTCAGGCCGGGGCAGTCCCCGCCGGAGGTAAGGATACCCACACGTTTTTTCATCGAAAAACCTTCTTTCTCTCAACCGTTCACGCCCGCCGCCGGGCGGCGCGTTATTTTGTCAGCCTGCGCGCCACGAACAGGAACACGCACGCCCCCACCACCGAAACAATGATGTTCGCAAACAGGCTGTGCGCCGAAAAGCCCAGCAGGCCGAACAGCAGCCCGCCCACACACGAACCGATGACGCCGACGGCGATGTTCCGCACAAGGCTCCCGCCGCCGCCCATTATTTTGCTTGCCAGCCAGCCGGCCACCGCGCCGACGAGCAGCGTTGAAAGAATTGCCCAGAGCATTTTTATCTTCCCCTTCCAAAGGCGCATCCATGCGGCGCCCCTGCCGATTTTGTTTCTGTTTTCAGTATAGGATTTTCCCACCCGGTTGTCAAACCGGCAGCACCGCCAGCAGCAGCGTCATGATGGTGATGCTCAGCACCATGCTGATGGAATTGATGACGGCAGCCACCGTGCCGTCGCAGCCGTTTTCAATGGTGATCATCGGGGCGCAGCTCGCCACCGGCGCAAACAGCATCACCACCAGCGTGCGTGCCACTTCCCGCGGAACCGGCAGCCAAAGCCACAAAACCACAGCCGCCAGTGCGCACACCGTGTACCGCCCGGCCAGGACCCGGGCCACCGTGGCGCGGCCTTCCCGCGGGAACCGCACCTCAAACAGAATGCCGATGCACAGCATGGCAAGAAAGGAGTTTGCATTGCCCGCCATCACGGCCACGTTCATCACAAAACCCGGCAGCTCCCAGTGCAGCAGGCTCAGGGCGACCATCGCCACATACACAAGAAAAGTGGGCGTGGTGAAAAGCTTTTTCAACACTGAACCGAGCCCCGCGCCCCTGCCCTTCCCGCCGCCCATGGCGCGCTGGGCCACGGCCGCGTTGGGCCCATACGTAAAAATCGCAGCGCCCACGTCAAACATGCACATAGCGGCAAAGGATTCCGAGCTCACCACGCCCGATAAAAACGGGATGGCGAAATTTCCGCAGTTGAATGTGTTGGTGTTCAGGATCGTCGTTCCCCGTTCCACTGCCGGACGCCCGCGGGAAAGCACCGCACCCGTGCAAACCAGCGTCAGGCTCACCAAAAAGGAAAACACGAACGTGAGCAGCAGCACGCCGCTCAGCTCCACGCCTGCAAAGCCCTTGACGATAGCGGCCGGCAGCGTGATGTTCATAATGACCGCAGAGAGGAACCGCGCGTCCTGCACGCGGAACAGCCCCGCTCTTTTTAACAAATATCCTCCCGCCAACACAGCCAGATAGACCCCGCTGTTGGAAAGGCTGGCCCACAGGTCCATATACCGATGCCCCAATCCCGTTCAGGCGCCTGCGCGCAGGCGCCTTTGCTGTTTTTTCAGTATACCATGACGCCGCGAAGCGGCCCCAACAAAACCGCACCTGCTGCGGTTTTGCATGGTTCAATGTTCTCAAGCCCGTGCGCGAAAGCGCATCAGCGCACGAAGTGCGCGCGGCCGCGCAAGCGGCGGGCTTGAGGTTATTATACCACGCGCCCAAAGCCGGGTACACGGCAAATCTTGCGCAAGGGGATTTTATTTCGTGTGGATTTTCTTAAAAAAAGGTGTTGACATCGGGCGAATTTCTTCGTATAATAATAAAGCACTTCGGCGATACGCCGTGAATGCAATGCGGAATTGTGTAATGGTAGCACCTGCGACTCTGACTCGCATTGTGAGGGTTCGAATCCTTCTTCCGCAACCAAACGGCAGCATCTGCTGCCGTTTTCTTTCGGGGTATAGCGCAGTTGGTAGCGCGCTGCGTTCGGGACGCAGAGGCCTTGAGTTCAAATCTCAATACTCCGACCATTCGGAAAACCGCACCAGACAGCCAAAAACGGCTTAGTGGTGCGGTTTTTTTCGCATCCTATGCGTTGTTCCTTCTCCGTCTTTCCTGCCGTTTACACTTTATTGAGGCTCCCTTGCAGGCCGGATACAGACGATCCCTCTTCCATTTCCCTTACAATAAAAAGACCGCCGCGGAGCTGCTCCGCGGCGGTCTTTCATTGTAGAGAAACCACCGGCTGTGCCGGTGGTACGGAAAAGCTTAAGCTATGAAAAGAAACTCCTTCCAGTAAAATGGAAGTGCGGTCTGGCAACTGCACGAACCAACAGAAGGAGGCCATTCAGTGAATGACAATAATAGTTTAGCGCATACAAAATGGAATTGCAAATACCACATTGTGTTTGCGCCGAAATATCGGCGCAAACTGTTCTACGGAGAAAATCGAAAAGAGATAGGAGGGATTTTGAGACAGCTCAGTGAATGGAAAGGAGTAAAAATAGTAGAAGCAGAAGTGTGCCCGGATCACATCCACATGCTGGTGGAAATCCCACCGAAAATGAGTGTGGCGGGATACATAGGATTTCTCAAAGGGAAAAGCAGTTTGATGATTTTTCAACGACACGGGAATCTGAAGTACAAATATGGGAATCGATCATTTTGGTGCAGAGGGTACTACGTGGACACCGCAGGAAAGAATACGAAAAAGATCGCGCAATACATTCAAAATCAGTTGAAAGAAGATCAACTTACAGATCAGATGACGTTAAAGGAATACATGGACCCGCTTGCGGGTAACAAGTAACAATCCTATGCAAGTGTCAGACCGTTATGCGCCTTGAGGCGCTGCCTGTATCATAGGGCTTTGCCCGCATCTGAAATACCCCCGGCGAAGCGTAATCTCATTAAGATAAGCGACCGACCAGACTGCACAAAAAAGCGGCCAGATCTTTTCTGCAAATATTTTGCAAATATTTGAAAAAAATCACAAAAACCCCTTGACAAAAAAGAAAAAATCGGCGGCTATGCCTTGAAAGCAATTTCAAGGAGGTTACGCCGATGAAAAACTACCCCAAAGCCCTGAAGAGGAAACTTCTAAATACCGTATCTCAAATACGGAAGGAGTTGCCCAAAACACGGCCGATCCCAAGCGGGATTTCAAACGGAATCGAAAGCTGCCCTTCGAGACGCTGTGCAAGACAATACTCTTCATGAGCGGACAAAGCCTGAATGTGGAACTGCAGCGGCAGTTTCACTATGATCCGACAGCTGCAACGACATCAGCGTTTGTTCAGCAGCGGGGAAAACTCCTTCCAACGGCCTTTGAAGAAATTTTGCGCCGGTTCACTTATCAAAACCGTCCCATCCGAAGGTGGAACGGGTACACACTGCTGGCGGCAGACGGTTCCCATGTGCAGATTCAAGCGACATTCACGACAAAGCAACCTACTTTAATAGCACGAAGGACGGGCGCGGATACAACCTGCTGCATTTGAACGCTCTGTACGATTTGGAAAGTCAAGTCTATCTGGACGCCATCATACAAGATGGACGAGAGGAGCACGAATCTCAGGCGCTTGTAGAACTGGTGGATCGGTCGGAACTCACAGAACCGGTCATTCTCGTAGCGGATCGCGGTTATGAGGCATACAACAACATGGCACACATAGAACAGAAGGGCTGGAAATATCTGATCCGCGTAAAAGACAAGCAGGGCCTCCTTTCAGGGCTTAGGCTGACTGGTGCGCCGGAATTTGACGCAGCCTTCAGTTATTCTCTGTCCAAACGCCTCACAAACCGTATCCGTCAAGAGCCTCATAAGTACCGCTGGATTCCCAAAAGGTTCATTTCGACTATATTGGGGACGCAAGCGATGCATTGTATCCAATCTCTTTCCGTGTGGTCAGATTTGCGGTGAAAGAAGGTCTGTACGAGACCGTGATCACCAACCTTCCCGCAGATCGGTTCCCGCCTCCGCTGCTTCGTGAACTTTACCACAAACGCTGGGGTATCGAAACATCTTTCCGGGATTTGAAATACACCCTTGCACTGACACACTTTCATGCCAAAAAGCGCCCATTTATCAAACAGGAGATCTTTTCCAGAATGACGCTCTACAATTTCGCTTCCCTGCTTCGTCTCCATGCCGTTTTTACACAGCCTGAAGGCAAACATCTTTACCGAATTAACACCGCTTTCGCCGCTCACATTGCACGGGAATTCCTGCTGGGCTTCGTTCCCGCGGTCAATGTAGAACCTTTGATCACAAAATTCCTGCTTCCTGTCCGGCCTGGTCTGCAAAAACCGAGGAATATGCGCGCGAAGCGCCCAATCAGTTTTCAGTATCGGATGATTTGAGACCGTTTCATATTCGTTTTTTCGCGGAGGAGACTCCGCGCCTTTGTCATGCCTTTTTCTGATGTACATGTTTACTAAACCGCCTCCGAGATTTTCTCTCAGAGGCGGTTGCATTTTGGAGCCTTATCTTAATGAGATTACGGTGAAGCCGGGGGTATTTCAGATGCGTGCAAAGCCCTATGATACAGGCAGCGCCTCAAGGCGCATAACGGTCTGACACTTGCATAGGATTGTTACTTGTTACTCGCAAGCGGGTCCATGTATTCCTTTAACGTCATCTGATCTGTAAGTTGATCTTCTTTCAACTGATTTTGAATGTATTGCGCGATCTTTTTCGTATTCTTTCCTGCGGTGTCCACGTAGTACCCTCTGCACCAGAATGATCGATTCCCATATTTGTACTTCAGATTCCCGTGTCGTTGAAAAATCATCAAACTGCTTTTCCCTTTGAGAAATCCTATGTATCCCGCCACACTCATTTTCGGTGGGATTTCTACCTGCATGTGGATGTGATCCGGGCACACTTCTGCTTCTACTATTTTTACTCCTTTCCATTCACTGAGCTGTCTCAAAATCCCTCCTATCTCTTTTCGATTTTCTCCGTAGAACAGTTTGCCCCGATATTTCGGCGCAAACACAATGTGGTATTTGCAATTCCATTTTGTATGCGCTAAACTATTATTGTCATTCATTGAATGGCCTCCTTCTGTTGGTTCGTGCAGTTGCCAGACCGCACTGCCATTTTACTGGAAGGAGTTTCTTTTCATAGCTTAAGCTTTTCCGTACCACCGGCATAGCCGGTGGTTTTTCTACAATAAAAAGCGTCCCGTCTGCATCTTGCCGCAGGCGGGACGCTTTTTATTGTACGCATCCGGGTATTCCGCGCCGGACCGCGCTCATTTCAAAAGCAGCGGCAGAAACGGAAGGACAACGCCGAAAACGAGGAACAGTGCGCCCCCAAAACGGATGCCGAACCTGTATAACTCCGACGGCTCATCGGCGCGGTACGATTTCCACTGCTCGGTCCATTTCCAAACCAGCGCCGGACGAAGCAGGCACAGCAGCCCCAGCGCAATACAAACCGCCGAAAGGATCATACAATATACCATTCTCCGCCTCTCTCTCCATTCCGTTGCGTTTCTTTCCCTGCCTCAGTAGTAAAAAGCCGGGGACGCCACCGCCATTATCAAAAACAGCACGAACGTCAATACAAAAAACACAGCCCATGCGATGACACGCGCAGCCAGAAAGCCCCGCGCAAAGTTGCGGCGGTTGGGGCGGCCCGGGCTGTCCAGCGCCCAGACGAGCAGGAACACCAGCCCGATCACCGGCACCATTCCCAAAAGGGACATTCCGAGATAGGAGCCCATGGATATCGGTTCAGGCAGTTCCGGCTGTCCGTAGCTTTGCATGCCGGGCGTATAATAGGCAGGCCGCTGCGCATAAGCGGGCGGTGGAACGCCCGGACCGGGTGTTCCCTCAGGCCGCGGCGGCATATAGATGGGCCGCGGTGCAGCCCCCACAGGGCTGCCGCCCTGCGGCGGATACGGATACGCCTCCTCCTGCCCGTGGATGGGAGGCACGGGCGCACCCGGTCCGGGCTGCGTCGGGATTTCCCCCGCGGGGACCGTCACAGGCGGCTCATCCAGCCGTCCGGCCTGCCGTGGTTCACCCGCTCCCGCCTCCCGCACGGGGGACTCCGGCAAGTCGGCTGCGGGCGCGCCTCCGCTTTCCTGCCCGGACTGCCCTGCATCGCGGGTGCCGTCCTGCGCTTGAGCCTGCGGCGGCTCCGCCATCCGGTCCGGCTCATCGGGTTCGATCATACGCCCGCAGTTCGGGCATGCGTCCAGGCCCGGCACAAGCGCCGTGCCGCAGATAGGACAAAAGTTTTTTGCCATTGCAAAACGCTCCTTTCCGCGCGCCCCATGGGGCCTGCGGTCAAAAATACATATATATCTGGCAGGGGATCATACCATTGTACAGCTTGCGGCGGCGTTTGGCCTTTTTGCCGAAATGCTGCTCAAAATCCGCGTCCGCCGTAATAATGTATGCGCTGCGCACGGGGTTTTCCTCCAGCCGACGGCCCAGCATGCGCTCCAGCTCCGCGGCGGCGGCAAGGTCTCCCAGGCGCTCGCCATAAGGCGGATTGGTGAACACCATTGCGCCGGGGGCAGGGGAAAAATCCTTCACATCCGCCGTAAAGAACCTGCAGTGCTTTTCCACTCCCGCCAGCTTTGCATTGGCCGCAGCCAACGCCACCGCCGCAGGGTCAATGTCAAAGCCTACGCCTTGGAATTCCACGCCCCGCCGGATCTCCGAAAGGGCTTTCTCCCGCTGCTCTTTCCAGACGGCGGCAGGCAGAAACGCATAGTGCTCCGCCGTAAAGCGGCGCCGCAGGCCGGGGGCCATGTTCATGGCCTTCATCGCGGCCTCGATCATCAGTGTACCGCTGCCGCAGAACGGGTCCTGCGCCAGTGTGTCGGGATAGATGCGGCCCAGGTCAATGATGGCCGCGGCCAGCGTCTCCTTGATGGGCGCCTCCATACTGTTTTTGCGGTAACCGCGCTTGTGCAGGCCGTCGCCGGAGGTATCCAGCATTACCTCCACCATATTTTTGCGGATGGAAAAACGTATTTTGTACAGCGCGCCGTCCTCTGGCAGAACCTGCACCCGGTGCCCACGCTTGAGCCGCTCCACCACAGCCTTTTTCACGATGCTTTGACAGGCCGGAACGCTGGAAAGCGTACTGGACAGACTGCTGCCCTTCACCGGGAACTCCGCGTCCGCGGGCAGCAGCTCTTCCCAGGGAATGGCCGATACGCCGTCAAACAGCTCGTCAAAGGTAACGGCCTTGTAGGTCTTAAGCAGGATGAGCACGCGCTCGGCACAGCGGCTCCACAGATTGGCGGCTGCGATGATGTCCGGCCCGCCGCGGAACGCCACGCGTCCATCTGTGACAGCGACATCCTCTGCGCCGATGCGCTTAAAGTCGAACGCCGCGGCGCTCTCTGTGCCAAAATAGCAGGGTGCGATCAAATCATATTTCAAAATTGTTTTCCTCGTCTTTTTAAAATCGTGTCAGGGCAGCGCCCCGGCATTCCGCAGGCCGGGACCGCCGTGACGGCTTGGGGGCGATAAAGCCCGTACCCGCCGTACAACGTGCGTTATCGGTTTAAGTATAGCACAAGCCCGGCCGCATCACAAGCGGCGGCTGTTTTCTGAATGAAATGATCCGGCGGTGCGGCGCCCGGCACCTGTCCCCCTTCCCTTACCGATCCGACGGCCGGACGGAACATGAACTGCAACACCTCCCGGTTCGGGAGCAAAGTAATTCACAGAACAGCTTTTGGTACCGATGTCTCCATCCGGTCGCGCCGTACCTTAAAGGCACCCTGCAAATACGCCGCATTGTTCTTTCATATATGGTATAATAACCTCAAACCCGTCGCTTGCGCGGCTGCGCGCACTTCGTGCGCTGATGCGCTTATCGCGCATTGCTTTGAGAACATTGAACCATGCAAAACCGCAATGGATGCGGTTTTGTTGTGGCCGCTTCGCGGCGCCATGGTATAATATGTCCGGTTGGCGAATGTAAGCCGCAGGTGAAGCATGCGCTTAGCGGCATAGATACCATGTTTCTTAGTGAACACGAGCGGCACCCGAAGTGCGAGCTTAGAAAATGGTATATTGTCCGTGAAACAACAGGAAGCCGCCGTTTGGGGCGAAAAGGCAAATGGCAGATAGCTGCAGCGACTGTGAAAGAATCGAGTTGATCAAAAAGCAGAAGGCCCCATATTTTGTCAGAGAATCAAAAACCGGTTACGTCGTTATCGGTGACAATCAGCGCATAAAAAGACATTCTCTTTTTCTATGCAAGCAATGCGTCTCTGAGCTGCATCTTTTAGCACCTGAATTCAGATATGGCTTTCTGACAGAAATGTCTATCGCAGCTGAAGCCGTTTATAAAAGCGTTTAAGCCGGAAAAGCTGAATTATGAACTTCTGCGCGTAGGCGGCGTCCATATGCACGGCATATATTTTCCAGAAGAAACGGCGATACGCCCCGCCCCGGCCCCGTTTGGCAGTTGGGGAAGGGATTGTCGTCGGAGAAATATCGTCCCTCCTCAGAAGAATTGGCAGCTTTAAAGACACAGTTGAACATAGAATTGGACAAGCTCTTGTTATAGACCGCCTGCTTGACCATCATACATCACCTGCGGAAGGCCCTGTTCCCGGCGCCGGCCGCACAAAAACATCCTGCCCGGAATTTATACGGGCAGGATGTTTTGCAGCTTGTCGAAAAAGCTACGCTTTTGCGCCAAGCTGCCTACGAACAGGGCCTTTGGCCCCGTTCGCCGCGCACGGCGCGGGATTATTTTAAATGAAAAAGGGGTTCGCCACCCCTTTTTCAAGCTTTTTCCCCGGACGCTTCTTTTCCTTCTTTGCCTTTTTCGATAGTCTAAAAACATCCTGCCCGGAATTTATACGGGCAGGATGTTTTGCTCTTTCACGCTGTCGGCGCTTCAATGAAAAGAACCGCTTTATCCCAGAACATTTTATCCGCTCGGTTCCGCCTTACTCTTTCTCCAAGCGCTTGAGCAGCAGCATGCAGAGAACGGACTTACTCTTTCTCCAAGCGCTTGAGCAGCAGCATGCAGAGAACGGACGACATTGCCATCACCAGAGCCAGCGGCCACAGGTTCCCAGCGGAAAATCCGCCGTCCTTCATCAGGCAAAAGCCCCATGACGCAGGAAATATCCGTCCCGCCGCACCAAGAACGCCGGGCAGCAGCTCCGACGGGAACATAATGCCCGACAGAAGAATGGAGGGAAGAAAAACGAGCTGGGAAAACATGGTCAGCTTCGCCTGATCCCTTACTGCCACCCCAAGCACGCCGCCCACGCTCAGCGACGCGGCAATAAAAACCGCCAGGGCACCGAAATACGCTGCCGGGTCGGCGGGCGCCGCCGCGCCGAATGCAGGCGGCGCAGCCAAATAGATCACCGCGCTCATCAGCATCAGATGCAGAAATGTGGACAAGAGCGCCGGGATGAGACCGAAGTACAGCGGCACACCGTTGGCTTTGTACATTTTTTTGATATCGCTGCCGTAAATCTCCACCAGCGAGGGCGGCAGGCCGATCAGCGCCCCCATGGAGACACCCATCACCGTCATGGACGGAACCAGCGTTTCCCGCGCGGACGGATTGACCGATGTAAAAATCCCTCCCATCATTGCAAAAAACAAAAGCGGCACCACATAGCAGGTAATGAGCAGCGTCCTGCTGCGGATGTCCAGCCGCCATTGCAGCGCCGTGCCATACAAAAACGCCCCCATCATACATCCTCCTTCGCAATATCCATAAAATGTTGCTCCAGTGTTCCCCGTCCTACTGTAACATCCAGAACCGCGACGCCGCACCGTTTGTAAGCTTCCAGCAACGGCAGCAGGGCCTCCCCTACGTCGTCAGCCTCAAAACGCTCCTCACCCTGCGCTGTCCGGACGCACACAAGGTATCGGCTGCCGATATGCGCGGTCAGTTCCGTCACAGTGCCCAGAAAAACCAACTCTCCGCGGTTCAGGATGCCGATGCGGCTGCACAGGCTTTCCACCTCCGCCATATCATGGCTGGCCAGGACGATGGTTTTCCCCTGCGCCTGCAGTGCGCGGATCTGCGCGTGGAGCGCCACCCGCCCCTCCACGTCCAGCCCGGCTGTGGGTTCATCCAGAAATACCACGTCCGGCCTTCCGGTGAGCGCAAGTGCAAGATGCAGTCGCCGCTTTTGTCCGGTGGACAGCGCGCCGTACTGCGTTTTTTTCATCCCACCGATGCCCAGTGCGTCCAGCATGGCCGCATCCGGCTTCGTTCCGTTCCATTTTGCAAACAGCGCCACGGCCTCCATGGGCCGGATGTGCGCCGGCAGAGAGGCGGACTGAAGCTGTATCCCGGCCTTGCCCCACACCACAGCACTGCCGCCATCCTGCCGCCGCAGGCCCTCGATGCATTCCAGCGCCGTGGTCTTTCCCGCGCCGTTCACCCCCAGCAGCGCAAAGATCTCGCCCTGCTCCACCGTGAAGTTCAGTCCCTTCAGCACCGCACGGCCTGCGTAACTTTTTTGCAGGCCCTCCACCCGTATCGCACAGCTCATTGCATATCCTCCCCTGTCGGCCCTGTCCCGATCCGGGTAAAATAGGCGTCCAGCGCCGGCTCGATGTACGCACTTGCCGCGGCCTGCCTTTGCCGCCACACGGCGTCCGCTCCGTCAAAGCTTCCCATCTCCATCAGCTTTGCCAAAATTTCCATGTCCCCGCCGGTGAACTCCGTCACCATCTGCCAAAATGCGGCCGCCAGCACCTGCCCCCGCGCCCCTTCGGGCGGCTCGCCTGCGGCCTGCAGACGCAGCGCCTCGTCCTGCAGGCGGTTGAAGGTCTCCAGCATCGCCCGGCCGCTCTCTTTGTCGAAGCGGCTGCGGATATGGTCCAGCGTTCTTTCGTCAAAATGCTTGATGAGCCAGTAAAACTCATTTTTCATCTGCAGGTTCACAATAATATCCGCGTACTTTTTAAAGTCCACCGTCTGCATCTGCAGCACCTCGGCACGCAAAGTCTCAATGGCCGTGAGTGATTCCGTCAGCACCGCGATCTTCTCCCGCACGGCGGCAGCCTGCGCTGCCAGCGCGTCCGCAACGTCGGCGGGCGTATCCAACGGCGCAAGCCTGTTTTTGATGTCGTCCAGCGAAAAACCCAGAGACTTCAGCGACAGGATTTGATGGAGCTGTATCATATCCTTATCCGTGTACAGTCTTCGCCCGCCTCCGCTTTCCGCCGTGGGAGAAAGCAGTCCCTCCCTGTCGTAGTATTGAAGCGTGCGGACCGTGACGCCCATTCTTTCCGCCAGCTTTCCCACGGTCATAAAGCCATCCGGCAGCGCCCGTTCATTTTTTGGCATCTCTATCACCTCCCTGCCATTATATTTCATGACGCCGCGTCACAAGCAACCCTTTTTTGACGCCAATGCAAAATATTTTCCGGCGCTTGGCGCAAAAAAGCGCCGCGCGAAACTTCGCGCGGCGCTCTGCCTGCAATCTTCATTGAAAAGTACGCATCAGCGTTCCGGAATCAGTACGCCGTAGCTGCCGTCCTTGCGGCGGTACACCGCGTGGATCTCATCGGTGTCCGCGTCGCGGAATAAAAAGAACGTGTGGCCCAGCATATTCATCTCCAAAATCGCCTCGTCCACGGTGCTTGGCTTGCAGGAAAAGCGTTTTTCGCGGATGATGCTGTATGCTTCTTCCGGCTCCGCCTCGTGGGCGGCAAGCGCGAATTCCTCCACCGCGGGCTGATAGACACGGTTTTCCAAACGCTTGCGGTTTTTAACGATGCGCCGCGTCAGCAGGTCTACCGCCGCGTCGAACGCATCTTCCATACGGTCGGCCGATTTCTCGGCACGGCTCGTAAAGCCCTTGTCTTTAACGGTCACCTCCACCGTCTGCCAGTCCTTTTCCACGGTCACGGTAACGTTCGCCTCCGCGCTGTCGGAAAAGAATTTGTCCAACTTTGCAAGCTTTGTTTCCACGCGCTGCATAAACGCGTCCTTCAGGTTGACTTTTCGTCCTGTGCATGTGATCTTCATAAACCAAAGCCTCCTTTAACAGTTGAAAAAGCGGCGTGGACAACCCCGCTTCTTCTGTTTTGATTATACCACGTCAGCACGTGATTTTACAAGGATTTTATAGGCAATATTTACAAAATGTTATTTTAACATACATAAAAAATATACAATTCGCACGCAATGTAAATTAAAAAGCGGCGCAACTGAACAAGCCGCGCCGCTTTGAGCGGAGATTTCTTTCATTATACGCCGGAAAAGCCCGCGCGCCGCAGGCTCTGCCCGCTCAATGCCCCCGGCGGGAGTAACCGCCGCCGCGGCGCGCCTCGGTGACGCGGCGCAGGTCGGAGATTTTTTCCTCGCTGCGGGATTTGAACTGGCTCATCATGTCCTCAAACGACATTTCACCCTGCGGCTGCGACTGAGTGCGGGGCTGCCAGGTGCGGCCGGTATCCGCGCGCTGGGGGCGCGGGGGGCGCGGCTCAGTGCGCTTGATGGAAAGCGCGATTTTGCCCTCGGGCGAGATGCTCATCACCTTCACCTTCACGGTCTGTCCTTCGCTCAAAACGTCGGAAAGCTCCTGGATATACTCGTTGGACACCTCGGAAATGTGTACCATGCCGGTTTGGCCGCCGGGCAAAGCCACGAACGCGCCGAATTTTTTTACGCCGGTGATCTTGCCCTCTACGATGCTTCCTACCTCTACTGCCATGGATTGCGATAACTCCTTACGTTAAATAAAGTTATAAAAATTGCGAAGCCGCAATGCTTACCAAAACCGGTGCAGTCAGTCCCCCGACATATCCACATAGATATGCTCGCCGGGCAGCACATATCCCAGCTTGTCGCGCGCGATGCGCTCCATATACGCCGCTTCGTCGCCGGAATCCAGCGTGCGCTGCAGCTCGGTGTTGGCCGCCTCCTGGGCGGCTACCTGCTGCGTCAGGTTCTCCAGCTGCTGGCGCTTGGAAACGATGTCGATCTGCGCAAATACAAGCGACACACACAGATAGATGCAAACGCAAACAAGCCCTATGCGTACCGCAAGGGCCGAAAAGCCTTTTTTCTGTTTGCGCTTTCTCTCTGCCATAAACCTTTCTCTTCCCCGGCCGGCGCGTTTTGCAGCGCGGCCGCACGGGGATGCTCCATCCACAAAAGGGTACACTTCCCCCAGTGTTACTTTGAATTATACAACACGCGGCCGCTGTTTTGCAACCTTTTCTTTCTGGCCGCCCGGCTTTTTTTCACACGGCCGGCGCTGTGCGCCGTACGCACACGCTGAAAACGCGCCGAAACCGCACCCGCAAACGGGCGCAGCACCGCGCGCCACAGCATTACGAACGGCCAGGCCAGGCACCAGCGAACGAACGCTTCGACGCCGGAAAGCAGAGGCTCCAGTGCGGCGCGGCTGGCCAAAAAACACAGCACACATCCCGCCAGCGTATACCAGCGCGGCTGGCCTGCATAAAAACGGCTCATGGCCGCGCTGCGGTACAAAAGCGCCCCCACGGCCAGCACAGCGGCGTCGCAGATAAAGCATACCGCTTTGCCTGAACCCAGCAGCATGCGTGCGGCGCTGTAGCCCACACACAGAAGAAACCCCAGCCCGGCGGCGTAGAACAGATCCCGCAGCGCGAGCCCCACCGGGACTCCGCCAACCATTTACCGCACCAGCCTTTTAAACAGGGATTCCTGTTTTTCCCGTTTGGCGGTGTACTGGACATATTCGATGGAACCGTTGATCTTCACCTCGCCCGTCTGGACGGAAAGCTCGCTGACCGTCAGCCCTTCACCGCCGATGGCAAGCGTGCCGCCGGGCGTTTCCAGCGTGGCCGTGAAAGAGTCGTAGGAGACGATGGACAAAATGCCCGTCGCTGTAAGACGCTTGCGGTCCTCTATTACAACACTGTGCGGCGTCTGCCGAGCCTGGTTCGCCGCCGGGGCGGCCGGATTGATCGTCATTTGTTTTGCACCTCTCTTTATCACCATGTGTATGCAAAGAGCGGCGCGCATATGACGGCGCGCAGGAAGCCGAAGGGTCTGCGTGCAATCCAAAACGGCTTACTCCGAAAGCACCACGTACATCTCGCGGGCAAGGTCCTTGCCTGTGGGCGCCTCGGTGGATACCACCTTCACGCGCACGGGCCTCTGGCCGAACGCCACCTCGATGACGTCGCCTTCCTTGACGGCATAGCTTGCCTTAACGGGCTTGCCGTTCACTGTGATGCGCCCGGCGTCCGCCACCTCGTTGGCCACAGTGCGGCGTTTGATGAGACGGCTCACCTTCATAAATTTGTCAATGCGCATGGCTGCGCTCCTTTCTGTTGTCTTGTAAGAAAAATGCAGCCGGAGGGCTTGTCCTCCGGCTGCATGGAAAAGGGCCGATATCGCTTATTTCGCCACGGCGTCCTTCAGAGCCTTGCCGGCCTTGAAAGCGGGAGCGGTGGTAGCGGGGATCGTGATCTCCTCTTTCGTGCGGGGGTTGCGGCCTTTGCGGGCGGGGCGCTCGCGGGTCTCAAACGTGCCGAAGCCGACAAGAGCAACCTTGTCGCCGGCCTTCAAGGCCTCGGTGATGCCGTCCAGAACAGCGGCGACAGCCTTCTCGGCGTCCTTCTTGGTCAATTCAGCCTCAGCGGCAACTTTCGCGATCAGATCAACTTTGGTCATTGTAATAAACCTCCGAAATAATGATTGAGTGTATGTTTTCAAAGCACGGTTAGCGCTTTGTAAAAACCTCTTTTGCTCTTTTCCATAGTTTGTCCAACTCTGCGGCGCTTAAATCATCCACCGCGCAGCCCTGCTGAGCGGCCAGGCGTTCCATTTCTCTGAAGCGCCGCACAAATTTCACCGTTGCGGCGTCCAGCGCCTCTTCCGCGTCGCAGTCCAGAAAGCGCGATACGTTCGCCGCAGAAAACAGCACGTCGCCCAATTCCTCCTGCTGCGCATCCGCACTGCCCTGCGCCACAGCCTGCTTCAGCTCCGTCAGCTCCTGTTCCAGGTCCGCGATGGCGGCCTGCGCGTCGGGATAGGTGAAGCCGTGGTCAGCCGCGCGTTTGGCCACCTTTCGGCTGCGCATCAGCGCCGGCAGGGCCGCGGGCACGCTGTCCAGGTCATCCCCCGCGCCTTCGCGGTGCTTTTCCCGGCGCTTGAGCGCCTCCCAATTCTGCAGCGCCTCGTCCGGCGTCTGTGCGCCGGCGTCCCCAAAAATATGCGGATGCCGGTAGATGAGCTTTTTGCAGATGCCCGTACAGACGTCCCCGAACGTGAACGCCCCCTGTTCTTCCTCCATACGCGTGTGCAGAGCTACCTGGAGCAACACATCGCCCAGCTCCTCGCACAGAAGGCTGGCATCGGCAAGGTCGATGGCGTCCGCCACTTCGTAGGTCTCTTCGATAAAATTCTTGCGGATGGACGTATGCGTCTGCACCTTATCCCACGGGCAGCCATTTTCCGGATCCCGCAGCAATGCGACGATCTCCAGCAGGTCTTCCATGTTATAGCGTTCTTTCTGCGTCAGCCCGTTCATGGAATACCCCTTTCCGTCTACTCCATAGATTTTACATGATAGGCCCTCACTTTGCAAGTAGTTTGGCCCTTTTTTTCCCGGATTTGCCCCCATCCGCGGGCTTTTTTTACATCTGCGGCCCCAAACTGCGCGGAACCGTTTTTCTTGCGCGGACACCATGCGCCATGGGCGCACGCCAAAGGGCAGAAAAGCGCGCCGCGCTCCCCTTTTCCGGGAGCGCGGCGCGCCGGCCCCGCTATATTTTTTTGCGCCTGCGGATCACCGCAAAGCGCATTTTCGGCCCGTTACAGTTTGCCCCCGCACCCAGGACAAAATATGGCATGTGGGTCTACCTCCGCGCCGCACTGGGGGCAGTAGACAGCCGTCTGTGCATCGTCTGCCGTGGCGGCTGCAGGCGCAGGCTCCAGCGCCGCGATATCCTTTTCGACAGCCGCGATGGTCTCTATGTAGCGCTCTACCAGCGCCGTGTTTTCCTCGCCGTTTTTGTGCAGCGCATACATCAGAGCGCCAAGCTGGCGCTGGGCGCGGCTCAGCTTGTTTTCCAGCGCCAGCAGGTCCATCTGCTTTTTGCCCTTCTGGGCCAGGTCTCCTGTTGTCTTTACGGCCGCGTCCGCCAGCGTGGCGGCCGCGCCCTTAAGTTTATCGAACGTGGTCATTTCCAGCACCTCTCTTATTTTACCTGTTTTACTTGAGCTTTGATTATAGTATAGTATGAAGCCGCGCGCTTTGCAATGCATTCATCCGATGAATTCCCGCAGCATGGACGTCCTGGGGATGCTCTGTTCGGGCAGCGGCATGCACAGTGCAAAACGGCTGCACAAGCTTTCCAGCTGCGCCGCATAAGGCGTTCCCGGCGCAAGCTCACCCCGCAACGCGGTGACAAAAGGCGCAAGACAGCACACCTCGTAGGAAAAGCTGGTATCCAGCAGCAGGTCTGCTTCGGGTTTGAAAACCTTGATGTTCTTATCCTCTCCCTCGCAGACGGCGGGCCACATGGAAAAAGTCTTTTCCAAGCTGTGGCCGCGGAACTTGTGGTCCCGCACCATGCGGCGTGCCAGGCGCACGTCCCGCGTGGGCAGAATGCGCTGGCCGTCCCGGGAGTATTCCTCCCGCATGCCCGCATAGATCTTGAACGCGCTGCCCTCGGGCAGCAGCGCCGTCAGGCGGGGGTTCAGCGCATGGATGCCCTCGATGACCACCACACCGTCCCCCACCTCCACGGGGATAACGCCGTGGCGGCGGCGCTCTCCGCAGAAATCGAAATCCGGAATCTGTGTTCGGCCCGTGCGGATGAGCTCCAGCAGACAACGGTTGATAGCCGAGATATCCAGTGCGTCCACGCTCTCATAATCCACACTGCCGTCGGGCAGACGGGGATAATCCTTTAGGTCCTTGTAAAAATTGTCCAGCGACACCACCGCGCTGCGCCGCCCATGGGCGGCAATGCAGTCCGCCAGCTTGTGGGCGGTGGTCGTTTTTCCGGAGGCAGACGGCCCGGTGAGCATCACCACATGCGCGCCGCTCTCCCGCACGCACGCAGCCGCGTGCTCGACGCGTGCGGCATAGTCCTGCTCGCAGTAGTCAATGAACGCCTCGGGCGAGCGGGCCGCCACGTTCACAAGGCCCAGTTCAACGAGCCGTTTCGGGATCCAGATCAGCGTATTTGGCATAAAAGTCGTCAACTCCCTGCTTGCGCGCTTGCACCACATCAAAGCGCTCGATGTATTCCAACGGATATTTATGGTTGAAGATGCGCCGGATGTGCCCGTCCGGCCCCACCAGCTTGGTGGAACCGCCCGCTCCCGCCGAAAGGATGGTGTGCACCTCCTCCATAATAAACACGTTGTACAGCCCCGCATAGCCGGGCCTGGTGTAGCCCGTGTTCTCCAGATTCTGCAGCGTGCCCTTCTGGCGGTACAGGTAATACGGCTCATAACCGTTTTCCCCCAGCAGCGCGCAGGAATCCAGCATGCGTGCCACATCCCCATAGGCATTCGGCGCGTGCTCGATAACGAGGTTTGAGGCACGCTTGAGCGTGAGCGTATGCACCGTGATGTTCTCCGGCGCAAGCGCCAGCACCCCCTGCAGCGTCTGCGCAAACCGTGCAGGCGTATCCAGCGGCAGCCCCGCGATGAGGTCCATATTGATGTTCCCGTGGCCCAGCCGCCGCGCCTGTGCAAAGCAGTCCAGAACATCCTGCGCAGTATGCCTGCGGCCAATGGCCGCCAGCACCTCGTCCGATAATGTCTGCGGATTGATGGAGATGCGCGTGGCGCCGTATTCTTTGATGACGGCCAGCTTCTCCGGCGTGGTGCAGTCCGGCCGGCCGGCTTCCACGGTATACTCACGTACAGCGGGCACGTCGAAATTGTCGCGCACGGCCTGCATCAGCGTGCGCAGCTGCGCGGCCGAAACCGCCGTCGGCGTACCGCCGCCGATGTAGACGGTCTCCAGCCGCAGCCGGTTGCGCCGCGCCAGCGCGCTGATCTCCGCAAGTTCGCGGCACAGCGCCTGGACATAAGGCTCAATGAGGCTGCCCGATTCCGCAGTGGTGCGGGAAACAAAGCTGCAATAGCTGCATCGGGACGGACAGAACGGAATGGAGATGTACAGGCTGTAGCTGCGCGGCGTGTTCAGCGCCAGTACGGGCGCCTGATTGTCCGCCGTCCGCACCGCCAGCTTATATTTTTCGCCGCCTGCAAAGTATTTATCCCGAAAGAACGACTCTATCTCTTCCTGCGCCTTACCGGCGCGGCGCATGTCGTGAACCAGCCGCACCGGCCGCACACCCGTCAGCATGCCCCAGGCCGGGCGGCGGCCCGTGGCCTCGCACAGCAGCAGAAACAGCAGGCGGCATATCTCATATTCCGCCTGCTCCGGCGGCGTGTCCTGCGCCAGCGGCGCAGTGCGCACGGCGCACAGGCCGTTCATGCGCACGCCGCATACAAAACGTTTTTTGCCCCGCAGCACCGCAACGGCGTCCGCCCCGCGGGCGGGCCACCGTTTCGCCAGCAGCGCGGGCTGAAAAAACAGCCGCGCCACATGCTCGGGCTCGTAGCCGGAGGCAAGGCCCCGGATATAGATCTCCATATGATTAATTCCTATCTTTTTGTTAAAATTGCAGATACCGATTGTTCGCCCGTTCCCGGTCCATGGTGGAAAACTCCTCGTGGCCGGGCAGGACCTGCACGTTTTCCGTCACTGCGGCGCACAGCTTTTTCAGGCTTTCCCGCAGTGTGTCCCAACTGCCGCCGGGCAGGTCCGTACGGCCCACGTCCCCCGCGAACAGCGTGTCGCCGCTGAACAGCAGACCGCCGCACAGCAGGCAGACGGACCCGGCGCTGTGGCCGGGCGTGGCGATGACGCGGAACGCGAGATCCGTGTCCACGCGGATTTCCTCTCCGTCCGCATAGGCGTTGTCCGGCGTGGTGAACGGAAAAAGCTCGCCGCCGCACGCGTCCTGCGGGGCCAGCCAGACCTTCGCACCCGTTTTCCGCTGCAGTTCCTCCACTGCGCCCACATGGTCGTAATGGCCGTGCGTCAGCAGGATATGCGTCAGCCGCGCGCCCTCCTGCTCCAGCAGCCGCAGATATTCCTGCGCCCCGGCAGCCGGATCGACGGCAGCGGCCAGGCCGTTTTCCCCCACCAGCAGAAACGTGTTGGTGTACAGCGGCGGCGCCGCGGGAATATGGTATATTTTCATATCCTTCTCCTTCGTTTTTCAGGCGGCACGCCGCACTCAGCGCTTCCATTCGTCGGTGTCGATCACGATGGTCACAGGGCCGTCGTTGGTCAGTGTCACCTTCATATCGGCACCGAATTCACCCGTCTCCACACGGGCCAGGCCTGTTTTTCGCAGCTCGGCCACGAATGCTTCATACGCCTCCACCGAAAGCGGCGGCTTTGCCGCGGCGATGAAACTGGGTCTCTTGCCCTTTTTCGTATCGCCGTACAGCGTGAAATTGGACACTACCAGCGCCTCGCAGCCCAGCTCCTCGGCCGAAACGTTCAGCTTGCCGCCGGCGTCTTCAAAGATACGCAGGCCCGCGCATTTCTGCGCCAGCTTTTCGCAGACGTCCAGCGTGTCGGTGTCCCGCACGCCCAGAAGGATCATCAGCCCGCGGCCAATGGCGCGCGGCGCGCCGCCGTTCACAACAACGTCCGCCGCGCTCACGCGCTGGATGACAGCTCTCATCGTTCATTCCTCCGTGCCTTTTTTCCGCTCACACGCGGGTAATGGTGGTGATGCTCTTGATTTTCCTCAGCCGCGCGATGACGGTGTTCAGATGCTCGGTGTTGTTCACGCCGATGGTCAGCGCCATCGTGGCACGGCCGTCGGCCAGCTGCCGTGCCGAGATGGCGTAGCAGGGCAGATGCATCTCCGCGATGAGGCCCGCCACGTCGGCCATCAGGCCGTCGCGGTCCATGGCCGAGATCTCAAGCGAGGATTTGAAGCTCTCCTTCACGCTTTCCGCCCAATGGGCGTTCACCCAGCGGGGCGCGTCGTCGCCCAGAAGGCCGGCCCGCGCGTTGGAACACGAGCGCTTGTGGATGGAAACGCCAAAGCCGCGCGTGATGAAGCCGATGATATCGTCCCCCGGCAGCGGGTTGCAGCACTTTGCAAATTTGACCAGGCAGTTGTCCAGCCCTTCCACAATAACGCCCTCGCTGGATTTCTGCTTTTTGATGGGGACCTGAAGTACCTCGGCAGGGCTTTGTTCCTTGAGCAGCTTCGTGTATTCGTCCTTGATCTTTATCATCAGGCGGGAGAGCTGGATGCCGCCGTAGCCGATGGCCGCGTACAGCTCTTCCGGCGTGTTCAGGCGTTGGCGGCGCGCAAGGTCAGCCATAAATTCGTCGTACTTTTCCTCAGGGATGGTGATGAGGTTGCGGCGCATCTCCTTGTCCAGAGCTGCCTTGCCCTCGGTGATGTTTTCTTCCTTGCGTTCCTTTTTGAACCAGTTGCGGATCTTGTTCTTGGCCTCGCTGGTGGCAACCAGGTTCAGCCAGTCGCGGCTGGGCCCCTTATCCTTGGGGCCGGTTATGATCTCGATGATCTCGCCCGTCACCACCTTGTGGTCTATGGGCACAATTCGGCTGTTCACCTTCGCGCCCACCATGCGGTTGCCCACGGCTGAGTGGATGGCGTAGGCGAAGTCGATGACGGTCGCTCCCGCGGGCAGATTGATGACGTCGCCTTTCGGCGTAAAAGCGAACACCTCCTCGGGCAGCAGCTCGCTTTTGATGTCCCGCAGCAGGTCGCCGGCATCCTCGCTCTCCCGCTGGCTTTCCAGAAGCTGGCGCACCCAGGCGATACGGTCGTCCAGCTTATCTTTCGTGCTCACGCCCGCCTTGTATTTCCAGTGGGCCGCCACGCCGTATTCGGCGGTCTGGTCCATCTCCCAGGTACGGATCTGCACCTCAAAGGGAATTCCCTCATGTCCGATGACCGTCGTGTGCAGCGACTGGTACATATTGGGCTTGGGTGTGGAGATATAGTCCTTGAAGCGGCTGGGGATGGGATGGTACATGTCGTGGATGACGCCCAGCGCATTGTAGCATTCGCCCACTGTGTCCAGAATGATGCGCACCGCGTACACATCGTAAATTTCCTCAAACGTGCGGTTCTGCATATACATCTTGCGGTAGATGCCGTATACGCTCTTGATGCGCTTTTTGATGGTGCATTTGTCCATTCCGTTCTCGGCCAGGCGCTCCTTGATGCGGTCCGCAATGCCGCTGATGAACGAATCCGCGCCGCCGTTTTGGGCCAGGAAAGAGGTGATCTCCTCATAGCCCACAGGGTCCAGATACTGCAGGCTGCGGTCCTCCAGCTCCTCCTTTACATTGCTCATACCCAGACGGTGGGCAATGGGAGCATACACCTCCATGGTTTCCAGCGCCTTGTCACGGCGTTTCTGTTCGGGCCAGCCGTCGCCGGTGCGCATGTTGTGCAGCCGGTCGCACAGCTTGATGAGCATCACGCGCACATCCTTGCTCATGGCAAGCAGCATTTTGCGCAGGTTTTCAGCCTGCTGCTCCTCCACTGAGGAAAACTTGATGCGTCCCAGCTTGGTGACGCCGTCCACGAGCAGCGCTACGTCCGGCCCAAAAGCAGCCTTCACGTCCTCCGCCGTGGTCTCGGTGTCCTCCACGGAGTCATGCAGCAGCGCGGCCACCACGGAGTCCGTATCCAAGCCCAGGTCCACCACAAGGCACGCCACGGCAACGGGGTGGCTGACATAGCTTTCGCCGGAAAGGCGCGTCTGCCCCGCATGGGCCGCCGCAGCCATCTCGTAAGCCTTTTCGATGCGCCCGGCGTCGTATGGGCGGCCGGAATCCGCCACGGCCTGCGCCAGGTCTTCAAAAGTCTTTACGGCATTTTTCGCTTTTTCTTCCATCACTGCGCTGCCTCCAGTCTGCGTAAAATCGGCGCGGATGCCAGGTCCTTTTTGCCCGCCGCGGGCACCAGGCACCACCGTGCGCCCTGAGGCGTTTCGCGCTGCTCCAACAGACTCAGCTCGCGCAGCGCCTCCAGCGAGACAAGCGCCTTACCTGCGCCCCGCGCGCCCAGCTTGGCAAACAGCGGGCGCAGGTCGCCCGCCGGCACGCCGTCGCGGGCAGCGCCCACGGCGCGGTACAGCGCCACGGTGTCCGCACGGGCGGGCAGCAGCGCCCGCCGCTGGCTCTCTGTCAGCGGCGCGCCGCACATCAGCGCCTCATACAGCTCCGTGCCCTCCAGGTATGCCTCGTCCAGCCCGGCCGGGCGCAGCTCCTTGATGCGCGCGGAGATCATCGGCCCGTTCTTGCCCTCGAACACCGAAAGGCACACCGCCGCGTCCACCGCGTCACCCACATTGTAACCCAGCGCGCCCGGCCCCTGGCCGAACACCGCCGCATACAGCACTCCGCCGCCCTGCTTCAGGCGCAGGCGCGTGTGCTTGCCCTCGCTGAGGGGATATACTGCGTCGATCACAGCGTTTTCCACAAAAAATACCGGCGTGGGGTTGCCGTGGCCAAACGGCGCGAGCACCGACAGCGCGGCCACGTCCTCTTCTTTCAGGCCGGACAGCGCCAGCGGCGCGTCCAGCCGCAGCGCCGGGCGCTTGAGCACCGGGTGCTCCTGCGCGGCCCACGCGTTGACCGCCTTGCGGAACGCGGGCAGGTTTTCCTCCCGCACAGACAGCCCGGCGGCCAGCGCGTGTCCGCCGAACCGGATGAGCAGGTCTCCGCAGGCGGCGATGGCATTGTACAGCGAAACGCCCGCGATGCTGCGGCCGGACCCCTTGCCCTCGCCGTTCTCGTCAACGGATACGATGATGGCCGGCTTGCCGAAGCGCTCCACCACGCGGGAGGCCACGATGCCGATAACGCCCTGGTGATAGCCTCGGCCCCACACGACAAGGATACGGTCCGCGCCATAGGTCTCATCCGCGGCAACGCTGTCCAGCACGCCCTGCAAAATATCCTGCTCGGCCTTCTGCCGGGCCGCATTCTGTGCTTCCAGCCCGGCCACAATCGCTTCGGCCTCCTCCGGGTCCTCACACAGCAGCAGTTCCAGCGCGGCGGCGGCGCTGTCCATACGGCCCGCCGCGTTCAGGCGCGGCGCCAGCCCAAAAGAGACATTTTCCGCCGTCAGCTCCTTGCCCCCAAGGCCGCAGGTCTCGATGAGCGCCGCGATGCCCGGACGCTCCGTCTGCTGCAAAAGCGCCAGCCCCGCCTTGACGATGCGCCGGTTCTCACCCTCAAGCAGCATAATGTCCGCAATCGTCCCAATGGCAGCGAGGTCCCCGTAAAAAGGCAGCATCTCGTCCGGCGTGCAGCCGTCCAGGGCCGCAGCCAGCTTGAAGGCCACGCCCGCGCCCGAGAGCGTCTTGCACGGGCTTTCGTCGCCGGGGAGCTGGGGATTCACGATGGCCGCAGCCTCCGGCAGCGTCTGCGGCGGCAGATGATGGTCCGTCACCACCACGTCCACGCCCTGCTCTTTGGCGTGGGCAATGGCCGCATTTGCCGAAACGCCGTTGTCTACGGTGACGATCAGGCTCACGCCCTTGGCGGCCATCAGGTCCACCGCCGTCTCGGAAAGGCCATAGCCGTCGTCATCCCGGCTGGGCAGCTTGTAATAAACGTCCGCACCGGCGGAATCCAGATAGGTATACAGCAGCGCGGTGGCTGTCACGCCGTCCACATCGTAATCCCCGAATACGGCGATGCGTTCGCCGTCGTCGATGGCGCGGTGGATGCGTGCCACGGCCGCCTCCATGCCGGAAAGGAGCATCGGGTCAGACAAAGCGTCCCCACCGCCGCACATGGCGCGCGCCGCTTCGGGTGTGTCCAGCCCACGGGCGCACATCACGTCGCACACAAGGCGCGGCATGCCCAGCGCCGCGCTGAGCGCGGCGGAGCGGGCTGGGTCGGGGCGGACGGTCTGCCAGGGACGGTAAAACATGGAATGGGTCTCCTTCTCACAAAAAAATCACGGTCTTTTTCCGGGGCCTTCCCCGGACAGGCGGTTCTGAAAATTACACAGCCGCGGCCGCCGGACAAACGGCGCGTCTCATTTCTGCATCGTAAAGCCGTTTTGCGCCAGCCCCTCCTGGGCCAGCACCGTCTCCAGCGCCGAGATCTCGGCCTGCATATCCACGGCGGTGTTCTGCAAAAGATTGTCCATCAGGCCCCGGAAGGCGGTGGACATAGTGTCCAGCACCTGGGACACCTCGCTCTGGATGCCCGCCGCCACGCTGCTTTCATCGGCATGCGGCGCCACCTCATTGTAGGTATTCAGCAGCTTGACGGCTGTGGGCAGATAATAGCTGCAAAAGCGCCGCGCGTCGTCGGCGCACTCTGGGTGCAGCTTCACCCAGGCAAAGATATCCTCGGTGTGCTCGCGCATCCGCGCCGCCTTGGCGCGGATGTCGGCGTTTTCAATGCGTGCAAGCTGGCGCTCCAGCTCCCGCAAATATCCGCCGCCGGGCTCATCCTCCGGGACAGGCTCCTGCGCGGCGGGCGCGGGCCGGGGCTGCTCTTTGCCCAGCGGAGCGTCCTGCTGGCGGGCACGCTCGGGGTTCTGTGCGCGCCAGGCGGCATTGTCGGCATAAAAGCAGGCGGTCTCGGCGTCCACAAAGCCCAGCGGAAAATAGCCGCGCCGCACCATGTCGAGCAGGTCGCGTTCCACTTCCTCGGGCTTGCGGCCGCTGGCACGCGCAATATCAGATACCGGGCACACGCGGCGCTCGCCGATGATCGCATCATACAGCCGGAACCGCTTGATCCGGTTCATCAGGGCAAAGCCGGCCTGTGCGGCCTTCCAGCCTCCCGCGGCCAAAAGCGCGGGTATCACAACCAGCATCAGCTCATCTCCAAAGGAAAAACCGTTGCTGATGCACCAGATCACCTCGCTGACACCGCCCAGCGCCGCCACGCCCATCAGTGCGGCCCAAGCGCCGCCCGCAATGCCCGCGCACATGCCCAACAGCTGCTTGCCCCGCAGCGTATCGTTGCTTTGGCGGCCCGAAGCGTCCGGATTCGGCGCACCGCCCGTGCCTGCGGCGCCCTGCGCCTGTGCCCCGGCGGGATAGCTGTACTGCGCGGGCTGCACCTGTGCGCCGCCCTTTCCGGCGGCCCTGTATCCATACTGTGTGCCGCGATGCTCTTTTCCATACGGCGTGCGGCGTACACTTTCCTGGCGCATGCGCGGCACGATGACCAACAACAGAATGATGATAAAAACGAACGCGCCCAAACTCCAGCGCTCCCTTCTTCCCCGCCCGCCCTACCGGCCGAGCAGCTCGTCTTTGGTCAGGCCCTCCTGGGCCAGCACTGTTTCCAGCGCCGAGATCTCGGCGGAAACGTCCATCGCAGTATCCTTCAGCAGGTTGTCCTGCAGGCTCTGGAACGCGGTGTTGATGGTGTACAGGATACCGCAGATATCCGTCTGTATTTCCGCGGCAACAGCACTGCTGTCGGCCTGCGGGTCCACCTCGTTGTAAGTGCGCAGCAGTTTGAGCGTGGTGGGCATGTAGTAGCTGACAAACCTGCGGATCTGGCTCTCGCCGCCGGGGTGCTTTTCCAGCCAGGCGATGATCTGCACTGTCTGCTCCTCGATGCGCTGCACCTGCTCCAGTACGGGCGCGTCGCTGATAAGGCGCTGCTGTTCACGCAGATCGCTCAAAAATGCGCGGCACTCAGCCAGAACGCCCGCCGGCTCCGGCCGTGCGGGCTGCGCCTGCCGCCGGGCCCCGGCTTCCTGCTGCGCCTGCCGCTGGGCCAGATACAGCCGGTACGCCGTCTCGCCCGAAAACAGGCGCGTGCCGTCCGGCGCAAGGTAAACATCCTCATATTTTCCCGAGCTGATCAGTCGGAACAGATCTTTGCGGACGGCTCCCTGGCTTTTGCCTGTAAGCTCCGAAAGCTCCTGCAGTGTGCAGTAGGAACGCTCGCCCAGCACGCTTTGGTATGTGGCGATACGCCGCAGCGTGCGCGATTTGAGAAATGCGCCAAATGCGCCTGCGAAAAACCACAGCGAAATGAACCCCAGGATCAACGCCCCGGCCGGGTCCCCCGGTTCAAAAGCAGAAAACGCGCACGCCGCCAAAATGCCCGCAGGCAGCATCAGGCCGCCCGCCTCGCTGAGCGCGCCGTTTGCCTTTTTTGCATAATCCCGCCGTTTGCAGCGCCGCTTTTCCTTCTCAGCATTTTTCTGTGCCTGGGCGATGGCGCTCTGGATGCCCTGCACGCCGTCCCTGGCCGCAGCGCCCAGGTCTTTCACGGTACGCTGCACGCTTTCGTTGTCCCGCAGCGAGGTACTCACTTCTCGCGCGGCGTCCTGCAGCGCGGCCGCCACGGTTCCGATGGTTTCCTTCACTTCTTTTTCAATGCTTCTGCCCAGGTCGTCCTCCGGGCTTTTGCGTCCATTTCCGTTGTACGGGTCGTTCATAGGTTCCTCCGATATGGTGGATATTCGATTTTTCCGTCGGGTTCCAGCCTCCCGCTCAAGGTGCGGGAGAAAAATTCTGCGCCACGCGTGCGGCGGCCCGCAGGCCATCCACTGCCGCGGACATGATACCGCCCGCGTAGCCTGGCCCCTCGCCGCAGGGCCAAACGCCCCGCACATCGGTGCTCTCGCCGTTTTCATCCCGCGGCAGGCGCACGGGGCTGGACGTGCGCGTCTCCAGCCCGGTGAGCACCGCCTCTGGCGCGGTATAGCCGCGCAGCTTCCGCTCAAAGGCCGAAAGCCCTGCGCGCAGAGCGCCCGTAAGCTCACCGGGAAGCAGGCTGCCCAGATCACAGGCTGTCACGCCGCGCGGGTAGGTGGGCTTCACCACGCCGGTGTGCAGCGTGCCTGCGCCTTCCAAAAAGCTGCGCACATTTTCGGCGGGCGCCGCGTAGCCGCCGCCGCCCGCTGCGTATGCCTTTGTCTCCAGCTCCCGCTGAAACGCAATGGCACGCCGGGCATCGCCGCCGAAATCCGCTTCGTTCACACTCACCACCACGGCGGCGTTGGCGTTTTCTCCATCCCGCGCGTGCAGGCTCATGCCGTTGGTCACTGCGCGGCCCGTTTCGCTGGCGGCCGCCACCACGCTGCCGCCCGGACACATACAGAAGGTGTAAACGCACCGTCCGCCCACATGCTGGGAAAGCTGGTACTCACCCCTCGGCAAAGCCGGATGGCCCGCCGCATCGTGGTAAAGGCTTTCTTCAATGCGGCGCTGCAGGTGCTCGGCCCGAAAGCCCACCGAAAAAGGCTTTGCCTGCAGAGTAAAACCCGCGCCGTCCAGCATTTCAAATGTATCCCGGGCCGAGTGCCCCGGCGCGAGCAGCAGCGCGCCGCAGGGCAGCTCGCCCTGCGGCGTGCACACCGCCGCAAGCCGCCCGTCCCGCACGCGCAGGCCGGTGAGCGGCGTGTTGAAAAGCACCTTCCCGCCCAGCGCCTCGACCTCCCGCCGGATAGACACAATAACATCCCGCAGCGCATCGGTGCCGATGTGCGGCTTCTGCTTGTAGGCAATATCCCGGGGCGCGCCATGCGCCAGCAGCGTCCGGGTGACAAAAGCACACAGCGGGTCGTTGATGCGTGTGGTGAGCTTGCCGTCTGAAAACGTACCCGCGCCGCCTTCGCCGAACTGGATATTGGCGTTTTCGTCCAGCAGGCCCGCCGCGTTGAAGCGCTCCACCGCCTGTGCGCGCTGCTCCATGGCCGGCCCCCGCTCCAGCACGATGGGCCGGAACCCCTGCCGCGCCAACAGAAGCGCCGCAAACAGTCCCGCCGGGCCAAAGCCGCACACCACCGGCGAATGCGCCAGCGGCCGTGTGCCGTTATGCACAGTAAATGCGGCGGGCGCCGCTATTGAAACATAGGGCGCAAAGCGTTCGAACGAACGCTCCGCACCCTCGTCGGCAAGTTCCAGGGCAACGGTGTACACAAGGCTGGGCCTTCCATGCCGTGCGTCCACCGAAAGCTTCGCAATGCCCGTATTTTTTATGCCGTGACGCGGCAGCCCTGTTTTTTTCAGGGCCGCCGCCACAGCCTCCTGTTCGCCCGCCGCAAGCGGCAGGCGGATATCTCTCACCAGCAGCATCGTCACTTCACCGTGATGTCGCACAGCACGGAGTACGCCCCCGTGGCGAACACCGTCTTTGTGCCCGTAACGATGATCTGCGCGCTGAATTGCTGCTGTCCGCTTCCCTTTACCGTAATATTCTGCGCCGAGGCGTCCACCTGTGCGATGACGTCCGATGGCGAGATGGCCGCCAGCTCCTCGGCCTCGCCCACCAGCGTTACATTGTTGATGCTTTCGGTGATGACCTTCACATCCACACCGGAGGGCGCGTTCACCACGCGGATATCGCTCACCGTGATGGCGCGCGGCTCGCCGTAGCCGCTGGTATCAAAAGTAACTGTGGCCTCCTGCACGTCATCCACATTCACAAGTCCTTCGCTCAGCTGGATCTTCAGTGTCTCGGCCTTGCCCAACTGGACCCGCGCCAGGTTGATGAAGCCCGCGTTCACGCTTTCGATGCCGTCCACCGTATCCGCCGCACCGGCGATGCGGATGGTCGCCGGGGAGATGCTGGCGTTCAGCTCGGCGGGGTCGTATCCTGCCGGCACATTGCTGAACTCAAACTTCAGCGGCACCTCCTTCAGCTTCAGTACAGGGATCGTCACCTCCACCTGTTCACCCTCCAGCACCGTGATGCTGCTGTCTGTGATGGCATGGCCGTCCGCGTCCAGAAATTCCAGCGCCGCGCTGTCCAGCATCGTGCGGTCGCGCTTTTCATCGCTCTCCACGCGGGCCACCACCCGCGCCACGCGCGCCAGTTCGTCCACAGGCCCGCGCAGCGTCACCTCGGCGGGGGACGCCTGTTTTTCGCCCAGATAATACCCCTCGGCCGGGTCCACGCTGGCTTCCACTTCCACGGTGAATTTCTGCGTGCCGATCTGCGCAAACGTCACATCCACATATGCGGGCGAGATGGAGTCGATATCAAATTTTGTCAAAGACGTATCCGCGCGGCGCGCCTGCAGCCGCAGCGTGTATTCGCCGGGCATGCCCGAACGGGAAACCTCGGTATAATCGGGATACACGACGATGTCGGCGGGGTCTACCTCATTGATCGCGCTGCTGTCACCCGAAATCACCACGCTGACCTTAGTATCCTCGCGTTTCACAATGTCCAAAGACGCACCGGTATACAAAGCTGAATTGTAATCATAGGAAACACCGGACACAGTAATGGTGCGTGTCTGCGTCGGCTCCTGCGCTATAACAACAAGCCAAAGCAGCACGGCCAGCATTGCGGAAACCGCCATTGCAAACCACCGGTTGGAAAACAGTTTTTCAAACCGGCCCATGGGTTTGGCCTGGGAGGACGCGTTCGAGGGAGCGTTATTCGTGTTGTTTTTCATGCTTTCTCCTCCAGAACGGGCGTTTTTTCTCTTCGACGGCCGGCGGGACCATGTCACCCTCCAGCAGGTTGAACAGATTCTGCCTGTCCAGCCGGCGGATGAGCACGCCGTTTTTGGCCAGCGAGATGATGCCGGTCTCCTCGCTCACAACCACGACAACCGCGTCGGAATTCTCGCTCATGCCAAGGGCCGCGCGGTGGCGCGTACCCATGTCCTTGCCGATCTCCAGGTTGTTTGAAAGCGGCAAAAAGCAGCCCGCGGCCTCGATACGGCCGTCGCGCACAACAACGGCGCCGTCGTGCAGCGGCGTGCCTTCATAGAATATCGTGCCCAGCATCTCCGGCGTAATATCGGCGTTGAGCACGGTGCCTGTTTTGATGATCTCGGAAAGATTGGTGCGGCGCTCCAGCACCACCAGCGCGCCCGTGCGGGAATCGGCCAGCTGCTCGGCGGAATCGCACACCGCCACGATGGCGCTCTGCCATTTGGCGCGCAGATCCCCCGGGTCCGCCTTGCCTTTGAACAGCTGCATGCCGAACAGGCTTGTGCGTCCCACCTGTTCCAGCGCGCGGCGCAGCTCCGGCTGGAACACCACCACCAACGCAATGATGCCGAAGCTCATGATACTGTTGATGAGCCACGCCAGTGTGCGCATGCCCAGCAGATTTGCCACGGCATACGCCAGCAGCACGGCAATGATGCCCTTTGCAAGCTGCGCGGTGCGCGTCTGGCGCACCAGCGAGATGGCCTCGTAAATTAAAAACGTCACCACGAGGATGTCCAAAAGATCCACGATGGGGTTAAAATTCCCCTTGACGTTCAATATGAAATTATACCAGATGGACTGTAACTGCTCCGTCACCTTCCGGCCTCCGTTCCGCCGCCCCGGCATGCCGGGGAAATTAAAAATTCGCCGCGCTCCTCTGCCGCGCGCGGCTGCGCGGCCCGCCATCTGCACGCTGCGGAGAAACCCAAACAAGCCATTGATCCGTACCCTGTTTCCAGGCTTCCGCTCCGCTTTCGGTCTGCATCTGCCAAACGGATATATTATACCATATTTCTAAGCTCGCACTTCGCGTACCGCTCGTGTTCACTAAGAAACATGGTATCTATGCCGCTAGGCTCATGCTTCGCCTGCGGCCCGCATTCGCTAACCGGACATATTATACCATGACGCCGCGAAGCGGCCTCAACAAAACCGCACCTGCTGCGGTTTTGCATGGTTCAATGTTCTCAAAGCCCTGCGCACCGGCACAGGGGCGCGTGCAACGCACACGCGCAGCCGCGCAAACGGCGGCTTTGAGGTTATGGCTATACCATATTTCCAAGCTCACACTTCGCGCACCGCTCGTGTTCACTAAGAAACATGGTATCTACACCGCTAAGTTCATACTTCGCCTGCGGCTCGCATTCGCTAAACGGACATATTATACCATAAATATGGCCGCCGCAAAAGAGTTTTACCGCAGAAAAGCACGGCGCGCGCATATTTTTACGCTTCGTCCCGCATGCGCCCTCATATCCGGCGCAACAGGCACACGCTGTGTGCGGCAATGCCCTCGCCGCTGCCTGTGAAGCCCAGCTTTTCCTCCGTGGTAGCCTTGACGGAAACATCCTCTGCGGGAATGCCCAGCGCCGCCGCCAGATTTTCCCGCATTGCGGGGATATGCGGCGCCAGCTTTGGCGCCTGGCACAAAAGCGTAGCGTCGATGTTGCCTGCCGCCCAGCCCGCGCGCGCCAGCACACGGCCAACCTCCTGCAGCAGCGCAATGCTGTCCGCGCCCTTGTAAGCGGGGTCGGTGTCGGGGAACAGCTTTCCGATATCACCCAGCGCAGCCGCGCCCAGCAGCGCGTCCATCACCGCATGCGTCAGCACATCCGCGTCCGAATGGCCAAGCAGCCCCTTTTCATACGGCACCGTCACACCGCCTAAAACCAGCGCGCGGCCTTCCACCAGCCTGTGTACGTCATATCCATGCCCGATGCGCATGCCGTTCCCTCCGTTTTTTTCCGGCGCGGGCAGATCCTCCCGCGTAGTGATCTTGTAGTTTGCGTAATCGCCCTGTGTCAGCCGCACAGGCAGGCCCGCCAGTTCAAAGGCCGAACAGTCGTCCGTCACTGCGTCACAGCACACCTGCGCCAGCACTTGCCGGTACAGCGCGGTGCGAAAACACTGCGGCGTCTGCACGGCGTACAGCTTTTCCCGCGCGGGCGTTTCCACCACGAGGCCGTCCGCCGCCACCTTTACGGTGTCCTTCACCGGGACGGCCGGCGCAGCTGCCCCTGTTTCATACGCGGCCTCCAGGGCATCCCATATCACCTGAGGCGTGACGAACGGGCGCGCCGCGTCGTGGATGGCCACATATTCCGCATTCACCGCATCCAGGCCCGCACGCACGCTCTGCACGCGCGTGGCACCTCCAGCTACGGTCTTTGCGGGCTTGGCACAGGCCGCGGCCAGCAGCGCTGCCTGCGGAGCGTTTTCTCCCGCCACCAATAGGATCTCGTCTATGGCCGGGTGCGTATCGAACGCGCGGACGCTCTTTTCCAAAACTGTGCCGCCGTCCAGCGGATAGGCCAGCTTGTCGAATCCCATCCGGCGGGACGCCCCCGCCGCCACGATAACCGCCGCCACTGTATGCCCATGCACCATCGCGCTCATCTCCTTTTTTAATAATGGGAAGGCTGCTGTTTTGACGGCCGCCCTGAATCTCTGTGCCGCCGCCTATACCCAACGCCCATTCCGGACGCCGCAAAGGCCGGTGCCTGGGCGGCGGTCTCGACTCTCTGCGCCGCCTGGACCGCACGCATGTTTTGCCGCTTCAAAAGCCGCCTTCTCAAGCAGCTTCATCCGGCCTTGCTTCGCGGCGGTCAATGCGGTCTTTCATCTTTTTTGTGCTCGCGCCGTTCCTCCCACAGCATCGCCGCCGCAAGGAGCGGCCCCTGTGCAAGCTGCGGCAGAATGGCCCCCAGCGCGCCCTCCATGGAAAATGCCGCTGTCCCCGCAACAGCGGCCAACATCGCCGCCACCCGCAGAAGATACCAGCCCGTTACCGCTGTGCCGTCTGGCGCGGCGGCCCATGCTTTGCAAAAGCAGGCCAGCGCCGCGGCCGAAGCCGCCACACCAATACACCAGCCGGCCGCAAGCCAGCCCCGCGCGCCGGAGCGCGCGTATAATGCCGCCCCTGCCATCAGCGCCGATACAAGCGCGTTCCACAAAAACGCATTTCGGAACACCCGTCTGCGGTCCATCGCGCCGCCGCCTTTCCCTGTTTCTTCTGTTCTTCATTCCACATGGATATAACGCCGAACATGCCAAAACGTCTTCGCTGCATTTTTCAAAAGCAAAGGCTCGCGTCAGAACAGAGACTCCTGCTCACAGCTGTCCGCGCCCGTGCCGCCCATGGATGCAAGCTGCTCCAACAGCACGCCGCGGCTGTTTGGCAGCGTCCCCTCGATGACCTTTTCCAAAAGCTCCTCCAGCGCGGCGCCCACCGCCACGCCCTCGCGAATGCCCGCCGCCAGCGCGTCTGCGCCGTTCACGGCCAGCATCGATCGGTCGTAGCACGCGCCCGTAGCCAGCGTCCGGCCGAGCGCCGCGGCAAAATCCCGCAGGTCATCCTGCCGCACGCCGTCGCCGTGGGCTACGGCCCGGGCCGCCTGCAGCAGTGTCAGGCCCCGCAGCACTTCCGGGCCCAGCGTGTGCAGCCACCGCCGAATGACGGGAGGCAGCGCCTGCAGCGGCGCGTCGGCGTACAGCGCAAGCTGCGCCGCAATTTCCGCTGTTTTTGCGTCCGGGCACAATATTGCGGCCTGCTCCGGTTCCACGGCACAGAACAGCAGGCCCATACGCACCGTCAGATCGTCCGGCGCGGCCTGAATAGCGCTTACCGCATTTTCCCACGCCGCGTCCGACACATGAGACAGACAGGGCAGCAGCGGCTCGAACAGCGCGCGGTAATTGCGCAGCACACGCGCCACATGACGGCCGCAGAGCATTTTGCAAAATTCCGCCCTGCTGCGTTCTATGGCGACCTCCGTCAGTGCGCCGCATTTCGCCAGCGCGGCAGCGGCCGTCTGCGGCTCCACAGAAAAGCCCATGGTGGCCGCAAAGCGCGCCATGCGCAGCACGCGCAGCACGTCCTCGGAGAAGCGGCGCGCCGGTTCTCCCACGCAGCGCAGGCGTTTTGCCGCAAGGTCTGCCGCGCCGCCGAAGGGATCGATCAGCCCGGCTGCGGGCGAATAGGCCATGGCGTTGACGGTAAAATCACGCCGGGCCAGGTCGTCGGTGACGCTGCGCACGAATCGCACGCTGTCCGGACGGCGGTGGTCGGAGTACGCGCCGTCGGTGCGGAAAGTCGTTACCTCATAGGGCGTGTGCTCCAGCAGCACCGTTACGGTGCCGTGGCGTATGCCCGGCGCCGAAAGACATTTCCCGGGAAACGCCGCTTTGATCTCCCCGGGGCGGGCGGAGGTGCACACGTCCCAGTCGTGGGGCGCGCGCCCCATCAGGCTGTCCCGCACGCAGCCGCCCACCGCAAAGGCGGAATGCCCCTGCTGCTGCAGCGTGCTTAAAATGCTGCGCACCGGTGCGGGCAGCAAAATATCCACTTCCACGCGCGCGCCTCCTTTCCGTGCCGATTTCTGCGGTAATAGTATAGCATAAAATACGCATAGAAAAAAGGACGCATAAAAGAATATCCATGTAAAAAAGCTTCACCTCTCCCCGCTTTGGGTTAAAGTGAAGCCTTATATTTTAAAGCTATTTTCCCTTTGCTAAAAATTTTTCACAAGTGCGGCCAAAAGTCAAAGGGTCGATTTGTGTCAAGTTTTTGACTTTTACCGCTATCCCTCAATGTTATCTCCATCCGGGTCGCAAGAACTACAATAAAAATCATATGCACTATAAGTCTTGTTCTGGCAAGTGTCCCCTTTCCCCATGCACCAATATTCCCCGCCTGATAATCCATCATCCGGAACATCGTATTCATAGTCTGGAATGTTGTATTCATATGTTGGCGTATAGCTTTTTGGTTTTGTAGAGGCAGAAGATGAATCAATCTCTCCCATAATTCCTATCGCAAAGAAAAGCAGTATTATCGCCGCAAAGCCTATCCAGATACATCCCGCCTTAGTTTTTTCCTCTTCAGCCTCCGATTTAGGCGTTTCTTTTTCTTTGTTTTCAATATTAGATTTCACTTTCTTTTGCACATCTGGATTCTTGCTTATCGGATAGCCACAATGAATACACGCCGTACTTGCATCTGATATTTCTTTTCCGCATTCCGGACATTTAATAAGTGCCATTTCTTTTCCTCCTTGAAATCAATCGTTTGAATTTTCCCACCTATTTTGTTAGAAAACTCTCAAGACACCCTAAACTCTGAAAACATCAATATTCTTCAATCATTATAAGCATATCCTCGAGTATATTTCTTATGTTTTCCGTCATGTCTTTTGCGTCCTCCAGCAATAATATTTGTCCTTGCAGATACTCTTTCACAGCACTTTTCCCCTGTTCCAACAATGCCGAATCACTGTCTTTGAACCCTTGAGCAAAAATCATATAGCTCTCAGCTGACTGCTTGTAAAAATCATACAGTTCTTGCATACGGTATCCTTCTAATCCCATCTCTTCAACTTTCTGTACTGTCTGCATACAGCTATCTGCACACGCATACAAAGCCTCTGCTATATAGCCTGTGTCCGCCAAACCGTTGTTATATAGTTTCACTGCCACTTCAAAATGTTTGTATGATTCAACAGTATCATCATTTTCTAATACTTCTCTGAATGATGCCGAGGGTACAAATTTTTCCAATTCCAGAGCCTTATCAATTAAAGGAGTCAGCTGCTGTACACCAACAGCAGACGCTAAACTTTTCAGTTCGTGTACTTTATCAAATGGAGTGGTCGACTTAACTTCTGATATCAAATCGCTTTGAGCAACAAACCAATTAAAGCCCTCCCGCATTAAGCTTTGTTCCACTTCACTTTGAACAAATTGCCGCGTTTTTTCGTTTAATGAGCAATATATCTCTTCTGCTTCGGCAAACTCTCCTTGTAAGATTTTCGACAAAAGAGTGGTCAACATCTCCTGGCGATGTTGCTCTTGCTGTCGAGTGAATACCACTCCTGCGACCACCCCCAAAACAACTAGAGCAGTTATAATAACCACGCACCCTATTCTCCATTTCCTCTTTGTACCTGCATGTTGTGGAACAATTGTTTTTTCGTTTGTCTCCATGATTATTCCTCCCACAATATTATTAATTATGAATCCTTTTAGGATTCTTATTCGATTATAACATTTCAAAATCGGATTTACAATTAAATAAAGGAAAATGGAGGTGTGAAATGGTCGATTATAAACGTCTTGGAGAGCGGATTGCCCAAACGCGAAAATCGCAAAAGCTATCGCAGGAAAAATTGGCAGAGCTTGCCGACATTACTGCTACCAACCTTTCCCATATTGAACGAGGTAAAATAAAAACCAGTATCGAAACGCTTGTTGCAATAGCAAACGCTCTTAACGTGACCTCTAATGACCTTTTGTGCGACAGCTTGAACCATTCCACCCAAGAGCTAAAAAACCAAATTGCAGCCTGTCTGGACGGTTGCACAATGCAGGAATTGCATCTTATAGCCGATGTTGCCGCCGCTGTAAAAAAGAGAATGAGAGAATAAAAAAGACGTGTCGCATCTGCGGCACGTCTTTTTTCGCCTCAAATTTTCACCCTTTTGCAACGCAACAAAAAACTCCTCTCATTACAGGGCGGTCCACACCCAATAAATCAAGGAGTTTATAGGTTCTGTCAAAAACAGTTTATCGTTTTGAATGTTGGCTCACGGCCGTAAATCTTGTATAACCGCATTTGCCGCCGTTTCTCGCTGTGCTTCAAAAACGGCTGTGTCAAACCGTTTTCACGCCGTGCGGTGGCTCTTTTTGTCCAGCCGCATCTTGTCCGCTATCATGGCGATGAATTCCGAATTCGTCGGCTTGCCCCGCAGGTTGTGGATCGTATAGCCGAAATAGCTGTTCAGCGTGTCCACATCGCCGCGGTCCCACGCCACCTCAATGGCGTGGCGGATGGCCCGCTCCACACGGCTGGCCGTGGTGCCGTTGCGCTTTGCGATCTCCGGATACAGGCGCTTTGTAACGCTGTTGATATAATCCTGGTTTTCCATTGTCATCAGGATGGCGTCCCGCAGGAACTGGTAGCCCTTGATGTGCGCAGGCACGCCGATCTGGTGCAGGATCTCCGTCACGGTGCACTCGTCGTCCACCACAGGCTGTGCAGCCGCATGGCGGCCCGCCGCCGTGCGGGCACGCGCCGCCAGCACCTCGGGGTCAAAGGGTTTTTGGAAGTAGAACGAAAAGCCTTTTTTCATCATTTCGCTTTCCAGCGCATCGTCCGTGAAACTGCCGGTGACGAAAAACACGGTCTTTCCGCCGCCTGCTTCGTCGTACCGCTGTTTTACCGTCAGCGCGTCCAGGCCAGGCATGAACGCGTCCAGCAGCACGGCATCCGGCTTTTCCGCCGAAAGGGCCGCCAGCGCCTTCGCACCGTCCTTTTCACACACTGTCACCGCGATGTCCTGCGCCGCCAGCGTCTCGGCGCACAGCCTGGTAAGCTCCGGGGATAATTCCGTCATCAGCAGTTTAACTTGTTCCATTTTTTCGTTCCTCCATATGGTTATTTCTCTCAGGTTCGAGGGTTTCCCGCTCATTTCCTCAACGACCTAAATTCTACCATATATTCCCATATAATGCAACAGTTTCCATGAAAAAAATTCCATATTTGGTAAGAAAAATCTGTTTCGACACAAAATACAGTGGTTTGGCAAAAGCCGCTGTTTCCGGCCCAAAAACGCGCAGCACCGCACATCCCGGGCTTTTTCGCGCTTTTTTACGCCGCCTCGCGCTGGGCCGCCGCATCTGCAGACTGCACCATATTTTCCGCAAAAATGCCGTAGCCCCGGGTGGGGTCGTTTACCAGCACATGCGTCACCGCGCCCACCAACCGGCCGTCCTGCAGGATGGGGCTGCCGCTCATGCCCTGCACGATGCCGCCTGTGGCGGTGAGCAGGCGGGGGTCTGTCACGCGCACCACCATGTTGCGGTTGGGATTGTCAGACGAAAGAGCGATTTTTTCAATGACGGCGGTATAACGCTTCGGCTCCTGGCCTTCAATGGTCGTAATGATTTCCGCATCTCCGGTATTGACCTCCTGCGCCAGAGCGACCTCTGCTTCGATGCCTTTCATATAGCTTTTCACACTGCCGTAAACGCCAGTCTCGCCGTTCACGGTGATGGTCCCCGTCGGCACGCTGGTAAGGAAACGGCCTTTCAGCTCGCCGGGGCTGCCGGCGCTGCCCGCCACCGCGCCCGTGATCTCCACCGGCACGATTTCGCCCTTGAGCAGCGAGATCGTGGTGCCCGTATCCACATCGTGGATGGAATGACCCAGGCCCGCGAAAGTGCCCGTGGTGTTGTCCACAAAAGTGAGCGTGCCGATGCCTGCGGAGGAATCCCGCACCCACATGCCTGTGCGCCAACTGTCGGTGGTGGAATCCTTCACAGCGGTAAGCAGCACGGATTTCTCCACGCCGTCCCGCACATAGACCACCTCGGCGGGCGCGCCCGCCAGTCCCTGCAGCGCCGCCGCCACATCCTCATTTGTTTTGGTGTCCCTCCCCGCGATGGAGGTAATAACGTCGCCCATGCGCAGGCCGGCCGTTTTGGCCGGATTCTGATACCCCGTGGACGTGTAAATATCGCTGAAGCCCACTACCATCGCGCCGTTGGCGAACATTTTGATGCCGAAGGGCGTACCGCACACCTGTACCACACGCCGCTCCACCACCTGCGCGCGCACGGTCTTTACCGGCACGATTCCCGCGATGGTAAGATCCGCGTTATAGGACGAGCCCCCCGAAAGGCCCGCCACCTCGCCTGTGGATGCGGCCGCGGCCGCGCGCACGAACGGCATGCCCGCAATGGCAATGTCCCCGCCCGCCGTCACAAGAAAGGTGTCGGGCAGAAGCGTGCCGATGTACAATGCGAAGATAAATACGATCACCACGCATCCGGACGTGATAAAGCAGCTCCATTTGATAAATTTTTCCAAAGTGGTTCCCTCCCTTGCGCCCGCGGCCCGGCAAACGCCCTCCCGCCACTGTATGCGCAATGTTCCGTTTTTGTTAGTATTCGCACGGAAACAGGGAAATAAACACGGGAAAAACACTCTGTACACGAAAAAGCGCGCCGGACGAAGAATTCGTCCGGCGCGCTCCGATGCTTTTTTACAGGAACAGCTTTTTGACGCGCCGCAGCACGGCCATGATGACCGGCCCCGCCAGCACCGCAATGGCAACAGGCACAAGGTCCGCGCCCAGCACGGCCGCCGTGCCGAAAAAGCCTTGGACCATGGGCAGATACACGCTGACTACCGTTGCGGCCACGGAGGTAAATGCCGCCGCCAGCAGCGCCGGGTTGCCACGGAAATCCAGCCCCTCTCCCCTGCATTCAAAAATATGCAGCATCTGGGAAAACACAATGGTCAAAAAGCACGCGCTGCGGGCAACGATCAGGTCTCCGCTGGTGGCCAGAACGGCCCAGTATGCCCCGCAGGAGGCCATGCCCAGCATCATGCCGCGTATGACGATGGTGCGCGCCAGCCCGTGGGCGAACAATCCCTCCGTTTTTGGGCGCGGCTTGCGCTTCATAATGTCGCGGGCCGGCGGCTCCATGCCCAGCGCGATGGCGGGCAGGCCGTCGGTGAACAGGTTCACCAACAGGATCTGGATGGGCAGCAGCGTCACGGGCAGATGCAGCAGCATGCCGAACAGCATGCCCAGCACCTCGCCCAAATTGGAAGTGAGCAGGAACCGGATGAACCGGCGGATGTTCTGGTAGATGACGCGGCCCTCCTCCACGGCGGCCACAATGGTTGCGAAATTATCGTCCAGGATGACGACGCCCGAAGCCTCCTTCGTCACGTCCGTCCCCGTGATCCCCATGGCGACGCCGATATCCGCCTCTTTTACGGCCGGAGCGTCATTGACGCCGTCTGCCGTCATTGGGGAATGCCACCTGGCGGGACGGCATATGTACTCTCCCCCGCTGCGTCCGCGCTGCGCGGGTTAAAACCTCCAGCGTATCTCCAGCGGAACGGGCCTGCGCTGGCGCTCCGGCCTGCCCACCAGCACGGCCTCCACCATACATTCGGCCATCTCGTCCGTCAGCACATCGGCCCGGGCATATTTTTCCACAAGCTGCTCCGCCGTCACGCACTGCGCCGCCTGCTCCGCCGCCGCACCGCGTTCCCGCTCCGCCGCCGCCAGCTCTTTTCCCAACCGGGCGATCTCCGCCTCAAACGCAGCGCTCAGCTCCGCGAACTGTGCAGCCGTGACAGCGCCGTCCACGCGGTCCTCATACAGCGTTTTGCGGCAGGCGCGCTGGCGTGCCAGCGCCTGCTCCAGCCGGGCGGCGCGCAGCGCCAGCTGTTCCTGCCTGTGCGCCGCAGCCTCCGGCGGACGCAGATGCCGCGCCAGATATTCCCGGTCCAGATACCGCGCCATGCAGGCCTGCAGCGCCTCCAGCACACACTGCGCGGCCTCGTCCCGCCGGATGCTCACACCCGGGCAGCGCTCCGGGGCCACAGCGTGGGTGCGGCACCGCAGGTATTTTCCCGCACGGCCGTATTTGCTTTGCAGCTTTCCGCCGCACAGCGCGCAGCGGCATTTTCCCGCCAGCGCGTCCCGCCTGCCTTCCCTGCGCTGCTCCGCTCCCCCCTCCGCCAGCTTCCGCTGAACGGCCTCCCATGTTTCCGTGTCGATGACCGCCGCATGGGTTCCCTGCACCACGGCCCGGCGCTCGGGCGGCAGGCGGCGCAGGCGCTTGCTTTTGTAGCTGATTTTCTCGTTGACATGCTGCACGGTGGTTCCTGTGTACACCTGCTTTTTCAGGATGCCCAGCACCGTGGAATCGCTCCAAAGCTCTGCCAGCGCGGTGGAGCGGCCCCGGTTGAAAGCCGGGTTGTTCTGCTTTTTGTATGCGCTGGGATTCGGCACCTGTTCCCGGTTGAGCTGTGCCGCAATGCGTGAAGCGCCCCAGCCGGAAAGGTACAGCGCATAGATGCGCCGCACCACCGCCGCCGCCGGCTCGTCCACAAGCAGGCGGTGTTTGTCCTGCGGGTCCTTCCGGTATCCGTAAGAGGCAAAGCTGCCCACGAACTCCCCCTGCCGCCGCTTTGCGTCCAGCACGGTGCGGATATTCTGGGACATATCCTCCAGATACCATTCGTTCACCAGCCCGTTGATCTGCCTGGCCTTTTTGTTGCCACGATTTGCGGTGTCGGCGTTGTCGGCATAGCCCACAAAGCGTACGCTCCATTCCACGAACAGGCCGTGGATGTATTTTTCCACCAGCTCCATCTCGCGGGTGAAGCGGCTCTGGCTTTTGCACAGCACGATGTCGAAGCAGCCCCTGCGCGCATCCTCCAGCAAACGGTTGAACTGGGGGCGTTCCCTGTCGCTGCCCGTATAATCGTCGTCGCTGTAAATATTGTATATCTGCCAGCCTTGCTCTACCGCGTACCGTACCAGCATGGACTTCTGGTTCTGGATGCTGCGGCTGTCCTGCCCGGGGTCTGCCTTGTCCGCGTCCTCCTCCGACAGGCGGCAGTAAATGGCGGCGCGCGGCGCATCGCCCGCGGCCCTGCTCTGCATATCCATTCCCCTCCCTCTGCCGGTGCGGGTCCGTCGCGTCAGGGAGCCTGCGCGGCGCGCTGTTCGGAACGCTCAATGACCTGCAGCCAAAGCTCATTGAAGCGCAGCCTGCGCGCTTCCTCCTCAGGCTCAGTCTCCCGCTTCGCTGTCTCCTGCGGTTCCATGCGGCACGTCCCCTTTTCCGGTGTTTTGTTAAACGGTATGCACCGACGCTGTGGGATATGCCCGGCGGTCCTGTGTGCGGAAAACGCCCCGCGCCGGTATACAAACGGCGCGGGGCGTTACATTCTTCTTATTCTTTTTCCCGGGGCTTGCGGTGCGCGGCGCGCCAGGCTTCGATCTGTGCCAGCCGCTCGGCCACACGGGCTTCGCTGCCCTGCTCCGTGGGCACATAGTAGTGCCGGCCCTGCAAAGAATCCGGCAGACACTGCATATCTGTCAGCTTGTCCTGTGCGTCGTGGGCATACTGGTACCCCTCACCGTAGTGCAGCTCTTTCATCAAACGTGTGGGCGCGTTGCGGATGACCAGCGGCACCGGCTCGTCCAGCATTTCCAGAGCGTCCTTTTTTGCGGTCTCGTAAGCTTTGTACAGCGCATTGGATTTGGGTGCGGCGGAAAGGTACACCGCCGCATGCGTCAGATGTACCGTACACTCCGGCATACCCAAAAAGTGGCACGCCTGATATGCCGCCACGCAGATCTCCAGCGCACGGCTGTCGGCCAGGCCCACATCTTCGCTGGCAAAGCGCACCAGGCGGCGCGCCACATACAGCGGGTCCTCCCCCGCCTCCAGCATCCGGGCCAACCAGTATACCGCAGCGTCCGGGTCGCTGTTGCGCATGGATTTGTGCAGCGCTGAGATAAGATTGTAGTGCTCCTCGCCGTGCTTATCATACAAAAGAGATTTTTTTGATATACACTGCTCCAGCGTTTCCATGGGCACAACGGTGCTTCCGTCGGGCAGGATGTCACCGTTGAGCACCACCATCTCCAACGTATTCAGCGCCGTGCGCGCGTCCCCGTTGGCAAAATTGGCGATCATCTCCAGCATGCCCTCTGCCAGCTCCACCCGCCTGCCGCCGAAGCCGCGCGGGTCTGTCAGCGCCCGGCGCAGCAGCTCCGTAAGCTCCCCGGCCGAAAGACCGTGCAGCACAAACACCTTGCACCGGGACAAAAGCGCCGAGTTGATCTCGAACGAAGGGTTTTCCGTGGTGGCGCCGATGAGGATGATGCTTCCCTTTTCCACAAAGGGCAGAAACGCATCCTGCTGCGCTTTGTTGAAGCGGTGGATCTCGTCCACGAACAGGATGGTCTGTTCGCCGAAGCGGCGGTTCGCCTCGGCCGTCTGCATCACTTCCTTGATCTCTTTGATACCGCTTGTCACGGCGCTGAAATCAATGAAATTTGCCTTCGTCCTGTTGGCGATGATGCGCGCAAGCGTCGTTTTGCCCACGCCAGGCGGCCCCCAGAACACCATGGAGGGCACACGGTCGCCGTCTATGAGCTGGCGCAGCACCTTGCCCTCGCCCAGAAGATGCCTCTGGCCCGCAAATTCCTCCAGGGTTCGCGGGCGCATCCTGCTGGCCAGCGGCCGCCCCGTGTCTGTTTCCCCAAACAATGTCTGTTGTATCATACGCCGTGCCTCCCCGCTCTTTCCCGTGTTTTGCCGGCCGCGCAGGCGGCCGGTGTGCGTTCATTTTATCATATCCGTCACGGAAGCTCTATGCCCGTATCCGCCTGGAGCACGCCGGTGACAACGCCGATACACCGCAGTACGTCTCCCGCGCGCACCGTAACGTTGGATACGCTGCGGTTGATCGTGTCCAGGCGGCACAGGCCCCGCGCCTGATACAGGCGGCGGACATAGCTCGCTTCTCCCAGCGCAAAAACACCGATCTCACCATGGAGCGCCCGCCCCCGCCGCACCCCCAGCACAGCGCCCTGGGGATACAGGGGTTCCAGCGCCGCGCTCCACATCGCCACGGCAAAATCGGCCTCACGGGCGGCCGGACAATCGCGCACCCGGATGCGCTGCGCCGTCATCGTCCCAATGGACACAGCGCTGTCCATCGGAAAAGACGGCAGATAGCAGAACAGCTCCCGCGTCGGGCCGCCTTCCCTATGCTCCGCGCGCATCTCATACATTGTCTCCAGTGTTTTTGTGAAAAAATCGCGTTCATAGGCGCTAAGCTCCCGCAGCATCTCCAGCATGTCCCGCTCCCGGGCGCTGATGGCAAACATCCCCTGTTCCTCCACATATGCGCCCACCTCGAATTCAGTGCCCAAAACAGCCGCATCGGTAAAATAGCGCACAGGCACGCCGAACGCCCGCGCCACACGCTCCATCGTCTCCAGGGCGGGACGCCGGGTCGCCCCATTCAGCAGCTTATTCAACGTTCCCGTCGCTACGCCGGAACGCTGGGACAGCATTTCTGTCGTCAGGCCGTCTCGTTTTTTCAGGTAAGCCATGCGTTTGGCCAGGTTCATCTGCTGCACCTCCCCGTTCCACTTTAACCGCAAACGGTTAATTATGCAAGCGGATTCGTCAAATTTCGCCTTAATAATTGACAAAAAAAGGAAACTCCGTATGATGATACCTATATCAGAAGATATCAACACGGAGGAGGAACTCGGAACAATGAACCTGGAAGCCCCTGTATACGAGTGTTATTCTCATGGAGCGGCCTTTGGCGTTCGCCTGCCGTCCGGCGAACAGACGGCGGCGCTGTTTGCGGACATCCGCGCCGCCCAGGCCGTTGCGGACTATTTTACCGCGGTGGAACTTGCGCCGGAGCATTTGTCCTGCGTGATGGAAGACCTGTGCTATGCCGTCCGCACGCTGCCGCGCCCGTTCACCTACGCGGAGCTGTCCGGCCTTCATGCGCCGGACTGAACGCGCTCTGTTCAAAACAAAAAACGCGGGACACAGCCAAAGGCCGTGTCCCGCGTTTCAGCTTGGTGAAAAAGCTTCGCTTTTGCGCCAAGCTGCCTACGAACAGGGCCTGCGGCCCCGTTCGCCGCGCACGGCGCGGGGTTATTTTAAATGAAAAAGGGGTTCACCACCCCTTTTTCAAACTTTTTCCCCGGACGCTTCTTTTCCTTCTTTGCATTCTTTGACGGTCTGAAACGCGGGACACAGCCAAAGGCCGTGTCCCGCGTTTTTCCATTGCTCCTGCTCCGCAATAAAAGCCCATCCCGATGGCCTGAGACGGCCGCCGCCCGTCTCAGGCGGTGCGCATGTCCTCCAGCCGCTTTGCGCTGGTATGCGCGATGGGTTCCCATTTTTCCTGCTTTTTCACAAAGCTCAGCAGCGTGAGCACCATCTGGCTCATCAGAAACACCCAATAGGCCAGAATGCCCTTGGCCATGCCGGAAAGCGATTCATTCTTCAGCGCCACGGTGAACGCGGCGAATACCGCCGAACCCACCACGCTTGCCACAAAGCCTCCGGCCGTCATCAGCGCCGCCAGCATCATGCCGTGCAGCATGATGCCGCCGAAGGTGATGCCGCTTCCCAACAGCGTGAGCACCAGCCCCGCGATCCCCAGCACTACGCTGGCAAGCTGCACCATCGGCACGAGAAACGTGAGGTACATGTCCAGGCAGATCAAGCTGCCGTGCAGTACAAAGCTGCTGAACAGGCCGTGGCCGTAGTTCTGCAGCCCCTGCAGGCTGCCGGTCGTCCAGCGGCGGCGCTGCTTCCAGCTCTGGCGGAATGTAAGGGGCTGCTCGTCGTAGATGAGGGCCTCGGGCACAAAGTGCACACGTTCGCCCAGCATGGCGCACTGGGCGCTGAATTCATAATCCTCTGTCATGGTAACCGTGTGCCAGCCGCCCAAACGGCGCAGCAGCGCAGTGGTAACGGCAAAGCCGCTTCCGTTCACCAGCGCGGAGAGGTGCAGCGCGCTGCGCGCACCATTGTAGAAACGGTTCAGCATCCAGTAGCAGATAGAATAACAGCCGGAGATCGCGCTCTGTTCGGGATTCTTGCTGTCGCGGAAACCCTGCGCCACCTGTGCGCCGCTCACCAGCGCATCGTTCATACGCGCCAGGAACTGGCCGTCCACCAGATTGTCCGCATCAAAAACGCACATGGCGTCGAACTCCTCCGCCAGCACGATTTTATCCACCACCTGGGTGAGCACCTCGCCCTTGCTGCGGATGACGCCCTCCGGACGGAAAATGCGCGCGCCGCGCCCGGCAGCCACTGCCTCGGTGTCGTCGGTGCAGTTGTTGGGCGCGACGATCACCTCATACAGCTCACGGGGATAATCCTGCCCATACAGGCTGTCCACCAGATGGCCGATCACCGCCGCCTCGTTGCGTGCCGCCACCACAAGTGCAAAGCGTTTTTCAGGCTTCGCCTGGGGCGCCGCAGGCAGTTTTTTGCGCAGGCCGAACAGTGCGACCACACCGAAATAAACGGCGTACAGGCAAAGCGGGATGCTCAGCACAAAAAACGATCCGTGTCAGAATCAAAGTCACCATTTGGGGTTCATCTCCTTTAAAGGGCCGAAGCCCGGTAAATTCCGTGTTTTTTTCATTCCATGCCTATAATACGAGACAGCGGCCGATTTGTCTGCAAAATCGGGAGAAATTTTCAGAAAAATTTTCGTCCGGCATAGCGCGGCGCATTTTTTCATAAGTTTTAGCAATCATGGGCCTCTTTGCCCAAATCAAAAAAGGGGAGAAACGCATGCTGCAAAACACATCTGCGGGCTTGTCCGAAGCCGAGGCAAAAGCCCGCCTTGCGAAAGTGGGCGAAAACCGCCTGCGCGGGAAAAAGGGAGCCAGCGTGGCCGCCATGTTCTTCTCGCAGTTCAAGGACCTGATGATCCTGATCCTGGCGGCGGCCACGCTCATCTCTGTGCTGATGGGCGAGGGCACGGAAGCCATTACCATTATAATCATCGTGCTGATGAACGCCACCATGGGCTTTCTGCAGGAATACCGCACGGAAAAAACGCTGGAAGCACTGAAAGAGCTTTCGGCGCCCACGGCGCGCGTGCGCCGCAGCGGCAGGGAACTGGAGGTCGGCGCGCGCACCGTGGTGCCCGGCGACGTGCTGCTTTTCGAGGCCGGCGATAAGGTAGCGGCGGACTGCACGCTGCAAACCGGTGTGCAGGTATCGTGCAACGAGGCCATGCTCACGGGCGAGAGCCTTCCCGCCGCAAAGCAGCCCGGAGACAGACTGTACATGGGCTGCATCGTGATGACGGGCCGGGGCGAAGGCGTGGTGACGGCCACCGGCATGGAGACCGAGATGGGAAAGATCGCCGGGATGATGGAAACCGCCGGCGAGGAGCCCACCCCCTTGCAGCTCAAGCTCAAACAGCTGGGACGGTTCGTGGCCGTGGCCTGCGTCACCATCTGCCTGGCCGTCGGCTTCCTGGGCTTTTTGCAGGGCAACGATTTTCTGGAGATGCTTCTCACAGGCATCTCCCTCGCCGTAGCCGCCATCCCCGAGGGCCTGCCCGCCATCGTAACCATCACGCTGGCGCTCAGCGTCAACCGCATCCTGCGGCGCGGCGCCGTCATCCGCAAGCTGCACGCTGTGGAAACACTGGGCTGCGCAGGCGTTATCTGCACAGACAAAACCGGCACCATCACGCAGAACAAAATGACGGTACAGCGCATCTGGGTGCCCGGGCGCACACTGAACGTCTCGGGCAGCGGTTACAGGGCGCAGGGCGCCGTGGAGGAAAACGGCCGTCCCGTACAGGCCGCGCGGGACGCGGCACTGGGGAGGCTGTGCGAGGCCGCCTCCCTGTGCACCACCGCGCACATCACCCGCGCCAAAGACGTCTACGACGTGATGGGCGACCCGACCGAGGTTGCCGTGCTGGTGGCCGCCGCCAAGGCCGGCGTAACAAAAGAGGCGCTGCTGCAGCAATATACCGTCATAGGCGAAAACCCATTCGACGCCGCACGCAAACGCATGAGCGTGACCGTGAGCGGTCCCGGCGGCGTACGCCTGCTGTGCAAGGGCGCGCCCGATATGCTGCTGGCCCGCTGTACGCATATCGAAACCCCCGCAGGTCCGCGGCTGCTGGCCCCGCGGGACCGCGCCGATATCAACGCCGCCTGTGCCCGCATGGCGGGCGAAGCGCTGCGCGTGCTGGGCTTCGCGGAAAGCAGCACCCCCGCCGCCGGGGAGGAAAAGCTGTGCTTCTTGGGCCTGATGGGCATGCTGGACCCGCCCCGGCCCGAGGTGCGTCCCGCCGTACAGCGGTGCCGCGAGGCCGGCATCAAGCCTGTGATGATCACCGGAGATTACAAGGAAACAGCGCTGGCCATTGCCCGGGACGTAGGCATCGCCCGCGCGGGGGACGGCGTGCTCTCGGGCACGGAGCTGGACGCGCTGTCCGATTCGGAGCTTGCCGCGCGGTGCATGCGCGTCTCTGTTTACGCCCGCGTTTCCCCCGCCCACAAGCTTCGCATCGTGCGCGCATACAAGGCGGCGGGCCAGGTTGTCGCAATGACAGGAGACGGCGTCATCGGGCAATGCCACCTTGCCCCCCGCCGCCGGGCGACGTACAGGATGCATGCCTCCAAAGGATACAGCAAAGCCGGAGGCCGCATTCAAAGCACCCTCCGGCTTTCCGCACGGACAACCGTATCCGGCATGGTGTCCCCGACTGGAATCGAACCAGCGGCCTAACGCTTAGGAGTATGGCTTACCATGTGATACACGGTTCGGATGTAACTTCCAATATCATCCCTTACGCAGAATGACTTGTAGTAAACGAACTTTATGATGCAAAACACCTATTTTGACGCAGTTTTATGTGTCCGTTGGGTGGTCCTATTAGCAAATTCTTAGCAAGAGGACACCCAGCCAAAGCCGATTGCTACTGCCATTCTTCACTCCCTTAGTCAAAATGACAAGGCAAATACATGGAGGTTACTATGGACAAGAAAGAGAAAAAGTCACTGCCGGAACCGCGCACATATACCGTGGAACAGATTGCGGCCATGCTCAACATTGGCCGCACAACCGCATATCAGCTCGTCAAGCAGGAGGAGTTCAGGATCGTCCGCATAGGCAATGCGATCCGCGTTTCCAAGAAATCTTTTGACGAGTGGCTGGAAAGTTTAGAATTGTGAATATCGCAAGAAACGCCGTAGGCTCAAAAAACCTATGGCGTTTTTTTATACCCATTTTTGAAGGAGGCTGGCAATGAAACTGACAGAAGCAGAAATGAGGATGGTGTTTCAGATTGAAAGTACCAATCAGAACGCTGCCCTGAATGAGATTTACATGACATGGCGCTATGCGCCGAACCCGGCAACGAAAGAAACGGCGGAAGGCCTTCTGGACAAGCTCCGCCCCCTGTCGGATCAGGAGTGCATGGATTTGATCCGCAAGGTGCAGGCCGAATACCGTCTGCCAGAGAAAGCCCGTACCATCGGGGAAATGCTGGCAGAGGCCAGACAGCAATCCGGGGCGCAGAAGTTATCCGGCCATGACATTATGGCTTTGGAGCGTTTCGACCCGGCGACCAGACACATGATCGTCTTTGATGTTCTTACCCATGACTCGCCTGTTGGCTGGAAGGGTGAGAAAATGCGCCTGTTCCTGACTGACGCCGGATACAGCAAGGCTTTGGAGAATCAGGAAAAGGGGCACATCAAAATCCGCAATCATGCGAAGGTGCTTTCCGGCGATCTCCACTATGACCATAAAGACCGTGAGAGGTAGCCGCCCCCAAAATGTATCAAAATCAGCGGAAAATCTTCTGTTTCTTCCTCTGTGGCTTGCGTTCTGGACAGGACGTGGATGTTTTCCCATGCGGGAAGCTACGGAGGCATACAGACGGATAAACCACTCAAAATCAACACTTTTTATTTTCACAGAAAGGAGGTGCGAAGATGGCTGTTTTTCGTATTGAAAAGACCCGTGATTATACGGTCATGTCGAACCATCACTTGAAAGATCGGAGAGGGCTTTTCTGACCTGCGCCCCGGCGCCGATTATGAAGCCCTGTATCAATCTGCCCTCTGCCGCCAGAAAGCGGATTGGCTGGTGGGGATCAACGCCACGCGCCTTTTCTCCGTTCTCTATCACCGCACCCTGAATGTGGGCCGTGTTCAGACCCCCACACTGGCAATGCTGGCGGAGCGTGACGCGAAGATCACGCTGTTTCACAAGGAAAAATATCATCTGCTGCGCCTGACGCTGGATGGAGCCGAAGCAGTGTCGGAGAAATTCACTGATCCGGCGAAGGCGGAACAGGCAGCGGCTATGTGCAAGAGTGCGGCCGTCACCTGTACCTCTGTCACGAAGGAACAGAAGAAAGAATAAGACTTTGGAACATTTACCCGAAGTGAGGGCGGCGGTGGCTGCCCTCTCCCCGGAGGACCGGGAGCTACTGGCGGCGGTGCAGAGCGACGAGTGGAACCATGAACGCCCTGCGGAGCCGGAGAAAAAGCCCTCCATCCGGGAATGGCTGGAACAGGGCAAGAAGGAATGTGCGGAGAAAAAAAAGGCGCAGCCCCATAAGGAAAAATCTGCGCCGGAACTGTAAGGAGGTGCTGATATGCCATATTACGATCACGACAAGGATTATCCATTTGCCGCCTTTATCACCAATCTTGGGAAGTACAATGAGGGCGAGCTTGTGGGCGAGTGGGTGAAGTTTCCCACCACCGCCGAGGAATTGAAAGAAGTGTTTAAGCGTATCGGGATCGGCCAGAAGGATGACTTCGGCAATCCCTATGAGGAATGGTTCATCACGGACTATGACTGCTATGTGGACGGTCTTTACAGTAAGCTGGGTGAATATGAAAATCTGGACGAGCTGAATTATCTGGCATCGAAGCTGGATGAAATGAGCGAAAGCGAATACGCACAGTTTCAGGCCGGTATGGAAATGGGCGACCATTGCGGCAGCCTGCAGGAGATCATCAACCTCACCGAGAATCTGGATTGCTATGAGGTTTACCCCGATATCCATGACTATGACGATCTGGGCCGCTATTACATCGAAGAACTGGACGTTATGCAGGTGCCAGAGCATTTGCAGAATTACATCGACTATGAGGCCTACGGCCGGGACGTTGCGTTGGAGGAAAACGGCACCTTCACGGATCAGGGCTATGTGCGTGATACGGGTGACAGTTTCCATGAGTATTACGACGGTGAGCGCGGCAGTATCCCCGACGAGTACCGGGTGATGACCTTTCAGGACGATCTTCCCGAAGAAGAAAAATCCGAGTGGGCTATGGATATCGCCTTTGACATGGATGAGTTTTTCCGTCAGAACGACCCGCAGTATGCGGCGGAGCACCCAGAGGCGCACGCCGCAAAGGAAGAAATTTACGAAAGCCTGATGGCCGGACGCATTTCCGCACTGGATGAAAAGCTGGCGGCGCTGGGGCAGACGCAGGAGGACTATCTTCCCTCGGAGATCGAAAAATTCAAGGACGCCACGGGCTATGAGGAATTTCTTGATTTTGACCCGGCGGAGGTCAAGGCCGCTTTGGATGACCCGGAGAAGTCCCATGCGGATGAAATGCTGTCCGCTGCGGAAAGGGCTGCCTCGGAAAAGATGACTGTGCTTGTAGTGGAACCTATGAAGAAACCCTATGTGAAGGAGATCGACCCCGATCTTCATTCCCTGCAGGCGGAGGTCGGCGGAGACATTGGCGCAACTTATCCCTATTCTGACCCGGTGGCGCTGGTTTGTAATGATGAAGGAAAGCTCATAGGGCTTGAACTGAACCGTGGACTGCGGGATGAAAATGGAGAAATTTATGATATCGTAGCAGGGACTTTCCTGGTGGTTGGACTTGGTGAGGAAGATTTTGCCTCCCTGTCCCCGGAACTGATCCAGAAATACACGGAACAGTTCAAAACGCCGGAACGATTTATGCAGATCAATGGCAATATCGTTGTTCTCCCTGTCCCGGCAGAGAAGCAAGACCTTGCTTATCTGCCAGACCGTTTTGAAACTGGCGAGCGTGTGCAGACACCGAGGGGCAGCTTTCAGGTGACGGCTATGAGCCGGGAGCAGATGGAGGCGGCCGGTTACGGCGTCCATCATATTTCAGATGATAGAAAATATCTTATCATGGGGAATGGCACACGGGCCTTTGCCGTGGCAGCGGAGCAGCCGGAAAAGGATAATCCCCTCCGCACGGTCGAAATGACGTTGGAGGATGACTACGGCATGATCGACGGCGTTATCAACAACGGCAGACGCGGCGAGGAATTGGAAAAGGCCCAGGAGTACGCAGAACGGATAACGCCGGAGAAGCCTTCAATCCGTGAGCGGTTGGAGGACGCAAAACGGGAGTGTGCCGAGCACAAACCCCCGGAGGGAAAGAAGCCCGGTCGTGATGTGCCGGAGCATGACTGCCTATGAGCCGAAGCAAGAAGTGGCGGCTGGAATGGGCGTTCTTCCTGGGCGAGAACGGCAGGCGGCAGTATAACCATATCTGCAAAAAATGTGTTCACGGTTGCAAGCAGAGTTTCCGGGTATGTCTGGTCGCTTGCCCGCATTACAGTTCCAAACGGTCTAAAATCTGTGAGGATAAGGGGGCGAAAAACGCAGAATAATTCCCTGTATTCGTATTTTCAAAGGGAGCCTTTATGATTTTTCATGTGTCGATCTGCTTGCTGGCACATGAAGAAAAAGGCTTGATTTCAAACACTTTCTGTCACGCAAAACGGGAGTACAGCTTTTCGGTTCGTCCGATCGGCTGTACTCCCGCTTTTTCTTTTTGCTATCATCAAATTACTTTAACACGGTTCTGTTGTTTGAACAGGGGTACAAATTGTACCTCCGTTGAAAAGGAATTTCCATAGTATTTTCTCATTAGGATTGGATAGGAAAGGATGGATAGCCGCCGCAGTAGGCGTTGTGGGAATGTGTGTAAACTGCCAGGATTGTGAGGCTGTGGGAAAGCTGTTTGCAGGCCTGTGGGAAAAGGCTTGTCTTTTTCCATCAGGTTGTGAATGGTTTTTCCATCGGCACGAGCGGCAGTTTTCCATATTTCCATGACGCAAGAAAATCATCCAACGATCAGCCGGTACACCGTCAGCGGCACATACCACACCGCCACGATCAACCGCCATGCCAGAATGAAACCACCGATCACACCACCGATAATGAAGTTCAACGCGAACAGGGCGATCCCTCCACCCAGGGAGCCGCCGCCCGGCACGATCCAGAGGCACATCCGATGGAGGCCAAACGGCAGCCCGCAGAGTATCCAGAGCCATACATAGTCAAGCTCTCCGTTCTTCATGCAGGCGGATTTGAAGATACAATACAGAATATAGTCAATGGCTGCTTTCAGCGTTGACTTGATAGGATGTGTCTTTGTAACTGCCATATCTCGTCCAGCCTTTCCCGTATCTCGTCCATGTCGGCCTGATACGCAGGACCTCCGGCGTTGATCCGCTTGGCGATCTGGTTGATGTTCCGCCCGATGGCGGAAAGCTCTTTGGTAAATGCCTTGATATCTGCGGTGTCCGTATAGATGATATACCCGTCAATCGCCATCTTACGGAGGTAGGCACCATATCTGCGTGTGGGTAACTGGCTCATTTTTTCGTCTATGAGCCGTTTTTCATCCTCCGTAACATAGAATTTCATTTGGATATTCCGCTTTCGGTTTGCCATGCGCCGCCTCCGTTCTTTATAAGGGTTTGGGACTATCCCAACAAGCAATTTTGAATTTTCGGGCAAGGGACCTGAAAATCTCAAAATTCGCAAGCGGGTACTCGCTTGCTGTGCTTGCTATCGAAACCCTACCTTCTATTTCTCCCTCTACTAATACTACAATTTGAAGGTGGGAAAATGGCTGTATCCATAAAGAAAAACAAAAAAAACCACGACTGAACCTCTGTTATGGAGTGTTCTGCCGTGGCTTTTTCTTGTTCCGTAGTATTTCAACTTTTCTCTAAAGTTTTCGCTCGTCTGTATTCCAGTGGGGACAGACCAAATTGCTTTTTGAATACCGAAGCAAATTTGCTCTGGTTTATATATCCAACCTGCTCCGCTGCCTCTGCTACAGACAGCTTTGTGGTAGAAAGTAATTCTGCGGCTTTTTTCATACGGGTTTCACGCAGATACACGGAGATGTTCTGTCCAAAAACTCCCCGGAAATAGTTTTTCAGGCTGGTTTCACTGATGGAAAACTGTGCAGCCAGTTCCCACGCAGGATGGTGCTGGCGCAGATCAGAAGTGATGATTTTTTCCACACGCTTTGCAATATCTACCTGTGTTTCTGTGAAGAATGTACAGGCTTGAGAAGGCGGTATTTCTTTCAGATTCTGGAGCAGCGAAAAAAGCGCCAGGGTATAGATTTTCATTTGCATAATGGAAAGCGGCACAGAGATATCCAACAAGGACCACAGTTTCTTTAGTATTTCTTCTATTTCGGGAGAAATGGCCGAGATATAAGTGCTTCCAGCCGGGCAGTAAAGCTCTCTGATTTTGTGGAAATCAATATCAAATTCCGTTTGTATCCAGGTACTTTGCTCTGCTGCGGCATCCATATCAATAAAAAACTCCATACCTTCATAAATTCGGCGGGGATAAACATATTGCTGTCTGGCAAAGCGTTCTGTCAGAGATATTTCACCGTCTTTCACATACACAAAGTTTCCGTTATTCAGAATGAGCTCACACCGCCCGGTTACGCAGTAATTTAAGAGCAGCGGGCCTGTTTCTATGGAGCCATTATCACGAAAGTCCGGAGCTGCCCATGTGGGTGAATTTATAAAAATATAGGCTAAGGTGAGTCCGGGAAACAATGGGAAAAAGGTCATAGTGCCTTTTCCATCTTTCTCTTTTTAAGATGAGCTCGGCGCTATATTCACTGCGTTTTATGGATATACCGGGGACTTCAATGCTTTTCTTAATGATTTCATCTATCTTCATTTCATAACTCCTGCTATTCGGTTTTTTGGCGGGTCTGCTTGAATTGGTAATTCTATTATAAAAGCAGGAACCCAGCCGGTCAACCTTAAAACTCGTTGCTGTTTGGAGCTAAAAAGACGATTGGTTGTAGAGAACTGTGTCGTACTATGGTATCTTATAGAGAGGTTAGTAAATGCTAACCAGCAAATGAATGGAGGTATTCGTTATGAATAACAAGTTACAAACAAAAGACCTGATTAACCTCGGTCTGTTCACGGTTCTTTACTTTGTCATCGGGTGCTGTGTTGCTATTCCCATTGGGTTTGTTCCGATCTTTCTTCCTGTCCTCGGAAGTCTGTGGTCGCTGATTACCGGCATCCCTTTCATGCTGTTCCTCACCAGGGTTAAGAAATTCGGCATGGTTACAATCATGGGCGTTTTGAGCGGCCTGCTGATGGGGCTTACCGGCATGGGTTTCTGGGGTGTGCCTATGGGGCTGATTTTCGGCTTGCTTGGAGACCTGATTTTGAAATCCGGCGATTATAAAAGTGCAAAGAAAAGTATTCTTGGTTATGCAGTATTCAGTCTGTGGATGGTCGGTACATACATCCCCATGTATTTTATGGTCGAGGACTCCTGGGCCAGCTTTGCCGCCAGTTTCGGTGAGGAATACGCCGATCGGGTAATGGCGGTCATGCCGATGTGGAGCATTATCCTTGTGGTTGCCGGGATTTTTGTCTTTGCTATTTTGGGCGGACTGCTTGGAAAAACGCTTCTGAAAAAACATTTTGCGAAAGCGGGAATTGCATGATGGAGGGGGTATCCTTCTCTGCCACAACGGACAATCGCAGAGGGATTCGGCTTGATCCGCGCACGAAGTTGATTTTGCTGCTGACGGTTACTACATTGATGTTCAGCACCAGCAACGAAGGGATTATGAATTTTGTAAAACCTGTGTTAAGCCTGATCCCCTTTGTGCTGATCCTGTCGGAACGCCGCTTCAAAACGGCAGGCAAGTATCTGTTTTTATATCTTGCCTGTTTTGTATTGGAACGCATAGCTCTGACGACATTAAGTGGTCTGTTGTCCTTTGTGGTTTTGGCAATTACATCCATTATGACGCGGTTTGCCCCAGGCATTATGACGGGGGCCTATCTGCTTTCTTCAACCTCAGTCAGTGAGTTTATCGGTTCTATGGAACGTATGCACCTGACAGAAAAAATTATAATTCCTATGTCTGTTATTTTTCGTTTCTTCCCCACAATCAGCGAAGAATACCAGGCAATCCGGGACGCAATGAAAATGAGAGGCATACGATTTGGAGGGAAAAATCCATTTTTGATGGTGGAATACCGTCTTGTACCGCTGATGGTGTCTGTTGTGAAAATCGGAGATGAACTTTCCGCCGCTGCACTGACGCGGGGGCTTGGCGCTCCGGTCAAACGGACCAACGTATGTCAGATTGGTTTTCATATTCAGGACATGATTGCTGTTCTGCTCTGTGCTTTATGTTTTGCGCTGTTTTTGATGGGACAGTATTTTGCTTTTTAAGGGGGTGAGCTTATGATAAAGATTGACCATATTTCATTTTCCTATGGAGAAGAAAACGAAAATACCGGGGGCGTCCGGGATATTGATCTAAATATAGAAGATGGTCAGTTTGTTGTCCTCTGCGGTGAAAGCGGGTGTGGAAAGACCACGATTACCCGCCTGATTAACGGGTTGATCCCTCATTATTATGAGGGACAGATGGCGGGAGAAGTATGGGTAAATGGGGAAAAGGTTTCCGAGCAGCCTCTTTACGATACAGCCGCAGTTGTAGGCAGTGTGTTTCAAAACCCCCGGTCCCAGTTTTTCAATGTGGATACCACCAGTGAAATTACATTTGGCTGCGAAAATCTTGGACAGCCAGAAAAAGACATCCGGGAACGGCTGGCAAAAACGGTTCGGGACTTCCGGCTGGAGAAGCTGATGGATCGTAATATCTTTCACTTATCCGGTGGAGAGAAACAAAAAATTGCCTGTGCCGGAGTATCCATTATGGAACCGGATGTTCTCGTTATGGACGAACCCTCGTCTAATCTGGATGCGGCTTCCATCCTTGATTTGAGAAAGATTCTTATGTTTTGGAAATCGCAGGGGAAAACAATCATTGTATCGGAACACCGGCTTTATTATCTCCGTGGTCTGGCGGATCGGTTTATTTACCTGGCAGAGGGGCAGGTGAGCCGTGATTATTCTGCGGCAGAATTTGAGCAGCTCACGGAGCAGCAGCGATCTAATATGGGACTGCGCACATTTGCTTTAGAGCGTCTCCTGCCTCCGGTTCTACCGCAGCAGGAAAAGACTGCCCTTGCGCTCCATAATTTCCGCTTTGCCTATAAAAATGAACCGGAAACCTTACATATCATGGATTGTGAAATTCCCACAAACCGAATTGTTGGGATTATTGGGAATAACGGTGCCGGTAAATCCACATTCTCTCGCTGTTTCTGCGGCTTGGAGAAGCGCTGTGGGGAGATTGTCTGGAACGGAAGAAAATACCGTCCGAAAGACCGGCTGAGTACCTGCTATATGGTCATGCAGGAGGTAAATCATCAGCTTTTTACCGAGTCGGTTCTTGATGAAGTGCTGATTAGTATGGAGGAAGAAAACCAGGAGCGGGCAGAGGAAATCCTGAACCGGTTAGATTTGCTGGCTTTTAAGGACAGGCATCCCATGTCCCTTTCCGGCGGCCAAAAACAGCGGGTAGCGATTGCCTCGGCAATCGCTTCTAAACGCTCTATCTTATTTTTTGATGAACCGACCAGCGGCCTTGATTATAAACACATGAAAGAGGTTGCAAATGTCCTGCGACAAGTCAGGGACACGGGTATTACCGTGTATGTCATTACTCATGATCTTGAGTTGATATTAGACTGTTGTACGGATATTGTCCATTTTGAGAACGGTTCCATCATTGACCAATTCCCAATGGATGAGGCGGGTCTTGAACAAAATCAGAAACTATTTCATAAAGGGGGTATCTGTAAAATGAAGGAGGAAAAGAAGGAGTCACCCATAGGCATCTTATGGGGATGGGGCAAACCCTATCACGGGAAATTCATCGGCAGCATTGCCCTTGCGGTATTAGGCGTAGCCTGCCAGATGGTGCCTTATTTCTGTGTAGCTCATATTGTTACGCTGATGTTGTCCGGGGATCAGAATTTTTCGCACTATACAGCAGCTTGTGTTATTGCGCTTTGCGGTTATTTGGGAAAAGTCATATTCTCAAATCTTTCCACAACAATTTCTCACACAGCGACCTATTACACGCTGCGTGATCTGCGGGAGAATATCACCGCAAAGCTGGCTCGCGTCCCGATGGGGACGATTTTAGATACTCCGTCCGGCCAGTATAAAACGACGATTGTTGACCGGGTAGAAGGGATGGAGCCAACCTTCGCGCACCTGATCCCGGAAATGACTGCAAATGTGCTGGTGCCTTTGGTAATTGTCGTGTATCTATTCGTCATGGACTGGCGCATGGCTCTCCTGTCCCTTGTCACGCTGGTGGTGGGCCTTGCTGTTATGTCTGCTGGCATGAAGAGCTATCCCGTTAAGTGGGAGGGCGCGGTTAAAGCGGGAAAGCAGATGGCAAACGCCATTGTAGAGTACATTGGTGGGATTGAGGTAGTCAAAGCATTTAGTCAATCCGCCGGTTCCTACAAAAAATATTCTGACGCAGTAAACTACAATGCCAACTACTATGTGGACTGGATGAGAGAAAACCAGAAAACCATGAGCGCCTACAACGCCATTTTGCCCTCGGTGTTGATCTGTGTGCTACCCTGCGGCTTCGCGTTCTGGCTCTCCGGTAGCCTGGAACTTTCCACTTTCCTGTCTATCGTAATTTTCTCGCTGGGACTGATTGGGCCGATTATCGCGGCCTTTACATTTACGGACGATTTGGCCGTATTGGGGACAAATGTGGAAGAAATCAGCCAGCTTTTGAACGCTGAAGAACTGAACCATAAGGATACGCCGGTCAAGCTGGCAGACACCGGCATTTCTCTTAGGTCTGTGTCTTTTTCCTATGACGGGACAAGAGGTTTTGCATGATGTGAATCTCGCCATCCACCCCGGAACTATGACCGCCCTTGTAGGGCCGTCCGGCTCCGGCAAGTCTACGGTGGCAAAGCTGATTGCCGGGTATTGGGATGTTACATCCGGCAGCATTACCCTAGGCGGCCATGAGCTGAAGGATATGCCGCTGTCTGAAATTGCAGACCAGATTTCCTATGTATCTCAGGACAACTACCTGTTTAACCGCAGTATCCGGGAGAATATCCGCATGGGAAGACCCAGTGCCACGGACGCAGAGGTGGAGCAGGCAGCCAAACAAAGCGGCTGCGACGCCTTTATCCGCAAGCTGGATAATGGCTATGATACGGTTGTCGGCAGTGCCGGTTCCCATCTTTCCGGCGGTGAACGCCAGCGGATTGCCATTGCCCGCGCCATGCTGAAAAATGCGCCGGTTGTCATTTTGGACGAGGCAACTGCCTATATCGACCCAGAGAATGAGGCGCTGGTGCAGAAAGCCATTTCCACTTTAACTGTCGGCAAGACCCTGATTGTGATCGCACACCGGCTGTCTACCATTGTTGGCGCAGATAACATCGTTGTGGTGAAGGATGGAACCATCCACGCACAGGGTACGCATGAGAAACTGCTGGAAACCTGCCCCCTCTACCGGGATATGTGGCAGGCGCACATCGGCGCGAAAGACCAGATGTAAGGGGGTGTTGTCAGATGTATGGAACATTGAAAAAAAATCTTTGCTTTTGCAGGCAGCAAAAAGGAGCTTCTAAAAAATCCCTGTTATTCTCATTCCTGTCCGGGCTGTTTTCAGCCATGCAGTTTGCCGCCCTCTTTGTGGTAATTGGTGCACTGGTATCTGACAACCGGGACGGAAAGTTTATCTGGCTTTCGCTGGGGATTATGGCCGTTTCCCTCATTGGGCGTATCATCACGACCTATTTTTCCACGATGGAGCAGACGGAAACCGGCTATTGCATGGTGGCGGAAAAGCGTATCCACATCGGAGATCGGCTGCGCTACATCCCGATGGGCTACTTCAACAAGAATAGTATCGGTAATATTACCGCCATTGTCACAACAACTTTGGGTGATGTAGAGAACTCAGCAGCCCGTGTTCTGGTGTCAGTGCTGGGCGGTTTTTTCAACTCGGTTGCCCTCGTCATCGTCCTGTTGGTATTTGACTGGCGGATCGGTCTTGTGGCCGCTGCCGGTGTCCTGATTTACCTTGCGGCGGCGGAACTGGCGCTTCGCAAATCTGCCGCGCTCAGCGGGGTACGCCAGCACACACAGGAGTCCCTTGTGGAGTCTGTGTTGGAGTACATTCAGGGGATGGGGATTGTCAAAGCATTTGGACTGGAACGGGACAGCACGCAGTCTATCGGCAGTGCAATTAAGGCGAGCTGCCGAGATAACCTGAAATTGACAAAGGCCAGTGTTCCCTATGACGCTATCAAACAGGCTGTTGTCCGAGTGTTCAGCGTCCTGTTACTTTTGGCCTCGGTCTGGTTCTGGCTGGACGGCTCCCTGCCGCTGGCCTACGGTCTGATTTTGGTGATTGCTTCTTTCATGGTGTTCAACGATTTGGAGAACGCCGGGAATATGGCCTCTTTGCTGCAAATGTTGGCGGCCTCGATGGATACGGCAAACTCCATTGATGACACGCCGGTAATGGACGAGAAAGGCGCTGATATTACGCCGAAGTCCAGCGAGATCGTGTTTAATAAGGTGGATTTTTCCTACGCAGACCGCAAGATACTGGATCAGGTCAGCTTTACCATTCCCGAAAAAACGACTACAGCCATTGTCGGCCCTTCCGGGGCAGGAAAGACAACTATGTGCAATCTGATTGCCCGCTTTTGGGATGTGAATGCCGGGAAGATTACCATAGGCGGTACGGATGTACGAGATTTCAAGCTGGACAGCCTGATGAAGAATATCTCGATGGTGTTCCAGAGCGTATACCTCTTTGCAGATACGATTGAGAACAATATCAAGTTTGGCTGCCCGGACGCCACCCATGAGCAAGTGGTTGAAGCGGCGAAGAAAGGCTTGCTGCCATAACTTTATTTCTGCCCTGCCGGATGGCTATGACACCGTGATTGGCGAGGGAGGCGGTACTCTGTCTGGCGGCGAGAAACAGCGGATTTCCATCGCCCGCGCCATGCTGAAGGACGCACCTATCATCATTTTGGACGAGGCAACAAGCAGCGTTGACCCGGAGAATGAGGATGAATTGCAGCGGGCTATTGAGGCACTGACCCATGACAAGACTATCATCATGATTGCTCACCGGCTGAAAACCGTTCGCAACGCCGACCAGATCCTTGTACTGGACAACGCTCATATCGTCCAGCGCGGCACTCATGCGGAGCTGATCCAGCAAAAGGGCCTGTATGCCGATTTTGTATCGGCCAGACAGGAGGCCATCGGCTGGAAGCTGGCTCAGTAAAGGAGGTTCAGATGAAACTTCATGCGTCCGGGGAGGACTACCTGGAGGTGTGATTCTGCTGGTCATGGCATTTTTGATTAGTCCGATGGGGCTGCCACTGGTTGCGATCTGGCTGCTGGGCAAGGTGCAGAGTTTGAAATTTGCGATTCAGGAGTTAGTTTATGGATAAAAAATACGCAAAACCATAAAAATGCCAGACACCGTCTGTTATATTTGGGAAGAGGAATTATTATATCCGCGACTTTACTTTTGAGCTAATATCGAGTATAATATTAGTGCGAAAGGAAGTGATATGATGGGACAATTTGAACAGCTGGATCAGATGCTAACAGCACAAGAAGGAATGCTACGAACATCACAGGTCGTATCTTCTGGAATTTCAAAGCCGGTATTTTATGATTATGTGCGTTCACGAGATTTGGATAGAGTCGCACATGGGATTTATCTGTCCAAAGATTCCTGGGTGGATGCCATGTATCTGCTTCATTTGCGATTTGAACAGGCAGTATTTTCACATGAAACAGCTTTATTTTTTCACGATCTGACAGACCGTGAACCAATAGAATATACAGTTACAGTCAAAACTGGATGCAATCCAAGCAAAATGAAAGCAGAAGGCATTCAAGTTTTTACGATTAAAGCAGACTTACATGATGTAGGACTTACGACAGCGAAAACTCCATTCGGGCATACTGTGCCGGTTTATGATATGGAGCGAACAATCTGTGATTTGCTCAGAAGCCGCAGCAGAATTGAAATTCAGACCTTTCAGGGAGCACTGAAAGCGTATGCCCGTAGAAAAGATAAGAACCTGCGAGCTTTAATGCAATATGCTGGGATGTTCAAGGTGGAAAAAATTTTACGACAGTATTTGGAGGTACTTTTATGATAAAAACAGCAAGGCAGCTTAAAGATTTAATACGAAACCTTTCCAGAGAAAAATCCGCTGATGCTCAGATTTTAATGAGGAACTACATGATGGAGCGTTTTTTGGAGCGTATTTCTCTTTCTGAGTATCGTGATAAGTTTATCTTAAAGGGTGGTATGTTGGTAGCGGCTATGGTTGGATTGGATGCCCGCTCTACGATGGATTTGGATGCAACCATAAAAGGAGCTAATGTCAATGTGGAGGATATTGAGAATCTAATTTCATCAATCATAACTGTTCCGATTGATGATGGTGTTAAATTTCAGCTGAAAAGTATTTCGGAGATTATGGATGAAGCAGAGTATCCGGGGATTCGTGTCAGTATGAGTACAACATTCGATGGCGTAGTGACCCCTTTGAAAATTGATATTTCCGGGAGATGCAATCACTCCAAGAGAGGTTCGGTATTCATTCAAACTTATGCTGGAAGATCGCTCCATTGATATTTGGGCTTATAATTTAGAAACTGTGCTGGCAGAAAAACTGGAAACCATTATTACCAGAACCACAACCAATACCCGCATGAGAGATTTCTACGATATTTACATTTTAGAACAGCTGCATGGAACCACGCTGAACCCGAAAATTTTACATGATGCGCTTCTGGCAACTGCTCATAAACGGGGATCGGAGAAGTATCTTAACCAAGCTGAAGAAGTTTTTGACGAAGTGGAAAATGATTCGGTTATGCAAAAACTTTGGGAGGCATACCGTAAAAAGTTTTCTTATGCTTCTGATCTGGAATGGGATGTGATTATGAAAGCAATTCGCAGGTTATATGATCTTTGCGAGAAAGGCATCGGCTTATGAAAAAGTATGGACACTATTGTAAAGTTTGTGGCGAATACAAAGCCAACGAAAAATTTTCAGGCAAAGGTCATGCATCCCACATTTGTAAATCCTGTGCTTCGCTACCAGCAGAAAAGCAGGCTGAACTGATGACACTGAATCGTCTTTTTAATCTTCCATGGAGGCTATCGAAAGAGCAGTTGTCCTGGCTGAAAAATCGACTAAAGGATAGGCGGCCTGATGTCCGTGCACTGGCGCAAGAGCAATATGAAATGAGATTTCCACCAAGACACTTAGAAGATGATGATTTCAATTTTTTCGATGAAGAAAGTTTTATAGAATAGTGAAAGCGGTCTGCTATGGCAGGCCGTTTTCTTTTCGGAAGGAGGTCTGACCTATGGCAACCACAAGAATCATGCCGCTTCATGTCGGCAAGGGCCGCACAGAAAGTCGGGCGATCAGTGACATCATCGACTATGTGGCCAATCCAAAGAAACAGATAGCGGCAGGCTTATTACCGGCTATGCGTGTGACAGCAGGACTGCGGATGCAGAGTTCCTTCTGGCAAAGCGGCAGTACCTTGCCACGACCGGACGAGTGCGCGGTGCGGATGATGTGATCGCCTATCATGTGCGCCAGTCCTTCCGCCCCGGAGAGATCACTTCGGAAGAAGCCAACCAGCTGGGCGTAGAATTTGCCAAGCGCTTTACCAAGGGTAATCATGCCTTTGCGGTCTGCACCCACATAGACAAGTCGCACATTCACAATCACATTATCTGGTCATCGGTCAGCTTAGAATATGACCGGAAATTCCGAAACTTTTGGGGCAGCACCAAGGCAGTCCGACAGTTAAGTGACACCATCTGCGTCGAAAACGGACTGTCCATTGTGGAGAATCCGAAACCTCACGGAAAGAGCTATAACAAGTGGCTGGGCGATCAGGCAAAGCCCTCTCACCGAGAGCTGCTTCGTGTAGCGATTGACAATGCATTATCACAAAGTCCTGCTGACTTTGAGGAGCTGCTGAAGCTGCTGCAAGAGTCCGGCTGTGAAGTATCAAAGCGCGGAAAATCGTATCGTTTGAAGCTCCCCGGCTGGGAGAAAGCCGCCCGAATGGACAGCCTGGGCGAAGGATATGGATTAGATGATTTGCAGGCAGTTCTCTCTGGGAAGAAAACGCATACCCCACGAAAGAAAACGGTTACACAGGCAGAGACGCAGAAGGTCAATCTGCTGGTGGACATTCAGGCAAAATTGCAGGCCGGAAAAGGTGCTGGCTATGCTCGATGGGCTAAAGTTTTCAATCTGAAGCAAATGGCACAGACCATGAATTACCTGTCGGAGAATAACCTGTTGGAGTATGCGGTTTTGGAAGAAAAGGCTGCGGCTGCCACGGCACATCACAATGAGCTTTCGGCACAGATCAAAGCAGCTGAAAAGCGCATGGCAGAGATTGCTGTTCTGCGTACTCACATCGTAAATTATGCCAAGACCCGTGAGGTCTATGTGGCATACCGCAAGGCGGGCTACTCTAAGAAATTCCGGGAGGAACATGAGGAAGAAATTCTGCTCCACCAGGCTGCCAAGAATGCCTTTGATGAGATGGGAGTCAAGAAGCTGCCTAAGGTCAAAGAGTTACAGACGGAGTATGCGAAATTGCTGGAAGAAAAGAAAAAGACCTATGCCGAGTACCGGCGTTCCCGTGAGGAAATGCGGGAGCTTTTAACGGCAAAGGCCAATGTGGATCGGGTGCTGAAAATGGAGGTAGAACAGGATGTTGAAAAAGAAAAAGACCACGGCCAGCGATAAGCTGGTCCTGGTCAAGCGTTCGCAGAACGCGCAGCCACAGAATGAAATTCTGTGTTCAAAGGGGCTTGGGGGCACTGCCCTCAACAAGCAGCTTGTGGCGAAATGGATAGCCACAAGCATTGCTTGCCACAATATGCTGCGCATAAAATGAAAAAACTAATGATGGGACGCTTACTGCCTCCTATCATTAGTTTTCTGTGTTTAAGCGATTTATAAAACCAATCAGCATAATCAAATCGTCATCTGACATCTTTCTCATTCCGTCCAAAGCCTTCTTGATAAGCTGAGGGTTATTCTCCTGTGCATCAAAAAATTGAAGCGGCGTGATTTCAAAATACTCACAGATGTTGAGAAACTGCTTCATAGACGGCATAGAACGCCCGGAAGAAATTGCCTGAATATAGCTTCTGTTCTGCCCTAACTCCATGCTCATCTGATATTCTGAAACGCCTTTTTTCAATCGTAATTCTGTGATTCGATTGCGGATAAATTCTTCGTCCATACGCTCACCTCTCTGCTCTTTTAGCATAGCAGAAAGCAATTCTTGATACTTCGTATGTGTTGTGTTATAATTTTGTAATATAACCTTTATACGCATTATTATTTGCGTTATTTTTGCTTTATATGCGTAATCAAGGCAGTTATCAAGGGTGATTTGTATGAATCAGTATGCCTGTGCCATTACCGGCCACAGACCAACAAGATTTTGCTTTGGATATAATGAGGAAGATCCTCTATGCCAAAAGCTGAAAGAATGTCTCCTGGAGCAGTTTCGCATACTCCATGACGAGAAATTTGTCCGTACTTTTTTTGTCGGCGGTGCTCTTGGTGTAGATATGTGGGCTGGAGAACAGCTGCTGACATTGAGAGCACAAACAGGATACGAGGATATTAAAATTATCGTTGTAGTTCCCTTCATCGGCTATGACTCTAAATGGCCGGATCAGAGTAAGCATAGATTGAAAAAGCTGATCCAAAACGCAAACGATTCGATTGTTATTTCACATTCTGCGGATGTTTCCAGTTATAAAAAAAGAAATTATTATATGGTCGATCATGCAGAGTACATCATCGGTGTGTTTGATAATCAGAAAAAGCTGCGCTCAGGCACAGCACAGACAGTCAACTATGCCTTACATCAGGAAAAGTAATCACTCTGATCCATCCAGACACTATGGAGATAACAGCCCCTGCGCCTTAACAAATTCACAAAAATTTTTCATTAGCATTTCCAACAAAATATTTTCATTGAAGGGGTGCTGTGATATAATAAGATATAAAACTACGCTCAGAATAAATGGTGCCGCTATGAACAAATATATTGGACAGCAATTTGCTGCTTTAAGATACGAAAAAAATATTTTGGTTGTTGAAGAAACTACATCTGCTGGTGGATGCGGCTCCTTCAACGCGGCTTCTTCATGCCCTGCGTCAGCCTGTCTTTATGACAGTGCGGCGTGGGGCTTTTTTATTGTCTGAAAAGAGGTGATCAAGCATGAGTTTGCCAAAACGCGACGGCGTACATGACCGCTACTATCTGATCCACAAGCCGGACACTTCCCCGGAGTGCTGGCGGAGGCGGATCTCTGCATTCAGGATGTGCTGAACCGCTTGTCGAAAAACAAAGAAACTTGCCTACCCGAACCGTGGTGCGAAATCATATGGACACCCAGAGTTCCCAACCAGCTCCTGGAGCGGTATCTGTCCAAACTGCCTTTGAAGGGATTCCCCTATGAGGAATGTTACATTCATGCCCTGCGGCGGTTGGTGGGCTGGCAGGAGATCCGCTATACATTGGAGAAATACATAGAAAAGCAGGTGCAGGAAAGGTATTTTGAGACTGGAGAAAAAGAGGATGATTTTACGCCTTACCCGCCTTGTACTGTGTGGCCGGAGCTGCGGCCGGAGGATGCTGCTGCGCTTTGCCTGCTATGTGGCTATCTGGTTTTGAATCCCTCACCACTGAACACATCCTCCTGGTTTCCCAGTATGGTGAAGCAACTGAAAACAGCCGGCAGCGGCAAATTACCAAAGGACATCCAGCAGCGTAAGACAGAGCATTTCACCGCATCGGCCAATGATGCGTTTGCTGCCATCCGCATCACCGCCAGGGACTCCACCGAGGAGTGCTATGCTGAAATCCTGGACTACCTGTGTGCGGTGTTGGAGCAGGAGGAATTTCCCCGCAGTTACTCGGTGGAGTTCCGTGGGAAGGAAAAACTCTATCTGCCTATTCCCGGCCTGCCCAAGAAGGGAGTCAATCAGCTCTTTGCCTGCGCTGTGCAGCACCCCAATCTGCATCCAGCTATGGAGCGATACGCTCGTCTGGCTATGCGGGAGTTTGAGTGGTACCAAAACCTTGCGGACGAAGCCTGTGCTATGCCTGGCACCTTTGCCGTGTTCGCCCTGGGACTGGAGGGAGAACAGTGGGCACCGCTGGTAGCAGAGTATTTGGATCTCTGTGACGACGAGCACTCCTCCCTGCAAGAGAAATTCCTTCATGCCTTGATCCGGAAGTTTGGTTTTCAAACATGGACACTGGGCGTATTGGTAAGACGGATTGCTATGTCAGTCCCGGGGCGCATTATCTATGCAGTGGCTGAAGCCTGCCAAGGAATTCCGCAGCCTGATAGCCAATGGGGAAAGCCTGGATGCACTGCTGGCAGTCAAGCGCCGCTTTTCCGCTTATCTCCTGCCGGAAGAAAACAAAGACCCGAAATTCCGGGCCATCGCTTGGCAGAGCCTGCTCTGGGCCATCTGGGGAAAGAATTCCGAAAATGGTGGTAGCAAGGTCATCAAGACAGCACCGAAGGAACTGAAAGAGAAATACCAGCAGGTATTTGCGTGAGGAGGGAGTAGAATGAACAGCGAACAGATCACAGCATTTTTGCAAGAGTATTGGTACATTGCCTCGGTGCTCATCGGGGCCGTGATTTTAATTGGGGCGATCCGCAACTGGAACTGGCTCTGCGACCCCACTGGTACGCGGGATGCCCATCGACACAGCAGAGGATACCGGCGGGTGGTGTTCTTTCTGTTGGGTGTCCTCCTGATTGTGGTGAGTATCTGGGGATTTGTGCTGAAATTGAAATAAGAGGTATATCTATGAAACTGAATTGTAAACGCATTGATTTTACATATACACCCGGTGAGGAAATCTTCAACTTTCCCGAGGAATCGGGACTACCCTTTATCTTCGATGTAGAGGAAGAACTGACCGGCGATCCTGCTGTCATGGATGCGGTGGGAGAAATGCTGGATGAGGCGGAGAAATTGGCGGAGAAGGCCAAAGCCGCCATCAAAGCGGCGCTGGCAGACGAGGACAGCCGCTACCATAGCGTTGTGACATTTTTCATGGAGTTCCATCGGGACGATGTAGGCCCGGATATTGTGGCGGAACTTTTTCCGGGAACCGACCCAGCCAAACTGTCCTTTGCTGAGATGGTTGACTTTTTGAAGCTCAAGCGGTTCGGCAGTCTGGTGGATAGCGAGATGAACCAGCAAGTTTTCATTCTGGATCTGTCCTTTAACCCGGAGATTACCGACGAACTGATGGTAATCTACTTTGACTTGAACAAGGAGATTTTCTGTATCACACATGAGAGCTGAGCGTGACTGACATACACGAGGAAAGGAGCAATCCCTATGAAAGCATTTGACCCCAATTACAAGCTGCTGGACGAGATGTATCAGGACGATTACTATCCTGCTTTTCTTGGTGGACAAGGTAAAGGACGAACTCCAGAAAGTCATCGACCTGCTGGAGAGCGGCGAAACCAATACCGATGCGGTGCAGGAGACGCTGGACGAGGCGGTCTGCGGCATCAATGATCTCCAGGAGGAGTTTGACGAGAACGACAGCGAGATCGAAACGGTGGCGCGGGAATGTATTGCGGCAACCGTGGCCTACATTCTGGAGTGGTTTGGCATCCCCATTGACACCGAGGAGGCCATCCGGGAACGGGACTGGTGAACCCTATGGCAGAAAAAGAACTGGCCCTTTGTGATGAGTGCGGAAGCCTGTTTTTCAAAGGCTCCTCACAGATGATGGGGCTGTGCCAGAATGTGCCCATGTTCTCTATGGCTACCCGAATTGTGACCATCATTTTCAGGATGGCCGGTGTGTGAACTGCTATTGGGACGGCTCAAAGAGTGTGTACATCAAGAAACAGAATCAACAGGAGGAAACTGATATGCCTACAACTGAATGGCTGAACAAATACGAAGCAATCAAGGATAAATTGACCTGTAAAGATGACTTGGAGGCCCATTTCACAGAGAAAGTGATTGGGAACATGGCGGTGGATGTGCTGGACATCGGCACCGTCCATTTCCCCACCGGGCAGATTTTCGCCTGTGATCCGCTGGTGGAACTGGAGGACACTCTGCCGTTCCTTCAAACGATCCCCGCCGGAACTTATCCCGTAAAAATCTGCGTGGTGCCCAGCGAACAATACGGCGACCGCTATGCCTGCGTCAAGGTGGAGGTTTCTCAGGAAAAGCCTGTCCGCTATGAGCTGGGCATGGTGGGCAACGAGGATCTGGACGAGGAACTGGGAGAGGACGAGTATTTTGGCTTTGGCGTAGACGCCGGGATGGGCTGTGTCGCGGACATCCAGACCCAGGCGGCCTTCAAGGCATACTGGGCCAAGCGTTTAGAAGAAGACCCGGACATCGACCACTACAACGACCTGTTCTGCGATCTTCTGGAAGAAAACGCCAAAGCCTACCCCAAATATCAGGGGGACTGCGGCGACTGGCTCAACTGGACAGTGCCGGGCACGGACTGCAACCTGCCCATCTTTGCCTCCGGCTGGGGGGATGGTTACTATCCTGTCTACTTCGGGTATGACGCCAAGGGCAAAATCTGCGCCGTGTATGTGCGGTTCATTGACATTGAAGCCAGTTATCGAGAGCAGGATTAAAAATGTGACAGAACAAAGGAGAACACTATGAAAGACCTTTGCCAATACGGAAACCGGCCGGAGGACGAATGGGAAATCTTGCCCTGGATACCTGACCCGCGTCCGCCCTTCAAAATCTGGGTGAAGCCGGAGCAGATTGCGCCATTCTTTCTCATTCCCCACCACCCCTATGCGCTCTCCCTTCTGCTGAAAATCAACAATGGATTCCGGACGGAAGTATTCCGTCGGCTGGGACTGACTGGAAGCAGCGGAGACTGGGAGCGGCTGGTCCGGGGCGTGATCCAGGAGTTCGAGGAAAATAACAGCGGCGTGGATCTGTTTCACTTCGACTCCGACGAAGATGTGTTCTGCGTATACTCCCAATACATCGATGACCTGATGCTGTTGTCCAAAATGATCCGAGCGGCCTGTGACAATGAAAAAACGATGCGGACTTATCTGGGCAAAGGAGAGGTGGAACATGAGAAATAAGGAGCAGGAGTTCGTATGGCAAAAAGTAATAGAAGCCTGCATGGAGAATGTGAAACACCACTTCGATGACATCCAGCAGGCCATTGAGTTTGGCTGCTACATCCAGCCGGACAACTACTTTGTGTCCTACATCTTTGCCACCGATGCGCAATTAGAGACGGCGCGGCGGAGCGGACTGACGGAACAGATCAATTCCTATCACAGAGGGCAGCTGATAAAGCATCATTACCCCATTGAGGGAATCAAGGACTGCACCTTTGCCTCCCAGGAGGAATGTGACCGGGAATTTGGCGGGAATTGGTATTATTATTTCAAATGATACGATGAGGGAATCGAGATGATCGAGTACATCAAACTTTTTTGGGAGGGCGCACCGGAGGGAGAACCATTGGTGATCCTCTATGAAGTGGATACCGGAAATGAGCGGCTGGCCCTCCGCTCCATTGACATCTTTAGGGACGGCCGCACCCGCAACATACCCGACCTTTACGATGGAGCTATTGAAATCACGCCCGTCCCCACTGTGGAGGAACTGAACGCCCATGTCTGGGGCGAGGAATTCCACGCCTGCGTCATAGAGAAAGCGGAATTTGAGGCCATCTGGGAAAGCCACACCTATGATGGAGCGTTAAAGTAACCAGGAGGAGACACTATGAACAAACCTATAAAAGCCAAAAATCTGCCGTTGTTCTCCATCATTGACCTGAACCAGCTGCGCCGGGAAAACCATCTGGAGGGCACAGAAGTGACAGACTTTTTCACGGCAAGGGATGGAAAAGTCTATCTTCTCATGGAACAGCCGTCCGAAACACAGGGTAAGGACTGGCTCAGCACTCCTTCCACCTATACCGCAGTGGAAATCCAGCTGGATTGGGCGGAACAGCGGGTGCTGGAAACGACGCTGTTTCCTCTTGGCCTCTTGAAGTTCCAGTTCCATTATTTGCGGCCCGCAGGTGATCACTTCCTCCTGCTGGGGGCAAGATGCGCCTATCGGGAAAACGGCCCCGACCAGAACGCCTGGATCGTCAGCCGGGACGGAGCTGTGCTGTCCCGTTTCTGCCTGGGGGATGGCATTCAAGACTGTGTGGTAAAAAAAGATGGCACCATCATTACCAGCTACTTTGACGAAGGTGTATTTGGTAATTACGGTTGGGATGAACCTCTGGGTGCTTGCGGCCTGATTGCATGGACATCGGAGGGAACTCCTCTCTGGAAGAATGAGAACTATTCCATCTATGACTGCTACGCCATCAGCCTGGACGAAGAAGAAAACCTGTGGTTTTATTATTACGATGAATTCCGGCTGGTGCGGACGAACTTCAAAGAGGACTTTGTATTTGAACTGCCAATCGAAGGAAGCGGAGCTTTTTCTGTTGCCCCGTCCGGCAATACCTTCCTGTTTCAAGGCGGATACCAGCAACGGGATAAATTCTACTTCCTTACCGCTCATGGTGATCACCTTGGGAAAAAACAGGAGGCTATTCCCACCTGTGACGGAAACAAGGTCGCTGTGGAGCAGTGCAGCCTGCTTCGCAGCCGGATGTTGTTCCTTGGAAAAGATGGTGTGCTCTATGGAGGTATTTGGGGGAGCGATGGCCAATGAAACAGTCTGATATTTATACCGAGGCTCTGACCTGTCTGCGCTCCATCCTTCTGGCAGACCATCCAGAGTTCCAAAACTGGATCGGCTGGCTGGAGCGGGACATTCAGGACTGGAACCAGCGGCGGGAGGTTGCCCACCATCTTCGGGCATACGGAGGTATGGGCTCGTTCAACGACCTGCCCAGTATGCGTGGAAATCACGACTATATTTTCGACTTTCTCAAGTCCGTGTGCTATGCCTTCGGCCATCTTTATGGCAAACGGGAAGGCATTTCTCCGGAGGTATTGATGGAGGAGTGCCTCCACGATGTAGAGCAGGCAGCCTATCCCCCCATAAGCCACTGAACCAAGCCATTGCCCAGCACTTGATGCAGGGCGATTTACAGGAAAACCTGGATAGGCTGTAGGAGGACTTGTTATGAACAAAAGACTATTCCGCACCCAATTCAATCAAATGGAAAACATCGAGAAGCAGGTGCTGATGGAGAGCCTGGCTGCTCGTTATGATATGACCTTTCTCGGTCTACATACTTTTGACCGCTGGGGCCAGAGCTGCACCACCGGCATCTTCAAGAAAGATGGTCGGGAGTTCGTCTTTGTCCCCGGCGATACCGTCACCCTGGGCTGGGAGCAGTTTGCCGTGGGATTGAATCAGGAGAGCCGGGAGGAATTGGAGTATCTGTTCCGGGAATGGGAAATGGAACCGCAGAACCCGGAGGAGATGATTCGGGAAAGCATGGCTCCCGTTCGGCAGGCGGCCATTGGACCCATGCTGGTGGGCCGGGAGCTGGAGGAAATTAACTGGGAGCCAGTCAAAATGGATGATCCCAGACTGACTGTCCACCCTGACTGGCTGAAGGAATTCCGTGATTTTGCCTGGAGTGACAGCAGCAGTCTTACCTTGCATCAGTCGGCCCGCATTGAGCGGACGGAAAAGGGCTTTCAGATCTGTATCTATAACCACACAGACTACGATGCGCTTCTTGCCATGCTGGAAAACAGGGGCTTCTCCCTGCCCACGGCGGACGAGTGGGCCTACCTGTGTGGCGGCGGGTGTCGGACCCTGTTTCCATGGGGAGATGGGTTAGACTACTCCATGCGTCTGCACTGGTTTGAGAACATGGATGAGGATGAGAACCGGCCCTATGACATGGAGGAGCCCAACTTCTTCGGCCTGTCCATCGCCTACGATCCCTATATGCGGGAAGTGGTGCAGGCTGATAGACTTACCACCTGCGGCGGTGACGGCGGATGCAATATCTGCGGTGGGCTGGGCCCATTTCTCGGTTTCCTACCCTGTTCGCCCCACTGTAAGCCGGAAGTGCAGGAGGACAATGAACTAAACGGAGATTATGACTTTTATCGGCCTATCATTCGGCTGGAGAACTATGATTGACAATAGAAGCTTGATACAAAATAAAGAAAGAGAGGTGCCGACATGGGAGCATGGGGCATAAAAGCATTAGAGCGTGACGAAGGGCTGGATGTACTGGACATCCTCAAAAATGAATATGTACCGGAGCATCCGGTAATGGATCTGGGCGAGATGATCGAACTGATGAAAGAGGAAGTCATGCTGGGATCTGACTTCTCACAAATCGACTTCCTCTTTGACAATACTGCGATGGCTCTGGCGGAGCTGTATTTCCAATGGAAGGATAACAGCAAACTGGACTACGATCATGAAGAAGCTATATGGGATAAAGTCACCGGTTTCACAGCATCCAAAGAAGCCCTTGCTTTCCTGCTGCGGCAGCTCACCGACATCAAAAATGAGGTGCCGGACGAGGACGGCATCCGTGAGATTGTGGATCTTTGGAAGAACGAGGACAGCGGTGAGATCGCTCCTGCGTGGTTGGAACACTTGAATCAGCTCATTGATCGACTGGATTCAGAACAGGAGGCACGACAGATGTATATCAAAAAATACTGGGGCAACTTTATTGGCGGTTCCGATGACAGTCTGAACCTTGTGGCATTTTTGGAAGACCAGAAGAAAGAGGAGATCCCCCTCAGCGAGATATTTGCCAAGATTGGGCTGGACAAACAAAACTGGGACTTCCGCCAGACCGTGGAGTATCTGGAGTTTACACACTCCGATGGCGTGGAGATGGACTTCCACTTCGCCATTGATGTGGTCACTGATCTGGCCGCCATCCTGCTGGAGTGCAGCGTCAGCGGCAGTGTAAACCTTCAGGATCTGGACGAGTACAACACCCCTGCCCGCCGCATCCGCATCACCGTCACGCCAGAGGAGCATGACGCCATGAACAAGGCACTGGCGGATTTTGCCCAGAATCCGCTGGAATATGACCTCAGTGAGATGATGGACAACGAGGAGATCCAGGAGATGGCTCGGGATGTGGAGGCGCTGCGGAAGGAACTGTACGAGGCCGCTGGCCGCAACCGGGACTACCATGTGAAAGCGGAGGATGTGAAATCTCTGCTCCCTGACTGGAAGGGTGCCGATGGCTGCATCGCCACCAACCGCATCACAGTAGAGGGCCGCAAGATTGGCTACTGCTACCGGGAGGAGCCGGACGGCGGCTGGGACAGCGGCTGGCGCTTTACCGCCGGTGATGAGAGCGACGAGTACATGGACGACCCTAACAACGCCGGGATCTACAAGCTGAACACGATCTGCAATGACGATCCCGACATCATCCCTTTGCTGAACACCCCCGCTCCCTGCGCCTTTGAGCGGGATGAAAATGGCGTGTTCCAGCAGATCAAAGACTGGAAACCAGATGAGGACGAGGAGGACCCTGATATGGATATTTTGAAGCAGTGCCAGAAGTGGCATGAGGAGGACAAACACCAGAAAATCGTTGACGCACTGGAGGCAATCTCTGCCGAGGAGCGTACCCCGGAAATGGATATGGAGCTGGCCCGCGCCTACAACAATCTGGCGGACTCCAGCGAGCCGGAGGGAAGGAAGCTGCTTCACCAGGCACTGGAACTGATGCAGTCCCATGAGGAGGAACTGGGAGATACTTATTCCTGGAATTTCCGTATGGGGTATGCCTATTATTATCTGGATCAGGAGGGCCGCGCTCTGCGGCATTTTGAAAAAGCTCTGGAACTGCATCCCGGTGATGATCCGAAACTCGCTCAACACCCGACAGGACATGGAGGAACTAATTGACTCGTGCAAGAAGGGTATTTCTCTGCCTCAGTTCTGGAGTGCTTCCGGGAACGGACAGAGAACTGGTGGGAAACCTTTGCCGAGATGGAAGCAGAGCTGCGCCAGATGATGGACGAGGACAAAGACCATACCCGCGGCGCAGAACTCGTGGCCCAAATGCAGGAAACCCTGAATCTGGTTTTTGATGAAATCTCCTTCGAGATGGGCTTCAACGGCGAGAAGTACGAGCTGATCCTCACTCCGGAGGGTGACAAGGTCAAGCTGTTTGAGCTGGTCTACTTCCAGAAACACGCCTCAAAGGAGGTGCTGGAGCACTGGAACATCCTTGTGGGCCGTCAGCCCCTCCCGAACATCGGCCTGCGTACCGAGGACGGATGGAATATCTCTGGGGATGATGTGCAGATCTGGCTGGAGGAACAGGGTGAAAACAGCTTCGCCATCTCCGCTTACTGTGAAAAGCTGCTGCCTAAGCTTCAAGAGGAAGAAGGCCGGGCCTGGTGGATGCTCACTACCCTCACCGACCAAGTGCTGGGCGAGATCTCCCACATGAGATACATAGACAGCTTTGATGTGCTGGAGGAACCCAAGGCAGAGCCGTCCTTCCTCCTGTCCCAGCTGCCCGACAAACTGCGGGAGCAGGGCCTGGAGCTCTCCACCGACCCGGAAGCCTATCTGGAGAGCTACCTTGGTTACAAAATGGAACCCAAACAGGACCCGGACGCCGATTGGCGGCTGGATGTAATGGCCGGTTCCACCTGCTGTGTGCCGCTCATCAACGGCTATCTGAATGCCGACAATGATTTTATGGACGATCTCCATGCCGACGGCGCGGTGGCGGGCTTCTTCTGCTATCCCCTGGATACCCTGCGGGAGGAGGAAGGCAGTCAGAAAATTTTCGACTTCCGGGACAAACTGGAGGAAGTGCTCACCGGCGGGGATGGTTCGGAAGTGCTCACTCTCACCGGCGGGGCTACCGGCCTCTACTGTGGCTATGTGGACTTCATCGCATGGGACATCCAAGAGGCGCTGAACATGGCGAAAGAGTTCTTTGAAGGCACGGACATCCCATGGGCCATCTTCCACACCTTCCGCCGTGAAGCCGGTTCTGTACCCCTAAAGCAACAAGATGCTGGGACAGAAACTGAGAATCAGGATGACGAGTTGGACGAGGCGCTGACGGGCATGGACTATATTCCTTACACCCCGCAGAACGCCGAAGCATTCTTCCAGCAGCTGGAGCAGTGGAACGACGAGGACGAGTACACCCGCTGTATCCAGGCACTGAATGCCATCCCGGAGGACTGGAGGAACTACCGCACCGCCTACGCCTTGGCACGGGCGCTAGAAAACTACGCCATTATCGGGGACCATGACGAGGGCACCCCTCGCTATAAGGGAGACAAGGCCCTGTGCCGCGCCATCGAGGTGCTGGAGTCCGTCCGGGAGGAAGGCCAGGACAAGGCGGAGTGGAATATGCGGATGGCCTACGGCTATCAGTATCTCTATGGTCAGGAGGAAAAGGCCATTCCCTACGCCCAGCGGTGGGCAGAGTTGGACCCGGAGGACGAAAATGCCTCGGCGGTGATTCAGGAGTGTAAGGCGGAGATCCGGAAACGCCAGCGCAGCCGGAAGAAGGCCAAATTCGTGCCCGGTGATACTCCCTTTGAGGGCTTCGACCTCACCAACTTCTGGGATGATAATTGGTATGCGCTGAAAGAGTATGTCAGCGATCCGCCTTCCGATGAGCTGATCGCCAGCGTGGAGGAGGAACTGGGCTATAAGCTGCCCGCCGCCTATATCTGGCTGATGAAGCAGCACAACGGCGGCATTCCGGTGAATACCTGCTATCCCTGCGATGAGCCGACCTGTTGGGCAGAAGACCATGTGGCCATCACCGGCATTTTCGGCATCGGGCGGGAAAAGAGCTGCTCCCTCTGCGGAGAGCTGGGAAGCCAGTTTATGATCGATGAGTGGGAGTATCCTGCCATCGGAGTGGCCATCTGCGACTGTCCCAGCGCCGGACACGATATGATCTTCCTGGACTACCGGGTTTGTGGCCCCCAGGGAGAGCCTGCGGTAGTCCATGTGGATCAGGAAAACGACTACAAGATTACCCATCTGGCAGACAGCTTTGAGGAATTTGTCCGCGGACTGGAGCATGAATCCCTCTATGATCCGGATGAAGATGTAGAGGATCTTGAGGATGATGCCGACGAGGAGAAAACTGACCGTAAGGGCTCCTTTGCCGGGTCTGTGCTCCTCTCCAAAGCGGAATGGAACAAGGAGCAGTTGATCCGGAATCTACGGGAAGAATGGGGCATCGTAGATGAGGAGCCGGATGAGGGCGACGAAGATGATGAGAACAGCGATGACGCTGTGGTAATGCGGGTCGGCGGCATGATGCTGATCGTGACACTCTTCCACGGTCACATCCCGGACAATGAAGCGGAGAGCAACGCCGAAAACAATTATATGTGGCCAGAGGCCGTAGAGGTGGCCAAAGCGCACAAGGCCCATATCGTGGTGGCTGTATTGGGCGAGGAGGAAAAACTGCTGGAACGGGGTAAGCTGTTCACTAAGGCGATGGCAGTGTGCTGCAAGCAGAAATATGCCACCGGTGTCTACACCAGCGGCGTGGTATTTGAGCCTCGTTTCTATGAGGGCCTTGCCGATATGCTCAAAGAGGACGAACTGCCCATCTTCAACTGGGTTTGGTTCGGCCTGTACCGGAGCGAGGGGGGCCTAAACGGCTACACCTACGGCATGGATGTGTTTGGCAAGGAGGAAATGGAGGTGTTGAACACCGACGCTGAGCCGGAGGAACTGCGGGACTTTTTGGCCAGCCTTGCCTCCTATGTGCTGGCGTGTGATGTGACGCTGCAAGACGGCGAGACCATCGGTTTTTCTGCGGACGATAAGCACACCATCACCCGCAGCCCCGGTGTCTCTCTGCCGGAGGAACAGATGACCCTGAAGATCGGTTACGAGCCTATAAAGGGAGATCCGGAGGATGACAGCTGCGACCACTCAGACAATGATGACACGCAGGATGAGGAAGAATTCAGTAATCCCGAAGTCTACACCGAGGAGGAGATGGAAGCCGTCGAGGGGCACATTGAGCAGTATTTCGGCAAGTTCGAGAATGTGTTCCATGAGCTGGTTTCTCCCGGACATCCATGTGGACATCTGCGTGGTGCCGCCCTCTGAGGAGCGGGACTACTGCACCCTGGTCACCATGGGCATGGGCGCTCACCGGATGAATGTGCCGGAGGAACTGGCGGAATACAAGCTGGAGCGGGCGGAGCTGGCCATTGCCCTGCCTGCGGACTGGAAGCTGGATCAGGAGTCCATGAAAGACGAAAAGTGGTACTGGCCCATCCGCCTGCTGAAATCCTTGGCCCGCCTTCCCATTGCCAGCGATACCTGGCTGGGCTTCGGCCATACCATGGACAATGAGGAGGATTTTGCAAAGGACACAAAGCTGTGCGCCGCCATTCTGACTGGTCCCCAGGATACCGAAGATGGCAGCGAGGTCTGCACCCTGCCGAGTGGCGAGGAGGTCAACTTCTATCAGGTGATTCCGCTCTACCGGGACGAGTTGGACTATAAGCTGGAACATGATGTAGACGCTCTGCTGGACAAGATGGCGGGGATCAGCTTTGTGGTGAACCCCACCCGCCAGGATGCAATCACCCGTGGCACCCTTTCCAATGATGATTTTGACGGTGAGATGGACGATGCTTCCTATCATATCGAGAGCATTGAGGAGAAGGAACTGCCTATTGACCCCATCAATGCTTATAACCACATGGCCATCTACCTGCGCTGGTGTATGGAGCACGACCTGATGGGCGAGGACTTCTTGAAAGAATACAGCGAAGTGGCCAAACAGGTCAAAGCTGATCCTGCCAATGTGGATCTGAGGGAGTTTATCCGGGATGAGCTGGACGGCTGTCTGTTCTCTGTGCTGTTCAATCAGCAAGGCCGTGCCTTTGCAGGCTATTACTACGGAGAGGGCGACAGCCCCTACTATCCTGCCGATGTTGACGACAACGCCCTCCGCTTCTTCGGCCCGGAGCGGTATCACTCTGATGAGTTCCAGGATGAAGCCTACCTGTTCATCCCCTTTGACGAGGACTACTATCAGGCTATGGCAGAGGTGATCGAGGAACGCTTTGAAAACTGGCAGGAACAGGACTTCGACGGGGACACGCTGGAGCCTTCCGAGGTGGCTCATGCCATCATGGAGTATCTGGACTGCGAGTGTACCTATTTCCCGTCCATGGCAGATGATGACCCCATCATGTCAGCATACAGCTACGCCCAGCGGCTGGGGGTACGGGAAGGCTTTGTTCCCGTGCTTATCCAGGCGGATGATGAAACGCTGTTGGAGTGTCTGGTAATGAACGCCGATTCGGAGCATGACGCGGACTTCTATGAATTTGACCTCAAAACCGTAACGGAGTATCGGAAGAAGGTGCTCTCCGCTCCCGTCAAGGATGGAAAGGCGATTTTGGAGGAATTGACCGGCCAACGCAAGGAAGAAGCCGAGGACGAGGATCTGGACTGGGATGAGGAAGTCCTGGGCGAGATGGAGGGCGGAGAACCCAACGACCGCTTCGCAAACTATTGGAACGATGATACCGGAATGACATATCCGCTCATTCTGGCTAAAATTCCGGTAAAGAACCCCTGGGAGATCTTCGCCTACCTGCCCTTTGGAAATTGGAATGAGTGCCCCGACACGCCGGACCTGATGGCAGTGGCGAAATACTGGTTCGAGCAGCATGGTGCCATCCCTGCCGCCATGAGCCACGATGAATTGGAGTTTGAACTTCCGACTCCGCTCTCCAAGGAAAGAGCTATGGAAGTGGCTGTGGAGCAATATGGCTTCTGCCCAGATCTGGATCAGAATGAGGATGGAAGCATTGGCTCCTTGGCAGATGTCCTGTGGCAGTCCACTGTCTGGTATTTCTGGTGGGATTGATGGGAGGTGCGACCAATGACAGAATATCAGAAAACCTATATCGAACTAAAAAAACAGTTTGTTGCGACCAATGAAGGTCCGGACAGTGTCCGCGCTCTATATACCTTCAAGGAAGAACTTGAGCAGAGTGAGGATCAGCAGGCCAAGGAAGTGCTGGTGGATGTATATGACCTGCTGGACTTTAAGAAGGACGCCTACGAACTGCTCTGCCAAATCGGAAATCGTTCCGATAAAAAGACCCTCAAGCGGCTGGGCACGCTGAAGGACTATGCGGAAAACTGGGGCAATCATTATGCTCTCCCCAAGCCCAAAACGCCGGAGGAAAAGCAGAAAGAGAAGGAACGGCAGGCCCAGCTGGGCCTGCCCGCCTTCCAGTATCACCCAAACCCTCTGGAAACTGGGGCTTTTGAGGAATCCGCAGACGGCGTTGTCTGCGACTGCTGTGGCAAGACGACCCATATTTTCTATACAGCCCCCTCTTACGGTGGAGGATATTGCATATCTGTGCCCAGAGTGCATCGCCAACGGCGAAGCAGCCCGGAAATATGACGGTAGTTTTCAAGATGATTTCTCTGTGGACGATGGTGTAGACGATCCGGAGAAGCTGGACGAGCTGATCCACCGCACCCCCGGCTACTCCGGCTGGCAGCAGGAATACTGGCGCGCCCACTGTGGCGACTACTGCGCCTACCTGGGCCATGTGGGTGCCAGAGAACTGCGGGCACTGGGTGTGCTGGAGGAGGTACTGGACGATCCGATGTGGGACGATGAGCAAAAAGAAATGATCCGGGAATCTGTCAATGGCGGGCATCTGCAATGCTATCTGTTCCAGTGCCTCCACTGCGGAAAACACCTGGTCTGGATGGATTTTGATTGAAAAGGAGACATTACTATGGGACTTGACATCTACGCCGGGACGCTGACCCGGTACTATTCTCACAACTGGAAAACTGTTGTGCAGCAGTGGGCGGAGGAAAACGGATACTCTTTCAACCGCATCACCCCGGACGGGGAACCTGCTGATAACGAGGAAGAAATGTCCCCGGCTGAGGTCCAGGCGGCGGTGGAGAACTGGCGGGATCAGATCTTGAGCGCCATTTCTCAGCCGGGCCAGCCCCCCTACGCTCCCTGGCTTGAAGATAATGAGAAACCTTATTACACCGACAAGCCGGATTGGGATGCCTTCGGCGCTATGCTGCTGGTGGCCGCCTGTCGTACATACGAGGAACCGGTGCCTTCCACCGTGGAGAAGGACTGGATCTTCGGGGAGCATCCTCTGGTCGCCCGCCTTGCATCAGATGAGGAGCGGGTGTGGTCCCTGTTTCGTGGGGCTACCTGGTGGCTCCCTCTTTCCGACAGCTTTCTGTTCCAAGGGTCCTTGCCTACCGATGACACCGCCGCTATCGCCACCTTGGGCGGACTGCGGAAGGAGCTGGAAAAGCTGAACCAGCTGGCGTGGCAGGCCGATGAGGACACTATCCTTGGCTGGGCAGACACGGAGGGATACCCGGTAGACGGAACCGTAGACTCAGATGGACAGTACAGCAAGGCAGACATCCCGGAACACACCCAGTATGACACCCAATCCCTGGCCAAGTTCGCCTTCTCCATGTTCTGGCGGGCCATGCGGTTTGCCGAGGAACAGCAGGTGCCTATCCTGCTTGATTATTAAGGAGGAAACCAAATGAGCAATAAAGCTTTCCAGCAAAATCTGGACGACAAAAAAGGCCCCCAGCCCGGAGGTCCCTATCTCATTCAGATGCTGTTCAAAGAGCCGGTAGAAATGCCGGATAAAGAAAAAATGACTGCCATAATGGAGAAGCACATCGGATCAACAGAGTGCTTCTGTTATGATAAGAAAATGGCCGGCTTTGCCGCCCTGGATCATGTCGCGGAATTTCAGGACGGCAAGTGCCCGGTACAGCTGATGGTGATGAAATGCGACAAGTTCAAGGGCAAAGGCTTTGATGCCTTTCTGATGAGCCAGATGTGGGACTGCCAGGAGGACCGTGACCGGATCTTCCGGGAGTGCAAATATCAGGTGGTGGCCACCGATATGCTGACTGCGGCGCTTCCAGCGCTGGAGCGTGCCAACCTGGATGCCGACTTTCTGGAGGCTCTGGCAGAGCTGTACCCCACCTGTGAGGCGTTCTATTTCCAGAACTGCGGCAAGCTGTTTCTGGCAGAGGATGTGCGCTCCCATCAGATTGAGGGGCCGGATCGGTTCATCCGCTTTGGCGTCAATGTCCGTTTCTTCAACATCGAGGGCACGGAGGATATGCTCATCGACACGGTGGGCATGAGCACCCTGTTTTTGCCGGATCTCCAGTACCACTTCCACGGCATGGACCCCAACTGGGTGGTAAACCACGCCTATAATGCAGCGTCCTATATTCTGGAGCATGATAACCCCATTCAGGATGGGGAAACCATAGACGGCGTGGCGGATGGCCAGATGTGCCGGGAGATCCAGTGGAAGTGCCAGTATGAAGATGCCTTGATCCAGCCGCCCAGAGGGGTGCTGGACATCAACATGGGAAACTATGCTTCGGGAGGACGCTGAATGAATGGCGTTGTGCTCCTGGCAGGCGGACTTCTGCTTGTGGCGGTGATCAAGCTGATTATAGATCGAAATTGGATCGGCCTGCTTCTCTGTGCTGTCGCCCTGCTTCTGGTCTTTGGGGCTGGACACCATACAAAATAGGCCATTTTAAGAATCGAGGAGGTGAAGTATGCAGAATTCAACAAATATGCGGATACTGGAATTACTCCGGTTTCTCTATGAGCGGACCGATGAAAACCATCCCGCCACAGTATCTGACATCATTGCCCATCTGAATGGAAAAGGAATTCAGGCAGTGCGGCAGACTGTTTACGCAGATACCAATGCGCTGATCGATGCGGGGATTGATATTGTGGTGGTTAAGAGTACCCAAAACCAATATTTTATGGGAAACCGCCTGTTTGAGTATCCAGAACTGAAAATGCTGACAGACGCAGTAGCATCCTCGAAGATCATTTCTGCCAAGAAGTCTGAGGAGTTGGTGCAGAAATTATGCCGTCTGACCAGTCTACATCAGGCAAAGCAGCTTCAAAAATTTGCTGCTTTATCCAGCCGTGTCAAACCGCATAATGAAAAGGTTTACTACATCATTGACAATATCCAAACAGCGATTGGAAACCATCAGCAAATTCGGTTCCAATACTATGAATATACTCAGGAAAAAAAGAAAATCTTGAAGCATGATGGATATTATTATGTCGTAAATCCTTATGCGCTGGAATGGAAAAATGACCACTATTATTTAATTGGATATTCTCTGAAGCATCAGAAAATTGCTCACTTCCGTGTAGATCGGCTAACAAGCGTAGAAAACCTTGAAACTTGCTTTATGCCAGTAGAGGGATTTGATGTAGCCTCCTATACAAACAAAATGGTTGATATGTTTACATCAGAGTCATCGAAGGAAGTAACCCTGTTATGTGAAAACGAACTGATGCGTGTAATCATAGACCATTACGGAGAAGATGTCCCTGTTGAGAGGTATGATGACGGGCACTTCACAGCCAAAATTGAAGTGAACCCCAGTGGAACTTTTTATGGCTGGATATTCAAATTCAAGGGGAAAATAAAGATTCTATCCCCAAAAGAGTGCATTACAGAAATACAGCAAATCGCTCAGGAATTTATATAGCGCAAAAGAGGTGTTATTGATTTTTAACACCTCTTTTCAAATGAAATTTTTATCCTTGAAGTGAACAGATGTTCGATATACAATATAAGCAAGATGTTCGCAGTTCGTCGAACAAATGAGAGGTGAATGCTGTGGGCAATATAACTTTTGGATCATTTATAGCCGAGAAACGCAAGGCGCACAAATTCAATTTACGCGATACAGCCAAGCATTTGAATATTGCTTACGGCTATCTGTGTGATATTGAACAAAGCCGCCGTCCTGCACCCAATGGAGATTTTGTGGAACGCATCTCTGCCTTTCTGAATTTGGATAAATCAGAACATGAGTTGCTTTTGGATCTGGCTGCAAAATCACGCAATACAGTATCTGCTGATTTGCCAGACTATATCATGGAAAAAGATATTGTTCGGGCAGCCTTGCGTGTGGCAAAAGAAGTAGATGCTACCGATGAAGAATGGCAGACATTTATGAAAATGCTAAAGGAGCGTAAACGATAGGGGGGAGAGCTTTGTCAATTCCACAAATCCGTACAGAAGCAATCGAGGCAGTAGGGCGAAAAATCCTGATGGAATATGATCCCTCTCTGCTATCCGGGCAACCATGTTCTGTGCCAATCGAAACCATTATCGAGACAAAGTTTGATCTAATCCTGGAGTTTCATACACTAAGAAAAAACCCCAAGATATTAGGGGAAACAATTTTCGATGACGGTGCCGTTGTTTTATATGACCAGATACAGAGACAGTATCGAATGATTGCAGTAAGAGCCGGTACAATCTTAATTGATGAACGGCTTTGTGATCCATCAAAATTAGGGCGGCTCCGTTTTACCTGTGCCCATGAGCTGGCTCATTGGGTACTACATAAGAAGTTATACTCCGGTACTGGAGATGTTGCTGCTTATAACGGAAATGTTTCTTCCGACGAAAGTCATGGCATAATTGAGCGTCAGGCGGATACTCCTGGCCTCTGCTCTGCTGATGCCTTTACCGCAGATCAAAAAATGTTTTTACCGGCTTAGAATAGGCCGGACAGATGAACAGCTCATTGCTGAAATGGCAAATATTTTTGAGGTTTCCAAGCAAGCAATGCAGATTCGTCTAAAATCCAGAAACCTGATATAACCAAATGGGGGAATAGAGGGAGGCACTGCCCTCTCTCACTCTCCTCTGCTATGCTATTTTGTACCTAATATGTTCGCAATATTGCGAACAAGGAGGGATGTTCTATGAGAAAAGAAAGCACAACAATCCAAAAATGTAACAGCAGGCTAACAGCTTTGGGGCTTAACAGCGACGCTGCGTTTCATAGAAGTAAGCTGATTCTAAAGATTTACCGTGATGTAGTCTGGGTTCTGAGTGAGCGGGCAGAAGAATTACAAGAAACCGCTTGGATAATGGGAGAACAAGATATAGAGTCCGGCCTCTGCTATCTTGAAAATTTTGCACCAGATATTGAACTGCAAGCCTTTGAAGAAAAAGTTTGCTGCCTTGTTCAAAATCAAATGCTAGTCAATATTATTGACCGTGCACTCCTTCGTCTGAAACGGTATCCGGATCGAGGAGAACTTTACTATGAAATTTTGACTAAGCAATTCATCTATCGGTTTAACAGTACAGAGAAAGAATTGCTGGAAGAACTAAATATAGAACGCAGTGTCTTTTATGACCGAAAACGAGAAGCCATCTATTTATTTTCTGTTTGCTTGTTTGGATATTCTATTCCAGAAGTCCTGGAGGAGCTGCCCCGACTAAATTCCGACTAAATCCCGACAAGTCCCCGACCTAATCCCTACTCCCTTCCGACTTCCGACCTGCTATACTTGGTATAGTGGCAGGAATGCGCTAAATTGAATACTTTTCTACATAAGGCCCGGCATTAACCGGGCTTTTTTCATTCCTGCTGCAATATGGCGGCAGGAACATGGCTGGAGGTGAAAACACTTCCGGCCTTTTTCTTTGCCCGGTATTAGGAGGCCGGTATGCGCTGGGAGGCGTACATAGCAAAATATCCATGACACCGTTCAAATTCGCTGACTACCAAGAATTTGAACGGAGGAAAGGATATGACGAGAGTATTCATTTGGAAAAATAACAGCCCACAGGAATGGGAGGAAATCAGTTTTTCAGCGTTCAGTAAGGCACGCCGCAATGGTTGCTTTACTGGGCGCTTTTTTGTTGAAACAGTCAAAATGTTCCGTGATGAAGATGACCGCATTATCATGGAATGTTCTCGCAAAGATTTTGAAAAATACCAACAGGAGGACCGCCACAGCCGCTATCTCCAGGAACATGAGAAAAGTCGCTCTATATTCCCAGCTTCTCATGTGGGAGATCGTGACGGCACAGAGGAAGGTTATCAGGATACAGATTTGTTTGTGGATGAATCTGTTGATACTGCGGAACAAGCTATTCAGAATTTACTTCTTGAGGATTTACACCAAGCTCTATTGAAACTGAGTCCAGCAGAACGAGATTTTATATTGTCCTATTATGAAATGAAGATACCAAATGCAACTTGTTTAGCCCAACGATATGGTATTACTCGGCAAGCCGCAGATAAGCGATTGAAAAAAAATCGAAGAAAAAATAAAAGTTGGTTGCGATTTTCTAAAAAAGTGGCAGTAGCAAGTGAGAGGGAAATCCTTTCACTTGCACCTTGACAACCTCATATACGAATCATTAAGTTTGATCCTCTTTGGGCGTAATAGCCGCTACATCAGCGGTATATTTTCTGAGAGCTGCCACTCACATAACAGGCCAACCCATTTTTGCTGTATAGATGAGTTTTCGGTTTATCAGAAATATATCAGGCTGGAATACATCGGATGGCATCCGGTCATGGCATAACAAGGAGGAAAGCTCTCTTACAGCCATAGTCCGAGCGTGATAACAACCGTCGCAGGCCATGGGTAAGACCAAACGAAGTGGAGGTGAAATTCCTGAGAAGCAGGCCAGCCATCTGCGGCTTAATGATTACCCAAGTCCCTGGGGTGTCGTGGACAAGTAAGGGATAAAACAGGCGCTAAATTGAAGGAGACTCTGTAATTTGCAGAGCCTCCTTCTTACATAATCAAATCTCAAAACATAGGAGGATGAACATGAAAGAAGATTGGATTTATAAGCGTGGGGATTTATATTATGCCAATTTGAATCCTTATTTTGGATCAGAGCAAGGCGGCACCCGTCCTGTCCTGGTTCTTCAAAACAATGTGGGGAATTTTTTCTGCCCCACTTTGATCGTAGCTCCGCTCACCAGTAAATGGATTAAGAAAAAGGAGCTGCCCACACACTATGCACTGGAGAGCGTTCCAGAGCTTGGACTGAAATCTGTTGTTCTGCTGGAGCAAATTAAAACGATTGATAAAAGGCGTGTTTTATCGTACATTGGGCGCGTATCTCGCGAAGAAATGAGAGCGATTGATGATGCTCTGCAAGTTAGTTTAGATATTCATATTCCGGAGGAAATGGAGGCTCCGTAAGGCCACTTACCGGATAAAGGAGGCGTTTTTATGTTTGAAGCAAGAATTGCGGAATTGAACCGCTTTAATGAACAAAATCCTGTCAGCTATGAAAAAAGAACCTATACGGTCGATGAGATTCAGGACATTCTGGGTATCAGTCGTCCCACAGCATATAATCTGGTAAAACAAGGTGTATTCCACAGCGTCAGAGTCGGCGGTCATATCCGCATTTCCAAAAAGAGCTTTGATGACTGGCTGGATCACGCAGATGAATGATTTGTCAAGGATGCCGATCTCCAAATCGACATCCTTAACTTTTTTTTTCTGCTTTCTCTTACAATGAGGCCATAGCAAGAAAAAACTTTATAGAGGAGGCAAAAAAGCCATGCGAAAACAAAGAGTAAAGACCAGTATGTCTGTACCAGAGATGGGCAAAATGCTTGGGCTTGGTAAAGTAGAATCCTACTGGTTGGTTAAAAAGAACTATTTCAAAACAATTCAAGTGGCCGGACGAATGAGAGTTATGCTGGATAGCTTTGAAGATTGGTATGCCGGCCAGTTCCACTATAAAAAAGTGGATGGTACACCGCCCGGAGAGAAATGGAGGCATACTACGATGTCAGTACCGGAAATGGCGGATCTTTTGGGGCTGAAATCTGGCACAGCTTATGACCTTGTTAAAAGGGGCTATTTTGAGACGACCTTGATTGATCGAAGAATTCGTATCATTACCAGCAGTTTTGAAGCCTGGTATCAAAAGCAAACTCATTATGTGAAAATCTCAGAAAGGAGCAATGAAAATGGCATCTATCGTGAAGCGTAAAAGCAAATATTCTGTGGTGTATGATTACACAGATGAAAACGGAAAACGCAGACAGCGTTGGGAAACCTTCAGCACAAATGCAGAAGCAAAAAAACGAAAAAAGCAAATTGAGTATGAGCAGGACTCTGGAACCTTCTTTATTCCTACGGCAAAGACCCTGAACGATCTGCTCGATGAATATATGTCCATCTATGGTGTAAATACCTGGGCAATGTCAACATATGAAAGCCGCCGTGGTCTGGCGAGAAACTACATAACTCCTATTATCGGAGATATGTTACTATCCGACATCACTCCAAGGATGATGGATAAGTATTACCGCGATCTGCTCTCTGTGAAAACGGTAAGCGTCAACAACCGCAAACCCACAAGCGAATATCTGACCCCGCATACAGTAAGAGAAATTCACAAGCTACTTCGCAGTGCCTTTAATCAGGCGGTGCGTTGGGAACTAATCAGCCGTAACCCTGTCCTGAATGCGACACTTCCCAAAGAAGAACATAAAGAACGGGATATATGGACTGCCGAAACTCTGAGCAAGGCGATGGAAGTCTGTGATGATCCTATCCTCTCCCTTGCCTTAAATCTGGCGTTCTCCTGCTCTTTACGCATTGGCGAAATGCTGGGCCTTACCTGGGACTGCATTGATATTGCACCACAGAGCATAGAAAATGGTTCAGCTTATATATTCGTCAACAAAGAGCTGCAACGGGTTACACGAGGTGCATTGGACGATTTGAGCGACAAAGGTGTTATTAAGAAGTTTCCACCTTGCATAGCCAGTACCCATACTGCTCTGGTCCTGAAAGAGCCTAAAACCAAAACCAGTATTCGCCGCGTGTACCTGCCGAAAACAGTTGCCTATATGCTGGTAGAGAGAAAAAAAGAAATTGATGAGCTGATGGATCTGTTTGGAGATGAATACATCGACAATAACCTGGTCTTTTGCTCCAGCAATGGCCGTCCGATGGAAAGTCAGGTGATTAACCGTGCTTTCAATAAACTTATCAAAGAAAACGGACTGCCTCATGTTGTGTTCCATTCTCTTCGCCACTCCAGCATCACCTACAAGCTGAAACTCAATGGCGGCGATATGAAATCAGTCCAGGGTGACTCTGGTCATGCTCAGGTTAAAATGGTTGCGGATGTCTATTCTCACATCATCGACGAGGATCGGTGCATAAACGCTCAGCGATTGGAGGAAGCTTTTTATTCCTCTAAGACTCCTGACCCTGTTGAAGATACAGAGCCTAAAACTGCGGATACTGCCGTCACTGAAAGTGATGAAAGTGATGCAGCGAAGATACTGGAACTGCTTAAAAATCCCGAAACTGCCGCACTGCTCAAGCAGCTGGCAAAAGCTTTATAAAGTCCCTCCCTCAGAAGAACGCCTCTCACTTTGTGAGAGGTTTTCTTCGTTTGAACCACTTTGCACAGTGACCAAACACTTTTTTTGTTAGAAAGGTTCTGAAAGCATTTTTGAGCGATGTTAGCAAATTCGCGATTTTGTTTGCAACTTCCTCTAATTTCTGCTAACAAATGTTTGCAAGTTCCTTTGGTAAAAATCGAACCTCTGACTTACCGCCTTTCTTAGCAAAAGGCCAAATCTCGTTAGCAAATGTTAGCAAACCAAGGTTTTTTGCAAAAAAGCCACAAAAGCCGCAGAAATAAGAAAAGCCGAAAACCCTGATAAATCAAAGGTTTTCGGCGTGTTTGCTGGCGTCCCTGGCGGGATTCGAACCCACGGCCTTTCGCTTAGGAGGCGAACGCTCTATCCTGCTGAGCTACAGAGACTTATATTAAATTGAGACTGGCAACGATCACTTTTCCCCGTAAGGCAGCTGGACATTTGGCCCGTGATTAACATATTCTTAGGAGGCGGTCGCTCTATACAGCTGAGCTACGGAGGCGGATACCCCGTTATTTTACCCCATAAGCAAGGCGCTGTCAATGCCTCACTCCGTCCGGAATACCTTCTCGAACTCCTCTGCCGTCATGGTCTCGTTGGCCAGCAGATACTCCGCCACCTCCACCAGCTGGGGCCGGTACTGCTCCAGAATGGCGGTGCAGCGGGCGTAGGCGTCGTCCATGATGCGGCGGATCTCGCCGTCCATCTCCGCCGCCGTTTTCTCGGAGTAGGGCCGGGTCTGAGCCATGGACTTGCCGATGAACACCTCGTCGTGTCCGGCGTCGAAGGCCACGTTGCCCAGCTGCTCCGACATTCCGTAGGTGCCCACCATCTTCCGGGCCAGCTGCGTGGCACGGCTGATGTCGTTGGACGCCCCGGTGGAGATATCCCCCAGCACCAGCTGCTCCGCCGCCCGGCCGCCCAGCAGCCCGGCGATGCGGTCCAGCATATAGCTGCGGGAGAGGTACGACCGATCCTCGTCCGGCAGATAGATGGTCATGCCGCCCGCCTCGCCCCGGGGAACGATGGTGATCTGATGCACCGGGTCCAGATCGGGCAGTGCGTGCATCACCACAGCGTGTCCCGCCTCGTGATAGGCTGTCAGCCGCCGCTCCTTCTCCGGGATGACCCGGCTGTGCTTCTCCGGCCCGGCGATGACCTTGATGATGGACTCCTGCAGATCCTTCATGGTGATGAAGGACTCGCTGCGCCGTCCCGCCAGCAGGGCCGCCTCGTTGAGGAGGTTCTCCAGATCGGCGCCGGTAAAGCCTGCGGTACCTCGGGCGATCTGCTTCAGATCCACGTCCTCCGCCAGGGGCTTGTTTTTGGCGTGTACCTGCAAGATCTCCTCCCGGCCCTTGATGTCCGGCAGCCCCACATAGACCTGCCGGTCGAACCGTCCCGGACGCAGCAGCGCCGGGTCCAGAATATCCACCCGGTTGGTGGCGGCCAGCACCACCACGCCCTCGTTGGAGCCGAAGCCGTCCATTTCCACCAGCAGCTGGTTCAGGGTCTGCTCCCGCTCGTCGTGTCCGCCGCCCAGACCGCTGCCACGCTGGCGGCCCACGGCGTCGATCTCGTCGATAAAGATGATGGCCGGGGCGCTCTTCTTGGCCTGCTGGAACAGGTCCCGCACACGGGAGGCGCCTACGCCCACATACATCTCCACAAAGTCCGAGCCGGAGATGGACAGGAACTGTACTCCCGCCTCACCGGCCACCGCCTTGGCCAGCAGCGTCTTACCGGTACCCGGAGGGCCTACCAGCAGCACGCCCTTGGGGATATGCGCCCCCAGGTCCAGATACTTCTGGGGCTCCCGGAGAAACTCCACGATCTCCCGCAGCTCCTCCTTCTCCTCGTCGGCCCCGGCCACATCCTGAAACGTGACCTTTTTCTCTCCCGGCGTATTGACCTTGGCCTCTCCAAACCGGGACAGCTTGTCCTGCGCCCCGGCTCCGCCGCCGGCCATGCGGTTCATGAGATTCATCAGCAAAATGAAGCCCAAAAATGCCAGCACATACGGCAGCAGCAGCTGCAGCCAGTTGGTGGAGTGGTCTGCGTAATAGTTATAGGAGGTGATGATGCCGCTGTCATACTGTTCCTGCACCAGCTCGTTGAGATCCTGATAGAACAGGTCGAAGTCGTACAGGTCGGAGGTAACGGTGCTGCCCCCCTTCAGCTTGGCCGTGATCCGGGTGTCGCTGATGGAGAACTCCTGCACCTTCTCCTCTAAAAAGTATTGCCGCAGCTCAGAGTAGGGGATGTCCCCGGCGGTCCGCATGGCGGACACCACATAGGCCACCACGCATACCGCCAAAATCACCATCAGAATGGTGCCGAAGCTGATTTTTCTTCGTTCTGTCAAATGCCTTCCTCCTCTCAGCCAATGGCCCGCACGCCCTGCCAGCTGCTGCCCCCGGTGAGGGAAATGGCCAGCAGCACATGGGCCTTCACATTGCCCACCGGGATATAGCTCTCCTCCCAGTACCGGGCGTCGTTGGAGCCGGAGCGGTTATCGCCCAGAAAGAACAGGCACCCCTCCGGCACGGTGAAGGAGGACTGGTTGGGGCTGATGGTACCGCCCTGCTGATCCAGATACTCCTCCTCCAGCCGCTGACCGTTGATGTAGACATAGCCGCCAGAGAAGGACACGGTGTCTCCCGGCAGGCCGATGACTCGCTTCACCAGCAGCTTATCCAGCTCATCGCTCCAGAAAGTGACGATGTTCCCTCGCTCCGGCACCGGGTCGCCCATCACATAGGGCAGCTGCCACGAGATCAGCAGCGTCTTTTTGGGGATGGTGGTCTCCATGGAGCCGGAGGGTACCCAACTCAGCTGCAAAAGCACCCGGAACACCAGCACCACCACCAGCGCCGTCACAATGAGATAGCCGAAATCCGACCAGAAGGCGGCAAAGCCGCTCTTTTTCTTCTTTTCCGTCCCGCCGGAGCGGCTTCCGCCGCCGATATCCGCCGAAGCGGCTGCATCTCCGGGATCAGCCATATTCGCAGCGCCGGCCCCGTCACCGGAACCGTCTGCGCCGTCCGCCGCAGGCGAGACCGGTTCGTCGGCCGCCGGAGCGGCCTCCATTCTCCGACCGGCAGAGACGGACTCGCCGTCTCCCGGCGTTATCGGAGCAGTCTCCTCCGAGGTCATCTCCCACGGATCCCGCTCCCGGCGGGCCTTATCCTCCGCCTGACGGACAGACTGCTCCCGCAGCTCTGCCTGAACCTCCTCTGCCGACGTGGCCTCTACCGGAGATACCTTCTCCTCCGGGGTCATCTCCCACGGGTCCCGCCCCCGGCGGGTCATATCCTCCGCCTGCCGGGTACGGCTGCCCCGGCGTTCCCGCTCCTGCTTAGGGGTCGCACCGGCCAGCCGCCGGCCCTGATAACCCCGCTTCCGTTCCTCCACAGACCATTCCTCCTTCCGACCGCCGGCCCTCTGCCGGCACAGCGCCGCTTCTCCTGCGCTGTCGCTTACTTACTGTATACCTCCGGCTTCAGCACGCCGATGTAGGGCATATTGCGATACTGCTGGCAGTAGTCCAGCCCGAAGCCCACCACAAACTCGTCCGGCACCTCAAAGCCCGCCAGATCGGGGTAAATGGGCTTTTCCCGGCGGGAGGGCTTGTCCAGCAGGGTGACGATGGTGATGCTATTGGCTCCCTTGGCCAGCATATAGTCCTTCAAAAAGTACAGGGTATTGCCGGAGTCCAGAATATCCTCCACCACGATGATGTCCCGGCCGGAGATATCCCGCTGCAGATCACGGGTGATCTGCACCACGCCGGAGGACTTGGTGGCGTTCTGATAGGAGGACAGGCCGATGAACTCCACCTCGCTCTTGCACTGGGTGGCCCGCACCAGATCCGCCATAAACAGGAAGCACCCGTTCAGAACCCCCACAAACAGCGGATTCCTGTCGTGGAACTTATCGTAGAGCTGATTGCCCATCTCCTGAATGCGGTCATGGATCTCCTGCTCACTGAACAGGACCTTCAGGATGTCCTGATCCATATTGCTCTTAGCCATTACTTTCTTCCTCCTGATCTTTCTCAATCATCAAAATATTTATATTGCTGCCGTCTTTTCCCGGCAAAAATCTCTGATCCGTTCCCACGCCGTACACGGCGGCAGGTTCTCCGTTTATACACACCACCGGGGTGGTTCGCTGCCGCCTAGGCGGCACCCCCCGCTCTGTCAGCAGACGTTTGACGCTGCGGCGGCCTCTGGCCCCCGGCAGGGTCAGACCGTCTCCCCTTTGCGGACAGCGGAGTGTCCATTCGGACATTTTCCCACCGTCCGAAAGCGTCAGGATATGGTCCGAAAACCGACCCGTTTTGGACAGCCCGTCTCCGTCAGGGGGCGGGGTATTTTTTTCGCTTCTCCACACCCGGACGAGATAGTCTCCCCAGACCTGCTCCCCCTCCGACAGGGTCAGGAGCGGGGGCGAGGGCGGGGTCATCTCCAGATGCAGCACATCCTTCTCCCGCCATGCCGTGACGCCCTCCGGCATATCCAGCATCCCGCCCTCCCGGAGGGACAGCAGGGCCTCTATGTGGGCGGCGGATACATCCTTCTTCCCGACGGGGAGCCGCTCCAGCAGCAGCCGGAGCATCCGGGGCCGCAGCTCCTCCGGTGCCGATCGCAGCACGGCTTCGGACACCGATACGGCGGTGGGTGCCGATGTGAAATCAGGCGAAATGTCGTCCGTTTTTCCGTCCTCCAAGGGCCGGTTGGGAGAAACCGTCCTCTCCGGCAATGTGCCGGGAAATGTCGCAGTATCCGGTACAGCGTGGTCTGCATCGCCGAAAGTCTCTGGGCCTCCCGGCTTTCGGATTGACGGACAATCGGATGCGGCCGGCTCCAGATAGGAGCGGGCCAGCCGATCCAGAAAAACATTCTCCCGCCGCAGGATGGCGGCAGCCCGCGCGATGCTCCGCTCCGGGGCGGGGTGGAGCATCGCCAGCAGGGGCCACACCTCCTGTCGCAGGCGGTTGCGGGTGAAGTCCATGCTGTCGTTAGTCTCGTCCTCCACATGGCCCAGGCCGTGGGCCTTGAGATATGCCTCGATCTCCTGCCGGGAGGTCTGGAGCAGGGGGCGGATCAGCCGTCCCCGCACCGGGGGGAATGCCCGCCAGCCCCTCCGGGCCGGTGCCACGCAGCAGGTTCAGCACCACCGTCTCCGCCTGATCCGACAGGTGGTGGGCGGTGGCGATGCGGGAGGCTCCGATGGCGTCGGCCGTGCGCTCCAGAAAGTCGTAGCGCAGGCGGCGGCCTGCCTCCTCCACGCCCCAGCCCCTTTGCCGGGCGATGGCCCGGACGTCGCCCCGCTCCACATAGAACGGCACGTTCAGCTCCCGGCAGAGCCCGGCCACGAAGTCCTCGTCCCGGCCCGCCGTGGGGCGCATCAGGTGGTTATAGTGGGCGGCGGCCACGGCAAAGCCCCGGCGGCGACCCAGCGACGCCAGATAGTGCAGCAGGCACACGGAGTCCCGGCCCCCGGACACGGCGCACAGCACCGTCTCCCCGGCGGCGGGCAGCATCCCCTGCTGCTGCATCCACGGCATCAGATCCATGACTCGTTACTCCTCGTCGTAGCGGTTTTCCAAGGTGCCGAAGGTGGTATACTCCGGCATCCAGCGCAGCTCCACCTTGCCGGTCTCGCCGTGGCGGTTCTTGGCCACGATGCACTCGGCGATGTTGCGCTTTTCCGAATCCTCTTTATAGTAATCGTCACGATACAGGAACATGACGATATCGGCATCCTGCTCAATGGCGCCGGACTCACGCAGGTCCGACAGCATGGGGCGTTTGTCCTCACGCTTTTCGTTGGCACGGGACAGCTGGGACAGGCACAGCACGGGCACCTGCAGCTCCTTGGCCATGATCTTCAGCATACGGCTGATATCCGACACCGCCTGTTGGCGGTTCTCGCCGCTATACCCCTTTCCGCCGGCGGAGGTCATCAGCTGGAGGTAGTCAATGACCACCAGCCCCAGATTCTCGATGCGGCGGCACTTGGCGTTCATGTCCGCCACCGTCAGCAGGGGATTATCGTCGATGCGGATATCCAGACGGCTCAGGGACGAAGCACCCTCGGCGATCTTCACCCAGTCGCTCTCCCGGAGGTCGCCGCTGATGAGGCGGGTATTATCAACCAAGCCCTCGCTGGCCAGCAGGCGGGTCACCAGCTGGTCACGGGACATCTCCAGTGAGAAGACGGCCACCGTCTGGCCGGACTCCTTGGCGGCGTTCAGGGCCACGTTCAGAGCCATACTGGTCTTACCCATGCCGGGACGGGCGGCCAGCAGCAGCAGGTCCGACTTGTTCAGGCCGTTGATCTTACCGTCCACCGCCGAAAAGCCGGTGGACAGACCCGGCAGGGTCTTGCCCCCCTGAGCGCTGAGCTCCGCCAGATGCTCCATGACCTCCTGCAGCACCACCTGAATGGTGGCCATGCTCTGGGCGCTGCGGCCCCGGCGGATGGCGTAGATCTTCTGCTCCGCCGCCTCCAGCACGTCGCCGGGGGCGCCGGTCCCCTCCTGCACCATGGCGGTGATCTCCGCCGCCGCTGCGGCCACCGACCGCAGCAGGGCCTTCTCACGCACCAGACGCACATACTCCAGCACATTGGCGGAAGTGGGCGTCACCTCCATCAGCTGGGCCAGATACGCCCGTGTGCCATCGTTGGCGAGGCCCGCCTTCTCCAGCTCCCCGGCCACGGTAAGTCCGTCGATAGGGCGGGAGTAGACGAACATGGTGTAGATGGTTTCGAAGATCTCCCGGTTCTGGCGGAGGTAGAAATCGTCCGGCTGAAGCTGGTCCATCACGTCCTTGACGCAGGCGGCGTCAATGAGCATGGATCCCAGCACGGCCTGCTCTGCCTCTGTGGAGTGCGGCATTTGCCGCAGAAGCAATTCATCCATGAGGAAACTCCTTTCGGGGATTTTTCTGAAGGGGGTGGGGTGTGCTTTTCTTTTTGCCTCCGGCGGGGGCTTTTTGTTTGCCTATCCGGCGGCATACTTTCTTTCAGTAGCGAAAGAAAGTACCCGTCGGAGACAAACAGAAGGGACTGTCAAGCCCCAAAAGCGCCGGCAAGGCCAAAGGGAAGTTACTTCTCCTCGCAGACCAGCACATAGACGGTTCCGGTGATCTCGAAGCCCAGCTTGGCCTTGACCTCGAAGCTGCCGAAGGTCTTGATGGGCTCCGCCAGCACCAGCTTCTTGCTGTCCAGCTCCATACCGTGCTGGGCCTTCAGCTGCTCGGAGATCTCCTTGGCGGTGACGGCCCCGAAGAGCTTGCCGCCGGCGCCGCCCTTGGCGGCGATCTTCACCTGGCAGCCCTTCAACTTCTCGGCAAGCTCCTGTGCGGCAGCCTTGGCCTCTGCGTCGGCCTTGGCCTTGGCCTTGGCCTGCAGCTTCATGGTATTCATGGCATCGGCGGTAGCCAGCACCGCCAGATTCCTGGGAAGCAGAAAGTTGCGGGCGTAGCCCTCGGCTACCTCGATCATCTGGCCCTTCTTGCCCTTACCCCGGACATCCTGCTGCAAAATCACTTTCATGGAATTATTCCTCCTTATTCTTCAAAATACTTATCAATGGCACGCAGCAGCGTGGCCTTCGCCTCCGCCACCGTCATGCCGGAGCACTGGCCGCCGGCGGTGGTGGAGTTGCCTCCGCCCCCCAGCGTCTCTACCAGTACCTGTACGTTGATCTCGCCCAGAGAGCGGGCGGAGATGTAAATGCCGTCGTCCTTGCGGTACAGCACGAAGGAAGCACGGACCCCCTGCAGGGTCAGCATCTCATCGGCGGCCTTGGCGGCAATGACCCGGTCGCACTCCTGATCCAGCGCCGCAATGGCGATATCTCCGTGGTAGAGCTCTGCCCGGCGGATGATATCGTAGCGGGAGATCATGGACTGGAGGTCGCTCTGGAACATCCGCTGTACGTCCGCCGTATCCGCCCCGGCCCGGCGCAGGTACGCCGCCGCCTCGAAGGTGCGGCCGCCGGTGCGGTTGGTGAAATTCTTGGTGTCCAGCACGATGCCGGCCAGCAGCGCCTCGGACTCCGCCTTCAGCAGGTCACCCGGCTCGATGAGGTACTGGAGCAGCTCCGTCACCAGCTCCGACGCTGAGGAGGCGTAGGGTTCGTGGTAGTTCAGGGCCATCTTGTCGATGTAGCTGCTGCCCCGGCGGTGGTGGTCGATGACCGCCACCCGGTTGCAGGCGTCCAGCAGAGGTTCGGACTCCACGCTGCCGGGGCGGTTGGTATCCACCACTACCAGCAGCGTCTCCGGCTGGACCCGCAGGAAGGCATCATCGCCGCTGAGGAAGGCCCCCCTGATACTCCGGCAGGGCCTGCAGGCGGCGCAGCATCGGATGGGCGGCGTTATTCTCCGTATCGATGACGATGCGGCACTTCTTGCCACGTTTGCGGACGATGGCGCACACGCCTGCGGCGGCGCCCAGTGCGTCCATATCCGCATAGCTGTGGCCCATGACGTAGACCTGCTTGGCCTCGTCGATGAGCTCCGCCAGCGCATTGGCCATGACCCGTGACTTCACCTTGGTGCGCTTCTCCGTAGCCTTGGAGCGGCCGCCGTAGAACTCGAAATTCAGCTTGTCCTTCACCACTGCCTGATCGCCGCCACGGCTCAGGGCCATTTCCAGCGCCACGGAGGCGTTTTTGAACAGGGCCTCGAAGCTGTCGGCATCCCGGCCCACGCCGATGGACAGGGTGGCTGCCACGCCCTCCCCGGCCACCACCTCACGGACGGCATCCAGCACGTCGAAGCGCTTGGCGGCAAAGTCGGAGAAGCTCTTCTCCTCGAACACAAAGAGGTAGCGGTCCCGGTCGTATTTCAGCATCATCCCCTCGCTGCCGGCGGACCACTGGCTCAGCTTTTCCTCCAGCATGGCCCGCACCGCAGAGCGCTTGCCCTCCGGGGTGGCCTTCATCAGATCCTCGTAGTTATCCACCATGAGGATGGCCACCACCGGCCGGGTCAGCTCCAGTGTCCGGCGCATCTCCTCGGTGTCGGTGACGTCCATCCAGTAGGTGGTGGCCAGTGCGCTCTGGCCGCCCTCCGGGTGGCTGACGCCGCCGAACACTCGATAGGTGCGGTGGTTCCACACCACGGTCTCCGGTGCCTCGGTCTTGCCCTCCAGCAGCCAGTGGAAGGAGATATCGGGGAACACCGTCTCCAGATGGGCATCGAAGATGCCCTCCCGCTGCTCCGTCAGCTGAAGGAAGCTCTCGCTGCTCCAGAGGATATCCTCCGTGGCCAGATCAAAGACCATCATGGGCAGGGGGGTGAAGAGCATATTGCTGGAGCGGGCGGAGTCCATGCCGCCGTAAAACCGCTGGATATACTGGCGCAGACTCTGCTGGGTAGCCTTGCTGCGGCGGCGGCCCAGCAGGAAGAAGGCCGCGGCGGCCACGCCCTCGCCAATGGCGAGGCGCACGTCAAAGGGGATCGCTGCCAGGGCAAACAGCACCAGGCACAGCGAGAAGATCGTGATATTCGTCCGGAGGAGTCGGGCGATCCGTTTATTCAAGGCGCATCCCTCCCTGTTTTGGCGGAGTGCGCTGTTCCGCCATTTTGAATTACACTATTATAGCACAGTTTTTCCTCTGCTACAACGTCTTTCTTATCGGTTTGAAAAAGTCTTTTCCGGGGTATTTTTTCGGCGGAGGGACCGGGGAACTGCGGGCTTTGCGAGGGGCGGCGAAAAAAGGGGGAAAGAAAGACTGTACAAATGCGGAGAAATGTGATATACTTTGTGTAAATCGTTGAAAAGCGATGGTCTTTTTTGTATTTTTTGCGGAGGCGGCGGGCCTTCGTGATCAAATAAACGAGGGGGGTTCCCCTCACCACTTTTGCACAGGACAGTCGGGCGGGCCGCCGGACTTCTCCGGCGATACAGCGCCGCAGAGAAACGTCGGGAGCCGCCTCTATTTTGCTGTGTCCGTTTGCGGAGCAGCTGCGTCCACCGACGGGCGGTCTGTCTGTGCGCTACTTATCTTGTAAAGGAGAATATACAACACATATGGCAGAAAAATTGAAGATCATTCCTCTGGGCGGTCTCAACGAGATCGGCAAGAACATGACCGCCTATGAGTACGGCGGGGAGATCATTGTGGTGGACTGCGGCATGGCATTCCCCGGCGATGATATGTACGGCATCGACTGCGTCATCCCCGACGTCACCTATCTCATCAAGAACAGATCCCGGCTGCGGGGCCTGTTCATCACCCATGGCCACGAGGACCATATCGGGGCCATCCCCTACGTCCTCAAGCAGGTGAATATGCCCATCTACTGCACCCGCTTCACCGCCGGACTCATCAAGCTGAAGCTGCAGGAGCACCGGCTGCTGGACAGCACCAAGCTGGTGACGGTGGAGGCGGGCCAGACGGTGAAGGCGGGAAAGTTCCAGGTGGAATTTATCCACGTGAACCACTCCATTGCCGACTCCGTGGCCTTCGCCATCCACACCCGCATGGGCGTGGTGGTCCACACCGGCGACTTCAAGATTGACTCCACCCCCATTGACGGGGAGGTCATCGATCTGGCCCGGTTCGGCGCTCTGGGCAAGGAGGGGGTGCTGGCGCTGCTGGCGGACTCCACCAACGTGGAGCGCCCCGGCTACACCATGAGCGAGCGGATGGTGGGCAAGACCTTCCAGCGGCAGTTCACCGGCTGCAAGCAGCGCATCATCGTCACTACCTTCGCCAGCAACGTTCACCGCATCCAGCAGGTCATTGACGCTGCCGCCGCCTGCGGGCGGAAGGTGGCCGTTACCGGCCGCAGCATGGAGAACATCATGAAGGTCTCCACGGAGCTGGGGTATATGAAGGTCCCCAAGGGGGTGCTGGTGGACATCAACCGCATCAAGGGTCTGCCGCCCCAGCAGCAGGTCATCATCACCACCGGCTCTCAGGGCGAGGAGATGAGCGCCCTGTACCGGATGGCGTTTTCCACCCATAAGCAGATCGATATCGGGCCGCAGGACAAGGTCATTATCTCCGCCTCCGCCATCCCCGGCAACGAGGTGACGGTGGGCCGGGTCATCAACGAGCTGTTCCGCAAGGGCGCCGACGTGGTGTACGACAAGGCGGATATGCTGCACGTGTCGGGCCACGCCTGCCAGGAGGAGCTGAAGATCATCCACGCCCTGACCAAGCCCAAGTTCTTCATCCCCCTGCACGGTGAGCAGCGGATGCTGCAGATCCACAAGCGGGTGGCGGAGGCCATGGGCATGGACCCCCGGAACATCTGCGTGGCCGAAAACGGCTCCGTCATCGAGCTGACCACCAAGCACATGAAGTGCGAGACCTCCGTACCCGCCGGGGAGGTCTTTGTGGACGGCTCCGGCGTGGGTGAGGTGGGCGCTGTGGTGCTCAACGACCGGAAGCTGCTGGCCGAGGACGGTATGGTGGTGGTGGTGATGAGTATGTCCTCCCACGACCACCGGCTGCTGTGCGAGCCGGAGATCGTCACCCGCGGCTTCGTGTATGTGAAGGAATCCGAGGAGCTTTTGCAGGAGCTGCGGGAGCTGGCCATGTCCACGGTGGACGGAATGGCTGCCCGGCGGCGCAAGGACGACAACGAGGTGTGCCGTGCCGTGCGCTCGGCGGTGAGCAGCTACCTCTATAAGCACACCAAGCGCAGCCCCATGATCATCCCCATGGTCACGAAGCTGTAAGAAGGATATAGAATTATAACAAGGAGGGCCTCCGGCATTGCCGGAGGCCCTCCTTGTTATTTTGCTGGGATGATACAGCTCTCTGCGCTTACTGCACCTTGGCGCCGTCGATGGTGACGGTGAGGTGAGCGGGGTCCATGCTGTTCTTGTTGGCCCACAGGTGGGAGCCCGTATTCTTGCCGGCTGCGAAGCCGTTGACCGTGGCGTGGTTGACGGTCAGGGTGTAGGTGGCATTGTAGTCGTTGCCCACCTCGATGGCAGCCTTACCGGCGGTGCCGCTCTTGCGGTCGTTGAAGGTGCAGTTGTTCACCACCAGATTGGTGGGCTTCTCGGCGGTGGCCTGACCGTAGAGGAGGATGGCCTTGCCGTTGGTGTTGAAGGTGCAGTTGATGAAGGTGGCCTTGCCGTACAGAGTCAGCTTGCCCTTGATGGTGCAGTTGCGATAGACCAGCTCGTCGCAGACGATGCCGTCGAAGCTGCCCTCGCCAGCCTGAACGGTCACATTCTCGAAGGTGAAGGTGGAGCCGCGCTGATAGTTCAGCCGGCCGCCCTCGGCACCGGTGGCGTTCGTGATGACGTCCACGGTCTGAGTGCCGTCACCCACGAAGGTGATGTTGCGGGCCTTGGCGCCCTCGTTGGCGATGCCGTTATCCAGCGTCAGGGTCTGGTCGGCGGGCATGACGACCGTGATGTCCTTGTTTGTAGAATCGGTGATGGCGTTGTTCAGGTCGTCCTGCGTGCCGGGGATCACGCCGGTACCCTTGACCACGGTGTACCAGGTGTCGTCGCCGTGCTTCTCGGAGACCACGGAATAGCCGTCAGCTACGAAGCTGCCGCCCAGATTGTCGTCGCCCTGGGAGGGATCGTAGTTCACAAAGGTGCCGCCCTTGACGGTGATGGTGCCGGGGTTGTCGTTCTTCTGGTTCAGCACATAGTAGAACCCGTGCCAGTTGTAGTTGGTATAGAAGAAGCCGCCCTCGATGACGATGTTGCCGCCGTTGCTCTCCACGACGGAGTTGCCCTCGCCGTTGGCATCGCTGCCCACGGTGAAGGTGCCGCCCTGAATGGTCACGGTGGCACCGTTCATGGCATAGACGCAGATGTTATTGCCGCCGTTGCCGCCGTCATAATAGCCGCCGGTGATGGTGACGTTGGTGTCACTTCCGCTGGCCTTCACGGCGATGTCATTGGGGTTCAGGGCCACGACACCGTTGCTGAGGGTGTGGGTACCTTCGGTGAACTCCTGCGTGCCCTTATAGGCAGCATTCTTGTCATACTGGTTATTGAAGCTGTCGCTCTCCACGGTGTCCTGAGTGGCGTAGACAGTGATGGAGATACCGTCGATGCTCAGGCCCATGTAATCGTTGCCGGCAGCCCTCCTTCATGTGGCCCTTGATGGTGAAGGCATTGCTCTCGCCGGCTTTCAGGTGCTGCTCGGCACCCATAGCCACATCGCCGATGGTCCACTCGATGGTCCTCGTTCAGCTTGGCATCCCCTTGATGCCGGTGATCTTGACCATGTACTTCAGGGCCAGATTGCCGTTGTTGACGACACGCAGCTCCGGCAGGGTATAGGTGCAGCCCGGCTCCCACAGGATGGCTTCGCCCTTGGCATCAGCAGCCTTGACGAAGTCCAGCGTCTTGCCCTCGGCGGAGATCCAGTTGCCGCTGGCATCCTTCATCTCCAGAGCAATATCCAGCTTGCCGGCCTGGATCTTGTTGACGCCGGTGGATGCGGTGTCGGTGAACCATGCGAAGGTAGCGCCTACCAGCATGCCAGGCACAGAACCATGGCCATGACGCTGCCCAGCAAGGCCCGTTTGGTGGACTTGCGGTTTGTCATCGTATCTTCCTCCTAATTTTTTTGCGTGTGGGGGTCTTGGCCGTTGCGCTTTTTGCCGCACACTTGATAACCGTATCATAGCACCGTTGTCTGCGGAGGATAGACAGGAAAGAGTTTCTATTTTTCGGAGGGTGGACGGAGAGAAATCGCCCCGGAGGGCTTTGTGGAGCGCTCCGGGGCGATAATATATTGTATTATTGTTACGAGAAATTACAGTTCGTATATCTCCGTGAACTTCTTTTCCAGATAAGCCACGTACTCCTCCGGACGGAAGGGTCCGCAGACGGACTCGAAGAGGGCCACGGGGTCCTTCATGCAGCCGTACTTCCAGATCTTCTCCTCCAGCCAGCGGTTGATGGCGGTGAGCTTGCCGGAGCGGACGGCGGCCTCCACGTCCAGATCCTTCTGCATCTCCAGCAGGTACTGGGCGCCGTAGGCGGAGCCGATGGCGTAGGAGGAAATAGCCGATGTTGCCGTTGGCCCAGTGGGAATCCTGCAGGACGCCCTCCCGGTCGGAGGGGACATCCACGCCCAAGTACTCCTTATACATCCGGTTCCATGCGGCGGGCAGGTCGTGGGCGGTGATGGTGCCGGCGAACATCTGCTTTTCCAGCTCATAGCGGACCATGATGTGCAGGCAGTAGGTGAGCTCGTCGGCCTCGGTGCGGATCAGAGAGGGCCGGGAGCGGTTCACCATACGGTAGAACTGCTCCTCCGTCACGTCCGCCAGCTGGGCGGGGAAGTGCTCCTTCAGCCACGGCAGCAGGACGGAGCAGAAGGCCCGGCTGCGGCCGATGATGTTCTCGTAGAACCGGGACTGGCTCTCATGGATGCCCATGGAGACGCCGTTTCCAAGGCAGGTGCGGGCCAACTCCCGGCCGGTGTGGAGCTCATAGAGGGCATGGCCGCCCTCATGGACCACGGAGTACAGGGAGGAGGCCACCTGATCGGCGAAGTAGTGGGTGGTGATGCGGACGTCGTCACGGGAGAAGTTGATGGTGAAGGGGTGCTCCGTCTCGCCGATGATGCAGTGGTCCCGATCGATGTCCATGACATCCATAATGAAGTCGGAGAACCGGCGCTGGATGGCCACGGGATAATCCCGGCGCAGGGGGGCATCGTCCACCCGGTCGGCGTGGGCGGTGACCTGCCGGATCAGAGGCACCAGCTTCTCCCGCAGGGAGGCGAAGAAGGCGTCGCACTGGGCCACCGTCAGGCCCCGCTCAAAGGTGGAGAGCATGGTCTCGTAGGGGTCCTTCTCCGGCTCCCAGTAGCCGGCCATGCGGCGGCTGGCATCAAACATCTGCCGGAGATAGGGCTCGAAGAGGGCGAAGTCGTTCTTCTCCTTGGCCTCATGCCATACGGCGTCGGACTTGGCGGACAGCTCCTGATAGGCCACATATTCCGCCACCGGGACACGGTGGGTGCGGTCGTAGTCACGCCACAGCTCCTCCGCTCTCCGGCGGGTGACGGGGTCCAGCTCCTCACGGTTCTCCATGAGGGTGCGGAGCATCTCCACCGTCTCCGGGGCGGTGGTGAGCTCATAGCCCATGCGGGAGAGCTCACCCAGGGTGCTGCCCCGCAGCTCCGCCGTCCCCTTGGGGGCGGTGGTGGCGCCGTCGTAGTACATGAGCCCGGCGGCGTGGTGCAGGGCGAAGGTGGTCTTTTCATAGCTTTGCAGCTTTTCCAGTGCTTCCTGGATGGTCATTGCGGTTCCTCCTTTTTCGTTGTGGCTCCATCGACGGGCATACGGGCCTCCGCCCAGTCGGACAGCTGCTCCAGAATGGGCAGCAGGCGGCGGCAGTCCTCGGTGGGGGCATACTCCACCCGCACCGGCACCTCCAGATACTCCCGGCGCAGGATCAGTCCGTCCCGCTCCAGCTCCCGCAGGGACGAGACCAGCACGGTATTGCTGATGCCGTCCAGCTTGGCCCGCAGGGCGTTGTAGCGGATGGTCCCGGCGTTGGTGACGGAGCACAGGATCTGCACCTTCCACTTGCCGCCGATGAGGGACATGGCGTAGTGCAGGGGACATTTCTCCATACAGGGGCAGTCATAATGGGACACAGTCAGTTCCTCCTTACCTGCTCAGCTTTATCTGCGCTCTTGCGCTTCGGGGAGAATGTGCTATCATTATAGCAGGTAGCAAAACCGGAGTAAATAACCAAAAAGGAGAAAATCACCGCTATGAACATCTATTTGCAGGGGCTGACCATGGGGCTGGCGTATGTGGCCCCCATCGGCTTGCAGAATCTGTTTGTCATCAACAGCGCCCTGACCCAGAAGCGCAGCCGGGTCTATCTGACGGCGCTGATCGTCATCTTCTTTGATGTGACGCTGGGGCTGGCGTGTTTCTTGGGAGCGGGCGCTCTGATGCAGGCCGTGCCGTGGCTGCAGAAGGTCATTCTGGCCGTCGGCGGACTCATCGTCATCTGGATCGGCATCGGACTGCTGCGGTCCAAGGCATCGCTGGAGGGCGGCAAGGATGTGAACGTACCCATTTGGAAGGTCATCACCACCGCCTGTGTGGTGACGTGGTTCAACCCGCAGGCCCTTATTGACGGCACCATGATGCTGGGGGCCTTCCGGGCCAGCCTGCCTGCCGGGGGCGATCTGCCCTTCATCTGCGGCTTCGGCAGTGCGTCGGTGATCTGGTTTCTGAGTATCTCTACCATTATCTCGCTGCTGGGGGCCAGATTCAACGAGAAGGTGCTGAACATCATTAATAAGGTGTGCGGCGCTGTCATCATCTTCTACGGCTGCAAGCTCATCTGGAACTTCGTGCAGCTGATGGGATGGATGAAGTAAAATCGAAGCAGCAAAAGAGGCTGGGTGAATACCCAGCCTCTTTTGCTTTGAGGAGTATGGAAAAGATAGGAAGATATCAGAACAGAAGGCCCCAGGCCAGGAAGCCCAGGCAGGCCACCAGACCCACGAACAGCAGGACCACCACCAGATAGCCCATGATGTCACGGGCAGACAGCTTGGCGATGCCCAGAGCAGGCAGCGCCCAGAAGGGCTGGATCATGTTGGTCCACTGGTCGCCCCAAGCGATGGCCATAGCGGTACGGCCGGCGCCGATGCCCAGCTCTGCACCGGCGGGCATCATGATGGGACCCTGCACGGCCCACTGGCCGCCGCCGGAGGGAACGAAGAAGTTCACGATACCGGCTGCCAGGAAGGACAGCATGGGGAAGGTGACGTTGTTGGAGATGTTCACGAAGAACTGGGAGATGACGCCTGCCAGAGACACACCGGCCTCATTCTGCACCACCATCATACCCATGATGCCGGCATAGAAGGGGAACTGCAGCAGCACACCGGAGGCACTGCCGGCGGCTTCCGCCACAGCGTCCACATAGCGGCGCAGGTCGCCGTGGAGCAGGATACCGAGGAACATGAAGATCATGTTCACGATGTTCAGTCCCAGCGTAAAGCCGTTGGTGATGAAGTAGTAGATGATATACACCAGAAAGGCCAGACACAGGATGCCCCACAGGATCTTGGAATGCTCCAGCTTCTCAGCGGGGGTGTTGATCTCGTAGGTTTTATCCTCGTCCTCCACCAGCAGGGTGGGGTCGATGGTGATGGCACGCTCCCGGTCAGGGTGCATGGCATAGTTGATAAAGGGCATGGCCAGCAGCACCACGGCGCACATGATGATGTTCATGGGGTGGAAGATGGTCTCGGTGATGGCGGCCTGATAGGTGACCTCACCGAACTTAGCGCCGGTGACCAGCGTCAGGGGAATGGAGCCGGAGAGACCGGCGTGCCAGATGACGAAGCCGGAATAGGCAGAGGCAATCAGCAAAGGATAGTCCACGGTGGGGACCCGCTTGGCCACCTCCTTGGCCAGCAGCGCACCGGCCACCAGGCCGAAGCCCCAGTTGAGCCAGCAGCACACGGTGGAGACCATGGTGGTGATGACGATGGCCTGCATATTATTGTGGCACAGGCCAGCGGCCTTCCGCAGCACCTTCTTACAGGGCTTGGCGGAAGCCATGGCGGAACCCAGCACCAGCACCAGAGCCATCTGCATGGAAAAGGCCAGCAGGCCCCAGAAGCCGTCGGAATTGCCCCATGCAGCCAGCACCTTGATGGGACCCATGCCGGTAGCGAACATGGCTGCCACATAGACCACGAAGGTCAGGATGACGGCAAACAGGAATGCGTCCGGCAGCCAGCGGTTCACAACACGCACGCAAGCGTTGGTGAATCTCTTGAACATACTTTTTCTCCTTACATCTTGAATGCCGCCCGTGGCGGAACAACACACACATCGGATGTTGATACTATTCTATCTCTGTAATAAAAAAATTGCAACCGTAAAGTTGACTAAAGTTTAACAATCAAAAAACTTATCTCGTCGTATATATTAACTATTATTTAACAAAGTTTGTCCGTTTATACCACTTGTAGTCCTGTATTGTAGAATGATTCTGCGGACTTTTTCGTGGAAACTGCGCAGAGCAACGGAGTGTCCTTCAAGTCACGTGGGCAAATGGTACAATTTGGCAGCTTTTTCGGGTGTGATACAAAATCCTCACGGAGCGGAGGTACTTCGGCAGGCAGGGTGTGAAAATTTTCTCACGATGGTTTTTTCCAGCCCTTCGGGGATAAAAAGGGCACCGGGTGATCTGAACTGCACCCCATTTGTTGGACAGTATGTGGCGGGATACGGTGTGACGCTGGACTATCTCATGTGCAGGACGGATTCTTAAGCATCCGGATATGCAAAAACAGGCGGCCCAATATATCAGGGCCGCCTGTTTTTTGCGGTGAGCGATCTACAATTTTCATAACTTTTCAGGTGATTTGGGAGATTCTTCCAAACACCAAGTTCGGCAAAATAACGAAAGTCCCGGAATCGTAGTGATTCCGGGACTTTGACGTGTGGTGCACGGTACAGGACTCGAACCTGTGACCCCATGCACGTCAAGCATGTGCTCTACCAGCTGAGCTAACCGTGCGAACAAAAGTATTCTACCGGAAAGTCCCCCGTTTGTCAACACTTTTCTTGCCAATCTGAAAAGTTTTTGTTATACTGCTGTCAAAGGACATCGTAGGCGCACAAGGAGGAACACTTCATGGAGAAAATCGCACTGGTCACGGGCTCCTCCCGTGGCATCGGCCGGGCCGTGGCCACGGAACTGGCCCGGCAGGGCTGGGCCGTATGTATCAACTATCGGGAGAGGGAGGACTGCGCCCGATCGCTGGTGGAACAGCTCACCGGGGAGGGCTACCGGGTGATGGCAGTGCAGGCAGACGTGGCCTGCCGGGAGCAGGTAAACGCCATGGTCCGGCAGGTAGAGGAGACCTTCGGCCCGGTATCGCTGCTGGTGAACAACGCCGGTGTGGCGGGACAGGCACTGTTTCAGGACATCACTGATGAGCTGTGGCACCGCTACTTCTCCGTCAACGTAGACGGCGCCTACCACGCCATTCAGGCGGTGCTGCCCGCCATGCTGCACCACCACCAGGGGTGCATCATCAACACCTCCTCCATCTGGGGGCTGCGGGGCGCCAGCTGCGAGGTCACCTACTCCTGCACCAAGGCGGCCCTCATCGGCCTGACCCGGTCTCTGGCGGCAGAGCTGGCCCCCACCCACATCCGGGTGAACTGCGTGGCACCGGGCGTCATCCGCACAGATATGCTGGACGCCCTGCCCGCCGAGGTACTGCCCCAGCTGGCGCAGGAGACTCCCATGGGCCGCTTGGGAACGCCGGAGGACATCGCCCACGCCGTGGCGTTTCTGGCCTCGGACAAGGCGGACTTCATCACCGGACAGGTGCTGACCTGCGACGGCGGCTTTATTTTGTAAGAGAGACAAGAAAACACCCAGCGGAAAACCATGGTTTTCTGCTGGGTGTTTTTTATTCCGGTATGGGCAGGCCGTGGAGCATCACCCGGCCGAAGCAGGTGAGGCTGCGGCCGCTGCTGGGAGGCAGGATCACGTCCGCATCCGCCCGGCGGCGGTTGAGGCTGAACAGATACACCACCCCCAGCGGATCCCGATAGTACTGCTTGCAGAGCATATCGCCGTCCACGCAGAAGATGCCCACGTCTCCCGCCCGCAGGGGGTCGTGGTTCACGTACACCACCGAGCCGTCGTGGATATAGGGCTCCATGGAGTCGCCCTGGATCCGCACCGCCAACTCCGCCCCTGTGGGGACCTCACCGGTGACGGGCAAGGGCTCATAATCCTCCCCGAACACCGGGGCAGCATAGCCCGCCGCTGCCGGGGAGCAGTACAGAGGGATGACGCGGGGCGCAGGCTCCGGGGCGGCGGCCTGCAGCTCCTGCTGCATGGTACCCAGCGCATCCGCCACGGTGTGGAGGGTCTGGCGCCCGGAGAAGCCCAACCGCCGGTACTTCTCCAGCAGGCTCCGCTCCTCGTCGCTGACCCCCTCTCCCCCGCCCCGGTAGGCATCCCGATACAGATAGTTGGGCTCCACATGAAGGGCATCGAACAGCCGCAGCAGCACCTCCTCCTTGGGAGCGCTGACGCCGGTCTCATAATTGCCCACCGCCGACCGGGATACCCCCAGCCGGTCCGCCAGCTCCGAGCGGGACAGGCCCAGCTCTTCCCGGCGCTTCTTCAGCTGATCGCCAAAGCTCATGGTCACGCCCTCCTTCGACTTCCTTCGACGGTTTCACTGTGATGCTACCATATTTCTTGTTTTCTGTCAAGGCATTTTAACAAGAAACTTGTTAATTCCCTCTTGACATAACAAGATTCTTGTGATAGTCTTAGTTTACTCACAAGAATACTGGCATCACAAGGGTATAATATCCAAAGCTACTGGTATTTAGAACCGCTGGGCCGGAGGATCGTTCCTGCGCCCCGTCGGAAGACGGCATCAGCTTCCGGGCAAAAGGAAAGCCGACGGGTCTTTTGCAAGACTCGTCGGCTTGGTGGGGGATGGTGGATTCGAACCACCGAAGGCGTTGCCAGCAGATTTACAGTCTGTCCCCTTTGGCCACTCGGGAAATCCCCCATATCAAATTGGAGCTGGTGGACGGATTCGAACCCCCGACCTGCTGATTACAAATCAGCTGCTCTACCAGCTGAGCTACACCAGCATTTGACCAGCGAATCTATACTACCAGATGAAGGCCCGTTTGTCAACAGTATTTTTGCGTTCCCGGCGAATTTTTTCGCCGTACATAGGAGGAACATGGGGAGATCGGAAGGAGGAAGTTCTATGACCTTGCAGGAAATGTCCCACGACTATGCCGCCAGCGCCGACGCTATCGGCGAGCGCATCCGGCAGCTGCATCAGCGGGCGCTGACGGCCCCGGACCCGGAGGAGGTGCTGTGTCTGCGGCGGCGCATCCGGGAGCTGACGCCCCTGCGGCGGCAGGCCCGTGAGCTGGCGTATCACACCGCCCACTACTATGACAGGGGGTGCCACCGCTATGCGGCATACCGTATCTGACGGCTCCGGCCGCTATGACCCGCTGGATATCGCCAGCCTGCAGCTGTGGCAGCAGGGACAGCAGGAGGACAACCGCCAGCAGATCCGGCGTCTGCTGGTGAATCTACCCTTGGCGGTGGAGGAGGAGCTGACGCCCCGGCAGCGGCAGCTGCTGCGGATGCACTTCACCCAGGGCAAACGGGTCACGGACATCGCACAGGAGCTGGGGATCAGCAAGTCCACGGTATCCCGGACGCTGGCCCGGTGTACCCAGCGGCTGTATCGCACGCTGCGGTATAGTCTGTAACAGGAAGCCCTTCGGGGCGGCACAAAGGAACAGGGCCTGCCGCATAGCGGCAGGCCCTGTTCCTATATACTTCTATATCCCGTTATCAATAGCCCTTGCGGCGGTCCACCAGCCGCTTCAGGGGCCGGCCGGCGATGTAGTTCTCGAAATCCTCGCAGAAGAGGGCCACCGCCGTATCCCGTGTGATGCCCAGCGACATGAAGCCGGAGAGATGAGGCGTCAACAGGAGGTTTTTGGTGTTCCACAGGGGATGCTCCGGAGGCAGAGGCTCCGGGCGCACCACATCCAGCGCCGCACCGGCCAGCCGTCCGGCGTTCAGGGCCTCCATCAGGGCGTCCTGATCGATGGCGGTGCCACGGCCCACGTTCACCACCACCGCCTCCTTGGGCAGCAGGGCGATGCGGCTGCGGGAGAGGATGCCCTCCGTCTCCGCCGTGCCGGGCAGGGCCATGGCCAGAATTTCCGTCTCCGGCAGCACCTGATCCAGCTGCGCCGTGGTGTACATGGCGTCGTAGGCATCGTCCACATGGCGGCCGCTGCGGGAGACACCTACCACGGTCTTGGCCCCCATGGCCTTCACCCGGCGGGCAAAGGACGTGCCGATGTCACCGGTACCCAGCACCGTGATGCGGCTGCCGCAGACGGAGCGCATGGGGGGCTTCTCATCGCTCCAATCGTGGCGGTGCATCCACTCCTGCACGGTGGGCATCTGCCGCAGCAGCATCAGCGTCACCATGACCATGTGCTCACTGATGGTCACGCCGTAGGCTCCGGAGGAGTTGGAGAGCATCACCTCCGGGCTGTGGTACAGGGCATCGTCCTTCCACTGATCCATGCCGGCATAGGCGCAGCAGAACCACCGCAGGGCCGTGGCAGCCTTCAGCTCCTTGGGAGGGACGGTGCCGTAGATCACCTCATACTCCCCCGCCCGGTCCTGGGGCAGATGGCCCTCGGTGAAATAGTCCACGGTGAAGCCGGCGTCCCCGGCCATCTTCTCGATATGAGCACGGTGGCTGTCGTTCAGGTAATCCGCCACCACTGCAAGCTTTCTCATCATGAATATACCTCCCAGATTTTTTCTGCGCAGCGCATACCGTCTGCTGCGGCGGACAGGATGCCTCCGGCATAGCCTGCCCCTTCGCCGCAGGGGTACAGCCCCCGCAGCGCACTTTGTCCGCTCTCATCCCGCAGGATGCGTACCGGCGAGGAGGAGCGGGTCTCCACCGCCGTCAAAAGGGCATCCGGCTGGGCATAGCCCCGGAGCTTCCGCTCCAGCAGAGGCAGCGCCTCCTCCATAGCCCCCGTGAGAAACGGCGGCAAACAGCCATGGAGGTCGCACCACGTGACGCCGGGGCGATAACTGGGCAGCACCGCTCCCGGCCCCGTGGAGGGGCGGTGGGCCAGAAAGTCCTCCACCCGCTGGCAGGGAGCCAGGAATCCGCCGCCCCCCAGCCGGAAGGCCGCCTCCTCCAGCTGCCGCTGCCACGCCACCCCCGCCAGGGGATGATCCGTGCCGAAGTCCTCCGGTGTGACGCCCACCAGCATCCCGCCGTTGATATTCTCGCCGCTGCGGGCGTAGTGGCTCATGCCGTTGGTCACCACACGCCCCGGCTCCGAGGCCGCCGCCACCACCTGTCCGCCGGGGCAAACGCAGAAGGAGAACACGCCCCGGCCCGCCGCTGTATGGCACGACAATTTATATGTGGAGGCCGGCAGGCACGGATGCCCCGCATACTGCCGGTACTGGGCGGCGTCCATGTCCCGCTGGCGGTGCTCGATGCGGACCCCCACGGCGAAGGGCTTGGCCTCCATGGGGACCCCGGCCTCGTACAGCATTTGGAAGGTATCCCGTGCGCTGTGGCCCGGCGCCAGCACCACCGCCCGCACCGGCAGACGGTACGTCCCCTCTCCTGTCCGGACGTGCAGCCCCGTCAGAACGCCATCCCGGCTCTCCAGTCCCTCCAGCCGGTGGCCGAAGCGCACCTGCGCCCCCAGCGACAGCAGCTCCTGCCGCAGGTTTTGCAGGGCAATGTGCAGCATATCCGTCCCCACATGGGGCTTGGCATCCGTCAGAATACTCTCTGGCGCACCGCAGCGCACCAGCTCCTCCAAAATCCACCGGTGGCGCAGGTCCTTGGTGCCGGTGTTCAGCTTCCCGTCGGAGAAGGCTCCGGCTCCCCCCTCTCCGAATTGTACGTTGGACTCCGGATTCAGCACGCCGGTGCGCCAGAAGGTCTCCACATCCCTCTGGCGGGCGGTGGTGTCCCGCCCCCGCTCCAGCAGAATGGGGCGCAGGCCGCATCGGGACAGCACCAGCGCCGCAAACAGGCCGCCCGGCCCGGCGCCCACCACCACCGGCGGCACCTCCGGCGAAGACAGCACCTCCGGCAGGGCATACCGCTCCGGGGCGAAGCGGCTGACCCGCCGATCCCGGCAGCGGCGCAGCACCTGCTTCTCCTGCCGCACCTCCGCCGCCACGGTGTACACCAGATGCAGCTCCTCCCGTGCGTCGATGGAGCGGCGCAGCACCTGCACCGACAGCACGTCCTCCTCCGGGATGCGCAGCAACCGGGCTGCTCTCCGGTGCAGGGCCGCCTCCTTCTCCTCCGGGGCCAGCTTCAGGCCCTCCAGCTTCAGCACGGCGGCACCTCCTTTACAAAATGTTCAAAGAAAAATCCGTTTCTTAAAGCTTACATTAAGCTTTCCGGGTATGATAATAGACAAAGAAACGGAACGGCGCTAAACATCATAGCACAGTTCCCCGCCATGGGCAATATCCCAAAAGGAGGTTTTTCATATGTCCAACGAGTTTCATGACGAGAACAACCTGTATCACTTCAGCTATCGTGATCCCAACGCAGAATCTCACGCAGAGTCTGCGGCTGAACCCACCGTGGAGCCAGCCGCAGAGCCGGTGGTGACAGACACCCCGGTGCAGCCCAAGAAGCACCACCGCGGTGCAGGCCGTGTGGTGGCCCTGCTCCTCAGTTGTGCCGTTATCAGCGCAGCCTGCGGCTTCGGCGGCGCCATTCTGGCCCAGAACGGCAGCCGCACCGGTAAGACCACCGTGCAGCAGAGCAACCGCACCGCCGCTAACGTCAGCGTCAAGAAGGTGGACGGACAGACGCTGATGAGTCCCGCCGAGGTGTACGCCTCCACGGTCAACAGTGTGGTCTCCATCAACTGCTCCGCCGTCTCCACCAACATCTTCGGCCAGCAGACCGAGTCCGCCTCCTCCGGCAGTGGCTTCATCTACACCGCCGATGGCTACATCGTCACCAACCAGCACGTGATAGCCAACGCCAGCTCCATCAACGTCACCCTCTATAACGGCGACACCTATCCCGCCACGCTGGTGGGCAGCGACAGCGATTACGATGTAGCTGTGCTGAAGATCGACGCCAAGGATCTGCCGGCTGTGACTCTGGGCAACTCCACCGATGTCAACGTGGGCGACACCGTGCTGGCCATCGGTAACCCGCTGGGTGAGCTGACCTTCTCCATGAGCTCCGGCATCGTCTCCTGCGTGAACCGTGCCATCAACGTGGAGGGTACTCCCTTCAATATGATTCAGGTGGACGCCTCCATCAACCCCGGCAACTCCGGCGGCCCCCTGATGAACCTGTACGGCGAGGTGGTGGGCATCGTGTCCGCCAAGTACTCCAGCTACGCCGATACCACGGTGGAGGGTCTGGGCTTTGCCATTCCCATCAATGACGTGCAGTCCATCATCAGCGACATCATGGAGAACGGCTCCGTCACCGACAAGGCCTATATGGCCATCACCGCCGGCACTATGACCCAGCAGATGGCGGCGCAGTATAAGATCAATGCCACCGAGGGCGTGTTCGTTTACTCCGTGGAGGACGGCGGCGCCGGGGATAAGGCGGGCCTGAAGCTGGGCGACGTCATCACCAAGCTCAACGATACTCAGATCACCTCTATGGAGGATCTGTCCGCCGCCAAGAAGGGCTTCAAGGCCGGGGACACCGTGACCCTCACCGTCCTGCGGGACGGTCAGGAGATCACCACCCAGCTGACCTTCGACGCACAGCCCCAGACCACCGACGACACCACGGACAGCAGCCAGAGCGGCGGCAACAGCTACAATAACGACAGTAACGGCTATAACGGGAACGGGTACAGCGATCTGTACGACTACTTCTTCGGCCGTCATTGATCGATGAAATAACGAAGCTTTCTTCGAGTCTCTCTTTCTCATATGCAGCGGGGGCGTGTACCGTTTGGTACACGCCCCCGCTGCGATTTTATGTACGGGGCTTCCGCAGGCCGCCCAGCAGCATGGTCGCCGCACCGGCACCGGCGCAGCCGGTGAGCCACACGTCGGCGCCGTCCACTGTCTCCGCCGGGTCCAGCAGCACCACGATCCCCACCACAAAGAAGAAGGCCAGCACGGCCCCTAAGACCGTCAGGGCGATCCGCCCGATCCTACTCAGCGGCGGCACCAGACGACGACCGTAGTGCAGGCAGCACCCTCCGGCCACCGCCGGAAGGGCCGCCGCCGCCAGCCAGATGATCCGGTCACCGGCGCTGCCCTCCCAGAGCCCGGCTCCCATGAGCATGGCGTAGGCCACCAGCAACCAGCCGGCGATCCGTTGGGTTCTGCCGATCTTTTCCAGCCGCCGGACCGCCTGACGGGCCTCCGGGACCTCCTGCGCCGCCTGCCGAAACAGCTCCAGTGCCTTTCTCCGATCCCGCGGAACGCCCTGTCCTGCCTCATACAGGCAGCCCAGATCGTACTGCCCCAGCGGCAGGCCCCGGCGGGCCGCCTCCTCGTACCAGTGAGCCGCTTGGGCGGCATCCGCCGGGCAGCCGCTGCCCTTTTCATAGCAGTACCCCAGCGACACCGCCGCCGGACCGTCTCCGCCCTCGGCGCTGCGCCGGAAGCAGTCAAAGGCCTTGGCCTCGTCCTTTTGGCAGCCCTTCCCCTTCTGATAGCACCGGCCCACCTGACGCAGAGCGCCCATGTGTCCGGCCTGTGCCGCTTGCTGGTAGAGCTCCAGCGCGCGGGCCGGGTCCTGCCCGATGGCATCGCCGGAGAGCAGCATATTCCCCAGGGCATAGGCCGCTCTTACATGGCCCCGGCGGGCCGCCCGGTCATAGAGATCCGCCGCCAGATAGGGGTTGCGCTCCAGCCCGACACCGTGCTCATAGCACCGGGCCAGCGCTGCCATTCCGTTGGGATAGCTCTGTCCCGCCGCACGGCGGTACTCCTGCGCCGCCTGCTTTTCATTCCGATCGATGCCCCGGCCGTCCTCCAAGTGCAGCCCCAGCAGGAACTGCCCACGGGCAAAGCCCTGTGCCGCCGAGGCCCGGAACAGGGCCGCCGCCTTGCGGTCGTCCCGCTCCACGCCCAGGCCCTCCCGGTACAGCACGCCCAGATTGCACTGGGCCGCCGCCATGCCGCCCTGCGCCGCCTGACGGTACAGCTCCGCTGCACGGTGGATATCCTTCTCCACGCCACGGCCCGCCTCATAGCACAGCCCCAGCTCGTTCATGGCCCGGATGTTCCCCTCCGAGGCGGCCTGCTGAAAGAGCTCCGCCGCCTGCTTCTCGTCGGTCGCTGTCCCGTGGCCGTACATATAGCACAGCCCCAGCTGCATCACGGCATCGGGATAACCCGTCTGCGCCGCCTGACGGAACCACTCTACCGCCTGAGGCGGCGACTGATCCACCCCCATGCCGTCGTCGTAGCAGTGGCCCAGAAACAGCTGCGCTCTGGGCAGGCCCAGCTCCGCCGCCTGACGAAACAGCTCCGCCGCACGGCGATCGTCCTTCTCCACACCCTTTCCGGCGTGGTGCAGCACGCCCAGAGCACACAGGCCCTCAGCGCTGCCGCCCTTCCCGGCCTCCTGATACAGAAGCGCCGCCTTTTTGGCATCCTGCTCCACGCCGTTGCCGAACTCATAGCACAGACCCAGCAGGAACTGCGCCCGTGGATGCCGCTGCTCCGCCGCTTGGGTGAAGAGCCGTGCCGCCTGCCCATAGTCCTTCTCCACTCCCACGCTGAAGTAATACATGGCCCCCAGATTGCACTGTCCCTGCGCGTAGCCCTCCTCCGCCGCATGGCGATAACACTGGATGGCCCGGTCCAGATCCTTCTCCGTTCCCTGTCCGTTTTCGTAGCACACGCCCAGATCGCACACCGCCGGCAGATAGCCCAGCTTGGCGCTCTCCTGAAACAGTTCAAAGGCCCGCACCGGGTCACGCTCCACGCCGGTGCCGTTGTCGTGGCACACCGCCAGCCAGTACAGGGCCGTAGGGTCGTCCGGTTCCGTGCGGCTGAACCATGCAAAGGCCTTGTCCGGGTCCTTCTTCACGCCGCCGGTGCCGTAAAAATAATGCAGTCCCATCTGCACCGCTGCGGCGCAGTCGCCGTTCTGGGCCGCCTGGCGGCAGTTCTCCAGCCGTTCCTGCTGCTCCCGCCGGTGCTGATCCGCCAGCCGCAGCATCTCCGGGGAAAAGAACACCACATCTGTCTTTTCCGGCTGTCGGTTTTGCTCCATCCGTTCATCGCTCATATAGATACGCCTCCTTCCGAGGAATTTGTCATAATAGATCATTATACCACACGTTCCGCCGCCGCGCAAATTCCCGCAGAAAGAAAAACGCCGGGCGGTGACCCGGCATTTTATAGGGTTCTGACAAAGCGCCGGGGCGGCAAAAGCCGCCCCGGCGGATGTGATCCGACAGGCTTAAAGCTGTTTCTTTCTCCGGCCATGGGCCCGCTGGCAGGCTTTTACGATCTCCACCACGGGGATCACCAGCACCGCCAGACCCAGCGCAATCCCGTACTCCGTCCAGCTCACCGGCGTAAATCCGAAGGCGTTGGCGATGAAGGGCACCTCCAGCACCACGGTGGTCAGCAGCAAACTGCCGATCATGGCCAACCACAGCACCTTGTTGTGACTGGGCAGGCTGAATACGCTGCGCCGCTGGGAGCGCATATTGAAGCTGTGGAAGATCTCGCACATACTCATGGTCAGGAAAGCCATGGTCATGCCGTCGTCGGAGACACCCTTGGGCATCTCGAAATACCCCACCTCCATGCAGTGGCCAATGATGTAGGAGGCCAGCGTAATGGCGGTGATGAGGATACCCTGATAGGCGATGTCCCAGCCCAGGCCTCCGGCGAAAATGCCGTCGTCCGAGGGGCGGGGCGGCCGCTCCATCACGTCCGGCTCCTCCTTCTCCAAGCCCAGCGCCAGCGCCGGGAAGCAGTCGGTGATGAGATTGATGAACAGCAGATGCACCGGATTCAGCAGGGTAAAGCCCAGCAGTGTGGCCGTGAACACGCCCAGTACCTCGCTCATATTGGAGGCCAGAAGGAACTGGATGGCCTTTCGGATGTTGTCGTAAATGCGGCGGCCCTCGCCTACGGCGCCCACGATGGTGGCAAAGTTGTCGTCGGCCAGCACCATATCCGCCACATTCTTGGTGACGTCGGTGCCGGTGATGCCCATGCCCACACCGATGTCGGCAGACTTGATGGACGGGGCGTCGTTGACGCCGTCGCCGGTCATAGCCGTCACGGCCCCCCGCTTGCGCCATGCGTTGACGATGCGGACCTTATGCTCCGGCTGTACGCGGGCGTACACGCTGTACTTCTCCACCTCCTTGGCCAGCTCCTCGTCGCTGAGGCTGTCCAGAGCGCTGCCGGTAACGGCCTGCGAAGGATCGTCCAATATCCCCAACTCCTTGGCGATGGCCACGGCGGTATCCTTGTGGTCGCCGGTGATCATCACCGGCCGGATGCCTGCCGTGCGGCACTGCTGGATGGCGGCCTTCACCTCTGGACGCACCGGGTCGATCATGCCCGCCAGGCCCACGAAGCACAAATCTTGCTCCAGATACTCCGGGCTGTCGTCCTTGGGCAGGCCGCCCTCCCACAGGCGGATGGCCGCCGCCAGCACACGCAGAGCCTTATCCGCCATGGCCTTGTTCTGCGCCAGAATTTCCTGCCGCTTCTCCTCGGTCATGGGCAGCATCCGGCCGCTCTCCTCATATTGGGTGCAGCGGCGCAGCACCTCATCCGGTGCGCCCTTGGTGTACTGAATGAAGCCGTTATCCATGCGGTGGATGGTGGACATCATCTTCCGGGAGGAGTCGAAGGGGGCCTCCGCCGCACGGGGCTGCTCCTGCTCCAGCCGGTTCTTATCCAGCCCGCTGTCTACGCCGAAGCGCACCAGCGCCGCCTCCGTGGGCTCGCCCTGCACCGTGCCGTCGGGATTCTCCACGGCGTCGTTGCAGAGGGTCATAGCGGTACCCAGCAGTCCCTCCGGGCCGGTGTGCTCCACCACCGTCATTTTATTCTGTGTGAGGGTACCGGTCTTGTCGGAGCAGATGACCTGCGTGCAGCCCAGCGTCTCCACCGCCGTCAGACGGCGGATCACAGCGTTGTGCTGGCTCATCTTGGTGACACCGATGGAGAGCACCACCGTCACCACCGTGGCAAGGCCCTCCGGAATGGCGGCCACCGCCAGCGACACTGCCACCATGAAGGTCTCCAACACGCTCTCCAGCGTCAGGGAACCCGCCACCAGCAGGTCAAATACAAAGATGAACACGCAAATGGCCAGCACCATCTTGGACAGGGTGCTGCCCAGCTGGGTCAGCTTACGCTGCAGGGGTGTCTCCTCCTGCTCCGTCTGGGCCAGCACACCGGCGATCTTGCCCATCTCCGTGTCCATGCCCGTGGCAGTGACCACCATGCGGCCCCGGCCGTATACCACCGCCGAGCCCATGTAGGCCATGTTCTTCCGGTCGCCCAGCGACACTTGTTCCCCGGCGAGGGGCTCCGTAAACTTGCTGACGGGGACACTCTCACCGGTGAGGGCTGCCTCCTCGATCTTCATGGAGGCGCTCTCCAAAATGCGCCCGTCCGCCGGGACGGCGTCGCCCGCCTCCAGCAGCACCACGTCGCCGGGTACCAGCAGGCGGCTCTCCATGGTCACCTGCTGCCCGTCCCGCAGTACCTTGCAGGTGGCGGCGGTCATGGTCTGGAGAGCCTCAATGGCGGCCTCCGCCTTGCTCTCCTGCACCACGCCCAGAACGGCGTTCAGCAGCACCACCAGCAGGATGATGATGACCTCCGTAAAGCTCTCATGGGACAGGATATTGGTCACGGCGGACACCGCTGCCGCCGCCAGCAGGATCAGCAGCATGGGATCCTTCAGCTGCTGCACGAACCGCTGAAACAAGGTCAGCTTCTCCGCCTCCTTCAGACGGTTCTCTCCGTGCTCCCGAAGGCGCTTCTCCGCCTCCTGCGCCGAAAGGCCCTGCCGATCCGTCCGCAGGCCCTCCAGCACCTGTTCCTTTGTTTGGGTGTATTCCTTTTGCATCCAACCACTCCTTCTTCGGGGGTCCTTCCCCCATCTCCATTTTACCCACCCGGCGCAACAAAAAAACTCATGCGCAGGCCGAAGCCCACGCATGAGTCTCATTCTTTCAAAGCAGTCCGGGCGCCTGAACGCCGGTTTGACGAAGCTGCCTCACTCCGCAGGCTGCGAAGTGGAATTACTCCCCCAGGGTGGAAGATATTCACTTGACTGGTACATAATATACCCATTTGGGGACCATTTGTCAAGTGGATATCCGTCCTGCCTCTGTCCACTTTGGTCGGATGTTGACAAGCTTTCCCTTTCGTGATACGATATCCTCGTAGTTTTGTCGAAATCCGGCAAAGCTATGGAGATAGAGATCACACACATAGAGAAAGGAATGGTACTTATGAATTTTACGACCAGTCTGAGCGCTCTGAACGCCAATATGGGTGCTTTCGGCATCATCGCCACGATCCTGGCCATCATCGCCACGGTGGCGGCCTTCATTCTGGTGGTACCGGAGAGCAAGCGGGAGAAGCTGGGCCGCTTCGGCAAGTTCCTCCACGACGCCGTGAACTTTAAGTTCCTGATCGTGGAGAAGATCCTGCAGGCTCTATACATCTTCGTGACGGCCTACCTCATTCTGTGCGGCTTCTTCATGCTGTTCATGGCTCCGGAGACTTGGACCGGCCGTCACTGGCTGGGCGGCTACGGTATCCTGCTGATGGTGCTGGGCCCCATTGCGGTACGTCTGTGCTATGAGCTGCTGATGATGGCGGTCCTGCTGGTGAAGAACGTCATCTCCATCAACCGCAAGCTGAAAAATCAGAACGACAGCAACGTCGACGCCGACCTGTTCGCCGTGCCGGATCTGCGCCGCACCCAGCCCGCTAAGCCCGTTGCTCCGGTAACGCCTGCGGCTCCTGCGGCCCCGGTGGCTCCTGCGGCTCCTGCCCAGCCGGCGACTCCCTTCCAGCCCGCTGAGCAGGCGGCTCCCGCGGTGCCCAGCTTCTGCACCCGCTGCGGCGCTCATCTGGATGAGAATGGCCACTGCCCCAACTGCGATCAGAAGTAAGCTTTTCTTGGAAAGCAGCTTATGAAATTACAGCCCCTCCACCGCAAGGCGGAGGGGCTGCTATTTTGTTGGGGTGTTTTTGTGTTTTGCCTCCGGAGGGCAACTTTCTGCCAATAGCGGCAGAAAGTCTACACCGTCGTGTCAGCCGATTTCCAGCCACGTTGTGGCATGGAAACCGGGACACTTCCTCGAAAGCACCTCGCTGTATCCGCCTGTGGCGGATACAGCGAGGTGCTTTCCAAAGAACGCCGGCAGAAACCCATGGTTTCTGCACCTCCTTTGCCGTGAACAAGAGCTGCTGACCGAAGCTTGCCGAAGCAGGGAATCGACTTTCTCCTTCTCACGCTGCCGCTGCATAGGTGGCTGAAAAAGCTTACGGTTCTACCGTAGGGAACGGATCGCCGCAGCCAGCCTGTGGACTGGCTTCGCAATGACACAGCGGGGAAGTATGGGCGGGACGCAAGGCAGAAAAAGGCGCTCTCCCCACTGGGGAGAGCGCCTTTTATGCGGAAAATATTGAGATTCGGAACATCTCACACACGTGCGATACCGATCTTCTCGGAGGATTTTTTAGCGAATTGCCGTGAGGTTCGTTGCCTCCGCAACAGTTGCGCCCTTCTTCATGCACTTGGTTATATCCGTGTTGTTGAACTTGTTGCCGGAGGACGTGATTTTCTCGTTGACATCAAATGCAGTCACACCGGAATAGCCAATATACGGCGCCTTGATATTATTGTCGCTGATCGTGTAGGTCACAGCAGCATTGGTCGCAGCATTGTGGAACCAAATTGCGTTGCCCGCATTGACATCCACTGTATTGCCGGTCACCACAAAGGCCTTACCGTCGGTCAGCTGGATTGCTGCACGATCAGGCTCACTGGCGGTACTGACGATGGTGTTGTTGGTCACAACAAAATCAGCGGCAGCACGCTGCAAGTTGATTCCACGAGTATATCCGCTGAACGTATTGTTGTCCAGAGTAATCGTGCCGCCTGCGCCCTGGGACATAAACGCATACCGTGTACCGGCAGGCGCATGGAACGTACAGTTTTTGATGGTCATATTCACATCAAAGTTCTGATAGCCGTACAGATTGCCATTGAAAGTGCAGCGATCAAATTCATAGGTCGTGGGGTACAGCGTGCACTGATAGGTGGCGGAAGGCATATACTGGATCCCATCAAAAGTAATGTTTCTGCACTTGAGAGCCGTGTTGGCACTATCCTCAACGTTCCACCAGTTGTAGGGCAGTGCGAACGTACCGTTGACTGCGCTCAGATCAAGGGCGGCTGTGCTGTTGCCGCCAACAATATCGATCTCCGTGATGTGACGTCCCTCGCCAAACCGGTTAGCTGCACGGCCAAAGGAGAACATACGGGGATCCGTCACCTTCTGGTTGCCATAAATCGTCCACGTGATCTTACCGCCGTCTGTAAAGAATGCATGGAACGCATCCTCGCTCAGCGGCTGTTCTGCAAGGCCGCTGTTGGCAACCAGCATCGCCTTGACCGCTTCATATGCATCCTGAATGGTGTCATAAGACCCCGCTACACCAGCCACGCCGCTGATGGTTACACCCTGCCGAAATTCATCCTTTCCGGCATCCGCATCATACTGGTTGTTGAAGCTGTCGCTCTCCACGGCGTCCTGCGTAGCCACCACGGTGATGGCGATGCCGTCAATGGACTCGTTCATGTACTCATTGCCGGCAGACTCCTGCATATGACCCTTGATGGTGAACTCATTGATCTCACCGGCCGCCAGATGCTGCTCAGCGCCCATCGCCACATCGCCGATGGTCCACTCGATGGCCTCGTTCAGCTTGGCGCTGCCGTTGATGCCGGTGATGGCCACCTTGTACTTCAGGGCCAGATTGCCGTTGTTGACGACACGCAGCTCCGGCAGGGTATAGGTGCAGCCCGGCTCCCACAGGATGGCTTCGTTTTCAGCGTCAGCGGCCTTGACGAAGTCCATCGTCTTGCCCTCGGCGGAAACCCACTGGCCAGCGGCATCCTTCATCTCCAGAGCAATATCCAGCTTGCCGGCCTGGATCTTGTTGACACCGGTGGATGCGGTGTCGATGAACCATGCGAAGGTAGCGCCTACCAGCATAGCCAGGCACAGAACCATGGCCATGATGCTGCCCAGCAAGGCCCGTTTGGTACTCTTGCGGTTTGTCATCGTATCTGCCTCCTAATTTTTTTGCGTGTGCGTCGGTGGCCGACGGCTTTGTGGGGGGATGCGGGAAGTACGGATTCTCACGTCGGGGCTGCGCCCCTCCTCAGAATGACACGCCCTTTGAACACCCCTTATCGTTTCTTAGAAACGATAAAAGCCCGGCAGGCCGAAGGCTTAACAGTCGTAAGGAACTATAAGTCTTGCGGTGGGGCAGAGAACGGTGTGACCGTGAAGGTCACGCCGTTTTTCTGCGTCCAAGGGTAGATTCTGCGATCATGGGTTCTGCCAGTGCGGGAATTTCCACCTCGTCTACGAAATTGAAGATGATCTCCACCTTCTGTCTGCGCTTGCCGCCAGACTTATCAGGTGCGTGAATGATGATCTTCTTGATGTACTCGTTGACGATCGTCTGCGTCAGCTCCGTGACATCCACATACTTTTTTGTCAGCGCAATGAAAGCGTCCAGATCGTCGCCCATTGTTTGACGCTGCTCGACCCATTCTTCCGTCGTTTCAATTTCGAGCTTTAACCGTTCCTGCTCCGCTTCATAGTCAGCCGTCATTTTCTTATACTTCTCCTTGCTGATCTCACCAAGAGCATAGTCCTCATAGAGCCGGGACATGACCACATCAAGATTGGCAAGGCGTTTTCTTGCCTGCTCCACGTGCTTTTGATCTTCCCGGATGTCCCGTTCCTGATCGGCGCGGCGGTAATGCAGCCATTCCTCCTGAAAGCCCTCCACGTCGCCGCCGCGGATGTACTCGTTGACCGCCTGAATCCGTTCCAGTACCAGCTCCCGCAGCACATCCTCGCGGATATAATGCGCCGAACAATCGCCACGCCCACTCTTATATTTGGAGCAGACGTAGTGATCCTGCTTGCCCTCAAAGCTCTTGCAGGTGGCAAAATGGAGCTTACCGCCGCAGTCTGCACAATACAGCAGCCCGGAGAACAGTCCCTGCCGTTCCGCTTTCGCGGGGCGGCGCTTATTTTTGCGCAGCTCCTGCACTCTGTCCCATTGTGCCTGAGACACGATTGCCTCCTGTGTATCCGGTACGATGAACATATCCTCCGGATCATTGGGAATCCGCTTTTTCAGCTTGTAGGACTTGGAGTAGGTCTTGAAGTTACAGGTGCAGCCGGTGTATTCCTGCCGTTCCAGAATCCCGACGATGGATTGATCCTTCCATCCATACGGATTCTTGGGCAGCGGTTTTCCCTTGCGGCTGGCATACAAAGCCTTGGTTGTGAGAACCTGATCGCGCTCAAGAATCCGGGAAATCTGCTCCGGGCCTTTGCCGTCGATGCAGAGATCAAAGATGCGCTTGACAACCGGCGCGGCTTCCTCATCCAGAATCCACTTGTCCTTGTCGTTCGGGTCGCAGCGGTAGCCGTAGGGCGGCTTGCCGAGATGCTTGCCGCTGGTGCCGCGCTGATGTAGGCTGATACGGACTTTCTTGGAGGTATCGCGCGGATACCACTCGTTGAACAGGTTGCGGATCGCGGCAAAGCCCTCTCCGTCCCCGCACTGGCTGTCCACGCCGTCGTTGACGGCAATGAACCGCACATCGTAGCTGGGGAAGATGATGTCAGTGTACTGGCCTACAGTCAGATAATCACGACCAAAGCGAGATAGGTCTTTGCAAAGCCAGCATCCTACCAATCCCTGCTTTACCAGTTCAAAGCCCTCCTGTACGCCGGGGCGCTGAAAGTTCGTGCCGGTATAACCGTCGTCCACCAGAATTTTCAGGTTTGTGTAGCCATGATCCTGTGCGTATTTGGTTAAAAGCTCGCGTTGATTCTGTATCGAATTCGACTCGCCTTCCAATTTGTCCTCATTGCTGAGGCGGCAGTAGAGTATCGTAATCTTTTGCTGATCCGTCATAACGTCCTCCTTCACGTTCGGGTCAGCCGACAGAATCGGTGTGCTTATATTTATATTACCATAGTTATGTGTCGCTGTCATTAACAAGCCACCTCCCGGTCAGAAAAAATGAGCCGTTTTACCTTTTGGGTAAGTGGCTCATTTCCGTCGCAGACGGTTTCGACGGTGTACCATGTGTTGCCGATCTTGCGCTCGACTGTCCCGCAAAAGCTGTGACGCCCAGACCAGTATTTTTCGCACTGTTCCAGAAAATCAGCGGGCGGGTCACAGACATAATCAAAACAGCTTTCAATGTGGATGAACCTGCAAAGCTCGATTACTTCTTCTGGCGTACCGGTCATAACGGCGTGGTTGATCTTTTCAATGCTGATGATTTTCTCCATATACAATTCCTTTCTCATAATTCCTGCTCGTTTTTGTGGCTGCGGTTCTGCTTTTCAGCGGCAGGCTGTTCCTGCGTCCGGTGCAGCTTGTGAAGCACAGACCGCTGCTCGTCCGGATGCGGCTCACCCAGCAGCTCGGATACATCCCGGTCAGCCTGACGGAAGCGGTCATAGTCATAGCTCTTGCCAAAGGTGTCCTTGATCTTCTCCCGCACGGCTGCGGTCATTTCGCCGCGCAGCTCCATGCGGGCAGTGTGCAGCTCGGCTGTGTTAACGGTTTTCGCCTGTTCCTGCAATGCGCGGAATTTTTCAATTTCCGTATCCATGCTGTCTGCGGCTTTTGCCGCAATGGTCTCAAGTCCTGCTTTGCTGGCGGTCATAGCGTCAAGCTGCTGTTTTACATCCTTCATACCCTCTGCGTCGGTCTTTCCGAAGTCTGCAAGCAGCATGGACAGCTCGGATTTCAGTTCTCCCATGTCCTCGGTAACAGCAGCCAGCTCCTGTTTGATGTCCCCACGGCGCAGAAAGCTCGTTGGGCTGAGTGCTTTCAGCTCGGCGGTCAGCGCCTTTTTTTGCCTGGATTTCTCACGCAGGAATCGGCGTACTTCAAGGAAACGTTCATAAGACGGCTGAATTTCCTGAATCCGCGCGTCCAGCGTTTTTGCCGCGCCGGTGTAGTAGAGCCACGAATACCGCAGCAGCAAAATGCCCTTGCGGGCTGTTTCTAGAGCCTTGGCAAGGGCGGGGACGGATGTCATAATCGTGTTTTTCAGCTTAGTGATCTCGTCGCGGATCGCACGGATGAGCTTGTTTTGTTCTCGTATCTGCCGGTTGATCTCGCAGCGGTCAGAGATGATTCCCTTGCGCTTCAACGCCTGTGCCGTTACGCCCTCATGGATGGTAGGAATTTCGTCAATACCTCGTGCGGCATTGCTGCGGTGGTCAATGCGTTCCTCCCGCCCGGAGCGTTCCAGATAACGGTTGGACACGTCAGCCCATGCCGCCCGCCATGCCGCAAGCTGTTCCTCACTGTTCCAGCGTTCGGAGATGGAGTTCTGTCTGCCGTAGCGGGTGCTTTTGGGATGCTTGTCAGCCCGGACAAGCCCCTGCGCCTCGGCAGCAGACGGCGTCATATACACCTTCTTTTTGCCAACCTTGTAAGGATACTGCTTCTCCCAGCCTTCGTTTTGCGCCGCCTTAAACTCAGCGGCGGTAAAACCCCGTTCCTCGCCGTTTTTCATGCAGAGGTATTCCTTCTCGGTCTTGTACTGCCACTTGCCCTGTTCATCCAGTGGGCGCACCGTCAGCAGAATGTGGGCATGAGGATTGTGACCATCCGTGTCATGAATGGCAGCGTCGGCGCACATCCCGTCTGATACAAACTGCTCTCGGATAAATTCGTGCAGCAACTCGATCTGCTCCTGACGGCTCATCTCTATGGGCAGCGCAACCACAAACTCCCGTGCCAACCGGCTGTCCTTGGCAGTCTCCACTTCCTCTACGTCGTTCCATAGCTGCTCACGGTCTTTCCATTCCTGCGGGGCGTATTCCGGCAAGAAAACCTGCTGCCAGACCAGCCCCTGTTTTTTTGTGTAGTCATGCTGTATCCCGTCGTAGTCATTATAAAGACGGGAACAGCTCAGATAAGCGGAGGCGGCCACAGCGGAGCGCCCTGCGCCCCGGCTAACTACTTTTGCCTCCAGATGGTATATTGCCATCGTTCTTTTACCTCGTTTCCTTTTTCTGTTTCTCTTTCGCAAAAGAGAAAATGGACGGTGTGAGCGCACCGTCCATCTCTGCGTCAAAGCTGCCGGTGGCAGGTTTGCGCAGGCGGTTGGATAAATAGCGTCGGTCGAAGCGACGATATTTGTCCAACCGCGCAGACGATGACAGCAGCACATGCAAGTGCTGTGGCATTGTCTGGAGGCTTCCGCAGAAGCCGCAATCCCCCCTCGGAGAGCGCACGGCTTGCCAACGGCAAGTACCACCGCCCCTTCGGGGTGGTGAGTAAGTGCGCCCTTCGGGTCTCAGTTACCGGCTCTGCTCCTATTTCCGTCACTATCTGACAGTCTCCGGAACAGATAATCTTCCACCGCAGACGGTTCCATTGTCCGCACCTCCGGCAGCACCTTTTCCAGAATCGCACCTTCCTGAATGAGCCTGCGCGTTCTCGCTTTGCGCTCCTTGACCCGATCCCGTGCCTGCGCTTCCTCTAACCGGTGCTGCGCCTGTAACAGCTTCTTTTCCATATCCGTCATGTGAAAAATCTTCCTTATTTTCGTTTCTGCCAGACGATCTCATAGCCCAGTGCGTCGGCAAGCTGGACAGCTTCGACATAGCGCAGGGATTCCCGCTGGAGCTTATTGGACAGGTTAGAAGCGCTGTCAGACCAGCCGTGTTCGTCCCGCAGCAGATCAACAACCTCCTGCATGGTCATTCCCTGACGGACGATATACGACTTGATCTCATTTCTCAGATTGGATTTCATCAATTTTTTACCTCCATATTTTCGTGATATTGTTTTTTGAGTAAGTGAACTGTGTACGCTTCTGCACGCCGTTTTTGCGTACCTGCCGCCGATTCAGCGGCAGATTGTACACTCTGCCGTGAACTGCTTCACGGAACGCACAAGCAAAAACAGTTTTTGAAAATGGAATCAAAAACAGCCGTACAGAGTGTACGGCGTGTACGGCAATTTTGAAGTCCGCTTCTCATTTTTAATATGGCAGCGGATTGACCACCTCAATGCCCACAAAGCCCCGCACCCGCTTACCGCCGGCATGGACATTGTTGGTGGCCTCTACATTGTAAAGCCGCTCATTCTGTGCAAGCTCAGAGCTGACGCGGTTGGCAGACATGGGCTTCTGTGCGTTATCGTCGCACCATCTCGTATAGGCTTCATAGATCACCTTGGAGCTGGCTTCGCTGTCTGCCCGAAAGCGGATATAGCCCTCGGATTGCAGAAACTCGATCACATTGTTGCTGCTGCGCTTGACCGTCTCCATGTTCTCTCTGGCTTTGCCCGAAATGCTGAACTGATAGTTGTTCCGGATCAGCCGGTGCAGCCCCTCCAGACACCAGAGAAAGATACCCTCTTTTTCGCGCAGCAGCTTGTCCACCAGAAACGGATCATCTGCTCTGCCTGCAGGCCGGTCTTTGGTGGTCAGCACGATCTGGCGGCGAAAGAAACCGTCGGACTTATCGTGTAAGGCGGTCAGCGCACCGTTGCCGAAGCAGAGAAAGCGCACATAAAGCTGGCTCTGATAGCTCTGGACACCCTTGCGTTCCATGTCCATCTTGCACTCGGATGTGACGATGGATTTGATATAGTTGGTCTTGGGCAGGGCGCTCATATCCATATCATCGTCCACCATCAGGAGCTTGTTTTCCAAATCCGCGCGGCTGAACCGATTGCTCTCGACCTTCTGGATGCTGGTGGTATTCATGCTGTCACCCAGCAGTGAGCGCATGACCAGCCCGATGCGGCTTTTGCCCTCGCCGCCCTTGCCAATCAGCATGAGCATTTTCTGCCCCTTGGTGGTTGGCAGCAGGCAGTAACCGAGGAACTCCTGCAAGGTGGGAATGTCCTCCGGTTGCAGCAGCTCGGACAGGAATTGCAGCCACTTTTGAGGAATGGGTGCGTCAGGGTTGTAGGCGACTGTCAACCGGTTGTTGCAGTAGCTCTTGTCAGCGGTGAAGCTGCCGTCCATGAAGTACGTTCCGTTGGCAACATGGATGCAGTCCGTCTCAATGGGCAGCGGCGGCGAATACGCTTGCAGCTTAATGCTGGCAAGCAGATTTGTCACGACTTTGGACAAGCCAGCGGTCAGAACTCCGGAAATTTTCTCCAGAATGAGATTACCGATCTGCCCTTCGTCCTCAATGAGACCGTCAACCGTGAACAGCCGTCCGCGCACACATTTCATGGGGTGCTTGTCCAGAAACTGCTGGCAGAACAGCACCTCGTTGATGTACCTGCCGTCATACCACTCAGGCCACGTTTGCGGTGTCATATCCATCTTCCAATTCCTCCTCGTGAATTTTCTCTAAGCGCTGCCGCAGCCTGTCCAGCTTGCCGTCCGCCATCTGCTGCTGAATCACTTCGGTGCGTTCATAGGAATTGCCGGAGGCAAGAATGTCCAAGTAATATTCCGTCTCGTCCAGCCTGTGACAGGCTTCCACAAACCGCTCATCCGGTGCTTCCTCCGGCAATTTGGGTGCATAGCTTACCTTCCAGTCTCTCAGCACACGGGCATAATCCGACAGAACAGAAAAGCACAGCCGCTCGTTTTCCTTGAGCTGCTGTACTTCTGTTCGGATGCGCTTTGCGTGGAGCGCCGCTGCACTGGGCGGCTTGTCCGGGCTGAGATGAAAATCTGCCATCAGATTCCGCGCCGCATCATAGGGCGAAAGCTGGAACAGCCTGCCTACAAAGTCGATCACATCCCCGCGCTCCCCGCAGGCGAAGCAATAATAATGGTCGTCGGCCACATACAGGCTGGGGTGCCGGTCATTGTGAAACGGGCAAAGGGCTTTGCCGTACCTGTTCGCATCTATCCCGTACCGTTCTGCTGCTTCCCGACAGCTCACGCCATACTTGACGTTTTGAAAAAGATTCATGCTGTATCCTCCGTAAAATAGATTCAAGAGGAAGTTTTCTTCCCTCTCTGTCTGTTTTATGTTCGGATTCGCAAAAAACAGGCGGATGGCATGACAAGTTCATTTCAAAAAACATGACAGGTCTTTCCACGTTCATATTCTTGTGGTATAATAAAAATAGAAAAACGTGACAGGAGGATACAGCATGGCACAGGAGCTTATCAGCCACAAGGTTTTATCTCTGGATTTCTGGCAGGATACCGTAACCTACGCGGGCAGCGTCATGCCAACCGGCACGATTGGCTGCG